>WNFN01003890.1_pt1 | contig 16070 bp, 10 predicted proteins | sample 5400161 | NCBI WGS metagenome assembly WNFN01 (sample SAMN13153353, study PRJNA577476) | soil metagenome | isolation source: 80 cm saprolite on Douglas fir-dominated hillslope | place: USA:California | collected 2013-09-17
CGGTCAGTCCCAACATTCGGAATTGCTTGCCTTGTCGCCGAAGTCGGACCGTATTCAAAACGCGTTATCTTATGCTGAGAAAAATCTTGGATCCTCGTTGTCGGTCGAAAAATTAGCCGAGGTGGCAAACCTGAGCCCGCGTCACTTCAGCCGTGCCTTTCAAGCGGAAACGGGACAATCTCCCGCCAAGGCTGTCGAGAAACTTCGTCTCGAGGCCGCACGACGGATGATCGAGCAAAGCCATCACCCGATCGATGTGGTCGCGCGGGAAACCGGTTTTGTGGACCGCCGGCGAATGCGGGAAGCATTTTTACGCACCTTCGGTCAACCTCCGCAAGTTATCCGACGCAATGCCCGTACCGAAGCTCCTGGCTAATAGCATGGATAGTGCCGTTTTCAATTTTTGAGCGTTGATTTTTGCGTAGCTGGCGCCATCACCATCCGCCGCCCATCGCTCTGAATACTGAGACCGCCGCTCGCGCCGTGTCAGCACGCGTATGCGCGAGAGTGTCTTGAGCGGTGAGTAGCTCGCGATCCGCATCCAGGACGTCGGTGAGAGCGATGGCGCCCGCCTCGTAATCCTCCTGTGAGGTATCTCGTGCTCGTGCGAGCGCGTCTACTTCGTGCGTCAGCTCCGTCGACTGGTCTTCGAGCTGAACCAGCGATATCAAGGCATATTCCACATCTTCGGCAGCCCGCAACACGGATTGTCGGTACTGTGCGAGCGCTTCGGCCTCAGCTCCCTTCGCCTGAGCGACCTCCGCATCCACCCTACCGAAATCGAACAATCGCCACCGGAGTCCCGCCGCGGCTTCGGGCTGAAAGCCGTCTGCCGTGAAGAGACGACTGGCTCCCAAGCTCTCAAAACCCACGAGCCCTGACAGGGAGATCTTGGGGTAATAGTTCGCGATCGCGACGCCTATGCGAGCATTCGATGCGGCGAGCCGCCGTTCGGCGGCGATCACATCGGGCCGCCGCCGCAGGAGATCCTGCGGCGCATCGCGAGCGGAGACGGCCGGCACCGCTGCAATCTCGCCCGCTGTCGCCAGCTCCGCGGCGTAAGTACCCGGTTGTGCGCCCATTAACACATCGAGTCGGTTCATCTGCGCCTCGAGAGCGGTGCGCAATGGCGGGACCGTCGCCCGCGCTGCCGCCACCAGGGCTTCCGCCTGAGCGACTTCGCGGTCCGCCGCAGCGCCGGCGGCCACACGCAGGCGCACTAGGTCGAGCAGATGGGCGTCCGTGGTAATTTGATCTTGCGATAATTTCAGGCGAGCCTGATCCCCGCGGATCTGGAAATAGGCGTCCGCCGCCTCCGCCGCGACAGAGACGCGGACCCCGAGCTGCTGCGCTTCGGCCGCTTCGGCTTCGGCCCGTGCCACCTCGGCACCGCGGCGCAAGCCCCCGAAGAGATCGATTTCCCAACTCGCCCCGGCACCGAAGTCGTAGAGCGTCTGGTTCTGGTCATAACCTGGGAGATGACGGCCGATCGTCCCGAGCGGGCTCTCCAGTGATTGGTGCAACTGTGCGGCTTGGGCCGTCAAATCGCCTGCGGGCAGGAGGCGCGCGCCGGCCTCCCGGGCCGCCGCCCGCGCACGATCGACATGCGCGAGCGCTGCGGCAAGGTCGAAATTCTGATCCAGTGCGCGTTGTACGATGCGGGTCAGCACTGGGTCACGAAAACCCGTCCACCAGCGATCGAGCGGCGGCTCCGGCAACTCGGTCTTGCGCGCCTCCGCCGCGCTGGCATTGTGTAAGGGCGCAAGCCTCGTCTCGGGTGGCTGATAGCGGGGCCCGACCATGCAGCCGGTACCTCCGATCGCGATGCCGAGAGCTATCGCCGCTCTCCTCATTGCCTGCTCAGTGCGCATCGGTCGAGGGTCCCGCAGGAGCCGCCGTCTTGCGCATCAGCGGCACCATGATGGTGGCAATGACAAAGCAAACCATGATGGCGAGAAAGGCATCGGCGAACGCCTGTGTCTGCGCCTCGCGCAAGGCGAGGGACCCCAATTGCTTGAGTGACGCGGCATGTCCACGAACGATATCGCCTCCACTCACCGCGGCATCGGCGACGGATGCGCGTTGCAGCAGCCCCGCCATCGCCGCGTTCGCCGTGTTCAGATGCTCCGCGAGGCGCAGGAAATGCAGGTTGGTACGGTCATTTAGGATGGTCCCGCACGCGGCGATGCCGATTGCCCCACCCAGATTGCGCATGAGATTGAATAGCCCCGAGGCGAGCTTCAGCCGCTCGGGTGCCAAGCCACCGAGGGTCAATGTGACGGTTGCCGCCACGGCGAATTGCTGGGCAAAGCCGCGGAGCGCCTGCGGCAGCAACAACTCGCGCCAGCCCCAGTCATGGGTGATCGGCGTGAAGTTCCACATGCTGAGCGCGAACAGAGCCAGACCGAACATGAGCAGCCAACGCATGTCGATCCGGCGCGCCACCATCGTATAGACAGGAATCGAGCTGACCTGGAACAGGCCGGTGGAGAACACCGCGAGGCCGATCTGCGAGGCGCTGAACCCCCGTACTCGACCGAGGAACACGGGCGTCAGATAGATCGTCGCAAAGATGCCGATGCCGGTAATGAAAGAGAAGAAGGATCCGAGCGCAAAATTGCGGCTCTTGAGCGCGCGCAGATCGACCAGCGGGTGGCTGTATGTCAGGCTGCGCCAGATGAAAGCGATGCCACTGAGGCCCGCAATCCAAGCTGTCGTGCGAATGGTATCGTCGCCAAACCAATCCCAACGCGGCCCTTCTTCCAGCGTGTATTCGAGGCAGCCCAGAAAGAGCGCCATCAGGACCATGCCGGGATAATCGGCGTCCTTGAGCAGCTTGAGATTCGGTTTGTCCACTCGGACGAGCATGGGTACCGCTACGGACACGAAGATGCCCGGGATCAGATTGATGAAGAACAGCCAGTGCCATGAGTAGTGGTCGGTGATCCAGCCGCCTATGGTGTGCCCGAGGGTCGGTGCCAGCGAGGACAAGGCGCCGATCACGGCGGCCGCGATCACCCGCTGGTGGCCGGCGAAGTAGAAGAACGCCGTGGTGAACACGGTGGGAATCATCGAACCGCCTAGGAAACCCTGCAGCACCCGGAAGACGATCATGCTATGGATGTCCCAGGCCCAGCCGCACAACATGCTCGTCGCCGTGAACCCGGCAGCCGAGACGCAAAACAGCCAACGGGTCGACATTACCCGCGACAGCCAGCCGGAAAGCGGAATGACCACGATCTCGGCAATGAGATAGCTGGTCTGCACCCAGGCGGTCTCATCCGCACCGGCGGACAGGCCGCCCCCGATATCCCGGAGCGACGCGGACACGATCTGGATATCCAACAGCGCGATGAAGAAGCCGACGCACATTGAGCTGAAGGCGAAGACTTTCGCCCCCATGGAAAGCTCGGCCGGTAGAGAGGTCGGTCGGGCAAGATTTCCCGTTGCTGCGGCGTTCATGGCGCGCGTCTGTCGGCACGGCGTTCGTCCACGTCTGCCGTCACAGACAGGCCAGGACGCAGGCGGCCCAGCTTCGCGGTCTCGCCCTCCAGCAGGATCCTCACGGGCACGCGCTGTACGATCTTGGTAAAGTTTCCCGTAGCGTTCTCAGGCGGGAGCACACTGAATTGCGCGCCGGTCGCGGGCGCCAGGCTTGCGACGTGGCCGTGAAACACCTCCCCGGGCAATGCATCGGCCTCGATCGTGGCTGACTGTCCGGGCCGCATGCGGGCGAGTTGACTTTCCTTGAAGTTGGCGTCGACCCACAGACCCCGCGCAGGCACGAGCGACAGCAGCTGTGCACCGACGGTCGCGAAAGCCCCGCTGCGCGCACTCCGGTTGCCCACCGTCCCATCGATTGGAGCGCGCAGTTCCGTGTAACCGACATTGAGCCGGGCCGTGTCCCGATCGGCGATGGCTGCGGCGAGGGCAGCCTCGGTCTGCCGTTTTTGGGTGTCGATTACGTCCAGCTGGCGCTCAGCCGCATCCAACGCAGCTCGCGTTTTGTCTCCCGCAGCCAGTGCTTCTTTATAGTCGGCCTCGGCCTTCTGGTAGGTCTGGATCGATGCGGCGGAATGGCCTGAAAGCTGGCGGAACCGAATATCGTCGTCGCGAGCGCGAACAATCTCGGCGTCAGCGGCGGCGATCCCCGCTCGGGCTTGCGCAATCAGTGACTGCTGCAGACGGCGCGTCGCATCCAGATTGGCCAGCGTCGCCTGTTGGCCGGCTACTTGAGCCTCTGCTCTTGCCAAGGCCGCGCGATAGTCACGGTCGTCGAGCTTCACCAGCAGGTCGCCGGCGCGAACGGCCTGGTTGTCGGTGACCACGACTTCCGCGATCAAGCCGGCGACCTTAGGCGCGATGACGGTCACGTCACCGCCCACATAGGCATCATCAGTAGTCTGGATGAAACGGCCGACTGTCCACCAGTGATATCCATACGCCAGTGCGCCCAGAAGACCAATCAGAGCCGCGCAGTAGATCGCAACTCGCTTGCGTGTCAATTTTCGACGGGCCTTGAGCGGGATGACAGAGCTCGTGTCGCGGTCGACCACCGTCGTGTTGTTCATACGCGCCCTCCCGCTGTTGCGCGAGACCTGCCGCGTTTTGCCGTCGCAGCCAGCGGCGCTTGGTCGGGGCGATCTTGCTTGACCAGGGCATACCGCGACCGCGTGCGCTCGTCGGCAGCAGGTCCCGGTGCGGCCCTGAAATTCGGCGCCATGACCGGCTGGCCGCTCAGACGGTCAACCAGCACCGGTTCGGCCTCGACACCTGTCTTGCTGTTCACGAGCACAACGCTCTTGCCCTCCGGGGCAAAGTGTCTGTTGCCCCAGGCGATCAGCGTCCAGAGCACGGGCCGAAAGTCGCGCCCACGCTCAGTGAGCACGTATTCATAGCGCCGGGGCCGCTCGCTGTAGGGGCGGCGCTCGAGCAGTCCGGAGTCCACCAGTGTGTTGAGCCTTCGCGTCAGCATATTGGGCGCGATCTCCAGGCTCTTCTGGAACTGGTCAAAGCGCGTCAGCCCTTGGAAAGCATCGCGAAGAATCAAAATGCTCCACCACTCGCCCACCCGCTCCAGACTGCGGGCGATCGGGCACCGCATGTCGCTAAAGCTCTTGCGTTGCATGGGACGGTTCCACTACTTGCAGGGTGCAGGCGACAGAGTAGTCACTATCATCATGCAAGTCAATATAGTAAAAAGGCATGAGCCTGGGGGTGCACTTGATTTTGCTGCAATAACTCCCGGTAGAAACACCTTCTCTTTCCCGAGGGATCTTAAGGTCGCCGCCGTAAGGCATTGATTGGATCGTTCAGGTACCTCACAAATCATTTCTTTTCCAGCACCACCAACGCAAATTTATTGCTCTGAATGTTGAATTTTTGGACTGACCCAGGACGGCAGCAATTGTTCGAGGTAGAGCTCGATCGGAAAACGGAAAATGCCGCGCATATTCAGTCCCTCGGTGCGCGTCGGGGCTATGCGCGCGATCAATTCCGGCGGTATGGCGCCGTTTCGGCGCCGCGCCCAGCGATCGAAGATCGCCTGCATTTTCGCCGTGTTCCACGCCATGACGATATTGGCGAGTAGACTCAATGCGTCGGCGACGGCCTGCATTTCATCCTCGCTCTTGGCTTGGTAATTGGCAACGCGGCCGGTGTAGATCAGGCGCTTCAGGGCGTTGGTCGCTTCGCCGCGATTGAGCACGCGCAGCAGCTCGCGCCGGAAGGCCGGATTGACAAAGTAATCGGGCAAAAATATCGTCCGCAGCAAGCGTCCGATTCCGACACCGACCTCATATAGTGGATCGCCGCGCGCGGCGGAGCCAAAGCGCGCCATCACGCTGACGGCGCTGGTGTGACCACTGTGGACCGAGGCGATCAAATGGACCCACTGGTCCCAGTGCATCGGCACCTGGCGGAAATCGAGGTTGGCTTCACAAATCGGCTTCAGAATCTCGGGTACCTCGCCGCCGCGAGGTAGATACAGATGGCGGTCTTTGAGCGCTTTCAATCGCGGACACATGTCGAAGCCGGCTCCATGAGACAAGGCCATGCCAAGGTCGGTGTGCCCGTGGGTATCAACGGCCAGTTGGGTAATGTCAAAGGCCTCTTGTCGTAGCACGCCCTCGATGGCGACGCCCACTTGTCGATCGTTGAGCACGAAGGGTTGCGCATAGAAAATGCCCCAGCCCGCGAGCACATGCGAATAGATCCCGACGGAAGGCGTTTGCCGGCGTGGATCGATGCGCGCTTGCCAGACGCGTTGCCGGGTCTCCAGACAGCGTGGCGGGGTGGGCGCGCGTCATCGGACACAATACGATTTTTGTCGATTGATCGCGACCCCTTGGCGCACGGTTTTCAACTCTCATAGTCGCGTCGACGCGCTGACATAGAAATTTCATAAAACTCTAACAGTCTGATCAGACTGTACATAAATAGCACTTATGCGCAACACAATAAGCGTATATTTCCTTATATCAGACCAAATAGGAACGTGATATTTATAACTTAATGTTGACAACAGTCTGAACAGACTGTTTACTACAATGCACGTGCTTGCTTACATGCGCGACGATTAAAATGAAGGGAGGGCTCCATGCATCGATCAATGTCGTTGACGGTAATTTGTTGCGCGGCGTATGCCGTGTCGGAATTTGTGTTTCCTGGCAGAGCCTTTGCCGCGGCCGCCACCCCGGCCGCTCAGGGAGATTCCAGCGACGCGCTGGAAGAGATTACGGTGTCCTCCCGGCGCCGCGAGGAACGTCTCGAGGATGTGCCGATAGCGGTGACCGCCATAAGCGGCGAAGAACTCGATCGACAGGGAGCGGCAGACATTACCGACATGTTCGCGATTGCCCCGAGTCTCTATTTCAGTCAGGGAAATTTTACACCGACGAAAGATTTCACCTATCTGACGATTCGTGGCGTCGGCGCCGCTCCGGCGCTGGACCCTTCCGTCGGCGTATTCATTGACGGCGCCTACCAGCCACATATCGGCTTCGACCTCGATTTCTTGGATTTGGATCGCCTCGAAATCCTGCGTGGTCCGCAAAGCACGTTGTTCGGCCGAAATACCGAGGCCGGGGCCATCAATCTCGTGACACGCAAGCCCTCTACCGATGCGGAAGCTAAATTTCGAGTCGAGTTCGACAACTTCGGCGGCCTCATCGCTCAGAGTTCGTTGAGCGGCCCGTTGGCGGACAATCTGTTCGGCAACTTCGCGGTTCGCAGCGACCACACCAATGGCTATATCACCAATACGTTATTGGGCGAACACGCCGACAAGTCTGACAGCTTGAGTGTGCGCAGCGCTCTGCGTTGGGTCGGCGACGGGCTCGAAATGTATCTGACGGGCGACTACACGGACGTGCGCGCCAACGAAATCGGATGGGGCGTTCCCGATGGCTGCAAATGCTATACCATCAACAGCGACCCTCAGACCACCGACCATCGCAAGATCTATGGTGTCGCCTTTACGCTCGACGCGGACCTCGGATGGAGCAAACTCACCAGCCTGACGAGCTATCGCGCAGCGAGTTCCGATGCGCTTTGGAATGCGGCGGGCGCCACCTACGACCATCCCTTCTTCGATCCTGCGTTTCCGGCCGAGGAGCGATACGTCAACGGCTTCGACTCGCGCAAGACCTTCGAAAACCACCTGGCCGAAGATCTGCGCTTCGCATCGCCCGACAGCCCCGGGAGCATGTTGCAGTGGCTCGCTGGCGCATATGTCTTTCGCGAGGACAATAATCCGGATCGCCTCGGCAACTACACGAGCGTCACGCCCGGTGCGCCCAATGTGATTTTCGACGGTTCAGAACCGGGGGGCGAGGGTGTATTCATTCGCCAGACCAAGAAAGGCTGGTCGGCTTTCGGGCAATTGACATTTACGCCGATTCCCAAGCTCGAAATCACCGGAGGCGCCCGCTATGCTCGCGAAACGGCCTACTACAACGCGAACGTGAGTTTTCTCGTGCCAACTTCGGATACCGCCTACTTCCCCTTCGAGCTGAATCTTGACTCGAGCCGCAGCTTCCCGGATTTCATGCCGAGCGGATCCGTGTCTTACAAATGGACCGATACGCTCAATACGTACGCGACCGTATCGCGCGGCTTCAAAAGCGGCGGATTCCAGGAGTTCCCGGCCAACGCGCTCGATGCTCAGGGCTTCGACAGCGAGAAGTCCACCAACTACGAATTCGGCATGAAGCTGGGCGACCGCGATCTTTCCTTGAATCTGGCGGCTTACAGAATCAAGCTGACGAACATGCAGGTGTCGGCCACCGTCTTGATCGACACGGGGAACGGGACGACCGAACCGGTGGGCGGGGTGCGCAACGCCGCCGAGGGTACAGTGACCGGCGGCGAAGCCGAGATTGCCTATCGACCTCTTCGAGCGCTCGAGTTACAGGCGTCGGTGTCCTACAACGATACGAAATTTACGAACTATGTCGATGCGCAAGGGTTACAGCGAGACGGCAGCCCTTACCAGCACTTTCCTTACGTACCCGAGGTGACCGGATCCGTGCGTGCGCAATACACGGGCACGATCAAGGACGTGGAAGTGCGGCCATCGCTGGCCTGGCGCTACATTGGCCACTATTACGTCGGCGACGGCGGGACCTACGGACCGTTCGAACACATTCCGTCCTACCAGATAACGGACTTTCGCCTTGCATTTACCAAGGATAATTGGACTGTCACGGCGTTCGTGGACAATGTCTTCGATACGTATGCGATCACCACGCGTCAGACCACGCTCGCCGACGATACGCATTTGTTCGATACGCCCTTACCGCCGCGGCGCACCGGCTTGCGAGTGGACTATCATTTCTAAGTGCGACGCGAAACGAAGCTGATGATTCTTTTCTTTGAAGACCATCAGATTCGGTGCCGCATGAGTGATGGGGGACGGCCCCCCGAGGTCAGTGTGCAGACATGGGCCTCAAACCGCCCAGGTGCTGCTGTGGTTCAAAAGATCATGGTAGTGAGCAATTCTGGGAAAAGGCGCTCGATGAGGGCGTCAGGTGAGTGTCGAGAAGGTGAACGAAAGTGAACCGTCCGAGGACGCATCGTGAGGTAGAGAATGCTGTCGAAACTGCAGGCGTTAGAAACCGGCAGGATAAGTCTGAGGGATATTCTGCTTACTGCTCAGATGACAGACGGTGTAAAGGCGGCACGAGCTCGACATGGGCGCTCATGGGGAACGCGGGAAATCTGACGCTGTGATGTGTAGGGAAATGACAAGTGGTCTGAAACCATAGCAGCGACGTCGTCCCGACCGAGAGCGTAGGTCAACCCGGCAACGGGGAGGAGCCTGCGAGAGCGGTCAAGCCGTTTGGCATAGCCAAGCGGGTGGTGTGGGAAGCGTACCGGCATGTCAAAGCCAACCGGGGTGCAGCGGGCATCGACGGCGAGAGCATGGAGATGTTCGAGGCGAACCTGAAAGATAATCTCTATCGGGTATGGAATCGGATGAGTTCCGGTTGCTATATGCCTCCAGCCATCCGGCTGGTAGAGATACCGAAGAAGACTGGCGGCGTGCGGGCGCTAGGAATCGCGACAATCGAAGACCGGATCGCTCAGACAGTGGCCAAGACCTATATCGAACCGGCTCTGGAGCAGTTGTTTCACCCAGACTCTTATGGGTATCGCCCCCACAAGTCTGCTTTGCAGGCGGTGGGTGTGACCCGTGAGAGGTGCTGGAAATATGACTGGGTCATAGAGTTCGACATCCACAAGGCGTTCGACGAACTGGACTGGACGCTGTTACTGAGAGCGGTGCGCAAACACGTCAAGGAGAGATGGGCGGTGCTGTATATCGAGCGCTGGCTGAAAGTGCCTTTTGTAATGGCGGATGGGACGCTCGTTCCACGCAGCAAGGGGGTGCCGCAAGGCTCGGTAATTGGTCCCGTGTTGATGAACCTGTTTATGCATTACTGCTTTGATCGATGGATGCAGGAGAAGCATCCGTACTGTCCTTTTGCCCGTTACGCCGACGATGCCGTAGTGCACTGTAGCTCGCAGTTGCAGGCGCAGTGGAAGTTGGTGGCGATCGGCAACCGGTTGGAGGAGTGCGGACTGAAGCTCAATCTACAGAAATCGGCCATTGTGTATTGCAAGGACAGTGATCGCCGCGAGGCGCATGCGCACAAGCAGTTTACCTTCCTGGGTTACACGTTCAGGCCGCGCGGAGCGAAGAATCGCTATGGGAAGCTGTTCGACAACTTCCTGCCCGCGGTGAGCCCGGATGCCACCAAGAAGATGCTGCGCACGATCAAGAGTTGGAAGCTGTCGAGACAAACCCCGGCCAGCATCGGTGAGCTGGCGTCCCGATACAACCCGATATTGCGAGGATGGTTGAACTACTATGGACACTTCTACAAATCGGCACTGCTCAGAGTCTTTGATCGCTTCGAAGCGGCTTTGGCGCGGTGGGCTCGACGTAAATACAAGAAGCTTAAGCGGCACGAAGGCCGCAGCTATCTGTGGATATGGCGAGTGGCGAGAAGGCAGCCGCAGTTGTTCGTCCATTGGCGCGCCTATGGCAGAGCCGGCGGTCGGGCGATGGGAGCCGTATGACGGGAGACTGCCACGTACGGTTCTGCAAGAGGCTGGGGGCGAAACTCCCCCGGCCTACTGACCACCGCGACCTCGTACCCGACCATGACCGGCCATTTGGACCGATTGTATGAGAAGGCAGAGGCGTTCCTTCCTTGGAACGCCTCTGCCGACGTTCTGAACGCGAGCGTCAAGCCTTTTTGGCTGCCATCTTCGGATGCATTTTGGTATCGATCGATGTTGCCGGGCGGTCACGAATTCAGGCTCTTCGATGTGACCGGCAAGGCGTCGCGACCGGCGTTCGACCATGCGGCGCTGGCCCGGGCGATGAGCGTCCCAGGGTCGCAGATATCAGCCAAGGCATTGCCATTCGATGAAGTCCAGATAGATCGGCAAGTCGGCCGGGTGCATTTCACTTGGAAAGGCGCGCGCTGGACGTTCGAATCAGCCCCAGGAACACTCGAGCGTGTCGAGGCGGCTACGGGCGCGGGCGCCGACAACCTATCGCCCGACGGCAGGTACGCGGTCGGTCGAATCGGCAATGACTTGAGTCTTCGCGTCGTGGGCGCCGACGCAGAAGTCTGTGCGCTGACCAGCGACGGGACCGACTATTTCGCTTACGCCAAATCGCCGGACTCGAGCACCAGCGCCGTGACTGTGCGTCGCGCCGAGTTGCCCGCACGCGCAATCGCCATATGGTCTCCCGATTCCTCGCGGCTGTTCACCTATCGGCTCGACGAGCGACGCGTGCGCGAAATGTATCTCATTCAGTCGGCATTACCGGACGGCGCTGCTCGGCCAAAACTATTTTCCTATCGTTATCCGAACGTGGGTGATGCGGACGTTGCCGAGGCGCATCTGTGCGCATTCGACGTCAGCGGCGGAACGCGGGTCGACGCCCAATGCCCGCCGCTGTTCACTCCTTACATGTCGGCCATCGAATTGCAGCTGGCCTGGTGGGGAGAAGACTGCCGGCACGTGTACATCATCGCCCTGCGACGCGGCGAACGTGAAGCCTCGCTCCTCGAATTCGACACGGATACGGGGGCCGTGCGCACGGTGCTCATGGAGCGAGCAACGACGTTTCTCGATTTCAATCTCGAGTTTCTCGCCAAACCGAACGTACGGGTGTTGCCGACATCTCGTGAAGTCGTTTGGTTTTCGCAACGCGACGGATGGGCGCACCTCTACTTGTACGATCTGGACTCGGGGAAGCTGAAGCGCCAGATCACGACCGGACCTTGGGTGGTGCGCGACATTTTGGCGGTGGATCCGTCGTCGAGGGAAATGATCGTGACGGGCAGCGGACGAGAGGCCGGCCGCGATCCTTATTTCAGGGCGATCTACCGGATCTCGTTGGACGGTCTCCACGATATCAGCCTGCTGACGCCGGAACCGATCGATCACAGCGTGGTCCAGGCGGTCCCACCCGTGCCCACGGTGCTCAACCCTTCGGGCGTTCCGTCGGCGGCCTCGGGCATTTCTCCGTGCGGCAAGTATTTCGTCGACACGATGTCGAGCGGCGATACGGTTCCGCGTAGCGTATTGCGGAGCACCCGCGACGGTTCGGTGCTGGCGGCCGTCGAACGAGCGGATATGAGCCGGCTCATTTCCCGCGGGTGGCGCTGGCCGGAATCCTTTTCCGTAAAAAGCGCCGCGGGCACCGACGATCTCTACGGGTCTTTATTCCTGCCGCCGGGCCTGGATCCCGAGAAGAAGTATCCGGTGGTCGAATCGATTTACCCAGGCCCTCAAATCATATGGACGGCGAAAGCTCCATTCGCCGCCGGGCGTACATTCGTGGCCGACGCGTATTTTCACGCCAGAGCCTTGAGCGAACTGGGCTTCATCGTCGTGACCGTCGATGGCCCAGGTACGCCGTTGCGATCGAAAGCGTTCCACGACCAATGCTTCGGCAACATGCAGGCGGCGGGTGGATTGGGCGACCACATCCACGCGCTGCGCACTTTGGCTGCCACGCGCCCGTACATGGACCTCGACCGGGTCGGGATATACGGGCACTCCGGCGGCGGCTACGCCGCTACCCGAGCGATGCTGGATTACCCGCATTTCTACCGTGCGGGCGTGGCTTCGGCGAGTAACAACGATATGCGCGGCTATCTGCCTTTTTGGGCTGAGAAATATCAGGGACCCGCGGAAACGGCCGACTTCGACATTCTCAATAACTGCACGCGTGCCGCGTGCCTGGAAGGCGCGCTGCTGATGGTCATGAGCGATGTCGACGACAATACCTCGCCGGGCATGACGGTTCGCATGGCGGCGGCGCTCGTGAGCGCCAACAAGGATTTCGAGCTGCTCATCATGCCAAATGAAAGTCACATGTCCCTGATTGACAACGGCTACTTCGTCCGGCGCCTGTGGGATTTCTTCGTGCGCCAGTTGCTCGAGCGCGCGCCTCCCGCGGACTATCGAATTCGCGATATGCGAGGGACGCCATGAGCGAGCCCACGATCGTTTTCCACAACGCGGCGTTGTTCGACGGGAAAGCGGACGAGCTTGTGCCGGATTCCTATGTCATCGTGCGTGGGCGCGAGATCGAGGAAGTAGGGCACGGGCTGCCGAAGATCAACTCCGACTGCATACGGTTCGATCTGGCGGGACGCACGCTGATGCCCGGCCTCATCGATTGTCACGTTCACGTGTACGCCTACCGCGCTGATCTTTCTGCGAGCGACGATAGTGCGCCGACCATGCGCGCGCTTTATGCGCGGAAGTTCATGGAAAACGCGCTCGATCGCGGCTTTACCACGCTGCGCGACGCCGGCGGGGCGGACTGTCATCTCGCGCAGGCTATCGGTGCGGGATTGATTCGCAGCCCGCGACTGTTCTATTGCGGTAAGGCGTTGAGCCAAACGGGCGGTCACGGGGATTTTCGACGACCGCAGCGTTTCCAGCCCTGTGCGTGTGAGTATTGTGGGGCCATCAGCATTCTGGCGGATGGCGTCGACGAAGTGCGCAAGGTAGCTCGCGAGCAGCTACGAATGGGCGCGCATCACCTGAAGATCATGGCTTCTGGCGGCACGGCCTCCCCGAGCGATGCGGTTTGGATGCAGCAGTACTCGGATGCCGAGATCACTGCGGTTGTGGAGGAGGCCAAACGGCGCCGCACGTATGTGATGGCGCATGCGTATACGGACGAGGCGATTCGCCGTTGTGTCGACCTCGGCGCGAGGTCGATCGAGCATGGGAACTTCGTGTCGTCGGAGACCGCTGCGCGAATGCGCGACGTGGGTGCGTTTCTCGTGCCGACACTCGTGACATACGAGGCAATGAGCCGCTACGGCCCTCGTATTGGAATTCCGGAGGAGAGCATGCGAAAGATCGCCGATGTCCGCAACACTGGGATCGACAGCCTGGAGATCTGCCATAAGGCGGGCACAAAAATGGGATTCGGCACCGATCTGCTCGGTGAGCTCGAGGAGTTTCAGTGTGACGAATTCCGCATTCGCAGCGAGGCGCTGCCGGCCCGCGAGATCCTGCGCTCCGCCACGACTATCAACGCTGAGCTCGTCGGAATGGCGGATCGTCTCGGAGTCATCGCTCGGGGAGCGCTGGCCGACCTTATCGTCGTGGACGGCAATCCACTGGAAAATGTCACGGTGTTCAAGAATGACGGCTCCAATGTCCGCCTGGTGATGACAGATGGCCGGGTCGTCAAGAACAGCCTCTGAGGAGCGGCGTACGCACGCGCCACCACAGTGGTCGGCTGGCGCTGCTGCCACGGTGCTGTTCGGTACTACCATAGGGTATTCCGGCCTGGTCGCACTACCTCTGTGGGTGGCGGCCGTCTGTGCGGAGCCTGGCGTCAGCCGGGCTGCCGTGGGCGTCATTGGATCAGTGCAGCTGCTGGCGGCAGCAATCGCGTCGTTGACCTTGTCTGCTCAGGTCGCGCGCCTTCCCCTGCGACAGACAGCGGTTGCCGCCGCGCTCGGTATTTTCGCGGCGAATCTCCTGTGCGTTTTTGCCGCCGGCACCGTATCGCTGGCAGTTTGCCGGGCGGCTTCGGGTCTCGGCGAGGGCGCGTTGTTGGCCGTTCTCAACGCGGCCATCGCCCGGCGCCCTGATGCCGGTCGCGTGTTCGCCGTCTCGCAACTGTGCCTCGGATGTGTTTCGGCGACCGTATTTTTCTGCGTGCCGCCGCTTATCGCGCGGTTTGGGCGGACCGCGCCCTTCGGCTTCGTAGCCGTTCTCGCGGCACTCGGTGTGGTGCTGCTGCTGCTGAATCGTTTTGAGACGCCGCCGGAGTCGCCAGCCGCTTTGCCGGCCGGGGCCGGTCGCAAGCGTCTGAATGCTGGCGATTGGTATGGGCTTGCCATCTTCTGGTGCCTGTACGCGGGCCTCGAGGGAGTCTGGACTTTCGTGGTGCCGCTCGGCCGCGACGTGGGCGTGGGTCTCGATCGCATGGGAGCCGTTCTTGCGGCCGGCGCGGTGGTGGCGATCGTCGGGCCCTTGATTGCGCGTGGTGGGAGCGGCAGGCTCGCGGCGCCCGGGCTCGTGGCTGTCGGGCTGGTACTGAGCGCACTCGCCGCGGCGTTGAGCACATTCCCGCACAACGCCGTTCTCTATGAGGTTGGTGTGTTCGCGATCCAGCCGGTGACCCTCTTCAACATTGCCGTGATCATGGCTTTTCTGGCGATAACGGATCGCACGGGCAGGGCGGCGGCCGCCGCGCCGGCGGCAATCAATCTGGGGAGTGCCGGCGCGCCGGCTGTGGCCGGCTATGGGCTGATGTTGGGCGGCGGGCATGTGCTTGGGATTTTTGCTGTTGGCATGCACGCCTTGGCGCTGCTCGCTCTGATGCTGGCCGTGCGCGGACAGATGCGCGCGACACGCCGGGTACACGCGAATTGACTCGATACAACCTCAATCTCACCCCATATGAAAAGAGCCTGCTCGAGGGTAGCGCGGGCGAGGCTTGCGCGCTCTCGATGCGCATCATCTGCGGCATGGCGGAGGTGCTGGGCGCGGAACGGCTGGTCGAAATCTCCTCCGCCCACATAGATGGATGTCTGTATCACGGCCCGAGCGGCGTCGATTTCGCCGAGCGCCTGGTTGCTGGTGGTGGCTGCGTGCGTGTTCCCTCGTCCACGAATGTCGGCGCGTTGGATTTGATCCATCCGGGGAACGTTCGTCTCGAGTCCGAAACGCGTGAGCTGGCGAAGCGGCTCATGAACGCCTATGTGGCTCTCGGGTGCAAGCCAACGTGGACGTGTGCGCCTTACGACGCGGGTTATCGACCCAAGCTGGGCGAGCACATCGCGTGGGCAGAGAGCAACGCTGTCGTGTTTGCCAACACGGTTCTCGGCGCCCGCACCGAGCGATACGGGGATTTCATGGATATTTGCGCGGCGATTGCCGGTCGCGCTCCCTATAGCGGCCTGCACGTCGATGCGAATCGTTGTGCCACCCTGGTAATCGACACCAGCGGCCTGTCCGACCGTCTGAAGGAGGAGGAGAGTTTCTATCCGGCATTGGGCGCGTGGCTT
>WNFN01241015.1_pt1 | contig 16055 bp, 16 predicted proteins | sample 5400161 | NCBI WGS metagenome assembly WNFN01 (sample SAMN13153353, study PRJNA577476) | soil metagenome | isolation source: 80 cm saprolite on Douglas fir-dominated hillslope | place: USA:California | collected 2013-09-17
GCTGCGCGAGACGTGCCTCTCTCTCGTGACGGACGGGACCACCACCTTCGACGAGTTCGTGCGGCTCAAGCTGTAGGCGGACAGATCGGCGCAACGGACGGAGACGGGGACGGGAACGGGTACGGTCGAGGAGTGGTCCTAGCGAAGAGCCTCGACCGCGGCCAGCATCCGGCGCACCACCTCCTCCAGGCCCAGCTCGGTGGTGTCGAGATGGATGGCGTCGGGCGCGCGCGTGAGCGGCGACTCCGCGCGCGTCGAATCGGCGTGGTCCCGCTCGCGGATCTCGCGCTCGATGGTGTCGAGGTCGGAGGGAAGGCCGCGCTGGGCGAGCTCCTCGTGGCGCCGCATCGCCCGCTGCCGGGGGTGCGCGTCCACGTAGAACTTCACGTCCGCGTCCGGGAACACGGCGGTGCCGATGTCACGGCCGTCCATGACGACACCGCCCGCCTCACCCATCTCGCGCTGGCGCGCCACCATGTGACGGCGCACGGAGGGGTGCACGGACACGCGTGAGGCCGCCGCTCCGACCTCCTGCGTCCGCAGCGCCGACGTCACGTCCTGGCCGTCGAGAATCACCGCGCCACCCGGCTGGAGGTCCAGGCGGACCCGCGCGGCCAGGGCGGCCAGCGCCGCGGCATCGTCGAGGGGAATCCCTTCGCGCAGCGCGGCCAGCGCCAGCGCGCGGTACATGGCGCCGGTGTCGAGGAAGACGTAGCCCAGGCGCTCCGCGACCGCCCGCCCGGCGGTGGACTTGCCCGCGCCCGAAGGCCCGTCGATCGCGACCACCAGGCCGCGCGGCCTCACGTCCGGCCCCGCTTCGGGCGACCTCGCGGTGGACGCCCTCGCGGTGGGCGAACGCCCTCCCGCGGCGGACGACGGTGCTTTTCGGGCGGGGGCGCCGCCGTTTTCACGCGTGCGCCGGGCGGGGCGATGAGGCTCTTGACCTCCGACGGGGTGAGAGACCGGAACTCCCCGGGCTTGAGCCCGCGCGAGCTGAGACGGCCGATGCCCACGCGGCGAAGCTTGGACACGGGGTGCCCGACCGCCTCCAGCAGCCGGCGCACCTCGTGCTTCTTCCCCTCGTGGAGGGTCAGCTCCAGCCAGGCGTTGTTCTCCGCCTCCAGGACGCGCACGCGATCCACGGTGAGCTGCTCGCCCTCGACGCGCACACCCCGGCGCAGCCGCTCCAGCGTCTCCGCGTCCGGGACCTTGTGCACCTTGGCGTGGTACACGCGCGGCACCTCGTAGCGCGGATGGGTGACGCGCTCGGCGAAGGCGCCGTCATTGGTGAGGAGGAGGAGGCCCTCCGTGGTGATGTCGAGGCGGCCGACGGGAAAGAGACCGGCCACCGCGGGCACCAGCTCCATCACGGTCGGCCGGCGCTGGGGATCCTGGCGGGTGCTGACGTACCCCTTCGGCTTGTTGAGGAGGAGGTACACGGGCGCCGCGGGCACGTGCACCCGCGCCCCGTCCACGCGGATGTCGTCGCGGGCGGCGTCGGCCTTCGTGCCCAGCTCCGTCACCGTATGGCCGTTCACGCTCACCCGGCCCTGGGTGATGGCGGTCTCGGCGGCGCGGCGCGAAGCGACTCCGGCGCGCGCGAGGATCTTCTGAAGCCGTTCTTCCATTCATGGGGATGATACCGCGCGCGCGGGGCACGTATCGGGGCGTCGCGTCCGCCCGCGGGTGCGGAGAGCCCGCCCGCTCAGTAATGCCGGAGGGTGAACGCGACGAGGACGTTGCTGCCGTCGACGATCTCGATCGTGACCGCGCTGTCGAGGACGAGGTCGTTCAGGAGCACCGACGTCGTGCCGTTGCGGGCGATCGCGCCTTCCGACGGCGCGAGCACGTCGCTGCTGGTCACGCTCCGCCGCCAGCGCAGGCCCGTACGTGCGGTATGCGCGGTGATGTCGAAGCTGAGCGACCGCGAGGTGTTGAACCCCACCGGGCAGCTCTGATTGACGTTGACGGCGTTGACCTCGATGCACTCGCCGCTCACCAGGGCCGTCGGCTTCACGATGGTCAGGCTGCAGTTGCCGGCCGCCGTCGCCGGTGCGCTGCAGGTCACCGGTGTGGGCGTGGGGCTGGGAACGGGCGTGGGCGTCGGGGACGGAGAAGGAGACGGCGACGGAGATGAGGACGGGGACGGGCTCGGAGACGGAGAGGCACTCGGGCTCGGGCTTGGAGACGGGCTCGCGCTCGGAGACGGAGACGGGCCCGGCACCACCCTCACCTGGACCGTCGCCGTCGCCTGCGACGATCCCGCGCGCGCCACGAGGTTGAAGCTGGTCGTCCATGCGGGAGTGACCTGGCGCGTGCCCTTGGGCGTGACCGTACCGATGCCGTTGTCGATCTCGATGCTGTCCGCGCCGTCCACCTCCCAGGTCAGGGTGGCGGCCGCCCCCGAATTGATGTCCGCGGGTGTGGCGACGAACTTCTGGATGGCGAGCGTGGATGGCTGGGTGAACTCCTTCACGATCCCGCAGCGCAGCACGGCGATCCCCAGCAGGATGAGGAAGATCGGCCGGACGAGGCGCCGCAGGAGGCCGGCATCGGGCATAAGAACCCTTTTAAAGTAAGGGGTTAGGCCCGACATGTCAAGTAGTACTTTAAGTGCTTTCCTCGCCTCCAGGTTCCTCGTCACCGTCCTCGATCCCCAGAGGCAGCTCACCCTGGGCCGGGTCACCCTCGCCTTCGGTGAGCGGGACCTCGACGGGCCGGGGCGCTTCGATCGCCTTCTTGAGGCCGGCCACGTCGACCTCTTCGCCCAGCACTTCCGCGAACTCCTCGATCTTCGGCAGCTCGGCCAGGTCCTTGAGGCCGAAGTGGAGCAGGAACTGCTTGGTCGTCCCGTACAGCATCGGGCGGCCGACGACTTCCTTCCGCCCGGTGATCCGGATGAGGCGCTTCTCGAGCAGCGTCTTGAGCACGCCGCCGGACTTCACGCCGCGCAGGTCGATGATCTCGGGCAGGGTCACCGGCTGCTTGTAGGCGATGACGGCGAGCGTCTCCAGCGCCTGGATGGACAGGCGCGTGGGCGTCCGCGGGTCGAGCAGCTCGCGGACCCAATCGTTGTATTCGGGACGCGTCGTGATCTGGTGGCCGCCGGCGACCTCGACGAGCTGCAGGCCGCGGCCGTCGCGCGCGTAGTCCGCGCGGATCTCCGCGAGCGCCGCCTGCCACGCCTCCCTGGGCACGCCGCCCAGGACCTTGCCGATCTCGCGCGGTGTCAGCGGCTGGGGTGAAGCGAAGATCAGCGCCTCCAGCACCGCGCGGACCACGTCGGGCGGAAGGACGGGCGCCTCTTCGGTGGCCGCGCCCGTGTCCGTGCCCGTCTCCGTCTCCGTCCGTCTAGCGATTTCCTTCCCGTCCGTGTTGTCTTGCATTTCCCTATGTCGTGGGAGCCGCGGCCACGTCGGGGCCGACGGGCCGGAACACCCGGATGGGTCCGAAGATGCCCCGCTGGTAGACCCGCACGCGCTTGAGGCGGATCAGCTCGAGCAGGGCCAGGAAGGTCACGATCATGTCCGCCTTGGTCTCCTGGGCCGCGAACAGCTCCAGGAAGTCCAGCGACTCGCCCTCGCGAAGAAGGGCGAGGAGCTCCTCGATGCGCTGCTCGATGCTCTTGCCGCCGGAGGCGACCTCGTGCGCGAGCAGCGTCCGACGCCGCTCCAGCAGCTCCTTGAACGCGCTGATGAGGTCGAAGAGGCCGGCCTCGAGCATCTCCTCGCCCGCGTCGTCGAAGGCGGGCAATACGGTGTCCGGCCGCGTCCAGGTCGCGGCACGGATCTGCGCCTGCTGGTGCAGGATGCCCGCCGCCTCCTTGTAGCGCTGGAATTCGAGCAGCCGCTGCACCAGCGCCTCGCGGGGGTCTTCCTGCTCGTCGTCGCCTTGCGCTTCGGTGGGGTCGACGGGTACCAGCATCTTCGACTTGATGTGGATGAGGGTCGCCGCCATCACCATGAAATCGCCGGCCACGTCGAGGTTGAGCTCCTGCATGAGCTCCAGGTACTCCATGTAGGAGCGCGTGATGGGCGCGATGGGAATGTCGTGGATGTCGATCTTGTCGCGCTTGATGAGGTAGAGCAGGAGATCGAGGGGGCCGTCGAACTCCGCGACGTGGATCTGCGGCACGTCCTCGGGCAGCGTGGACTGCATCCCGAGGGGCAGCTCGAGCTGGACGGCCTTCTCTTCGGCCGGCGCCGGGGGAGGCGCCGGCGACTGCGGCTCCGGAGACGGATCCGTCGCGGACGCGGACTGGTCCCGCTCGTCGCTCATCGGATGGGGTACGCGATCTTCATCGCCGAACGCACCTGTTCCATGGTCGCACGTGCGACCTCGCGCGCGCGGTGCGATCCCGCCTGGAGGATGTCCCACACCGTGTCCGGCCGGGCCGCGAACTCGGGCCGCCGGGCATGGATCCCTTCCAGTCGCTGCAGCAGGTGATCGAGGAGCCGGCCCTTGCAGTCCAGGCAGCCGATCCCGGCCGTGCGGCAGCCCTGCGCGGCCCACTCCTGGCTCTCTTTCGGCGAGAACGCCTTGTGGAGGTCGAAGACGGGGCAGATCTCCGGGTTGCCGGGATCGGTGCGGCGCTTGCGCGCGGGATCGGTGACCATCGGCTTGATCTTCTGGCGCACCACCTCGGGCGGATCCTTGAGGAACACCGCGTTGCCGTACGACTTCGACATCTTGCGGCCGTCCGTCCCGGGCATCCGCGGCACCTCGGTGAGCAGGGTCTTCGGCTGCGGGAACACCGCCCCGTAGAAGTGATTGAAGCGGCGCACCACCTCGCGCGTCAGCTCGATGTGCGGGGCCTGGTCCTCGCCCACCGGGACCGCGTCCGCCTTGTAGATCATGATGTCCGCGCTCTGCAGCAGCGGGTAGCCGAGGAAGCCGTAGGTGGAGAGGTCCTTCTCCGCGAGCTGGGTCTGCTGCTCCCTGTAGCTCGGCACGCGCTCGAGCCACGGCACGGGCACGATCATCGAGAGCAGCAGGTGCAGCTCCGCGTGCTCGGGCACGAGGCTCTGGACGAAGAGGGTCGAGCGCGTGCCAGTCCACGATGGCGAAGAAGCACTCGTAGGTGTCCATCAGGCGGACCCAGTTGTCGAGGGCGCCCGTGAGGTGTCCGATGTGCAGGGGCCCCGTGGGCCGCATCCCGGAGAGGATGCGCGGTCGCGTCATTGCAGGAGACCGTAGAGCAGCCCGACGATGAACTGCTGGACCGGATAGACGACGTAGGCGAATGCCCCGGAGATCAGCAGCAGCATCAGGATCATGAAGCCGTACGGGCCGACGATGCGGTCATAGCGCTCGCCAAGATCCCCGGGGAGCCCGAAGGACGCCACCTTGGATCCGTCGAGGGGCGGAATCGGAATCAGGTTGAACACGGCCAGCAGCACGTTCAGCTCGATGCCGAGGGTCATGAGGTGCAGGAGGAAGTCCTGCTCGCTGTCCACCAGCCCGAGCTTGATGATCACGAGCAGGATCCCGGTGAACAGGAGGGCGAGCAGGAAGTTCGACACCGGCCCCGCCGCCGCCACCAGCATGTGCCCCTTGCGCATGCTGACGTCGCGCCGGAAGTTGGCGGGGTTGTAGGGCGTCGGCTTGGCCCAGCCCAGGAGCGGCACGTTCGTGAAGATCTGGATGAGCGGGAACAGCAGCGTCCCGATCGGGTCGATGTGCACGATCGGGTTGAGGCTGACCCGGCCGAGGTTCTTGGCGGTGTCGTCCCCCAGCCTCCAGGCCATCCAGGCGTGCGCGGATTCGTGAAAGGACAGGCTGAAGAGAAGGACGACGTACGTGGTCAGGCCCAGTGCGATGTGTTGGGGAGTCAGATCGGACAACCGGCCTCCGGAGGAACCCCGGATGGTAGCACAGGGCCGCGGGCCGGCCGGTCGTGCTACGCCACTGGTCGCGCCACCTCCACCTCGACGGTCGCCGCGGCCGCGCGCGCGCGCGGTGGCCAACTGACCTTGCTCTTCTTGACACGGAGCCATCCGTGTTGGATGAGACTGGTCAGGGCCTGACGACAGCGCCCGTTGAGGTCCGCGGCGGCGCCGCCGCGTCCCCGTCGCGCAAGGCTTCGAGCACTCCGCGCGGCGACGAGCCCTCGACCTCGCGGCCGTCGAGGTACACGAACGAGAGACTTCTGTTCATGAGACCTCCTCCGCGGGCTTGACGTTGCAATGGCCGTGCGCGCGCAGTCGCGCCGGCAAGCCCTGGAGAATCAGTCGGGGGGAGGCGGCGATGCGGCAGGCCTCCCGATCGATCGGGCGGGATTCTGCCCGATCCGCACGATGCGCTCAGGAGGCCAGGGTTGGTGCCGGAGGCGGGACTCGAACCCGCATGGGTTTCCCCACACGCCCCTCAAACGTGCGTGTCTGCCAATTCCATCGCGAGTAGCGCGATCGGCGCCACCACATCGTCCGGCGCGGCGCGGGGGGCAAGCCAAAGCGCGATCATGAGGACCGCTGCCCCGACGCCGAGCAGCTGCGGCCCATCGAGGGACGCGCGCCGCGCGAGGACGAGAGCCACGATTGCCGACACGAAGACGAGCGCCGGAATGCCGAGGCCGGAGGACTCCGGTAGCGCGCCCGTGTACAGACGCAGGTTCGAGAGGCCGAGACCGGGACCGAGGGGCGGTAGCGTGGACGCGCCAGCGACGAGGCGCTCCGCGGCGCCGATGGCGACGATCACCACAACCGCGCGTGCGATCGCCGACTCAGGCGTGAGGTGTGCGAATCGGGCGACGACGAACGCGGCGCCAAGGCCCGACGCCAACATCACGAGGTCTCCGGAGCCGAACACCACGCCGACGATCGCCGGCGGCAAGGCGACGGACGCCGCGATCCGATCGAGCGCGGTCTCGCCAGGTCCAGCGCGTGCGATCAGCACCGCAACCACGACCAAGGCGAGGAGCGCGAGCACACGAGGATCACGGCCACCGAGCGCGCCAAACGCGCGTGCGACCGCGCGCGCCCCGAGGACGGGAGCCATCGGGGGCACGAGACCGGGCGGGTCCTTGCGGAAGCTCACGCTCCAGGCTTCGCGAAGCGTCGGACGCGCGCCGTCACTCTCGGGCCAGACCGTCGCCGCCCAGCCGTCCTGGACGCGCGGCGTCCCGCTCAGCCGGCCGACCCTCATCACGATCCACATCGGCACCACCGCCAGCACGACGAGGGCCGTGGCGAATACCGCGGCCCGCGCGCGCCGCCCCATGCGCAAGGCTGCGCCGACGAGCAGCGCGATCCCCAGCCCACATGCGATCGCGCTGAAGAGGAGCCCGAGCGGATCGCGCGTGAGGGCGGGGCCGGCGCGCGGAGCGAACGCGTGCATCCAACCTGTCGCGCCGGGCCAGCGCGCGGCCACCGCGTCCGCCCACGTCGTGGCGAATACCTCGGCCTCCGCGATCTCGATGCCGACCGCGAGGAGGGCCAGGCCGCCGATCAACGCATCCGTGGCCAGCGCGGCGCCGGCGGCGACGGCCGCGGGCAGGAGCACGGCGGCCAGGATCAGGTAGTTCGGATGCATCACCCGCGACACGTAGAGGGACAGCATGAGGGCCGCGCTGCCCGTGACGAGGGCGTCCGCGGCTCCGCCCCGCCGGAGCTGCTCGCGCAGCAGCCATACCCCGATGGGGACGAGCAGCAGGTACAGGCCTCCGAGTGGGACGTAGTCGCGGAGGCTGGTCACGGCGCCGAAGTACACGAGGAGGTTCGCGAAGCCCAGGCCCGGCGTTCCGCCCAGCGGGTAGTTGTCGCCGCCGGACAGGCCCGCGTTGTAGCGGACGATGTCGCCCCAGAAGGCACGCAGGTCGAGCGCGGCCACCGGCGCCACCACGATGAGGAACACCGCGGCCGCGATCCCCGCAGCGCGGGAGAGCCGGCCCCGTGACGGGGCGGAGACGAGGTCGCCCAGGCTGCGCGCGCCCGAGAGATGCGCGAGCAGGAACGGCGCGAACGGCCAGGCGAGCTGCTTGGTCGCGCAGGCCAGGCCGAGCACGGCCGCCGCCATGTCCGCGCGCGACGCGCGCGCGAGATGCACGGCCCCGAGCAGGAGCGCGGCCACGAGGAGATCGTTGGCCCCGAAGATCTGCTGCCAGTACACGAGGGGGCTGACCCATACCGCGGCCGCCGCGGCCAGGCCGAGGGCGGGCGACGAGGCGAGGCGAAAGGCCAGGATTCCCGCCCCCGCGAAGGCGAGCAGCGTCACCACGCGCGGATCGAACACGCCGATGGTGGCGCGCGCGAGCGGGACCAGCGGCATCATCAAGACGTGCGTGCCGGGCAGGTACGCGTGGTGATGGAGGATCGGGTTCCCGCCATGCTCGGTCCAGAAGTCGGACACGCGCGCCTGGCGGCCGAGCATGCTGTCCGAATAGTCCGCGCCGTACGGGCTCTGGCCGGACAGGATGCGGTCGATCGCGAGCGGAAGCTGCACGACGCCGCCGTCCTGCCCATAGGGCCGTCCCGTGACCGCCCCCATCGCGACGAACGCGGCCGTGGGCAGCGCGACGAGCAGCACCGCGGCCACCGCGAGCAGCGCCATCCGCGCCCGTGGCCGCGCGCCCGCCAGCGCCGCTACCAGATAGAGGATGGCGAGGCCGGCGGCCAGCGCGGCCAGGGCGAGGGCGATGGGATCGCGGTCGAGCGCCCCCGACGGGCGGGGCAGGAGCGGACCCCAAGCGGCGGCGCGGGCGGCGAGCGCGTCGTCGTGCAGGAGCCGCCAGCCGAGGACGCGCGGCGGGTCGTAGGCGGCGAGATGTCGGGCGGTGAGGAGGAGGAGAGCGGGGACGACGGCGCCGTCGACGGGGAGACGCGGCGGTCGGCCGCCCAGCTACTTCCCGCCCGTGGGAGGCGGCGGGATGCGGGCGCCGCACGCGCAGACGATGCTGCGCGTCCGCCATTCGATGCGCAGGAGCCGCCCGCAGGCCGTGCAACCGAGGTACGTGCCCGAGGGGCGGGCGGGCGACGCCACGCGAGGCGATGCGGCACGAGGAGACGCGGCCCGAGCCGGCAGCTTCATGGTCACCCCCGACGAGGGATCAGCTTACGCCCCGCCGCCGGAAGGGGCAAGGGCGCGCATCACACGCGAGCGGCGCGACTGCCGCTAGAGGTCCCGGACGCGCGCGTTCCAGGCCAGGTTAGAGAGCGCGAGCAGCGCAAGCAGGGCGGCGAAGGCGCCCAGGACCCGCGGCGCGCCCAACGAGCGCACCAGCGCACCCGCGAGGAGCGCCCCCAGCGGGGTGCCGCTGCGGAACGCCAGGCCGTAGATGCTGAGGACGCGGCCCTTGAGGTCTCCGGGCGCGTTCTCCTGCACCAGCGAGTTCAGGGTGGAGAACGCCGTCACCAGGCTCGCCCCCGCCACGAAGAGCAGGGCCATGGACAGGATCTGGACGCGCGAGGCCATGGCCGCGGTCACGGTGACGCCGTAGACGAGGAGCGCGGCCAGCATGGTGCGGCCGCGGCGGGGCACGTGGCCCCGGTGCGCCGTCGTCACCGCCCCCGCGATCGCACCCGCGCCGAAGCTGGAGAGGAGCGCGCTGAAACCCCCGACGCCGGTCTTGAGGACGTCGCCCGCGATCACGGGCAGGTACGTGATCAGCGGGAAGGCGAGCAGCGCGCCCGCCGCGCCGAGCAAGGTGAGGCTGGAGAGCAAGGGATCGTGGGCCACGTGGCGCAGGCCGGCGCGCAGGCTCTCGCCGAGGGTGCCCTTGGGCGCGGGCGCGGACGGAAGCTCGATCTGCGTCACGGCCACGATCACGGCCAGGAAGCTGATCGCGTTCACGGCGAAGCAGGCGCCGGTTCCGACGCGGGCCAGGAGCAGGCCCGCGATGGCCGGACCGATCGCGCGCGAGAGGTTGAACTGCAGCGAGTTCAGCGCCACCGCGTTCGGGATCTGCCGGGGCGGCACCAGGCTCGTGATCACGGCCTGATAGGTCGGGGCCGACTGCGACTGGGTGAGGCCGGTGAGGGCCGCGATCACGAGGATGGGGATGATGCCCAGGTGGCCGGTCGCGTAGAGGAGACCGAGGGCGGCGGCCAGCGCCATCTGGAGGATGTTCGAGATGAGCAGGATGCGCCGCCGGTCGACGCGATCGGCAACGGCGCCTCCCAGGAGCATGAACGTCAGCAGCGGCGCGTCCGAGGCGAAGGCGCGCAGGCCCAGGTAGAAGGGGTCGTGCATCCGCGTGTGGACGAGCCAGGCCAGCGCGACGTCCTGGGTCCAGGTCCCGATGCTGCTGAGGAACGCGCCCGTCCAGATGAGGCGAAAGTTGCGGTACGCGAAGGCGGAGAGGAAGGCGGGCAGCGTGATGCCGGCGAGCCTCGGCGCGGGCTCGGCCGCGACCGGAGGGGCGTTCTCGGTCATCTCTTCACTTCAGGTTCCAGCCCTCCAGCTCCTTCCGCGCCCCCGCGTCGTTGACGTCGATGCGAAGGGGCGTCACCGCGATGTAGCCGTGGCCGACCGCACCCGCATCGTCGTCGAGCCCCTCGGACGTGGGCTCCGTCCACGCGCTCCAGAAGTACGTCTCCTTGCGCGGATTCACGCCCCTCTCGTACGAGTTCACGCCCTCCGTCAACGCATGCGGCACGACCTTCACGCCCTTGATCTCGCCCGGCGGGATGTTCACGCTCAGGAACGTGCCGCGCGGGACGCCGCGTCGCAGGACGTCGGCGGCCAGGCGGCCCACGAAGGCGGCGCCCGGCCCGTAGTCCATCCCCGGAGAGATGACCTGGCTGGCCGCGATGCTGGGAATGCCGTCGAAGGCGGCCTCGCGCGCCGCGCCCAGCGTGCCCGACATGTAGACGACGTAGCCGGTGTTCTCCCCCCGGTTGATCCCGGACACCACGAGGTCGGGCTTCTCCGGGAGCAGGCTGCTCAGGGCCAGGCGCACGCAGGTCGCGGGCCGGGCCGCGATGCGGTACCACTTCCCCGCCGGCGCCTCCGTCTTCACCAGGGACTCGATCTCGCGCATCATGATCGCCTCGGCGTAGGTGATCCCGTGCCCCACGCCGCTCTGGTTCTCCGCGGGCGCGGCCACCGTCACGTCGCCGACCTTCACCAGCTCCGCGTAGACGGCGAGCAGGCCGGCGGCGGCGATCCCGTCGTCGTCGGAGAGCAGGATGCGCGGCCGGCGCTCCGCCGCTCCCGCCAAGGGAGCCAGCACCACGGCCACGGCCAGCGCGCCCAGCCAGGCGCGCACGGTTCCCCGTCGTCTCATCGGAGGGCGCGTGATTCGCGCCCGCGCCCTGGACGCCGTCGCGGGGGACGTCCGCGCGTACGAAGTCCAGATCACGGGACAGCCGGAGACGCGCCGGCGGATCGAGGTTCCCTGGACGGACCAGGAGACGGCGCGCCTGCGGCAATGGCTGGTGTGGTCGACGGTGCTCACGCTGGCCCTGGTGGCGGTCCTGTTCGCGGCCGCGCGCTGGGCAGCTCGCTAGCCTCCTAGCGCTTCGGCGCGGGCTTCTTGGCCGCGGCCATGGCCGCCTTCTTGCGGGCCTTCTTGGCCTTCTCCTTACGCTTCCGGCGGCGCCGGATCTCCTTCATGCGCTCGATCATGCTTGCTTGTCTCTCCTCGTGTGGCGGACCGACCATTCTAGTCCGGGCCACGTGCTTTGTGCGCATTGTCGGCCTCCCCGGCGTGGGCTATCATCGCTTCACCGCCGCGAGAACCGCCCGGTACCTCCCAGCGCGGACGGTCCTTCCGAAGCGGGTCCCTGACATGGCCCTCCGGCTCCGCAGCCTCAAGACCCGCACGGCGCTGGCCCTTTCCTCCGTGATCGTGGCCCTCCTCGTCTTCAACGGCGTCTACATGATCCTCATCAAGTGGCAGGAGCTGCGCAAAGGGATCGAGCAGGACGCCCGTCGCGAAGATACTCATCGTCAACGACTACGGGCAGGTGCTCTTCGACTCCGCCGAGCTCGATCAGGTCGGCCGCACGCCGGCGCCCCTGACGCCCCCGCTGCTCGCGGAGCCGGAGCGGCTGGCGGCGGCGGCCAGCCACGCGGAGGCCGTCCTCCCCGGCCGCAACGCCCGCGGCGAGCAGACGCTGGAGATCTTCGCGCCCTACGACCAGGACGGTGCGGGGCCCCGCCTGTCCGTCGTCTATCAGGTCTCGTACGGAAGGCTGCACTCGGACATCCGGCATCTCGTCTGGGCCACGGGCGGACTGACCTTCGTCTCCATCGGCATCTCGCTGATCGTGGCCGTGGCCCTGGCCACCCGGATCACGAAGCCGCTCAAGGAGCTGACGGCGGGGGCCAAGGAGATCGCCCAGGGCCACTTCGACCGCCGGCTCGACATCCGCTCGAACGACGAGCTGCAGATCCTGGCCGAGAGCTTCAACGACATGACGGAGCAGCTCAAGCACAACGTGGAGCAGCTCGAGGAGTCGAACAAGAAGCTCGGCTCCGTCAACGAGGAGCTCAAGGAGCTGGACCGGATGAAGTCGGACCTCCTGGCCAACGTGAGCCACGAGCTGCGCACGCCCTTGACCGCGATCAAGGGGTACACCGACTACATCCTGGAGCGGAAGCTCGGCGCCATCACGGACAAGCAGGAGAAGGGGCTCGTCGTCGTGCAGCGCAACCTGGAACGGCTGTCCAAGTCGATCAATGCGCTGCTCGATTTCTCGCGCATGGACGTCGGCCGGATCATCCTCAACATCCAGCCCTTCGCGCTGGCGCCGCTGGTGGAGCAGATCCACACCACCGTGCGGTCGGAGCTGGAGAAGAAGGGCCTGACCCTGCAGACGCGCATCGACCCCGCCCTGCCCAGCGTGATCGCCGACCGCGAGAAGCTCTCCGCCGTTCTCGAGAACCTGGTCATCAACGCGATCAAGTTCACGCCGGAGGGCGGGCGCATCACCGTCTCCGCGAATCGCGCCCTCGACGCCCGGCCGGGCGCGGAGATCACGGTGGCGGACACCGGCATCGGGATCCCGCCCGATCAGCTCGCACGCATCTTCAACCGGTTCCACCAGGTGGACACTTCCAGCACGCGCCGTTTCGGCGGCGTCGGCCTCGGCCTCGCCATCGTGAAGAGCATCCTGGAGGCCCACGATTCGTCGATCGAGGTGGAGAGCCGGGAGGGGAAGGGCACGGCCTTCCATTTCCGGCTGCCGGTGGTGGACCGCACGGAGGTCACGCCGCCGGCCGGCCGTGTCGCCGATCGCGCGGAAGAGGGGCTCGTGCTCGTCGTGGACGACGACCCCGACATGGTGCGCACGGTCCGGTCCTATCTGGAGGAGGAAGGCCTGGCCGTGCTCTCCGCCAGCACGGGCGCGGAAGGCGCCTCCCTGGCCGCCGACCGCCATCCCGACGTGATCCTGCTGGACCTGCTCCTGCCCGACCAGAGCGGCCTGGAGCTGCTCCAGGTGCTCAAGCGCGATCCGGCCACCGCCCGCATCCCCGTGCTGGTCATCTCGATCATGAACGACGCGGTGAAGGGTCTCACCATGGGGGCGGCCGACTACCTGGTGAAGCCGGTGGACCGCGCGGCCGTGGTCCGGTCGGTGCAGAGGCTGCTGGACGGGCAGGGCGAGCCGGAGCCCATGGTCCTGGTGGTGGACGACGAGCACGACACGGCGGAGCTGATCCGGGATACGCTCCGCTCCGAAGGGCTACGCACGCAGGTCGCCCATGACGGGCGCCAGGCCCTGGAGCTGATCGCACGGAAGAGGCCCGATCTCGTGATCCTCGACATCATGATGCCGGAGATGAGCGGCTTCGAGGTCCTGGAGGCCCTGGCGCGCGACCAGGCGACGTCCACCATCCCCGTCCTGGTGCTCACCGCGCGCGGCGACGACAGTGACGTCCGCCGCGGCCTCGCCCTGGGCGCCAAGCGCTACCTGAGCAAGCCGTTCGACCTGAGAGCCCTCATCGCGGAGGTGCGGCGGCACCTCGGCACCCCGGCGCCGGAGAGCCGGCGAGCGAGCCTATGAAGAGAAAGATCCTGGTGGTGGATGACGAGGACGACATCCTGCACTTCCTGGAGCTGGTGCTGAAGGAGAAGGGCTACGACGTCGTGACGGCGTCGAACGGCCACGACGCCCTCACCGCCGCGCAGATCGAGAAGCCCGACCTCGTGCTCCTCGACATCATGATGCCGCAGATGGACGGCTGGGAAGTGCTGAAGCTCCTGCGCGTGGACGACGAGACGGCGCACATCCCGGTGGCCATGCCATCTTCAGCCAGATCGGCGAGCGGGGACAGGCGACGCGTTGACGGCGCGCGCGCTCCGCCCCTCGCGATGACGGCGCCTTCCACCCCGAACGACGAGTACTTCCGCCTGCGCGCGGAGTGGCTCCGCTTCAAGAACCACGTCATCGACTCCAACACCGGCCTGCCCACGCTGGTGGCCGTGCTCGACGACGTGCGCCGGCTGATGGAGGAGCGCGGGACCCTCGCCCTCGTGTACATCGACCTCGGCGCGGACGGCCACCTCGAGCCCGTGCACGGCTGGCAGTCCTTCGACGAGCTGCTGCGCGGGTTCGCGCGCACGCTGGCCTCGCTGCGCGAGAAAGGCCACCTCGGCCCGCGCGACATCGTGGCCGTCATGAGCGTGCGCAGCGACAAGTTCCTCGTCTTCCTGCGCGGGGGGGACGGCGCTCCCCTCGACGCGGACTCGATCGAAGGCCGGGCCCGGCGGCTGCGCGAGCGGATCGTGGAGGCGCTTCCCGCCCATCTGGGTCCGGGCGTGGAGCAGCCGGTGACCTTCGACATGGGGCACGCCTTGATGTATCGCGACCCCATGCTGCGCGCGGAGCGGTCGATCCATCGCGCCCTGGACGAGGCCATGTTCATGGCCCTGCGCCAGCGCACGCGCGACGAGGACCGGCGCGCGCTCGGCCTGGACGAGATCATCGCCGCCGGACGGATCCACACCCTGTACCAGCCGATCCTCGACCTGCGCACGCAGGAGGTGGTCGGGCACGAGATCTTCACGCACGGTCCGGCGGGGACTCCGTTCGAAGAGGGAGAACGCCTCTTCGCGGTGGCGGAGCGGACGGGGCGACTACTGGACCTGGAGCGGCTCGCGCGGGCGCGCGCCCTGGAATCGGCGCGCCGCCACCTCGCGACGGGGGCCAAGCTGTTCCTGAACACTTCCGCGCGCGCGCTCGCGGACCCGGACGTCGCGGGCCCGGGGTTCGTGCGGCTGGTGGAGGCGAGCGGACTCAGGCACGAGGAGGTCGTCCTGGAGATCACGGAGCGCGTGACCAAGGAGGAGCGCCCGCTCTACGAGCGGGCCCTGCGCGAGCTCAAGGAGCAGGGTTTCGGCATTGCCATCGACGACATGGGCGCGGGCTACTCCAGCCTGTCCGCGCTCGTCACCATCGAGCCGAACTACCTGAAGTTCGACATCGCCCTCGTGCGCGGAATCGATCGCTCTTCGATCAAGCGCAGCCTGCTGGAGACGGTGGTCGACCTCTCCGGGCGCATCGGGGCCAAGGTGGTGGCGGAAGGGATCGAGGCGGAGGGCGAGCTCACGACCCTGCGCGACATGGGCGTGCCCCTGGGGCAGGGGCGCTTTCTGGCCGCGCCGGTCGAGGTGGCCGAGGGCTCCACGGTGGCGCGATGAGCGAGCCGATCCCTCCGTACCACGAGCGCATCCCCGAGCTGGCCGCCGAGCTGGCCGAGCGCGGGTGCCTCGGCGTCATCGTGCTCGACACCAGCGCCCTGACCTCGATCGAGGACGCGTACGGCTCGGATGCCTACGACGAAGTCCGCCGCCGCACGTTCAAGATCCTGGCCGAGCAGCGCGGCAAGGACTATCGCAACGAGGACATCCTCTGCCTGGACAAGCCGCGCGGACACAACTTCATCATCTTCCTCGAGCGCAAGCGCCGGCGGAACAACCCGCCCTCCGTGGCCGATCTCAAGGCGGTGCGGGCCCGGATGATCTCCTCTCTCGCCGCCAACCTCGGCCGCGCCGCGTTCCCGTACATCAAGACGCCGCCCCTCATCGAGGTCGGCTACGGGATGGCGGTGTACAACCCGCTCCTGCACGCGGAGCGCATCCTGCGGCGGGCGGTGCTGGAGGCCCTGGAGAC
>WNFN01182452.1_pt1 | contig 16037 bp, 15 predicted proteins | sample 5400161 | NCBI WGS metagenome assembly WNFN01 (sample SAMN13153353, study PRJNA577476) | soil metagenome | isolation source: 80 cm saprolite on Douglas fir-dominated hillslope | place: USA:California | collected 2013-09-17
CGGCCGCTGCCGTAGACCATAGGAGGCTCCGCCTCGGCCCGCCGGCTAGCCGCAGTCAGCAGATCTGCTGCTTCAGCCCAGCGAGCTCGCGCCGCCTCCAGTCGCACCTGCCGGTTCGAGCCACGTCCGCCGCGTTCAGATCCGCTTCCGGCTGAAGGGCCTGCCACTGGCCGACCAGCCGACCGGGCCAGAACGGCCGACGCAAGCTGATCGAGCAGCGAAGCCGACGACGCTATCTCGCGCTGGGCAGCCCCAGGCAGGCTAGCCATGGCCGCAGCGAGCGCATCGATCCTCCGCCGCTGTGCTGTTCGCAGCAAAGCTTCGCCGTCGGCGGTGGCCGCAACCGACACCGCGCGCCCGTCAATGGGATGCGGCCGCCTTTCCGCCAGGCCTTCGGCGATCAAGCCGTCGACGATCCGCGTCATGGTGGGCCCGGCAACTCCCTCGGCAGCGGCCAGGGCTCCCAGCGTGCATGGCCCGCCGAAGACGAGGACCGAGAGCGCGGAGAGCCGGGCCGGGGTCAGGCCGGCCTGCCGGTCAACGGCCCCGAGGCTGCGCAGCAAGTGGATCGCGCCGGAGCTGAGTGCCGACGCGGCGGTTTGCAGGTCAAGCTTGCTTCCTGTCACCCTCATATGTATAGCATCCCTACGATAATTGATAGGGATGCTACGTACCTGGTGATCTACCTGCGAGTGCCCGACGTCCGCGAGACTCGTCGACCGGACGTGAAAGAACACCTGTTACGGCAGCACGAGCGGCAGCTTCAGCCCGTCGAGCGCTGACGCGCACGGGCAGGTCCGCTCCCCTGGCAGGTTGCCGATGATCGTCGTCAGCAGGTCGCGCAACCTGGTCACGTTCTCCGCGAACGCACCCATGACCTCCGCATGCGTAACGCCCTCGCCCTCCTCGACGCCCGCATCGGTGTCGGTGACCAGCGACAGCGACGTGTAGCAGAGCGCCAGCTCGCGGGCGAGAACGGCCTCAGGGTGCACCAGCGTTCCCGACGTCACTGCGGGCCAGCCCGACTCCAACGCCGTCGCCGCCGCGACGGCGCGGCCGTCCGGGCAGTACGGGTCGGCGAACTGGACGTGGACCGCGCCGCCCTCGTTGTAGTAGGTCTGCGGCCGGCAAGTCGTACGGTCCACCAGCTGGTCCGGAATGACTAGCGTGCCAGGACCGTACGCGGGCGTCAGCGACCCGACCGCGTTCGGCGCCAGCACCTGCCGCGCGCCGACCGAACGCAGCGCCCACATGTTGGCGAGGTACGGAATGCGATGCGGCGGGTACCTGTGATCCCGGCCATGCCGTGGCAGGAACGCAACAGAGCGCCCGCCGACGGTCCCGATCGTCAGCACATCACTCGGCCAGCCGAACGGGGTCTCGACCGCCATCTCCTGCGCATCGTCGAGGAACTCGTAGAACCCGGATCCCCCGATTACCCCGATTGTGGCCTGGTCGGTCACGGCAGGATCAAGCGACCTTCGAGCTAGTCCCCGAGGACCCAGACCCAGCCGCCTTCGACCCCGATGACCCCGATTTGCCCCCTGACGACCCAGACCCGGACCCAGCCCCAGACCCGGACCCAGACGAGCCGGACGACCCAGACGAGCCGGACGACCCGGACGACCCCGACGAGGCGGAGCCCTCCGACCCGGACTTGGCCCCCGACTCAGCCTTGACGCCCGACTCAGGCTTGCCCGAACTGTCCGAGCCCTCGCCGCCAGACTTGCCGTTGGCGGACGCGGACGCGGCCTTCTTGCTGTCTGCCCGGCTGTCGGTCCGGTAGAAGCCGGAACCCTTGAAGACAATGCCGACCGGCGAGAACACCTTGCGCAACCTGCCACCGCACGCACCGCAGACCGTCAGCGGGTCGTCGCTGAAACGCTGCACGACCTCCGTCTGGTCACCGCACTCGGTGCAGGCGTACTGGTACGTCGGCACACGTCCTCCCAACAAAGCGTTAGCACTCGCCGCAGTCAACTGCTAAATGGTAGCAACGGCTAAGCGAGCCTGGTGATTCCTCGCTTCGGTTGCGCAATCGCCCGCACGCGCTGGTCAAGCGGCCCGGCGGGGATCTCGTCGAGCAACTCATGGTCGTACAGCAGCGCGATGGTCGGCACCGAGGGGCCGACTCTCGACAGGGCCCGGTCATAGCAGCCGCCACCCCGGCCGAGCCGGTTGCCGCTGCGATCTGCCGCCAGGGCCGGAACGATGATCAGGTCGGCGCTGCGGATCGCTTCAGTGCCGCGCCTGGGCTCGGCCGGCTCGAGCAGCCCGTGCGGGCCAGGGCGCAGCGAGTCTGGCCCTTCATATGACGCCCAGTCGAGGTCGTTGTCTGTCAGCATCACCGGTAGGAGCACGTAGCTGCCGCGCTTCCACAGCGCGAACACCAGGGCGGCCGTCTCCGGCTCGGTGCTGACCGACAGGTACGCGGCGATCGTGCCGGCCATGCCGGTCTCTGGCAGACCGAGCAGGGTATCGCGCAAAGCGCGCCCGGCCGCCTGGCGGTCAGATACGCTCATGCTCACCCTCGCTGCCACCAGATCCTTGCGCAGCATGGCCTTACGCTCCGCCAGTCGTCGCTCAGGCATACCCCAGACGTCCGGGGTACTACTAAGTGGCGACGCGGCGTGATCGTTTCCGACCATGCCGTCCACGAGGGCCTCCATCGGGCTAGTTAGGGTTACAGGATGTCTCACTCAGGCACGATCACCAAGGCAGTGGTCCCTGTCGCCGGTCTCGGGACCCGGTTCCTCCCGGCCACGAAGGCCATTCCAAAGGTCATGCTGCCCGTCGTTGACAAGCCGGCGATCCAGTACGTGGTCGAGGAAGCAGCGGCCGCCGGGCTGCACGACGTCACGCTGGTGACCGGCGACAACCAGGAGCCCATCGCCGAGCACTTCAGCCGGAACTACGACCTGGAGAAGGCGCTCGCCGCCAAGGGCAACGAGCAGGCGCTCGCCGCCGTGCGCGCGCCGGCCGAGCTCGCCAACGTCAGGTATGTGCGCCAGGACCATCCGCGCGGGCTCGGTCACGCCGTCCTGTGCGCCGCCGAGCGTGTCGGCGACGAGCCGTTCGCCGTTCTCCTTGGCGATGACCTGATCAGCGCCGACGACCGCCTGCTCGACCGCATGATCGAGGCCAGGCAGCGCTTCGGCGGCAGCATCATCGCGCTGATGGAGGTTCCCGCCGACCAGGTCTCCGCCTACGGCGTCGCCGCGTTCAAGCCGACCGATGACCCGGGCATCGTGGCGGTCACGGACCTGGTCGAGAAGCCCGATCCCAGCCAGGCGCCGTCCAACTGGATCGTGATCGGCCGCTACGTCTGCGATCCCGCCATCTTCCCTGTGCTGCGCCAGACTCCGCCCGGCCGCGGCGGTGAGATCCAGCTGACCGACGCGCTGCAGACGCTGGCCGTGGCCGACCGGACCGCGAACGCGGACGGCGGCGGCGTGCACGGCGTCCTGTTCCGCGGCCGCCGCTACGACACCGGCAACAAGCTGGACTTCCTGAAGACGACCGTCGAGTTCGCATCCGCCAGGCCGGACCTTGCCCCCGATTTCGTACCCTGGCTTCGGGAGTACGTCAGCACATTGGAGTAACCAATCGCTCGGGGCCGGTCCGGTCGCGAGGCTAGCTCTTGCTCCGGGCGCAACGCTGGCGCGGGACAATTCGAGCTGCCCTACAGGCGGACGGGGATCACGGTGATGCAGTCAGTCGACAGCTACCTGAGCGAGATCATCGCGGCGATCACGCGGCTGCCGCCCGAGGATATTCCGCTGACCGAGGCCGACGGCGCCGTGCTGGCGGCCGATGCAGTCACGAACTGGCCGCTGCCCGGGTTCGACAACTCAGCGATGGACGGTTATGCCGTCCGCGCGGCCGACGTCGCGGGCGCGACCGCCGAGAACCCGGTCACGCTGCCGGTCGACGCCGAGATCGCGGCAGGCGACACGAACGCCTATACCCTCGCCCCAGGCCGCAGCTTCAAGATCATGACCGGCGCGCTGCTGCCTGCCGGGGCGGACGCGGTCATCCCGGTCGAGTGGACCGACGACAGCAGGCAGACGGTACAGATCAGCCGGTCAGCCAGCGCCGGTAATGCAGTCCGCCGCGAGGGCGACGATGCCAAGCCCGGTGACCTGCTGCTTCCGGCGGGCACCAGGCTGGGCGCGGCTCAGATCGGGGTGCTCGCGGCGGCTGGCCACGGGACGGTCCTGGCGAGGCGCCGTCCGCGGGTCACGGTCATCTCGACCGGCAACGAACTCGTCGAGCCGGGGTCGCCGCTGGTTCCCGGCCGAATCTGGGAGTCCAACAGCTACATGCTGGCCGCTGCTGCCCGGCAGGCCGGCTGCGAGGCGACCAGGCATCCGAGGCTGCGCGACGACCCCGACGAAGTGCTCGCGGCGATCGACCAGGCGGCCGCCACCGCTGACCTGCTGATGACCAGCGGCGGGGTGAGCATGGGCGGCGAGCACGACGTCGTCAAGGCGGCGCTGACCAGGCTCGGCACGGTCACGTTCCGCAAGGTCGCCATGCAGCCCGGCATGCCGCAGGGCTTCGGGCTGATCGGCGACGAGCCCCAAACCCCGCTCTTCACGCTGCCGGGAAACCCGGTGTCCGCTTTCGTGTCGTTCCGCCTCTTTGTCGAGCCCGCCGTCCGTGCACTGCAGGGTCTTCCGGCTCAACCGGACGCTCCCCACCAGGCCCGGCTCGCCGCGCCGGTCACCTCGCCGGATGGCAAGAGATCGTTCCTGCGGGCCAACATTGACCGCCAAGGCGGATCGGTCACCCCGCTGACCGGGCAGAACTCACATCAGATCGCCTCGCTGGCCAGGGCCGACTCGCTGATCGTCATTCCCGAGGCGGTGACCAGCCTGCCGGCCGGCCAGACCGTCGACGTTCTGGAGCTGCCATGACACACGGCCAGGTGCCCAAACAAGCAAGCGAGGAGCAGGTCGCGTCACCGGGAAGCGCCGTCGACGAGGCAATCGGGTCGCTTCCTGATCCGGCTGGGCCGGAGCAGATCGTGTCGCCAAGGACTGCAGTCGAAGAGGCAATCGGGTCGCTTCCTGATCCGCCGGCCCAGCCCCAGCCCCAGCATCCGCACCTAACCGGCCTGACCCACATCGACGCAGCCGGCCAGGCCAGGATGGTCGACGTCTCCGGCAAGGACGTCACCGCGCGCAGCGCGACAGCAACCGGCCGCGTGCTTCTCTCCCCCGTGGCGATCGCCGCCCTGCGCGACCGGACCGTACCGAAGGGCGACGCATTGGCGGTGGCCAGGATCGCCGCGATCCAGGGCGCGAAGCGCACGCCGGACCTGATCCCGCTCTGTCACCCGATCGGCCTGCACGCCGTGACGGTCGACCTGACGGTCGCCGTCGACGGGGTGGACATCGCGGTCACGACGCGGACCGCCGACCGGACCGGCGTCGAGATGGAGGCGCTGACCGCGGTCACCGTCGGCGCGCTCGCGCTGATCGACATGGTCAAGGCGATCGACCCGGCGGCGGTGATCACCGACGTCAAGGTCAGCGAGAAGACCGGCGGCAAGACCGGGCATTGGAGCAGGTCGTGATCCGCGCGCTGGCCGTGACGGTGTCGAACCGGGCATCCGCCGGTGTCTACTCCGACACGTCGGGGCCGGTGCTGGCCGAACTGCTGCGCTCGGCAGGATGCGAGACCGACGGGCCCGTGGTGATCCCGGACGGCGCGGCCGTGGAGGCCACCCTGCGCGAAGCCGTCACATCGGGCTACGACATCGTTGTGACGACCGGCGGGACCGGCCTCACGCCGGGGGACCTGACGCCGGAGATGACCAGCCTGGTGATCGACAGGGAGATTCCCGGCATCCCCGAGGCGATCAGGGCGGCCGGGGTGAACGCGGGCGTTCCGGCCGCCATGCTGTCGCGCGGGCTGGCCGGACTGGCCGGGACGACGCTGATCGTGAATCTGCCCGGGTCCACAGGAGGCGTTCGGGACGGCATGTCAGTCCTCCGTCCGGTTATCGCACATGCTCTTGATCAGGCTGCCGGTGGCGACCATCCCCGCCAGGATGCCTGACAGGCGGTTCGCCGCGTCCGAATGGCGCGGGAGCATGTGGACGCGCCATGATGGTGGCGTGTCATACGCACGCGGCTGGCCGGCCACCATCACCGAGCCGAGCCTGCTCAGCTGGCCGGTCACGCTGCGCCCGCTCACGGCCAGGGACGCGAAGCCGTGGCGGGAGGCCAGGGTTCGCAACGCCGAGTGGCTGCGGCCGTGGGAGCCGACCAACCCGGAGACGCCGCTCTATCAGACCAGCCTCGGCCCCTACATCGCGATGGTCAGGACGATGCGCAGGGAGGCCAGGCACGGGGTCACGATGCCCTGGGTCGTGCTCGTCGACGGGCGGTTCGCTGGCCAGGTGACCGTGGGCAACATCGTCTGGGGTTCCGCCAGGACGGCGAGCGTCGGCTACTGGATCGACGAGCTGTACGCCGGCCGCGAGGTTATCCCGACGGTGCTCGCGATGGCAATGGACCACTGCTTCATGGTTGTCGGCCTGCACCGGATCGAGGCCACGATCAGGCCGGAGAACCGCGCAAGCCGACGCGTGGTCGAGAAGCTCGGCTTCCACGAAGAGGGCATCAGGCGCCGCAGCCTGCACGTCGACGGGGCATGGCGGGACCACGTGTGTTATGCCATTACGGCCGAGGACGCCGCTTCCGGGCTGCTCCCCCGCTGGCGCAGTACGGTCCGCGCCGCCAGGTCTCGCATCGGCTGATTGGTCAACTGCCCGTCACGAATTCGGCTGGATTTGCCTTGCCCAGCGAGCTATCTTGCGACACACCGGGCGGCATCCTCGTCAATTCCGGTGCAGCCGTTTACGGTGCGTGACGTGACCAGGTGCAGTTCCGCTTCCCGCCAGACCTCCTGGTTCGCGCATGCAGTTGCCTCGTACGGGCCCGGAGGCGCCCGGTGAGCAGCGCGATCCTGTACCTCGCGATCATCGCGATCTGGGCCGGATTCCTGGTTCCAGCCTGGGTGCGCCGCCCGCACACCGCCCCGGAGCACTCGTTGGCCGAGAACGACGTAGTCAACCACCACGAACAGGCCCAGGGCTACGCGCACGAGCCGCCCGCCTACGCCGACGCGCACTATTCGGCGGCCTCCGGGGCGTACGAAACCGGCGCGCCGCGTGCCAGCGTGTCCGCTCCGTCCCGGAGCCGCGAGCAGATGCTGCGGGCCAGGCGGCGGATGCTCACCATCCTCGTTGCGATGACGCTGGTGACGGTCGGCTTCGCCTACCTCGGACTCGTCAAGTGGTTGATCTGCGTCCCGCCGGCCGGGGTGCTCGTGCTGTATGTCCTGCTGCTGCGGGAGATGGCGCTCGCCGACGCCGACTTCGCCCGCAAGTATGCCGCGTGGGAAGCTGCGCAGGCGAGGGCCTACGCGCAGTACATGCAGGCCGAGGCGGAACGCGAGGCCTACGAGGCCAACGTCGCCGAGTCCAGCGCGCAGATCATCGACATTTCCGGTCGCGTCTCCGACCAGCTCTACGATCAGTACGCCGACGCCGCCGTCCGCGCGGTCGGCGACTAGCGAGGGCCTGCGTAGCCCTGAGGTTTGGTACGCTGGCTCCCGGTCTTGGGGCTGTAGCGCAGTCCGGTAGCGCACCTCGTTCGCATCGAGGGGGTCAGGGGTTCAAATCCCCTCAGCTCCACCCAAAACCGCAGGTCAGAGTCATGATCGCCGAACTAGATGATCATGGTCAAGGTCGTTTGACCGTCACTTGACCGTTGTTCCAGGTGACATTCAGCGGCACCTGCTGGCCGCGGCAGACCAAGGATGACATCGACGTCCGCCGTCTTCGACAGGTCAATGAACACGGCACGCGCCCGATCTCACGCGATGCGGCAGCGATTCCCGGGAGCAGCCCGGCACGCTCCGACGCCGGCACTAGTGCTCCAGGCGGCCGCTCCAGCCCGCAAAACGACAAGGCGGACCGGCGCATCCGCCGACCGCGACGCCCGCGGTGACCGCCCGTACGGCCCGGCCAACGGCCGTACCCACTGCGTGTCCGCGCGCGACCAGGAATCGACGGCCGGAGCGGCAGGAACGCCCGGTTCCCCCGGCGGCCTCCGTGCCGTGCACCGCATCCAGCATCCGGCATCAGCTCCCTGACCGGCGCGACGTCCGGACGATCCCGATCTCGCGATGCCCGTATCAGCGCCCCGCGCGGACCGTCAGCTCAAAGGCCCAGCTGCCGACTGCGTCACCGGGCCTGTCTGCGGTACTGCTCAGCTCATACCCCGGGCCGTAGCCGACGATTTCGAAGGACCTCTCGCCGACCTCCCGCAAGATCGCAGGACGCCACCGCACACCGACTACCTCCCCGGCTGTCGCGCCGGCCGGAAACCCATGACGGTCTTCCGCCAGCTCGCCAGTGCACCGGACCCGGGCTGCCGGCGCCTCACCCGCAATCGCGAAACGCACTCCCCCGGACGCGATCAGGGTGCCCTCCGCATCGCCGTCCTCATCACCGGCTGACCCGAGGACAGTCCCGACGATGCTGACCTTTCCGTCCTCCAGCACCTCGATGCTGTCCGGCTCGCTGGCCGCGACCGTATCACCGTGGAACGTCAACTCCAGGGTCACCAGCTCACCAGCATGCATCACCAGGCCACAGCACCCATAGACCCAGTCAGCAATCCACACCGGCAGGTCGATCACCGGCAAAGTGTATAGATCAACGGCACTCTCAGAGTCGCCTGGGCCCGTACATCACGCGCAGTGGTCGGCTCGATCGGCCGACAGGCGCAAGTAAGGCTCGATCTGTACGCCGGTGATTGGTATATGAGTTGTGCTCACTGCCACACCTGATAGATGTTCTGCTGCGCTGGCCGGTGAACTCGCGCGCATCGCTGCCGCTGGCATCGTCCCTGTCGATGGTGGCTGCGCCAAGTGACGTCAGCCGCGGCCCTTATAAGCCTGCGGCTCCATCAGGGCGGCGCAAATCTCGGATCGGCCAGGCCCTGTTCGACGTTCTGATCCGGTAGCGGTGTTCCAGCAGCCGGCGAAGCTCCGCCAGGTCGGGGCGCGCGCTCTTCCGCGCGGGCGTCACTGAGCTGATCACGATATCGGCGCTGCTGCGCTGGCATGCCGCTGCCTACTGAATGTGCTGCCAGATCTGCTCGATCCGCTCGGCCGCCTGCCGCGCCTGTGCAGCCATCTGCTCTACCTGCGCGGCGATCTGCCGCATCTGCTGCTGGAGCGCGGCCAGCTCGCTGACCTGCCTGGCGGTCTCGGGACCGGTCCGCATGTACTCTGCCACCATGCACCCATCCTGCACCGCGCCGGGCAGTCGCGCGAGCGTTTGGCAAGACGGTACCGCCGGATCGGGATTTCTCCTCGCAGCGCCGTCTCCGTTGCTCGCCAGCAGCGTCCGGGGGCATATCGGTTCCCCGCACCGCCATGGCGACGGTGGACGACCCTGCTCCCGCGGTTCGGACCAGTTCCGACGGGATCAGGGCATGGCGGCGTTCTGACGCGCACCTGCCACCAGCCGCCGTGGCCACCAGCGTCATCGCGGCCCGGACCTGCCGGGAGCCGCCGCCAGCGTGTTCTCCCGTGCCCTGGCCAAAGCCCGCCGGGCCGGTACCGGGCTGCCGGGACGTCGCCGACGCGCTATGGGAAGCACTGAACCTGGCGCCCTATCACGCGTTGGCCCGTGCGGTCCCGGCTCCAGATCACCGGGAGATTCAGGTCGCCTGGCACGGCCAGTCCAGGTACCGCCGACGTTGCATGCCGCCCGCCTGAGCGGTCCCGGCGTCAGCCGCTGGCCGCAGTACCCGCAGGGCCTGACGACCCGCAAGATGGCATTGCTCCGGCATCGGCAGCCGTTGATCCGGCTGGAGACCGGCTGCAGGCCCGCATCGATCCTCAATTTGTCCGCCGCCAGCTCGCTGCTCGGGCCCCGGCAGCCGGCGAAGGCGCGCCCCGGAGCGATAGAGCTGATCAGGTCAGCGCGGCATCGTTGAGCTCCAGGTGCCAGACATCGGCGTCGCGGCGATGCGGAGAGAAGTCGCTGCAAGCGGCCGGCCTGGATCCGGTGGACGACGCCGGTTGCCTGATCGATGAGGCCGCTGCCACGTTCAAGGGACTGTGCCGGCAGTGCCTTCCCGGAGGCCCTGACCGCGCGGGCAGGCTCACGGCCCGGCCGCTGCTTGACGGCAAACCTGTCGACGTCGCTCGAGGCGGACGATGCCGAGATCGTCTGGGCAGAGGACGTCGGGGCCGGCTGGCGCGGGCCGGCCTGGACGTCATGATCAGACGAGGTCGAACCGGTCGAGGTTCATCACCTTGGCCCACGCCGCGACGAAGTCGGTCACGAACTGCTCCTTCGCGTCGTCGCTCGCGTAGACCTCCGCCAGAGCGCGCAGCTCGGAGTTCGACCCGAACACGAGGTCGACACGGCTGCCGGTCCACCTGACCGCGCCGGTGGCGGAGTCACGACCCTCGAACGTGGTCGCGTCCTCGGACGTCGGCTTCCACGTCGTGCCCATGTCCAGGAGATTGACGAAGAAGTCGTTGGTCAAGGACCCGGGGGTCGTGGTGAAGACGCCGAGCGGCGACTGCTGGTAGTTCGTGCCGAGGGCGCGGAGCCCGCCGACGAGCACCGTCATCTCCGGGGCGCTCAGGTTCAGCAGGTTCGCCTTGTCGACCAGCAGGTACTCGGCCGGCAGCCGGTTGCCCTTCCCGAGGTAGTTGCGGAACCCGTCGGCGGCCGGCTCGAGCACGGCGAACGAGTCCACGTCGGTCTGATCCGGCGACGCGTCGGTGCGGCCCGGCGCGAAGGGGACCTCGACGTCGAAGCCGGCGTCGCTGGCGGCCTGCTCGACACCCGCACCGCCGGCGAGCACGATCAGGTCGGCGAGCGAGAGCTTCTCGCCGCTGGCCTGGGCGGCGTTGAACGAATCCCGGATCCCCTCCAGCGTGCGCAGCACCGTCGCCACCTGGGCGGGGTCGTTGACCTCCCACCCACTCTGCGGCTCGAGGCGGACGCGCGCACCGTTGGCGCCGCCGCGCTTGTCGCTGCCGCGGAACGACGAGGCCGCCGCCCACGCGGTGGAGACCAGCTGCGAGACCGACAGGCCCGAGGCGAGGACCTGGCTCTTGAGGGCGGCGATGTCCGCGGCGTCAACGAGCTCGTGGTCCACCGCCGGAACGGGGTCCTGCCAGATCAGCGCCTCGGACGGGACCTCGGGCCCGAGGTAGCGCGCGACCGGGCCCATGTCGCGGTGGGTCAGCTTGAACCAGGCGCGGGCGAAGGCGTCCGCGAACGCGTCCTGGTCCGCCATGAAACGCCGCGAGATCGGCTCGTACACGGGGTCCATGCGCAGCGACAGGTCGGTCGTCAGCATCGTCGGCGGGTGCCGCTTCGACGCGTCATGGGCGTCGGGAACGGTAGCCGCCCCGGCGCCGTCTTTCGGCCGCCACTGCCACGCGCCGGCCGGGCTCTTGAACGGCTCCCACTCGTAGCCGAACAGTATCCGGAAGAAGCTGTTGTCCCACGTTGTAGGCGTGTTCGTCCAGATGCCCTCGAGGCCGCTGGTCCACGCGTCCGCGCCCGCGCCGGTGCCGTAGCTGTTCTTCCAGCCCAGGCCCTGCTCCTCGAGCGGGGCAGCCTCCGGATCCGGGCCGATGTAGCTCTCCGGGACCGCGCCATGGGTCTTGCCGAAGGTGTGACCGCCCGCGATCAGCGCGACCGTCTCCTCGTCGTTCATCGCCATCCGGCGGAACGACTCGCGGATGTCGCGGGCCGCGGCGATCGGGTCCGGATTGCCGTTCGGGCCCTGCGGGTTGACGTAGATCAGGCCCATCTGGACCGCGGCGAGAGGTTCCTCAAGCTCCCTGTCACCGGTGTAGCGCTCGTCGGCCAGCCAGGTGGTTTCCGGACCCCAGTAGACGTCCTCGTCGGGTTCCCAGGCGTCCGCGCGGCCGCCGCCGAAGCCGAACGTCGTGAAGCCCATCGACTCCAGGGCGACGTTGCCGGCCAGGACCATGAGGTCGGCCCACGAGATCTTCTTGCCGTACTTCTTCTTGACCGGCCACAGCAGCCGGCGGGCCTTGTCGAGGCTCACGTTATCCGGCCAGCTGTCGAGAGGGGCGAAGCGCTGCTGGCCGGATCCGGCGCCGCCGCGGCCGTCGTGGATCCGGTAGGTACCCGCGGCGTGCCACGCCATCCGGATGATGAGCGGGCCGTAGTGGCCGAAGTCGGCCGGCCACCACTCCTGCGAGGTCGTCAGCACCTGCGCGATGTCCCGTTTCACGGCGGCGAGGTCGAGGGTCTTGAACTCCTCGGCGTAGTTGAACTCCCCGCCCATCGGGTTGGCCGCGGCAGGGTTCTTGGCGAGGATCTTCAGGTTGAGTCTGTTCGGCCACCAGTCACGGTTGGCGTCACCCATGGTGGGGTACGTGAGGCCTCCGCCCGCGACGGGGCATCCCCCGCTCTGCGCACTCGTTTCGACGGCTGCATCGTGGCTCTCAGACATCGGGAATCCCTCCGGGACTAGGGCGGATCAGTGTGGTCAGAACTGCGGGCGGCGGAACAGCCGGGGCACAGTCCCCAGTAGATGACCTCGGCCTCGTCGATCAAGAAGCCGTGGTCGTCGGACGCGGTCAGGCAGGGCGCCTCGCCGACCGCGCAGGCCACGTCAGTGACGACACCGCACGACCGGCACACGACGTGGTGGTGGTTGTCCCTGACGCGTCCCTCGAACCGGGCCGGGCTGCCGGCCGGCTCGATCCGGCGCACGAGTCCGGCCACGGCGAGCGCGTCGAGGGCGTCATACACGGTTTGCAGGGAGACATGGCCGATGCGATCGCGCACCCCGGACGCGATCGCGTCGACGCCGAGGTGGTCACCGTCCCGGACGGTCTCCAGAAGCGCGACGCGGGCGGCCGTCACCCTCAGGCCGGCACCGCGCAGCTCCTCGGCGGTGGCCGGAGTCCGGGATGCGGTCATGGCGCCAAGCTACCTCCAGAACACGTATGTTCCAAGAAGACGAATAGCTCAAGTTAAGGGCAGGACGGCCGCACGTCCCGCAAGCCGTGCCGGGGGTCACGCGGATCGCCGGCCGCGAGCCTGGGAATCTGTCTGGCATGTCTGTCCGGGAGCGCCCGCCAGGGCTTCTTGGCCCAGTTCGGCGCCGGCCTGGCTACCCGGCGGCTGCGCGGAGATCCGGATGCTCGTGGTGAGCGCGCTGGCGACGCTGCCGGCGAAGGCGCGGGCCGTCGTCGTCCTGCGGTACTGCTGCTGATGCCGTCGGCATGCCGATTATGCCGACCTCGGGATTATGCCGACCTCCGATGAGAAACCACCGGCCGGGACCGGGCGAGCAGCAGCAGGCGGCCAGGCTGCTGGGCGTGAGCGAGGTCAATTTTTCCGGTCTTGGCGAGCAGAGCCTGCTCGACGACTGCCATGAGCTGCACGAAAACCTCGTCCGCATGATCCGACAGGTGGGCCCACAGCGGATCGTGAGGACCCGTTGCCGGTGTGACACCCGCGCAGGACGCTAGTCGAGGCTCGGGCCGGATCACGGGCAGTGACCAGCCGCGAGACGCATTGACACGCGCGTACGGCTCGTTATGGGCGGCCGTCCGGTACGCCAAGTTCTTGGCGGAGCACCGAACGGGTATTCGGTGTCCCCGTGTGTTGCAACTCGCTGGGCTGTCCGATGCGGGCACGTCATGGCCCTGTTACGGCTTTGCTACCGCTATTCTTGGTGGTCCCAGCGTCGGCTTGCTGCTCGCGGCGTCGACGGGGCCTCCGCATCTGGTGCCGCCATCTGCTGCCGAAACTTGCACACTGCCTCCAGCATCGCGGCCGAGGCAGCCTTGGGACTACCAGCATCCCCGGCTTCGGTGAGCGCGCCGACCAGCGCCCGCGACAGCTCGACCGCCTCGGCCGGCGGATCGCAGAGCCAGGCCCGGTCGCCTGGATCGCGGAGCAGGCTCGCCGACCAGGCCGCCTGCCTGGCCCACGCGAGCTGCTCAGCGACCTCAAGGTCAGTTACCTCAGACGGCCGCCGGATCCGCCCGTGCTTATCCATGTCCACGTACAGCCCGCGCAGCTTCAGCCGGTCGGCGTCCTGGGCCAGCGTCTCGGTCATTGTCAGGATCCGGGCCAGCTCGCTATCTGGCAGAGCGGCGAGCTTGGCGGGCAAGCCCGGCGGCCCGAAGTGCACGATGGCCATCAACAGCCCCCCGACCTGCTTCAGCTGGTGCCACTCGAGGATGCGCCGGACCGGCGCCCCTGCCCGCAGGCTCTCTGGCATCAACGCGAGGGCCAGCAGCGTCGTCGAGGAGATCCATGGCATTGTCCGCCGCCGCGGCGGCGTACCCGACGAGCTCAGGTCTCGCCGCCGCCTTCACCGCACTCAGGTCCACAGGTTCCAGGCTAGCCAGCCGGTCAGCACGGAGATCATTTAGGGCACGCGTCGGCTGGCCGAGTAGCTCAACGTCCATCCCGAAGCCCTGCGGAACTGGATCCGCCAGAACGAGGCCGGCTGCGGCTAGCGGCATGACCGGCCCGCGACCGACATGATCGAGGAGAGCCGCCGGCTGCGGAGGGAGAACGCCGAGCTGCGGCGGGTCAACGAGGTGCTGCGGGCGGCCAGCGCTTATCTCGCGGCCGAGATCGGCCCGGCCCGGAGGACGTCATGAGCTTCATCGACGCGCATGACTTCCCGGCCAGGTCTCGTGCTACGGGTCCTGGGCATCGCGTCTTCGACCTACTACCACTGGCGCGCGCGCCAGGCCGCGCCAATATGGCGCGCGGCGCAGTACCATCTTGGGGCAGGTTCGTGCTTGAGTGATCCTGATTCGTGGGTATGTGCTTTCTCAGGGCATCGCAGCGGCAGTTTCGTCGGAGGTCGGGCAGACATGGAAGACGCCAAGTACGGCCGACCGCTGGTGCGGACACGGTTGCCGTCGGCCAGGGCTGGCGCTGCGGCCCGGATTCGTGCCGTCCATCGGCAACCGGAACTTGCGCGATGAGCGCCGCAAGCCAGGTGCGGTCACCGGTCTTCGGCGATGTTGTCCGTTGCGCCGAGGACGGCGCGCAGGACATTCTCGGCGGCATCGGCCTCCGCGCGGGCGGTGACCGCGTTGGTGTGCGCCCAGTCGAGGTCGCCGAGGCTGATGCAGTCGTAAGCTACCTGGGCGTCGTGCGCTGCCTGCTCTAATTTCTGAGATAGACATCGCGTCTCATCCTCCGGCCCCGAGCTACCCAGCAAAGCCGCCGCCATGCCATCCCGGTCGTCCCGGCCGCCACCGAAGCGGCCAGGATCGGCGGCTAGCTGGAAGCTAGCCGCTCCAGAGCACCGGCCAGGCTCGGTCGGCCGCCCGCCGGGAAGCGGTGAAATGGGGGAGGTACGCCGCGTTTGCGGTCGGCGCGGCGGGCCCGCGATCATGTGGCGATGAGACATGGCCACCAGCAGTATCTCGGCGGCGAGCTAGTACTGGTCATCGACTGCTCGGACCTGGAGCGGTCCGCCACATTCTGGTGAGGCACTCGGTTACCGGCGCGACGGCCCGGCCGTCGGGCAGTATCAACGGCTGCTTCCCCCGGATGGACGCGGTATACAGCTGCTGTTGCAGGGCGCTGTTGCGTTGGCCGATCGCGGACGGCGGGAGACTGGTCTGGTGACTGCACCTGGCATGAGCTCGGCCGTCGCTGGTTTCCGGTTCCCGCTGGAGGTGATCTCGGTCGCGGTCCGCTGGTACCTGCGGTATGGCCTGCCCTACCGGGATGCCGGGGAGCTGCTGGCCGAGCGCGGTACCACCGTCGATCACGTCACCGTCTGCCGGTGGGTGCAGCGTTTCACCCCGGAGCTGATCGAAGCTGCCCGGCCGGCCCGCCCCTGGCGCCCGGTGGTTCGCCGGCGAGACGTACCTGAAGGTCGCCGGTCAATGGACCTATCGCTGCCGGGCTGCCGGCCAGCACGGCCAGGTCATCGACGTTCTGCTATCGGCAAGGCGTGACCTGG
>WNFN01024193.1_pt2 | contig 16031 bp, 15 predicted proteins | sample 5400161 | NCBI WGS metagenome assembly WNFN01 (sample SAMN13153353, study PRJNA577476) | soil metagenome | isolation source: 80 cm saprolite on Douglas fir-dominated hillslope | place: USA:California | collected 2013-09-17
CGGGTGTATCGATGATGTTGATGCGAATGTCGCGCCAGGTGCAGGTCGTCGCCGCGGACGTAATAGTGATGCCGCGCTCCTGCTCCTGCTCCATCCAGTCCATGGTGGCCGTGCCTTCATGCACCTCTCCGATGCGGTGCGTCTTTCCCGTATAAAACAGGATGCGCTCCGTCGTAGTGGTCTTCCCGGCATCGATGTGGGCCATGATGCCGATGTTTCTGCAACGCTCTAATGGGACTGTTCTGGGCACGGCTCTTAACTCTTTCTAGGGCTCCGACTGCGTTGTTGATTTGGTAATTGGGAAATTGAGCAATTTGGTAATTAAAAACCAAGATCTCAATCGCCTTATGAATTACACAATCACTAACTTTCCCAATTACTCAATTTTCCTACCACCGGTAGTGCGCGAAGGCCTTGTTCGCCTCGGCCATGCGGTGTACATCTTCTTTCTTCTTGATTGCGGCGCCCTTACCGGTAGCGGCGTCCAGCAATTCATTGCTCAGCTTGTCGACCATACCTTTTTCGCCGCGCGCCCGCGCGTAGCTGATCAGCCAGCGGATCGCCAGCGATGTGCGCCGGTCCGCATTCACTTCCACCGGCACCTGATAGTTCGCCCCACCCACGCGGCGGCTCTTCACTTCAAGCAGCGGCTTGGTATTCTCCACCGCCTTCTTGAACAGCTTCAGGGCTTCGTCTCCACCCTTCTCCTGCACCCTCGTCAGGGCTTCATAGAAGATGCCCTCGGCGGTGCTCCGCTTCCCCTGCCACATCATCGAGTTGATGAACTTCGTCACCAGATCCGAGCCGTAGACGGCATCGGCTGCGACGGTCCGCTTTGCGATATATCCTTTACGAGGCATGTAGCTTTTTAGCTCCTAGCTCTTAGCTTCTAGCCTGAGCTTTGCCGGGCTCGCATTTCCTGCTCGCCCAAAATTAGTCGACCAACCACCAGCAACTGGACTTAACCCTTCTTGGGGCGCTTAGCGCCGTACTTCGAACGACCTTGCATGCGGTTGGCGACGCCCACGGCATCCAAGGTTCCGCGAATCACGTGATAGCGAACGCCCGGCAGGTCCTTCACGCGGCCGCCGCGAATGAGCACGATCGAGTGCTCCTGCAGGTTGTGGCCGACGCCAGGAATGTAGGTCGTCACTTCAATGCCGTTGGTAAGGCGTACGCGAGCTACTTTGCGCAAAGCCGAGTTCGGCTTCTTCGGCGTCTGCGTGTACACGCGGGTGCAGACTCCACGCTTCTGCGGACAGCCTTCCAGCGCCGGGCTAGCCGTTTTGTATCGTGGCCGCTTGCGGCCCTGCGCCACCAATTGATTAAAAGTAGGCACTCTTTGACGCTCCTTGCAGCACACCAACCCACCCTTTCGGGCAGGCGACGCACAGCTTTAATGCTGTTCCTGACGCATATCCGTGGGCATGTTTAACCTGAGGCAGATTGACCTAAGGCCGACCATGCTTCTCACCCGCAGCAATGCCGGAGAGATTCTGGATTCCCACTCAGACTTAACGCTTCCGACGGTGGCGCCCGGCCAAACTCGGGGGCGTTCCGTTTCGTCAGCCTTGCCCTGCATATCCTTCCACAATAGGGCGGAAGGCACCGCAGGAACGTTTCAGCGAGGAAAGTTTCCGGCACTGCACTTCAATCCGGAAACGCATTTCTCAAAAGCTCAGCTGCAAAATTGGCTACGCACACAGCCGCGCAGAAAACTCACAGCGCACAGCAAGCCTGGATGAACTCGCGGAACCCATTAACTATAACAAGCGTTCGCAAACATCGTCAACTCATGATTTTGCATCCCACAAACGAATGGGAGGAGCAAGCGTTAACCCGATAAGGGAGCAAGCCAAACGTGCGGTTGATGCCTCGCAAACAGGTCCTTCGCTTTGCTCAGGGTGTCGGCTGCGGGCTCATGCCCGCAAGGCGCCTCGACTTGCTGAATCCGTTTCCAGCCTCTACACTACAGGTTTTCCAATTCATTAGGCGATTGATTAGCTCGTCTTGCGTACTTCAACGCGCGGAGACGCGGAGGATGCATGGGTAGTTCGCTTTTCGGCCGCTTGGCATGTGCGATTGCGGCATTAGCTGTATGCGGTCTCGCGGGATGCGGCGGCCACAAGCCAGCCGGGGCTTCTCCATTTCCAGCCAAGGTCACGCTGGCCCCCGCCCCCAGCACTTCGGTGCAGCAGGGAAGTATCTTTACATTTACCGCTTCCGCCCAAAACGGTTCGAACTCCAACATCTCCCCCGCCTTCAGCTTCCAATCCAGTGACACAAGTATCCTCAACATAGCTGCCAACGGCCTCGCATGCGCCGGTCGCTGGGATACGGCCTTCACCACTTGCACGCCAATGGGCACGGGCGCAGTCCAGGTGACTGTGTCGGCCTTGGGAGCCACCAGCCCGCCCACCGTCGTTTTTGTGCATGCTCCCGTCGACAAGATTACGGTCACTGAGGCTCCGCCTTCTCAAGTGCCTCCGCCCACCCCCCAGCCGTGCGTAGTGATGGGTCAGACAACCACGCTTCAGGCAACGGCGTGGAGCCAGAACTCTGACATCACTTCTACGGTGGGACCCTTCACATGGTCTGCGGTCAACAGCAGCGTCGTCAGCATCACCCCGCTCATGAACTCTGCCTTCAACGTCGCCACCAACCAGGCGACGGCCACCGCTGCCGCTCCAGGACTGACGCAGATTTATGCCTCGGCCAGCGGCGTCTCCAGCAGCGCGTTTACGCAAGCCGCTCCTTTCAATGGCCTGAATTTTTTTGAAACCTGCCCAGTACAGAGCATCACCCTGCAACTGGGAGTCTCCGGAGTCCAAACCGGCCAAACCAGCTTCAATACAACCAAGGGAACTGCGCAGCCGGTGACCGCCACCGTGGTTGATGTGTTCGGGAACATGCTGAGCAAAGTTCCGCTGACCTGGAGCGCGTCTGCGCCGGCGGCGGTCTCAGCCGGAACCGGCTGTTCGGGTCAAACATGCTCTATCAGCACTGCCCAGCCAGGGGCCGGATCTGTAACCGCCTCTTGCTCTCCACCCACGTGTAACATCGGGTTCCCTTTGTCCCCGGTGGGACTTGCGGCTGCGTTCGTTCCCCTGCCGGTGTATGCGACGACCGCCATCTCGGGAGTTGTAAACGGCACGACTACATCAACCAATGTTCTGGCTACCAGTTTGGATTGTCACGGAAACAACTACTGCACCACGGATCTCTACAATATTTCGACATCGAACAATCTGGCGGCAAGCCCAACTGCAATGCCGACTCCGCCCAACTCGCTGATGCTCGACCTGGCGGGCGACAAAGCCTACGCGGGCAACAACTATGGAGCTTTTCTGGTTGCCACCGCGAGCCTGGGAGGCACGTCCAGTCCTTTCACCTCATTCGGAACCGTCACCGGCACTGTCCTGGCCGTCTCTCCGAATGGAAATGTCGCGCTGATTTCCGACACGCTTCACACCCCTAACCAGGTTTATGTGGTGAACACCACCAATAGTTCTTCGCCGAGCGCCACAGCCTTGAACATTAACGGGGCCATTACCGCTGGTTTCTCGCCTGATGGATTAAAAGCGTACATCATCGGGTGTGTTGTGAGCTCCGTACCTTGCACCAGCACGACGGGAAACACTCTTTATTTATATTCCGCGCTGCAGTCATTGCAGGGGCCGATCGCTCTCTCCGTACCGGCAGGTCAAGTCGCGTTCTCACCCAATGGAGCTTTTGGATATGTGGGCGGCGCGCCGTCGGGAAATCCTCCTGCTCTTGCTGCCTTTAACATCTGCGACAATCAGGTTGCCACGGATGTAGTTAAGGGTCCGCAAATTATTTCCCTGCCCGCCCCACCGGCTTTTGTAAGGACCATACCGAATGCCCATTTGGAGGGAATTGACAACGCGGCCAAGCCCTTTCCCGACGGTATGCATCTCCTTGTACTGGACGCTACAGGCATCGACGTAGTCACGGCCATCAACGCCGTGAAAGTAGCCGTCATTTCAAATCCTCCGACTCCTGTTGGATCCTGCCCGCAGTCGGTGACCCACCCCAAGCCGCAGCGGATTGACCTGGGACAAGGAACATTCAACCCCGTTGCATTTTTCGTCTCCCCCGACGCGACACAGGCTTACATCGTGGCCAGCGACCGCAGCGACATCCTGGTCTATAACTTCAATACAGGCTCAGTGAGCGGCATCCCGCTTGCCGGGAATGCAACTCCTGGAGATCCCGCCAACCCGATGCGCACGGTGGCCGATATGACCGTGGACGGCACCCTTATTTATGTCGCGGGCAGTGACGGCACGTTGCATGAGGTAAGCACGAACCCGGCGGTCGATCTGGTACAGATCTCGTTCCCCAATCTGCCGAACTTTTCGAACCCCTTCTGCTCCATCGGAAACTGCAAACTGAATATGGTCGGAGTGAAGCCGTAGGCGGTTCTCGGTTCGCGGTTTCTTCAGGAAAGCATTCCGATCGTGCCGTAAGTTGATTCGGCAGCGGTTGGTTCGTATCAGGGCATGACTTCAGTCATGCCGTAAAGGTGCGAAAATCTGTTCGGCTTCAGCCGCCGGGTTTGAATTTTTCGTCCAGATATTTCGAACTAACGCAGGCTGCCGCTAAACAGGCTTCCCCAGTTCTTTGCCGACGCTGTCGAGCACGCCGTTAACAAAGTGCACCGACTCCGGAGAAGAAAACTTCCGGGCAATCTCGAGCGATTCATTGATGACCACGGCCCGCGGCGTATCGGGATAAGCAAGAAACTCGGCGACGGCCGCCCGTAACAGGTTCCGATCGACCGCGGCCATGCGCTCCATACGCCAGTGCTCAGCATGGCGCTCGATGAGCCCGTCGATTTCCGCCACCCGGTCTGTGGCAACGCGGAAAAGATCGTCGGCAAACCCGCGGACGTCAGAGCTGGTCGCGCCATGCTCGGCCCAGAATGTGCGGCGCACGTGGTCCGCATCCTGTTTGCCCATATCAGACTGAAACAACATCTGCAAAACCAGTTCGCGGGATTTTCTTCTGGTACCCATGAAAGTAGTGGCTAGTGGTCAGTTTATCGTACGGGAGGGTTACCTGCGCCGCTTGGTTTTCGCCGCGTTGCCGCGCTTCACAGGTTTGTCAGCCTTGTCGTTGCGAGTTTTCTCAGCGTTGTCATTCCGAGCGAGGCGAGGAATCTGCTTCTTGCCTCGCCGGACGCCGGAAGCCGCGCGCCGGATGCCGCTCGTCAGCGACGCCATCTCCACCGCCGACAGCGCCGCCTCGAATCCCTTGTTGCCCATCTTCAACCCGGCGCGGTCGATGGCCTGCTCCAAAGTCTCACAGGTAAGGACGCCAAAAGCATGCGGCACGCCCGTCTCCTGTGCTGACTGCCCAATTCCGCGCGTCACTTCGTTCACGATCACATCGTAGTGCGCGGTGTCGCCACGAAGCAGGCACCCAAGGCAGACAATGGCGTCATACTTCTTGGTCTCTGCCAGCTTCCGCGCGGCCAGAGGAATCTCAAACGCTCCCGGCACACGAACGATCTGGATGTCCTTCTTTTTCGTACCCGAGCGCAACAATCCGTCATGTGCGCTCTGCAGAAGTCTCTCTGTGATGAATGCATTGAAACGCGAGACGACGATCGCGAAACGTTTTCCCGACGAACTCAGGCCACCTGCGAGGCCGCCGAGCTCGGGCTCGGGGCGAAGCTCTGAGCCGTCATTCTTGTTGTCGTTCTTCTCCGTGACTCGGTGCCTCCGTGGTGAATTCGTGACTTCGTTCTTGATCCAATCCGTCTTGATCCGTGAAAATCCGTGGCCAAGTATTTATTTGCCCTTGAATTTCGCCGCCCGCTTCTCCAGAAATGCCGACGTCCCTTCCCCTTTATCTTCGGTCGCGCAACAAACACCGAAAAGCACTGCCTCGAGATAAAGCCCCTCGGCCAGAGTCATCTCCATGCCTTTGTTCACCGCTTCCATCGCATATTGAACAGCGAGCGGAGCGTTCGCAATGATCTTCGCAGCAATCGCCTCCGCCCGCGGAATCAAATCCGCCGGCGCGACCACTTCGTTCACTAACCCGATGCGCAACGCCTCCTGCACCGTAATCATCTCACCCGCCAGCACTAACTGCATGGCAACGCCCTTCCCTACCAGCCGCGGCAGACGCTGCGTTCCGCCATAGCCCGGGATAATCCCCAGCTTCACCTCGGGCTGCCCCAGTTTGGCGTTCTCGCTGGCCAGGCGCATGGTGCAGGCGAGTGCGATCTCGCATCCACCGCCGAGAGCAAAGCCGTTGATGCAGGCGATTACCGGCTTGCCCAAATTCTCAATCAGGTTGAGGACATTCTGCCCGCGATGCGTGTACTCCTTACCCATCACCGCATCATTCTTAGCCAGTTCGGCAATGTCGGCCCCCGCAATGAACGCCTTCTCGCCTGCCCCGGTGAAGATGACCACGCGAATGTCTTTATCGTTCTTGATATCGTGAAACGCCGCCCGCAGTTCCTCCATGGTCGCCATGTTAAGCGCGTTGAGAACCTTCGGCCGGTTGACGGTCACGTAAGCAACGGAATTTTTCTTTTCGAGGAGGATATTTTCGAAGTTCATAAATTCAAACCTGCCGAGGGTTCAAGCAGGAAAGTTCTTCACCACAGAGGCACAGAGCCACCGAGAAATGCAAGATCCGCCTTGGTACTTCTCTGTGCCTCTGTGTCTCTGTGGTGAAAAGCCCTTAAATCCGTGTTCATCCGTGCAAATCCGTGGCTAAAGTTTGTTGGCCCGCGGTTTCTCCGGGTCCGCGTAATCATAAAACCCGCGGCCCGACTTGCGCCCGTACCATCCTGCCATCACCAGCCGCTTCAGCAGCGGAGGCGACGCAAACCGCCGCTCTTTGAACTCGTCATACATCACATGCGTAATGTAGTAAGTCGTATCGAGCCCGACGAAGTCGAGCAGTGCGCCCGGATGGCATCGAGCAGATACGGCACCAGCAGCCGGTTCACGATGAATCCCGTCTTGTCTGAGGTGCGCACCGGAACCTTGCCCAGCTTTTTCCCGAACTCGTAAGCCGTCTCGTAAACGTCGTCGGCGGTGGCGATTGTCCGCACAACCTCCACCAGCTTCATCAGCGGCACGGGATTAAAAAAATGCAGCCCGATGAACTGCTCCGGCCGCTTGGTTGCGGTCAAAAGTTCGGTCACTGAAATCGAAGACGTATTCGAAGCAAAGATCGCGTCTTTCTTCACCACGCCGTCGAGCGAAGCGTACATCTTCTTCTTCTCTTCCACGTTCTCGATGATAGCCTCAATAATAATGTCGCAATCGGCCAGGTACGCTTTGTTGGTCGTGCCCTTGAGGCGCGCGCGGATCGCGTCTTTCTGCTGCGGCGTGATCCCGCCCTTCTCGACGGGACGCTCAGCAAACTTAGCCAAAGACTTCTCAATCCCGGCAAAGCCCTTGTCGAGAAACTTCTGCTCGACTTCGAGCACGGTCACATCGAATCCAGCCGTCGCGCAGACTTGCGCGATGCCGGAGCCCATCAACCCGCAACCTAGAACACCAACTTTTTTGATTTCCATGATCGATGCCTCAACTTGCCGAATGGGGTGGATGATCCTTAGATCTTGCTGCAAACTTCCGCTTTGCAAAACCGTATGCCGCCATCAGAAGAAACCCAGGGCCGAAGGAGATAAGCGCTGGCGACGCTGGTGACGAGCCTTTACCGTGATAGACGAGCCACGCCTCGCTTATCAAGAGACTGGTACCCCAAAGGAAAAGCGAGAAATCTTGGAACCACGTGGGCCACACATCTCTCTTACGGATGACCGACGCGGCCGTCCCTATTGACACACCTACGATCAGCCCAGCCAAGTAACCGCTGCCGAGAGCAACTCCGATCACCAGTAAGAGCGCTCCAAAGACGTCCTCGAAAACCAACATTGCGGGTCGCATTGCGACACCTCCCACAGACTTCCCGCAGCCAGTGCCGGAACTCAGTTCAAACTCGCCACGCAATCCCTTGCACACGAGCAATGCATCCCGTAGTCGCGGCTGGCTAAAAATTCAGCAGCGTCTCCACCACCATCGCGATCCCCTGCCCGCCGCCAATGCAAGCCGTAGCCAGCCCGTACTTTTTCTTCCGCCGCCGCAATTCATACAGCAAAGTGATCACCAGCCGCATCCCCGTCGCGCCCAGCGGATGCCCCAGCGCAATCGCACCGCCGTTCACATTCACCTTCTCGCGATCGAGGCCCAGTTCTTTTTCAACCGCCAGATACTGCGCCGCGAACGCTTCATTCACTTCAATCAAATCGATGTAGTCCAAAGAAAGCCCCGCCTTCTGCAATGCAATCTTCGACGCCGGCACCGGACCGCGGCCCATTACCTTCGGCTCAACTCCAGCGATGCCCCAACTCACAATCCGCCCCAGCGGTTCAATGCTTCGCTTGCGCGCTTCTTCCAGCGACATCAACACCACCGCCGCAGCGCCATCGACAATGCCGCTCGCGTTTCCGGCAGTCACGGTGCCATTTTTCCCGAACGCAGCCTTCAGCTTGGCCAACCCCTCCATCGTCGTCTGCGGGCGCCGGTGATCATCTTCCGTTAGCGACTCTCCCGTCGCCTCGCCCTTCGCATTCCGCAACGGCACCGGAACCAGCTCTTCCTGAAGACGTCCTTCTTTATAGGCCGCATCTGCTTTCTGCTGCGAGCGCAGCGCGAATTCATCCTGCGCCTGGCGCGTAATCCCTTGCTGTTCGCCGTACAACTCCGCCGTGTTCGCCATGTACAAACCGCAATAACTGTCGAGCAACGCGACCATCAGCGAATCCTCCAGCTTCCCGCCCGGAGCCAAAGTAAATCCATCGCGCCCGCGAATCACGAACGGAGCTTGCGACATCGCCTCCATCCCCCCCGCCAGTACAATCTTCGCTTCCTCCAACTGAATCATCTGCGCCGCGTTCACAATCGATTGCATCCCCGAGCCGCACAGGCGATTCACGGTTAGCGCAGGAGTCTCAATTGGCAGCCCCGCCATTAATCCGACATGGCGCGCACCATACAACGCGTCTCCGGAAGTCTGCTGCGCATTGCCAAACACAGCATGGTCGAACTCTTTCGGATCGATGGCTGCCCGCTGGATCGCGCCCTTTGCCGCTACCGCGCCCAGCTCCTGCGCCGTAAAATCTTTCAACTTCCCGCAATAGCGGCCAAAGGGCGTCCGCGCCCCGCTGACAATCGCAATATCTCCCGGTTTCAACATTGATTTCCTTGCAGACTTGCGCTCTCAGAGCGGAATAAAAGTAGTGGCCAAACCGTTTAGTGTAGCAGCGGGCGAGGAGCTTTGACCACCATGGCGTTGCATTCTAATCGCCAGCGCGTAAAATTCTACGCCTATGATTGCTTTCGAGATTTACTTAAACGACCATAAGATGTGCCGGGCAGGCATTGGTGACAGTGGTGTCTTGTCGGCGATTGTGACCTGGGCTGCGACAACGAGGTCCACCGGGACAAGAGATGAAAGCTTGTTTCTCAACGTGGGAGGCCTCATCAATCCTGAGAGCAAGCACGTCTCGTGGATAAACCAGAAGGGCCTCGCTGTAGGCGACAAGATTCAAATCAACATTGTTGAAGCAGATTCGGTTGACGAACATCAGAGACGAGAACCCGCGGATGATGCGAAATTGCGTCAGGCCAAGGAAGACCAGGTTCGCAGGTCGGCAAAAGAACTAGGATGGAAACTTGAAGAGCCTCCGAAGTAGCGGGCAAGAGTTGCCAACCACGTTGAACATTGTGCTTGACTCTACGCCACCGCCCCAGCGGCGAGGGCCGGCGAGAGCGCCACGACTTTCCCAGGTCCTTGCACAACGGATGTAGCCAGAGCGTGCTCGGCCCGATTGATAACTTCCGTGACGATATCTGCTGGGTCGTACTCTTGTCGCACGACAGCTTCCGCCAGTCCAGCCGAGAATGCGAAGAGCTGCCCGTCTGCTCCGTCCTTGCCAGGCAGGCGCACTTCGGAGACGATCTTGCGCAGCTTCTCTATGGCCAGCTTCGCTTCTTTCTCAGCCGTGTCGCCAAGAATGATTGCGATCGTGGTAGTGTCGTAGCGAAAGGCAAGATCGTTGGAGCGGATGTTCGCTGCGAAAAGCTGGCCGACGCGTGCCATCGCGTTCCCCACCTCGGCTTCGCCATGCTCCTTCACCATGGCTGCACTCCGGCCGAACTGCAACAGCACCAGGGAGAGCGGGGCCGCGTTCTGGATCGCCCGCTTGCTCTCCGCCAGCAGCAGATCGATATACGAAGCGCGCTTTAACAGTCCGGATTTTTCATCCGTCACCGACAGATTCTTAACCAGCCGTCGCAGGCCCACATTATTCAGCGCGATCACCATCTGCTCCGCCAGTGTCTTGAGCACTACGACGTCCGTCTGCTGCCAGACTCGTGGTTTGTTATTCACCAGCACGAACACTCCAACCGGCTCTTCCCCATCGCTGAGGGGAATGACCAGAAGCGATGTTGCGTTCAATTCAGCAAGAACCTGGCGGATCGCCTGCAGCTGCGGCGATTTCTGTGCATCTTGAACAATTAAAGGTTCAACTCCAGCTGCATCCTGCAGGCTGGCGACGATCTCCGCCAATGCGGAAGGGCTGCCTTTCGTGACGCCTTCCGCACAATGCTCCTCCACAGCGGATGGTGCGTGTCCGGGCTTACCGGTCGCCGCCACGCATCGCGTCGTCTCCCAGTGGGCTCCAATCTCTTTCGCAGCGGTGGTAAGGACTGCGGCTGCGGTTCCCTGGTGATACAACTTGCGGGTGATTTCCGCTACCCGGGTAAAGCTGCGAACATCGGGCGCCGGAGAGGATACCTGAGGCGGAGGCACCGCCGGCGCACCCGCACTGGCAGGGACAGCTGGAACGCCGGGCGGCAGCGGCGCCGATCCCGCGTAGCGCGGAGTTACTCCCGCGGCCAGGTAGAGGCGTTGCAGATCTTCGTTTCGTTCTTCTTCCCGCGGGAACAATTCCTGAATTCTTTGCAGGCGCTCGACGGCCTTATTGCGCATGCCGTACTGCACGAGTATTTCGGCCTGCAGCATCAAGTCCTGCAGCGTCGATGCGCCCAAAGTGGACGCTTGCCCGTCAGCCTGAGCAGGCTCCTCAACAGGCTTGCTCGCCGCCGTAAATCGCGCCGCGATGGCCCTGTGACGAGTCTCGTCAATCTTGCCCTTGAGCATGTCCAGCCGCTTCATGTGGCCCGACTCGTAAGGGTCCACTTCCGCAGCCCGGTCCAGGCACTCGGCAGCCTTGGCAAATTCGCTCGTGCTGCAGTAGAGATCAAATAGTTTCAGCAGGGTCTGGCAATAGTCGTTTTCGCGGTTGGACGCGTTGTACAGCTCACTGAGAAACTCCAGCACCTGGGGGCATGCCCGGTGCGCCGCAGTGATGTCCATCGTCCTGCTCGGCATCCAGCAACTGTCCGATCAGGGCGATTACCTGCTGCACTCGCGTCGGATTCTGCTCGAAGAGCTGCCACACCAGCGGCTCCGCTTCGGCATAGCGACCCGCGGCCACCAGGGCCTCACCGTAGGTATCGCGCAATTCCACCGAGGGCTGGCCGGAATTCAGTTGTGGCTCAAGAATGAAAATTGCGGCGCCCACCTGGCCTTGAACCAAGAGGCTCTTGCCATAGGCCAAGGCAATCGCGGGATCAGAAGAATCTTCCTGATAGGCGCGCTCGAACCAGGGGGCAGCGTCCTCGCCGTTGGCGGCCGCCAGCTGCGCCACGCGCTGGAATGCTGCCGTGGCGACTTTACGGTTCCCTGTTTCCGACGCCAGTTCCGCCATCCGCAGGAAATTCGCCTGGATAGGCTCCAGCGCCACGATGCGTGCCAGGATTTCCCCGGACTCCGGTTTCTTGCCGGCTTTGACCAGGTCCGCTAGAGCCGACTCGTACGTGCCCAACGCAAGCTTCTTGTTGGTACCCTCAAGCAGCTGACCAAAACGAAATTTCTGCTGCCAGGTCGGACTTCCATGCCGCGCCAGCTTCTTGTAGGTCAAGCTGGCACGCGTCGCATCTCCCGCGGTAACCTGGCGCTCAAAAAGCTCGCCCAACAGCTTAACGGCATCCTGGTTGCGGCTTACGGAAAGGCATAAATCAGCCGCAAGCTGGCGCACCACATCGTTCTCGGGATCATCGCGAAGGGCCAGGAGGTACTCCTCCAGGGCCTCGGGCGTCTTGCCCTTTTGCAGGAGTTTTTCGGCGCGTTCCACACGCCGTGCCATCTCGGCGCGGTCCACACGTCTGGTGATCTCGGGCATGAATATCCAGGTGGAGCAGTCCTTTTCAGATTCTAGGAGCAGGCGAGGGCAGCAGCAACGCGGTAACGGCCCAGCGCGATTACGAAGGTCACCGGGCAACGTGAGTTTGAGGGACGTGTGCCGGTTTTGGTAAGGTGCAGGATGCCTTCGCCCGCCAACTCGCCGGAACTTCTTCACCCGGAACCTCTTCAAGAACAAGGCCTTCGCCACCAACTCACGGCCGGGCAAATGGCAATGGTAGCCGTTGGCGGGTCGATCGGGACCGGCCTGCTGCTGGGTTCCGGCGTCGCCATGGAAGTCGCCGGCCCCGCAGCCATTCTGAGCTTCGCGGCGGCCGCGTTCATCAATTTCACTGTGGCCATGGCCCTGGGAGAGCTGGCCAGCGCCCATCCCGCGGCCGGCTCTTTTGGCGTTTACGGCGAGCTTTATCTCAACCCCTTCGCCGGATTCATTGCTCGCGCCGGGTATTGGCTTGGAATTGCTCTCAACATCGGCGCCGAAATGATTGCTGCTGCAACCTACATGAGTTATTGGTTCGCTGGCGTACGTCCTTATGTGTGGATCCTTGTTTTCTCAGCCCTGCTGTTATTGATCAATCTGCGCAGCGTAGGCTCCTACGGACGATCTGAGTTTTGGCTCTCGATGATCAAGCTCGTAACCATCGTGGCCTTCATCGTCATAGGCGCCGCTTTGCTTCTCGGTAGACAGGTCCCTCCGCAGTACAACGCTCTTGGCGGATTCCTGCCCAACGGCCCGCTCTCGCCGCTCCTGGCAATGACTTTCGCGATTTATAGTTTTGGGGGAGTTGAGATGGTTGCGGTCACGACCGGAGAATCGCGTTCCGCGAAGGAAACTCCGCGGGCCGTCTGGCTCACGTTCCTCACGCTCAGCTTCGTCTACATCGGCGCGATGGTGGTCCTGCTGGGCGTGATGCCCTGGAACCACGCCGGCGTTACTGAAAGCCCGTTCGTCACCGTATTCCGCGCCGCACGAATTCCCAGGGCCTCGGCAGTAATGAACTTCGTTGTGCTTACAGCTGCGCTCTCTGGAGCCAACGCAGCCCTCTACGTGGGCTCGCGCATGCTGTTTTCACTGTCCCGCGATGGCTGGGCGCCCGCGCGGCTCGGCCGTCTCAATCGGTCTGGATCCCCACAGTACGCGGTATTGGTTTCATCGGTTGGTATTCTGTTCGCTCTGGCGGTGGATCTGTGGGCTCCGGAAAGTGCCTTCCGGTACGTGGTTGGGGCCGCTTTCACAGGAATGATTCTGTCCTGGCTGGTCTCTCTCGCCGCTCACGTGAGCTTTCGTCGCCGGCACTCACCCCAGGAACTACTTGCCTTACCCCTGCGTTCGCCGCTCGGCGAATGGGGATCGATGCTGGGATTCGTGCTGGTATCTATCGCGCTCCTGCAGACCTGGCTGTCGCCAATCGTGAATCTGTGGAGTGGACTAAGCTGCCTGTTCCTGCTGGTCCTGGCCTACGTCCTGGCTAAAACACATCGAAAGAACGCGTAGATATCCGCCCCGGACCCGGCCGACAGTCATCTCGGGCACCTCCATCATCGTAGGCGTAAGGTGCGTAGCATATGTTCGAAGGCGGGGCGCATCGTACCGAAATCTTTATCCGGAGAAATGAAGATGATGTACAGCAGAGTGCCATCCCTCCGCTGCGAGGCCACGACCCAGTCGCGCTCCTCGAAAGGCCTGCCCTGAGCGTCCTTGATCGGCGAACTGCCAATCAGGTCGACCGACTTCCCCGTCACGCCGTTAACCCGGATACTTTCGTCGTGGCCTATCTGCCTGAGTTCTGAATTCGACTGCCGCAGAGAGGTCAGCAGTTCATGGGTAGCGGCATCGAGACTCGCGGCCGAATCTTCCGGCTGGTAATTCGCGATGATCGCACCGTACGCCACAGCGTTTTGCGAAACGCCGCTGCGCGGGGCAATCGTCACGTTGGAACTTTGATCGCCAAAAACCTGCCAGTTCTCCGGATAGGAAATTTCGTAGTCGTTGTGATGAAAGGGCTTCAGAGTAGAACTGGGTGAGATGTCGGCGGACGCCTGGGTTTGCGGCGCCTGGTTATCGCCTTGCTTCTGCATCGCCGCCACTTGCTCAGACGTCAATGGCTTCATCCCGGCAACACGCTGTTTGACGCTGGCAAATTCAGATGAGTCGGAAAGATAGTTTCGCGGCGGAAGCGTGGCCACCTCTGCCGACACGGCTTGCGCTCGGTTGCCTGGGTTGGGATGGTCACTGAGGAACTGGTTGATCGCCGAGTTCGCTGCCGCGCCCCCCTGTTTTTCCAGCTTTTCGAAAAACACAGCCATTTGACGCGGATCGTAACCAGTGTCGTACATGATGTCGGTGCCCAGCAGATCGGCCTCAGACTCAGCCCGTCGCGAGTTCTTCAAGAAGTAAGAACCAACACCAAACGAGATGCCCAGCTCAGCAGCCTTGGCCAAGGTGCTGTTGCCCATCAGGCCACCCAGGATCGCGAGGGGAAGTTGCGCTCCCATTTGCTTGGAGGCTGCCCGCGTGCCGTGGCGCTGCACCACGTGAGAGATTTCATGGGCCATCACGCCCGCCAGCTGGCCCTCGTTGTCTGCCGCCTGAATGGTGCCAAGGTTAATAAAGACCGGCCCGCCCGGCAAAGCGAATGCATTGATTTCCTTGACGTTGACCACGTGGAAGTTGTAGGGCCACTTATAGCCGGGAGCATGATCGCTAAGCTTTGCGCCTAACCTTTGAACGTACTGCGTGACCGGATCAGAGTCCGGCAATACAGGCACCTGTTTCATCACTTGGGCCGCGTTTTCCTTGCCCAACTGAATCTCTTCGTCCTGGGAAAAGATGTCGAAGCCGTGGGTAGGCTCGACGCGTGCTTCCAGACCCAGGGGTAAAACAAGGCAGAGGGAGAGCGTAAGCGAGATTATCGGCCTAAGCATTGAGTTAACGGAATGCCGCCATAAGAACAGTGACCATAATAGGACACATCTCAAACCGCAGAGAATACAGTCGCTAACGGATCTCGTTTCTAAGGAACCGCCCTGGCGTCAATCAAAACCCGAGGAGTGTTACTGGTCCGCATCGGCTAAACAAAAAAAGGCGCCGGAATAAACCCGGCGCCATGGCTCGCGAGATGCGGTCAAGCGAGAAAAAAACTGTGAAAGAACCTATTTGCTCTCCGCGACAGGACTTGCCCCGAAGTCGCGGCGGCTATTGGCGGCGGTGCGTGCAGCGCGGGCGGTTGGCTGATTGGCAACCGCAGCCCCGTAACGCTCGAGTAATACCGGCGCCATCGTATTTTCAGCTTCCTTCACGAAGATCATTTTATTTTCGGAAGCCATGTCCACGCGCACAAAATCTCCCAGCTTGACCTGACCGGTGGCCACCAGGTTGGCTAACGGATAAACCAGGTTGCGTTCGATAGCACGCTTCAGGTGACGTGCGCCGTAGCGCGGGTCGGTACCTTCCTTCAGTAGGAACTCCTTCACCGGAGTTGTGCAGTTGAACACAAACTGATTGGTCCCGGCGGCCATCAGCACGCGCTGCTGCACCATGCCGAGTTCGATTTCAAGAATCTGGGCAAGATGCTCTTCCCGCAGAGTCTTGAACACCACCGTCTTGTCGATGCGGTTCATGAACTCGGGAGTGAATTTGCGGCGGGCGGCTTCGACAGCAGTGCGCTGGATCTTGTCATCGAACGAACCGTCCACTTCCACAA
>WNFN01210754.1_pt1 | contig 16022 bp, 17 predicted proteins | sample 5400161 | NCBI WGS metagenome assembly WNFN01 (sample SAMN13153353, study PRJNA577476) | soil metagenome | isolation source: 80 cm saprolite on Douglas fir-dominated hillslope | place: USA:California | collected 2013-09-17
AAGGATCAAGGTAATCGAAATTAACATCAAGACCAGGACGACAGGGTGGAGCGTTGTCTCAATGCCACCCCCACCAAATCTAAAATTTTCTGGCGGCACTTGATTACCTTCGCTCTTCTATGTCTGAAAAGAGCCCGCCCCAGTCAAGCTATGGGCAAGCCAAATGAAGCTGCAGCAAAATGGACCAAGTATGAGGCAACCACTTACACAAACTTGCGCTGCATATTCGACGTTTCGCGCAAGCCTTCTCGCGAATTCGGAGCCCCATTTCTCAGGGTGCCCACGAAGGGTTTCATGATGGGCATCGCGAAAGCCTTCCTTCTCGAGACCGCTCTTCCACTCGGACCCACTCCCCAGAGTTAGGCTCATATCTCTTGATAAGTCTTGCAGGATTTCCTGCGATCAAACTGAAGGGAGGGAAGCTGCTGGTCACGACAGAATTTGCGCCCACAACGCTATTTCGGCCCAAGGTTAGTTCGCCCTTTGCACAAAAGATGACGGCGTTGTATCCCAACCAACAGTTGCGCCCGATAGTGATCCTGCCACCGGATGTCGTGCCCTGCACATGAATGGGAAGATTTATGTCGGAATACTCATGATTGTGGTCCATGATGAGGACAGAAGGCGCAAGCAAGACATCCGCCTCGAGGCAGATGTAATTCCTTGCGGAGACCATGGACCTGCGCCCGATCTTACAGCCATTCCCCATAATGATGGCGGGCTGCGAGCTATGAGAATCCTCGGGAATAGTCAGCCAAACATGCGGAGCGATATAAACCGCATCCCCCAGGCATATTCGATTCGCAATCGACTTCGGTACTTCGCAAGTGTAATGGACGGAAACACCCCGCCCAAATCCGCGGAATGAGTATGTCATCCGCATCCACGCTGTCCTTGCCTTGGTCAGGAATCGACTGGGCAAGAGCAGGGGGTCTTCGCGAAAGACTTCCGTTTGCAGACTCATACGCGTCAGCCGGATCCTGCCTGCGTATCGACAGTCAAAACTCTTCTGCGCCAAGGCATCAAGGTATTGAGAAACATGCTTCTCTCTTCTGTGGAAAGTGTCCCTGTCAAAAGTAATGCGGGCCACGCCATTAACAAACACACGATTCCAATCTCCCCCAGCTTGACTGTGGCATCTAGACGCGCGCTCGTGGTCAATGGGATCGGGAACATCGCAGCCACAAAGCCACCAGCGATGACTGCCGCCGTCGCGATTGCAAGCCGCAAAGTGTCCGGCGCGATGACCTTTGGATTGGAGCCGCGGAATGTCGCTGACATTGCAAAGAACATAAAGATAACGCCGGCCAACTCTGCCACGGCAAGCCCTGTGAGTACTCCATAAAATCCAATCCTTGTTCCCAAAAGAGCGACGAATAGCAAAATCACGATCCGGAGGATCTGGCGAATATTATCCAGCAGCGCCCTACCCGTGGTGCGATAGAGGACCAATTGAAGGAGAGAGACAGCCTTGAAGAGACTTGCAAGTGAAACCAGCGCTATAACGATGCCAAAGAAATGGCCGGTCTCGCCCGTCCATGCTAGAACCATTGTTGGTCCGAAGGCCGAAACGAAGGCGAGTGGTGGCAACGTGACCATGAGCAATGCCTTGAATGATTTTTCTAGAAAGCGGTGCATCCTCTCGACGGACCCGGAAGCGAATACCACTGCACCACCTGACAGAATTGGAAGAAGCAGGGCGTCCTGAGCCACTAGCGCTGAAGTGGCCACTCGATTGGCAACGGCATAGACGCCGGCGTCATCTGCTCCGAAAAACCTGAGAATGAAAATTGGCAGGATCGCCACATAGAGTACCTCAAGAATGTTGACCAGCTGATAGCTGCCAGCAAACCGGAACAATTCAGGGAAGACATCCTTCCTAAAGTGCGCAAGACTCACGCGCGTTTCCGGTAGGAGACGCCGAGAAGATGCGTAACACAGGAAGATATAAGTCAATTCCGAGATACCCATGATCACCGCCATCGCGAACAGGCCACATCCAAAATGAAGAAATGCGATGATTGCGACGGCTTCGGAAACGGTCGTAACAATGTTGAACTTCCTCGTGAGGTCAACGCGGTGGCTTCCCATGAGAATGGCCTCGAATGCAGCCCCAAAATTTGCGATCACAAGGATTAGCGCAAGGACAGTTAGCGAACCGGCTGCCTCGCGTAGGAATAGGGGAGGAACGCCGCTCATTTCGGCTAATTTGTTCGAAAAGACTGCCACCGGAATCAAACCCGCAAAGGAGAGCACCAGCATGGAGATGCTTCCAGTGCTGACCAGCCTGCTCGCCGCTTCAAAGTTTCCGTTCTCGGTAGCTTCGGCCACATATTTTTGGAAGGCGGATTTGACCCCGGCTGTTCCAAACCGCATATAGGCCACGGTTGCCATGATGATGGACCAGATCCCGTACCCACCTAGGCCAAGGTGATGAATTACGATCGGAACGGTAATCAATCTAGTTCCGACTTGGGTCGCGCTGGCAACCATTCCGAAAACCGTACTCTTACCGATCGCCAGTGCTAGGTGGCTATCTGAAGGCGTCCGTTTCGATATGATCTGGTCTGACAAGTCTCCCTGCCAGTGGACTTCAGGCATGCTTTCCAAAATTCATCTGCCGGAGAAGCAGCAAGCTCGAGGATTGAAGAATATCCTGTCCGTCAAACTCTCATGCGGTTAAGCGAAAAGGAGAGGGAACTCTACTGGATAAAACCGATTGTTAGATCTGGCGGCCCATTGTTCGACAAATAGCCTTTCGGATGGTTGCGGTAACATCTCGCGAACTATTCGCTGAGATATCTTTCTCCCCATTCAGTCTGGATTGCGGAAATGAAACTATTGGACGGTGGCTCTTAAATTCGTCGGCGGATTTGGCTGACCTGCTCGGGTGCCTGGTGCAACATACGCGCCCGCAGCCCAGGTGCCGACCGCAGGTCGTAAAATTCCTGCTTTGTCGTAATTTAGCGTCGTGAGGCTGAGAGAAGTCAGATTCGTACCGGCGGTTATAGCTACGGATCCGATTTGCAAGTGACCGTCACTGGTGGCGTTGATCTGACTCGATGTGACCAACTGCGAATTGGCATCGCAGGAGCAACTACTTTGCCATTGTGAGAGGCTTCCGATGAACGACGATTGCCAGACAAACGTGTTGCCGCCGGTGTTGCTCAGGTACGTGTTGTAGTCAACCGTGCCCACCGTCGTGCTGCTCGCCAGCACAATGTCACTCGATCCATTTCCAGAAGACATGATTAAGTTGTTTTCGAAGCGTACGCCCGCTTGGCCGTTCGCACGCACGGCGTCGTAACTGTTCAACCCGGTGTTAATAAAGTTGTTGTACACAGCGTTGTTTGAGGGGTTTCCCGCGCCGCCGTCCATCCAGATCGCTCGGTAGTTTCTGGAGGTTCCTGGCGGCAAGAAAACGTTGTTGAAGATGCGGATGTTCGACGTGTACGTACCTGCCGGGCTGCCGGAGACCGTCTCGATGTAAACGTGCGCGGTGACATTCGCACCGACGTCCCCGTCAAAGAGATTGTTGTAGATATTCCCGCCCGATACCTGTGCCCCGGAGTTTGCCCATATATGGATTCCGTCGTGGTGGTAGCTGTTGGATGAGGTATCCCAAGTAGCGTAATCGTGGATATGGTTGCCGTAAATGCCTATGTTCGTGAGCGTTCCAGTGCCTGTCAATGCGTCTGCTATACCGTGATCCACGTTGTAGATTTCTGAGTTTGACAGCGTGAAGTTATTCGCGGTTCCGACAGCACACCAAGTGACATCGTGGCAGAGAATGTTAGTAATCGTGAGGTTGTCTGCGTTGTAGTAGAAGCGAAGGCCATTCACTTGGTCGCCGGGAACGCTGTTGTCCGCTGAGGAAGTGCAATTTGCACATCGATCGGCCAAAATGCCACGACTCACTTGGCGATACGTTAAGCTCGACCCGTTTGCCGTGTTCTGGATAATCCCCTGCCGACCGCCCGTTATGTCCCCATTGACGACAAGCCAGCTATTCCCGTTCGTGTTGATGGCCCCGTTTGTAGACCAGTACGGGGCTGTTAGGTTGGCGCCGCTTTCAAACAGCAGGGTGATCGGATTTCCACTCGTACCGCTTCCTTGAAAGGTCAGCATCGTGCTGCCCGGGGCCCCGGTGAATGTCCCACAGAGATGCACGGTCGTTCCCGGCCCGATCTGGCTGGAACCGCTACCCCAATTGGCAGAGTTGTTGAACCAGGCGACGGGGAGCGTGTCGGTGCAGCTCGTGCCGGTGCCTGTCCCACTTTGCGAGATATAAATGTCCTTCGCCGAAGCAGGCGAGGCCGCCAAGAACAAAATGGCGAACATCAGCAGAAAGCAGAATGTGAAACGGGAACCAAAGCGGCGTTGCGCATGAGTGTCAGCCGATAAAATTTGATTACTCAGCCTTCTCATCTGCACGCCCCCAACTTCGAATTGGATATTTGAAAACATATCGCTCAGCCGCGGCGCGATAGTAGCAAGGGCCGCATTGACGGACAACTGGCCCCAGGTCTAGCAAGCGAACAGGTGAAATTACCTGTACGTTTTCTGACGGCATTTTCTGACATCCGATAACCGTTCAAGCGTTGGTCTCTGCCACGCAACATCCTGTGGCCGAACAGGTTGCACTTGGCTTGTCGTCCGACCGGGGTTGTCAAACCCGGTAGCGGAACTCCACATGGCTATACTTGCCGCGATTAGCCTCGTGCTCTCAAGTGGGCGCCAACGAATTCCCGCCGCAAAGCAGAAAATTCATGAATACAGGGAGACTTTTTCAGGGGAGAGAGGCGACAGCAACAGATTCAACGATCTTCTGCACGATTCGTCGCTGCTGCTCGGCTTCCAGCCGTGGATACATCGGCAAAGAAAGAATTTCCGAAGAGATTCTTTCTGTGATGGGGAAATCTCCCTGTTTACCTCCAAGGTTCGCGTAGGCCTTCTGAAGATGAAGCGGCAGGGGATAGTGAACCCCTGTGTCGACATTCGCCTCGGCAAGGGGTTTCCGAAGCCTCTCGCGATCCTGTACCCGGATGACGTATAGATGGTAGACCGCGCGAGACCAATCAGGCTGGTACGGAGCAATAACACTGCCAACGGAGGAAAACATATCATGGTATCTGAGCGCGGCTTGCTGTCGTTGCCGGTTCCATTCGTCCAGGTGCTGGAGTTTGACGCTCAGGATGCCCGCTTGAATCGAATCGAGGCGGCCGTTATATCCTTCGACATCGTGGAAATACTTTCTCGCCTGGCCGTGGTCACGCAGCATACGGACTTTGTGCGCCATCTCTCCACTGCTCGTTGTGACTGCTCCTGCTTCGCCGCAAGCACCCAAGTTCTTACCCGGATAAAAACTGAAAGCGGCTGCATGACCCATCGAGCCGGCGCTTCTCCAACGATTCTCCTTCTTGGAAAAGTACTCCGCCCCATGCGCCTGGCAAGAGTCCTCGATCACGATCAAGTTGTATCGTTCCGCGATCTCTAAGAAGCAATCCATGTCGGCCATCTGGCCGTACAAGTGCACAGGGATGATGGCCGTGACGGGTCTTCGCGTCTCTTGGTTCAATAGTTTTCCAGTCGCAGCGTCAAGACAGCATCGCGTTTCCAGGTATTCCCCGAGTCTCCGCGGATCCATGTTGTAAGTGCGCTCGTCGATTTCTACGAAGTCCGGTCGCGCGCCGGCCTGGGAGATGGCCTCTGCAGTCGCGATAAAAGTGTTCGGAACCGTGATCACCATATCGCCCGGCCGCACTCCGGCGGCGATCAATGCGAACCGCAATGCATCTGTGCCGCTCGCTACGCCGACGCAATACTGCACACCGCAAAGCTGTGCAAACTCCCGTTCGAATTCTTCCACCATCGGTCCGCCGACGAATCCAGCAGTCTTCAGGGCGCTTCGAAAGGCCGCCAACAGTTCCTCTTCGAGTTCCAAGTGAGGCGTGACCAGATCTAAGAAAGGAATTTTGCTGTTGCCGGTCATTACGCAACTCGCCGTTCTGAGGCGATGAAGCGGAGGAGCCTCGCTGGATTTCCAGCGACAATCGCATTGTCAGGCACGTCGCGAGTCACCATGCTGCCGGCGCCGACCAGAGCGTTCTCACCAATCACGAGGTTCGAGAGAATCGTCGCACCGGAACCAATGGAAGCGCCTTTTTTTACCAGCGTTGGCTCCACTTTCCAATCCCTCTCGGTCTGGAGTTCGCCTTCAGGATTGGTAGCGCGTGGATGAGAGTCGTTGATGAAGGTCACGCCGTGGCCTACGAAAACATTATCCTCAATGGTCACTCCTTCGCAGATAAAAGTATGGCTGCTGATTTTGCAATGTTTGCCGATCTTGGCGTTCTTCTGGATCTCCACAAACGCGCCTATCTTCGTCTGATCGCCGACCTCGCAACCATAGAGATTGATGAATTTGGAGAGCTTTACGTCTTTTCCCAATTGCACATCGGGAGCGATGCACTGATGCTTGTTCATAGCCGGATGATTTTCCCTCTTTCTTTCAGGGATCGGTCGGCGGCTTCGAGTATCTTGACCACGCGCAAACCTGCCACCCCATCGTTTAACGGCGTTCGATCGTTCAGTATGCAGTCGACGAAGTACTTGAGTTCGACCTTCAAAGCCTCCGTTTGTTCAACTTTGGGCGCCCACACATCGCCTGAGCGGTAGCTCACCAGCAAATCATAGACGCCCTGCCCGTTGGCAATCTGTGCGCCCTTATCGTAGACCTTGATTTTTTCATCGGCCTCGAGATCATTCCAGACCAGCATCTTTTTCTCGCCGCCGATCAGGGTGGTGCGCACTTTGACGGGAGAAAGCCAATTGACATTGATGTGGGCGATTACGTTCCGGGGAAAGTACACGGTGATAAAGGCTACGTCCGCCAGACCGTTCAAATGCCTCCCGCCCGTGGCAACGACAGCTTCCGGTTTCTCCTGGATGATGTAATCCATAATGGAGAAATCATGCGGCGCAAGGTCCCAAACAACGTTTACGTCATGTTGGAACAGACCCAGATTCACTCGGGTCGAGTCATAGTAGTAGAGATCACCTAAGGTGCCGTCGTCGATGAGTTCGCGGATTTTCCTGACTGCGCCGGTGAAGAGAAACGTATGATCCACCATGATCTTGAGCTTACTGCGGTCCGCCAGCTCGATCAGGTCTTCGGCCTGTTGCGGCGTCGAAGTGAATGGTTTTTCGACGAAGACGTGCTTGCCATTTTGCAGGGCAGCTTTCGCCAGATCGAAATGGGTCCAGACCGGGGTGACGACAGCGATGGCGTCGATTTCGGGAGAAGTCAGGAGCTCAGAGGAGTCCGTCATCAGCTCGACGCCTGGATGGGCCTGTCCTGCACGTCGAAGGCCGGCGGGATTCTTGTCGCAGATTGCGGCGAGCTGACAGTCTTCCAGGCCATAGAGATTCCTGACTACATTCGGTCCCCAATAGCCGTAGCCGATAACGCCAACACGAACTAGATTGGCCGGGTTCCGGTCGGCGCAGACTTTCAGCCTCTTGGGTAGCTTTGCCGTGATCCCTGATTGGTAGCTAGGGAAGACGCGATTTGCCAGTGTTGCCATGACGCACTCTCCGAGAGAACTAGGTGTTGTTTTCCTTGTCAGCGTTCTTGGCGCTTCTCGACGTTCAACCCTGGGCGTGGAGCGGGAAAAGGCAAGCGCACGAGCATTGCGTGTCAGTAGGCGCCTTCGCCGAAGAGGACGGCCCGTGGGGTTCGTAGAAGGATTTTGATGTCCAGCCATAGCGACCAGGTTCTTGCGTATTTCAGGTCAGCACGAACCATGTCGTCGAATTTGAGCCTGCTTCGACCGTTCACTTGCCAAAGCCCTGTGATCCCGGGTTTGGCCTCAAGCACTCGACGCCTATGCCAAGGCTGATACACCTCGAACTCGTAAGGGATCGGGGGTCTCGGTCCGACTAGAGACATCTCACCCTTGAGCACATTTATGAACTGGGGAAGTTCGTCCAGGCTGGTCCTGCGTAGAAACTTCCCCACGCGAGTGACCCGGGGATCATTCTGAATTTTGTAAACGAATTTTTGATCGTGGCCAGGTTGCACCGAATCGATTTCTCCGGTGATGAACCGCTTGACATATTCCTTATGAATGTCAGGGGCGTTCACGCACTCCATAGATCTGAATTTCAAGAACGTGAACCGGACGCCATACAAACCCACTCTTTCTTGCTTAAACAGAATTGGCCCCTTCGAAGTAAGCTTGATGGCCAGCGAAATAGCGACAAACAAAGGAGAGCAGAGGATGAGGGCTATAATACTTCCCACAACATCCAGAGCTCTTTTCACGGAATGAGAGAACTTCCTCGCGGTGCCAGGCTCGACCAAGTCTGGATAAAGTTTCTCATCGGAGGAATGGCCGAGATTCAGTTTGTCCCAATCCTCCGGAAAGAAGTGGAACGTGAAGTGGATCTGATCGACCTGTTCTGCAACCAGCCTTGCATTCAGCGTCGCGGTCACTCTGGTGGACATTAGGCTTTGCAATGCGTTCCTGTCTTCTTCGCGAATCTCCGTGAAGATGACCCCCAGAACGGCGCCATCTTGATACCACCCGGAAATGTCTGTCTCTCTCGTGGAACAAGAAAGAGCCGACCATATTTCTCGCAGCAATCTTTCTCCCTGATTCTCCTGGAGGACCTTTCCTGTATCCATGATGAGCATCAACAGGAAGGACTCGCGAGAACGCTCCGCTCTCTTTCCTTCCCAGCAGAGAATTCTCCGGAACATATCCTCAGTGAGGATCTCGCGAGGCTCCAAGTTCAAGGAGCGTCTGGCTCGCAGAAAAAACCTGGGGAGTACTAGGTATTTGGACTTCTGTCTCGGCGCGCTCATTTTCGAGGGACTGGTGTCTCAGCTTTGATCTTGCAGGGGCAGGGTGAAGCGTCAAATGCTCTCAGATATTCGGACCGGATGCGTACCGCGAGCACTCGCGGGAGAACTCGAAGGAGTCGGGCTGACCCACACGTCGTCGACTTCGACAGCTACGGAACGCTGCAGCAGGGTTACTGACAAAACCAGGCGATGATGCCCCTTAAATCCTATCAAAATTCCTTCAACCCCAGTAAGCGGCCCGGATTCCACTCTCACTCTCTGCCCCATTTGCAAGAACGGCCATGGTTGTCTGGGCAGCCCGGAACGAACGGCAGTCTGGATGGCAACAATATCCGCATCGTCAACCGGAATCGGGCTTTTTCCAACTCCCACAATCTGGATGACTCCCGGCGTCATAAGTATTGGAAGCCGATCAAGTGGATTGAACCGGCAGAACAGGTAGCCGGGAAATAAAGGCAGTTCGAGTTCCTTGATGCGGTCGGACCAACGGCGCCGACACTCGTAGAGGGGCAGGAAAAGTTCGTAGCCCTTGTGACGCAGCTGTTTTGCCACGAAACTCTCACATCTGCATCTCGTTTGTAGCGCAAACCAGGGGTAACTCCCCGCTGTTGGTGTGATATTCATTCTCAAGAAGGCCTTTCAAATTCTTCCAGGTGACCCGCAAGCGCAACATCAAGAGAAATTTGGACAAGCTACCGCCATCAGAGCCCCAGATCTTGGGCCCAAGCTGCGGGCAGGCTAGGAAAGCCCGCGGCGCGGCGCGTATGTCGATGACGAAACGGGTAGACGGGCCATCATCTCTTGTCCATCCCGTTTCCGGCATAGTATGAATAAGCGCCGTAGGTTCGCCGTTCAAGACTACGCCGAGCAGATTCCTTTCCCGGAACTCCTGCAGCGTTGTCTCAACCAAGTCGTGGGCCGTCGAATTCGCCCGAACAACAACGATCACCCCATCACACAGTCCCGCCAACACGCTGGCGTCTGACACCGGGAAAACAGGAGGCGCGTCCACGATGATCCAATCGAATACCGGAGCCACTCGATCGAGCAACACTTTCAGCGGATTGCTTGCAAGTAATTCCGCTGGGTTTAAGACCGATCTCCCTGCGGGGATAAAAAACAGATCGTCCTTTGGGTCGGCTTGAATAATGGAAAATTCATCGACCTTCCCCGTGAGGTATTCGGTTAGACCCGGTGCATCGGGGGCCCCCATGCGTACGCGGAGCCTCGACGCACGCAGATCCGCGTCAATCAGCAGGGCTCGCCGTTCGTGTTGTCGTGTGATCGCTAGAGCGAGATTCAGGGCCACGAACGATTTTCCTTCTCCGGGCAACGTACTGGTGACCAGCAAGGTGCGGATGGGCCCTTTATCTCGCAGCCGGTACAAACGTGAGCGCAAAGTGCGGAATTGCTCTGCGCACAGGGCGAAAGATTGCCCGCCGCCGAAAACAACGTAGTCCGGGCTTAGCTTCCAGCCAGGCTTTGAGCAGCGCTGCCGCAGGTCATCGAGCCGGAGATGATAGGAAGTTGGGGACGCGCTTCCTGGTCCCAGAGGCGAACCCATTCCGGGGGCCGGCCACGCTGCTCTATCGCGGTGGGCGACTTCGGGCACGAGAGAATCGAGTGGCTTGGCCTCATTGGCAAACCGACTTTGCGCTCTTTCTTGTTCGGCCCTCTTCAGAGCTTCGTGAATGCGGCTCATTCTTTCCTTTCTCCGGGTTGCGCAGTCATCAAGGTGGGTTGACGGAGCCCGTCCAGAAGTACGAGTAGGCCTTCAAGCCGTGACTCAGCCGCACGGGAATTTTCCGGGCACACAGCACCTCTTGGAGGGGCGGTCGGTTCAGGGCTGTCTAGCTCAAATTCCCGCGCTACTTCGTCGACGAGGCGAGCCGGCACGGGCCTCTGCTGATCCGCATAGGCGTTGATTAGCGCATGCTCGCAGAGCACATTGATCACGCGGGGGATTCCGCAGGCGTACTGGTACACGCTCCCGATGGCTTCTGGAGTAAAGATTGGTTTACCGTTGGCACCGGCGATGCGGAGCCGCTCCGTGATGTAGCCCTGAGTTTCCTCCAGCGATAGCGGGCTCGTCCTACAGCGAACCGTAATCCGTTGTCGAAGTTGTCGTAGCTGGGGGTGTCTAAGTTTCTCTTCCAGCTCCGGCTGGCCGGATAGCACGATCTGAAGCAATTTCTCCGTTGATGTCTCCAGGTTCGTGAGGAGACGGATTTCCTCGAGCACTTGCGCAGAGAGGTTTTGCGCCTCATCCACGATCAGCACTGGTGTCTCTCCAGCGCGGTACCGATCCACCAGCCAGCGGTTGAGCCGCAACAGTATTTCGTTTTTCGCGCGTGATTCGCAGGAGATTCCGAAATCGGCCATCATATAATCAAGCAACTCGTTGACGCTGAGTTGCGTGCTGAAGATAAAGGCAGTAGTCCCTTGCTTTTGACGTAGCCAGTCCAACAGCTTGTTGAGCAGAGTGGTCTTCCCCGTTCCGACCTCGCCCGACAGCAAAATGATGCCTTTTCGGCTCTGGATCCCGTAGGTCAGGCTCGCCAGTGCTTCCTGAGTGCTTGGCGTCAAGAATAGATACCGGGGATCCGGATTGACATTGAACGGCTTTTCTCGCAAACCGAAAAACTTTTGGTACATTTTCGTCACTTTCACGATGACGCGGGGCGCAAGCTGAATTCGTTTCGCTTCGCCGGGGCGCCCCTGCCGATACTATTTTTTCCCCCCGTAGCGCTTATCGCGCGACTCTGAAAAGTGCACCATCCCCACTCCCAATGCCAACCCGATACCCAGCCCACCGAAACTGAAAAGCGGCCGATTCGGAAAAGAAGGCCGCTCTGGCAAATTCGGCGGATCCAGCACGCGGAACTGCTCGCCTTGCTGACGGCGTTCCAGATCGGTGGCCATTTGAGACTCGTTGTGCTTTTTGAGGAGATCGTTGTAAAAGTTAAGGGCGGTCTGATAGTCCCGCGTCAAGGCTTTGAACTCCTGCTGGATCACGGGGCTTAGCTGCAGCCGGCCTTGAAAGAGCTTGATCTGCCGTTGAAGCTGTTCCTGCTCGTGTCTTTTCTGATTAATGGTCAGTTCGATCTGGTGAAGCTGCGCCCGAAGTTGCTGGATCTGCGGGGGCTCGATCACTGGCACCTTTTCCTTCCGTTCACTTGACTGACCCTGATCCTGCGTGGAAGCATCTTTTATTTTTTCCTGCTTTAACTCTGCGATACCGGCTTTCAGTCTCACCACGTCGGGATGCTTATCCGTGTACTGTCCCTTAACCGAAGACAGCTGTTTCTGTAAGTTGCTGAGCTGTTGCTCGACTGTTTGTGGATTTTGGCCGTCCGGCGACGATTTCCAGGCCGCGAGCTGCTGGCTGAGTAGGGATTCCGTAAAAGCCTTCTCTTGCTGGGCTTGGTTGAGCCCCTGGGTGACAGCTTCGAGTTGCGGAGTCATGCCTGTCAGCAGGGTGAGATTGGTCTTTTCGTCCTCGGGAAGTTCTCCCATGTAGCGACCTTGGAAGGCAGCTAATTTGGCGTCCTGCTCGTCGAGTTTGGCCTTAGCCTCCTCTAGTTGCTTTGCCAAAAACTGGGTCGTTTCCTCCGTTCGCTGCTGGCGGGCGCGTAAGTTCTGTTCCATGAACATCGAGGTGATCTCGGTGCAAATCTGCTGGGCTAGCCGAGCCTCTCCGAGGGTCACGTCAACATTAAAGCCGGGCAGTGCTTGGGATAGTGTCCCAGGCATTGGATTTACCGGAGTGACCTTGATAGATTTGCGCAACCGCTCGACCAGGAGCTCCGTTGGGACCCGGTTGGCATCCTTTTTGAAGAGATTGAATTGCTCCACGAGATTTTGCAGGCGAGTGCGACTGAGGATCTGCCCCTGCATGCTGGCTAGGCGCTGGTTCAAGTCTTCGCTGACCACTGGCTTGACGTAGTTATCCGGTACGACGGGCTCCTCAACCAGAACCATAGTGTGCGAGGTATACCGCACCGGTAGGACTCGGGAGAGCAGGTAGCCAGCCGCAGCACCCAAGAGAGTTGGGATTATGATCAGCCGACGTCGCCGACGCAGAGCCGCCAGCCAATCCTCGAAACTAAACTCTCGCTGCAAGACCATTCCTTCCTCGCTATTGTCAGATCTTCTGCTCTGCGCGCCGCCATTCGATAGGGAGTGCCAACGAGCGCTAATCGACACCTAGCGAAACCGATTCCCACAGAAAACTCTTTCCGCAGTTTGTCCCCACGCATGAGCCGATATCGGAATCCTGAAACTGCACCCGATAACTCGATAACGGACTCGTGTGCCGGCTCAACGACGGCCAAATTTCACCCCACCAAACTAGTAGTTGTAGAACTGGCTCGGAGGCGTCGCCACGTTCTATCCGCTTGCGTGCAAAGTCCGAAGGAATCCACCTCACCACGCGGGACAGCGGGCTGCCTGCGGACCCGCGCACTTGTTCGTTCACCACAAAAGTTCTCCTCGGAACTCTTTCATCTGAATCGCAGCCTAGTGAACTGAGCCGTTCCCAACAATCCGGTATGTCTCGCAAATGAAGAGGTGAAAATTACGCAAAGGAATATGAGGGAAATCCCTGCAATCTCGACCCAGGGGTCTGCTGCCCTAAGGGAAAAGGTCCTGGTTGTGGAAAAAGCCCAGGGCAGCGCGATTGCGATCCAACTCAAAGGCGAAAGGAATGTTCCCGCCGATTCTCTGCCGGATATATGTGTATCCGACGTGAAACAGAAAGCCGTACCCGAGCGGGTACTTCGAGGCGCTCCATGAATTCGCTCAGCGTTGCCGTCTCGCAGCCAAGAATAAGGAAACTGTTGATGAGGTTTTCTAACTCCCGGATGTTTCCGGGCCAATCATATTCCTGCAGCCCATGCAGGCATTGAACCGTCAATGGCGGAGCCAGGCGGTTGTATTTCGCGGCGTAGTGCTGGAGAAAATACTCCGCAAGCACAGGAATATCTTCCCTGCGTTCCCGCAAGGGCGGCAGGTGAATGCTCATGACGTTGATGCGGTAGAAAAGATCGGGCCGGAACTCGCCCCTCTTCATCGCTCGCTCAAGTGAGCGGTGAGTTGCGCACAGGACGCGCACGCCCCCGCTCATCTCTTGCGGTGCTCCAATTCGCAGGACCTGACCGTCTTGGAGCAGGTGGAAAACTTTGCCTTGCAGTGGTGTGTCTAGGTCTGCGATTTCGTCCAGAAAGAGTGTTCCGCCCTGGGCTGCCTCTACGCGTCCCTGACCTGGCGTGGTTGTCCCCCCGAAAAACCCCACTTGGCCGCCGAACAGCGGGCTATCGATCAGCGAAGCGGGAATAGCAGGACAGTACACCTTGACGAAACGACCTTCGCCCCGAAGGGACCGAACGTGAATCAGTTTTGCAATGATTTCCTTCCCCGTCCCGCTTTCTCCCCGGATAAGAACGGGAATGTTGGCTTGGGCCACTCTTTCGATCCTGTCGCGAACGGGCCGCATAGCCGCGGATCGCCCAAAAATGACATCGTCGGGTGGGAGCCCCGTAAGAACGTCGTCTGCGATTTGTGTGCCAGCGTGAGTCCCCGGCACAGTAACCCCTCCAGTCTTCTTGCTCTGAAGCCCCTCCTGGCCTAACTCTCCTTGAGCCGGGCCCGAAAGAGTTTCGAAGGCTCTGGAGTTTCGTGCCGCGGATCCTCTCCGCCGAATGGTCTCCGCATGGGTCTTTTGAAGCCATGGGCGTGGCATGATTCAACCTAGAGAAGTCGTGCGCGCCCCGCAATCAGGCGAGTCATTGATTCTTATTACAGAGAATTGCGCATACGGGTGTGCGGTCAAAACTTGAGATAAGCGGATCGTAACACCCCGCGAGGCCGTCAAATCCCCTCTCCTCTGGGCTGAGCAGCCGTTGCACATCTTCACTGTTCCTAAATGAAGGTGATTACCGGATTGTGCCCGGAACTGGATTTGGCTTTAGGTGGAGGGCTCCCGCGGGTGTGGCGCACCACGCACGAGTCAAGCATGTGGACATCTGACCGGAGAAAACGGAGCAGGGACTTTAGTTGGAGATCCGAGATGATCGCAAGGGCTTTGATCCCGAGGAAGCCACCAAGCGCGTCCCCCTGGGTGGGGCCCGTGGGCGAGCGCGCCCAGCTCACAGTCGGCGAATTCCGGGTGGAGGACCACTCCAGGGGCGGAACGACGACTGTCTCCATGCGGATCCCCTTCGAGCGAGACAGGAAGAGAGGTGCCAGACTGTGATACGCGTTCTCATAGCCGATGACCACGCCATCTTCCGTCGAGGAGTCAAGAACATCCTGGCCGAGACTCTTGAGGGGGCGACATTTGCGGAGGCAGGCTCCGCACAAGAGGCCTTGGACTTCGCGAAAAAACAAGACTGGGAGCTCATCCTCTTGGACATCAGCATGCCAGGACGCAGCGGCTTGGACATCGTGCACGAATTGAAGCAGTTGGGCGCGCAGGCTGCTGTCTTGGTATTGGGCATGCATTCGGAAGAGCAATTCGCGCGGCGATGCTTGAAGGCTGGTGCAGCCGGATATCTGACTAAAGAGAGCCTTCCCGAAGAGCTGACCAGGGCCGTCCGCAGAGTTCTCTCAGGAGGCCGGTACCTGAGTGCGGGTCTGGCGGAAGTGCTCGCCCGGGATTTGGAAAAGGGAACCGATCGGCCGCCGCATGAAATCCTCTCCAGCCGCGAATTTCAAGTGATGCGCATGCTCGCTTCCGGGAAGACCCTGACGGAGATTGCCCGAGTTCTCGCGCTCAGCGTCAAAACCGTTAGCACGTATCGCGCGCGGATCTTGTTGAAGCTAGGCACGAAGAACAATTCGGAACTCATCCGGTATGCAGTCCAGCACCAGTTAGTGGAATAAGGTGACGTGGGTGGGGCGCGAACCGGCCACCAGTCGGCGCGAGTTCTTGCAGAAACCGCGAAATTGCCTGACTGCAATCCCGCACAACGTGACGATTTCGATGCCGGGATTTTTCCGAACGGTTTCGATCAGCGCGTCGACGGCATGATCCGGCTCCGCTCGGCGCTTAGCAGGCTTATATCCATGATCGCCGAGACCGTCGGCGCCGTGGAACCAGTCGGCGGTGACCAGCTTTCGCGGCAGCGGCCGCTGCGCCCCCGAATACACCGTC
>WNFN01182386.1_pt2 | contig 15999 bp, 15 predicted proteins | sample 5400161 | NCBI WGS metagenome assembly WNFN01 (sample SAMN13153353, study PRJNA577476) | soil metagenome | isolation source: 80 cm saprolite on Douglas fir-dominated hillslope | place: USA:California | collected 2013-09-17
AGGCTGGACGGCCTGCCGCTAGCGATCGAACTTGCCGCGGTCAGGACGCGAGTCCTCACGGTGGAACAGATCCGCGATCGCCTGACCGACCGTTTCGCCCTGCTCACCGGCGGAAGCCGAGCCGCGTTGCCACGGCATCAGACGCTTCGGACGACCATCGAGTGGAGCCATGATCTGCTATCTGAGGGGGAGCGCACGGCCCTGCGGCGGTTGTCGGTGTTCGCCGGGCGGTTCGGCCTTGACGACGTCGAGTCCGTCTGCACGTCAGCGGAGGTCTCCGCTGCGCAAGTGCTGGATCTGCTGTCCGGCCTTGTCGGCAAGTCCCTGCTGACGAAGGAGGACAGCCATGGCATCGCTTGTTATCGCCTGCACGAGACAATGCGCGAATTCGCCCGCCTCAAGCTCGCAGAAGCGGGCGAGGAGGCCGCCGCCGAGCGTAGCTGCGCCGAGCATTACCAGTCGAGATGCCAGACATCGGCGCTACAAGGCCGGCATCGGATCCTTGAATGGCTCGACTGGGCGGACCTGGAGATGGATAACGTCCGTGCCGTCCTGCAGCGGTACCTGGTCGGTGGCGACATATCTCGCGGTGCGGAACTCTGCGCAACGCTGTTCTGGTACTGGAGCACGCGCGCGACGACGGAGGGCATCCGGTGGCTCGACGCATTCCTCGGAGCCGACGATGGTCAGCCAGATTCGCGGGGCTGGGCATATTTCGTTCGCGGTTTCCTGGCCGTGCTGAAGGCTGATCCGGCAGCCGCGATGCGGGCGCTCCGGGCTGCCGTGGCGATCGGCAGGCAGACCGGACAGCTGGATGTGCTCACCGAGGCCCTCGCGATGGCATCGATCGCGGAGAATATGGCCGGCAACGGCGCCGCGGGCAGTCGCCTGCTCGACGAGGCACAGGTAGCGATCACCGGCATCGACTACCCGCCCGGCGCGATCTCCGTCCTGCAGGCCCGGGCGCTGAACGGATTCTTCGTCGGCGATCTGGGCGCGGCCAGGTCCGCCGCCACCCAAGGGGAGCGTCTGGCGAGGGCATCCGGCGACCGGTACGCGGTAGAAATGATGTTGCTGAACCAAGGATCTGCCGCGCTGCTGAGCGGTGATCTTGCGAAGGCCCAGCCGCCGCTCACAGAGGCACTCACGCTCGCTGAGGAGATCGACGACTGGGTCGCGCAGCTTTACTTGCTTGACGCCTTCGGCTGTCTTGCGGCGCTGTCGGGTCAACCGCGCCGCGCCGCGCAGCTGCTCGGCGCGGCAGACGCGGTGCGGACCCAGGCCGGAGCGAACATCATGCCGTTCTTCGCTCCGTTGTACTCGAAGGCGCGCGAGTCGGCCATCGCAGGGCTCGGTGCTGCCAGCTTCGCGACCGAGTTCGAAGCCGGCCGACGCCTGAGCCGAGACCGTGCCGTCAGGTTCGTGCTCGGTAAGCCTCATCATCCCGTCGCGAGTGCGTCGCCCGGGCCCGATACGGGCATGCTGGCGAAGCGGGAGGCGGAGGTGGCCAGGCTCGTCGCCGAGGGCCTGACCAACAAGCAAGTCGGAGCCCGGTTGTTCATTTCCGAGCGCACCGTCGACAGTCACGTGCGCAGCATCCTGAACAAGCTCGGATTCAGATCGCGAGCCCAGATCGCTGGCTGGATCGCCGCGTCCACCCGGTAGTCGGCCAGTCATCCCTTTTCATTGGTGATCTGGCAGTTCGTGCTAGCCTGCTCGGACGCTCAGCGTGGCCTTCGGCCCGTCGTTCTGGAGGGCGAATGCAACATCGCAAGCGATCCCGGTTTGCGCCGAGATCGCTCTTGGTCGTGGCGGTCGCCCTGGCAATCAGCGTCAGCGTGCTGGCCATGCAGAGCGTCGCGGGAAGGTCCGCTTCACAGACTGACGTGGGCATTCACAAGATCAAGCACATCATCGTGATCATGGAGGAAAACCGCTCGTTCGACTCCTACTTCGGGACCTTCCCCGGCGCGGACGGCATTCCCGCTGGTACGTGCCTGCCCGACCCGCGCAACGGAGGCTGCGCCAAGCCATGGGTTGACCACCATGACAGCAATGGAAACGACCCGCACGACCAGGCCGCCTTCCTGGGCGACGTAGCGGGCGGGAAGATGAACGGCTTCGTCGCCGTGGCCGACAAGAATCTGTGCAGGCCGAATCACGCGTGCCATCCCGACGTGATGGGCTATCACGTCGGCAGCGACATCCCGAACTACTGGGCGTACGCCAGCAACTTCGTGCTTCAGGATCACATGTTCGAGGCGGCCGGTTCATGGAGCCTTCCCGCGCACCTGTATGAGGTGTCCGGGTGGTCGGCCAAGTGCCGCGATTCTCGCCACGCGATGAGCTGCACCAACTCCGCGAACCCACCGGACAGGAGGGCGTCCAGGCCCACGCCATTCGCCTGGACGGACGTGACCTACCTGCTGCACAGGAAGCACGTGAGCTGGGGATATTACCTCGATCACGGTGCCGTTGCCGATCACAACCAGGACGGCGTGTGGGTGATCTGGAATGTGCTGCCGGGCTTCACCGACGTGCACAAGGACCATCAGGCCGGCAACGTCCGCCCGCTCAGGGATTTCTACCTGCAGGCGAAGGCCGGCACGTTGCCGAAGGTCACCTGGATCTCGCCGAATGTGCGCCATAGCGAGCACGGTCCTGCGCTTGTCAGTTCTGGCCAGGCCTTTGTCACCAAGGTCATAAACGCGGTCATGCGCAGCCCTGACTGGAGTTCATCTGCGATATTCCTGAGCTGGGATGACTGGGGCGGGTTCTATGACCACCTAAAGCCGCCGACGGTGGATGCTATGGGTTACGGCATCCGGGTGCCAGGGATACTGATCAGCCCGTACGCCAGGCGCGGCTTTATCGACTCGCAGCGACTCACCACTGATGCCTATCTGAAGTTCATCGAGGATGACTTCCTCGGCGGCGCCCGGCTTAACCCGGCCACCGACGGCCGCCCTGACCCGCGCCCTGATGTCCGCGAGAAAGCCGTCGGCCTTGGCAACCTCATCAAGGAGTTCGATTTCACTCAGACTCCCTTGCCCCCGCTGCTCCTCCGTCCGTGCCCGGCGAACACGACGCTGATCCCGAAGCCGCAGCCAGGATGCGACGGCAAGGTCCCGCTGCACGCGAACACCTGGGGCAACAGCTGACCGGCTCGCTCCGGCCAGGTGGTGTCATCGGCTACGGGTAGAGCTCTTCGACGCGACGGATCCGGGTGACGGCACGGCTCACTGGCACGCCGTGCTTCTCGAGCACGGGCAGGATCTCCAGGCTGCGGTCCGACAGGAAGGCGATCGTGTGCGGGTCTGCGTCGCGCAGCCGGAACCAGACCGCGATCCTGCTGGCGGGCAGCGCGACGAGTTCAGCTATCGCTAGCTCGTCATACCTGGCCTCCCAGGTGGGCACTACCCAGCGGCTGATCGCCGTGCCCCGGAGCCTGACGCCCCAGTCGTAGAACTCGAGCCGGACTAGCGTGCCGCTGGTCATGACGTATCGGCCCATGACCCCACCGCGGAAGAGCTCGCCAAGTTCCGCTGCGGGCGCGCCGACGATCCGCGTATTGGTGGCCGCGAGCCTGATCCAGATGAAGACGCCAGCGACGCACAGGACAGCGAGCACCAGGACAAGAACAATTGGGAGCGGCACTTGTACTCCTGGGCGGCGAACATCCGGGGGGCGGTCTGCGTCGAAGTGTTCTCCGACTTGGCAGCGTTGGCAACTCACGGCTGACGGCACAGATGTGGCCGCAGGGACTCAGGTGAGTTTTGTGGCAGACGGGCAAGTGTGACGTACTTCATACCTTTTGAGGTTTGACGTCGGACTTAACTAGTTGCTGTGCGGCGTTCACATTGAGTAACCGATAGCACCCAGGCGTGTGATGGTTGCCCCCCCAAAGCAACGCGCCGCCCTGCCCCGCGTCACATCCGCGCATCCCTGCCGCAGTCACCTGTGCTCCATCGGCCGGTAGCTCCTGGGTCCCCGACCGAGCGCCTCCCCTCGGCGCCCGACCAAAGGTTCATTGTGCACCCCCGATTCACTCCTCCCCGAGCCCTGTTCCGCGAGGCCTACCGTCATGTGCGCCGCCCCTCCAGAGTGACGCTCGTGGCCGCGGGCGTCACCGCAGTCGCCGCAGCCGCCGTGATAGCCGGCGTGTCGAGCGGCTCGGCGCCCGCCGGCCAGCCTAACGATCTGGCAGCCGCCGCTCGGCATGCCGGGCAGAAGGCGCCTGCGCACCAGTCGGCCCATGTCAGGGCAGCAGCCAAGCAGGCACCCAGCAAGCAGAAGGCCGCGTCCCAGCACCAGGCCGCGTCCGGCCACCAGCAGCGGGACCAGGCGCCGTGGAACCCAGCGAGCCACAAGCCGTACACCTTCTATGACTCGGTCATCCCGTCCGCGGTGCCGGCCGGCCAGCCGATCGCCTCCTATGCCACTGGCGGCTATGCGGTTACGCCCGCGCAGGTAGCCGGGCACAAGTTGATGATGTGGATCGACACCCAGGCAACCGACCCTGATGCGTCGGCTCTCGACATCGAGCCAGGCGACGCTACCCCGGAACAAGCCGCCACGTGGGCCTACCAGCGGCTGAGCAAGTACCCGCACGGACTGGCTCGTCTGTACACCAGCCAGTCGGAGTGGCCGGCGGTGCAAGCGGCCGTGGCGACGCTCCCGGCCAAGATGCGCTCGCACATCCGCTGGTGGATCGCCGACCCCACCGGCATCCCGCACATGGTGCCGGGCGCTGACGCCACCCAGTGGTACTGGGGATCGGGCTACGACACGTCTACCGCGAACCCGCGCTTCTAGCGGCAGAACCTGCACGAGGACCAAGGCCGCCGACCCGCGTCAGCCAGCCCAGTGGGCTGGCTGCGGGTCGGCGGCCGTTCATTGCGGTCGCCGAACCTGGTTCTGTCATGCACCTAAGCCATAAGATGAACGCCGGTCCCGTCCTTGCGGCGGAGCCTGATCCGAGCGCAGCGGAAGATGGCAGAGCCAGTAGACGCGTTCGCAGTAGATGCTCCACCACCTGTCCGGCCCCGAAGGCCGGGCAGGTCAGGCCGCTTGCGCCGGATCGGCTGGCCGCTGGCGCTCGTACTGGTGTGGGTAGCGCTGGCGATCGCTGACATCTTCGTCATCAATCCGTTCGGCGCGGCCTCGCGACATCCTGCCGCCAGGGCCGCGGGGCCAGACGGCGGAGCTGCGCACCGGCATTCCGCGCCTAGCGGGCCATCGAGTGCGAGAACCGGCCAAGCGAGCCCGCCTGCCAGCCCGTCACTCAGGGTCCTGGTCCCGGTCGGCGCGTCCGCGTTCGGGCCTTCCGGCAACGGTTCGGGTGACAATCCACAGGGCGCTGCCCTGGCCATCGACGGGAGCGCTGTCACGGCCTGGCGAACCTCCTGGTACCGCTCGGCCGCGTTGCGTGGCGCGAACCTCGAGCTGCTTACCGGAAAGCTCCCCGTCATGGCGAAGGAGCGGGTCCAGGCCCGCGTGGTCGATGGGGGCGGCACGCTGCACCTCACGCTGGCGCGGCCGGAGCGGGCGCGTTACCTCCTCATCTGGTTCACGCTGCTGCCGCCAGATTCCGCAGGTACCTTCCGGGAGGCCATTTACAGCGTCCGGCTGAAAGGGGACGCGGTAGCCGCCGTCAGGCGACCGTGACAGGGAGCTCATCGAAGCCGCGCAGCACGAGCGTATCCCGCCGCGTCGGCTCGCCAGCGGCGAAGATTTTCGGAAAGCGGTTCAGCAGCCGGGGGAAGGCCACCGAGCCTTCAAGCCTGGCCAGCGCGGCACCGATGCAGAAATGCGCTCCGCCGCCGAAGCTGAGCGGTCCGCCGTCGGATCGCATCGGGTCGAAGCGGCCTGGGCTTGCGAATCTCCGCGGATCCCGGTTCCCGGCCCCGAGGAGCGTGACCACCTCGGTTTCCGTCGACACCGGCACGCCGGCCAGAACCGTGTCGTAGCCGATTCGGCTGGTTAGCTGGACAGGCGAGTCAAACCGCAGGACCTCATCTACGAACGCGGGAGGCGGAACTGACCCGTCTCTGACGGCGTCACCGGCTGCCGGATCCGCCAAGATGATGTGAAGGCCGTTTCCGAGCAAGGTAGGCGAAATCATGCATGAACTCGACGGCTGAGCCATCCGCGCCTGCGTCCGCCATGGCGTCAAGCAGCTTGTCGGCCATTGTCTCGATCGCCGGTCTCATCCCGCCGATGCGCCTGGCAGCGAATGCCCTGGCAATCAAGCTCCTGATCCTGTAGTGACGCGGTCCGTTCAGGTTCAGGATCCAGTCGGCGCCATGGACGAGGACAGCATTGGCTCGCCAGCCGGGCAGATTCCGGTCAAAGACCGACTCATCGGAGACGCGGAAACCGGGATCGCGCAGGACCGCGTTGATGGCCTCATAGCCCGTCACCCGTCTCAGGTCATCTATATCGCGTCTTGCGACGGCGGATCGCGGCCCTCCCGGCTGCCGCCCGCAGTACGGTGGCAATCGTGGCAACCTTTGATGATGTGGCCATGCTGGCCGGGCAGCTGCCTGAGGTTACCGAGGATGAGCGGCACGGCAATCGCACCTGGTATGTCGCTGGGAAGGCATTCGCCTGGGAGCGGCCGTTCAGCAAGGCCGATCTCAGCCGGTTCGGCGTCCAGACGCCGCCAGCAGGGCCCATCCTCGCCGTCCGGGTCGAGGACCTCGGCGAGAAGGAGGCAGTGCTCGCCGCACACCCGCGGGCATTTTTTACGATTCCGCACTTCGACGGCTACTCGGCCATTCTGATCGAGCTGCGCAAGGCGACCGCCAAGGAGCTGCGCGAGGCCATGACCGATGGCTGGCTGGCGTGCGCGCCGCCTAAGCTCGCCGAGGCGTACCTGCAGGTCTAGGACAGGCCATGCACCGTTACCAGGGCGGCGGAACGGCGGCCTCGATCAGGTGCGGGCCAGGTTCGGCTAGTGCATGCCGAAGCTGCGCGGCGAGGTCCGACGTGGTCGCGGCGCGGCTGGCAGGCACGCCCATTCCCGCGGCGAGGGCGGCGAAGTCGATGCCGGGCCTGGAGAGGTCAAGCAAGCTGCGCGCGGCATCGCCACCGCTGGTCGCCCCCACCCGGTCGAGTTCCATACCGAGGATCGCGTAGCTCCGGTTACTGAAGATGATTGTGGTGATGTGGAGCTGCTCCCTGGCGTGGGTCCACAGCGCGGAGATGGTGTACATGGCGCTGCCGTCTGCTTCCAGCGCGAGGACGCGTCGTCCAGGGCAGGCGAGAGCCGCTCCCGTCGCGAGCGGGAGGCACTGGCCGATGGCGCCGCCCGTCAGCGTGAGCCAGTCGTGCGGGGGAGCCCCTGCCGTTGACGCTGGCAGCCACAGGCCTGACGTGTTCGCTTCATCGCAGACAATCGCTCCCTCCGGCAGGAGCGCGCCGATGACCGCTGCGGCGGTCTCCGCGGTCAGCTCTCCGTCCGGGATTGCCTGGTGCGCCGGCTGCTGCGCGGCCGGCTTGGCGTCCGGTGCCGCCAGGTCAGCCAGAGCCGCCAGCGCACCGGCCACGTCGTCTGTCCCGTCGGCCAGCACGTGCACCTCGCAGCCGGGCGGAACAGGCGAGCTTGGCCGGCCGGGGTAGGCAAAGAAGGACACCGGCGAGCGGGCCCCGGCGAGGATGAGATGTCGGGCGCCGGTGAGCTGCGCAGCGGCGAATTCCGCGAGGTAGGCAAGCCGGTCCACGGCCGGCAGGCCTGCCCCTCGCTCGTGCCTGGCCGGGAAGGTCTCGCAGAGGAGCCTGGCGCGGCCGGCGACGGCCAGGCGGCTCGCCGCCTCGAGGCCCGGACGCCGAAGCGCCGTGCCGCCGAGCAAGATTACGCATGGCTCACCGCTGCGCAGCGCGGCCGCGGCGGATCCGATCGTCTCGACGGCCGCCGGCGAAGGCAGCCGCACGGCGGCCGGGGGAGCCGGTTCGCCCCCCTCGGACCAGGCGGCGTCAGCGGGCAGAATCAGCGTGGCGACCTGGCCAGGCGGCGTCTTCGCGGCGGCGATCGCCGCGGCGGCGTCGGCGCCAACGTCTGCCGCGCGCGACGGGCGCCGGACCCAGCAGGACACCGTTCTGGCGAGGGCGTCGATATCCGATTCAAGTGGCGCGTCGAAGCGCTTGTGGTAGCTGGCATGGTCGCCGACCACGGCAACCAGCGGGGTGCTCGCGCGCCGCGCGTTGTGCAGGTTGGCCAGCCCGTTCGTCAGGCCGGGCCCCAGGTGCAGCAGGGCGGCGGCTGGCTTGCCGGTCATCCGGCCGTAACCGTCAGCAGCCCCGGTCGCAACCCCCTCGAACAGGCAGAGAACGCCGCGCACGTCGGGGACGTTGTCGAGCGCCGCCACGAAATGCATCTCCGACGTGCCCGGATTGGCGAAACACACGTTGACGCCCGAGCCAGCCATTGTTCGCAGGAGCGCCTGCGCGCCGTTCATGTCCGAACCATAACCCGGCGAGCCGGTCAGAAATCACGATCACGGGCCCGGGCTGGGCGTCGGCGTCGGGCTGGGCGTGGCGGTCGGGCTGGGCGTCGGGGTTGGCGTGTGCTTGTGCTTCTTTGGCGGGGGCTTGTAGATCAGGGGGAGGTCGAAGTAGGGATAAGACGGCGGATAGACGAACGACTTGGCCAGCAGATGCAGGCTGAGGAAGGTCATCTGCCAGGTCGCGCCGGGGGCGTTGTCGCCGAACATCTGGCCTGGCGAGCTGAGGGAGCCGTCAACCTCGCGGTAATCAGCCCTGGTAAGGACCATCGCTCCGCTGCCGGTCGGTGAGACCGGATTGAACACGGAGACGTAACCGGCGAGCCGCGGCGTATAGCCGGCGAAGGCCGCGTAGAAGCCGCCGTTAGCGGTCCCGGTCTTGGCCGCGGCCGGGATCCCGATCCCGCGGTTGAACGCGGTGCCGCCACCGCCGAGGACGCCCTGCAGGACATAGTTGGCGGCGTCGGCGACGCCGGCGCTGATGACGCGGTGACACCCGGGCCGCTCAACCGGAATCGGCCGGCCGTTGCTCCCCGTGATCGCCGTGATGGCAGTCGGCCTGCAGTAGATGCCGCGGGCCGCGAGCGTGGCGTAGGCAGCGGCCATGCTCATCGGCGACACGTACACCGAGCCGAGCGTGAAGGACGGATAGTTATCGACCGACAGGTTGCTGCGGGCCGGCAACTTCGGGTCGCGGCGCAGCAGCGAGGTGCCGTCGGCACGCGTCAGACCAAGGCTGGCTGCCGTCCTGACCACCGCACAGAGCCCGACGCGCTGCTCGAGCGTGGCGTAGAACGCGTTGATCGAGGCCGTCGTGCCTTGGTAAATCGTGTACGTCTTGGCGCCTTGGGGTCCCTCGGCGTTGATGACAGGGAACGGTGGCACGTAGCCACCGTGGCAGTTGGAGTAGGGCCCGACCGTCGTTGGCGATGTGACCCGAAGGTGGTATCCGAACGGCCGGCCTTCCTTGAGCGCGGTCACGAGTGTGAAGACTTTCGACGACGACCCCGTCTGCACGCCGGCGCTCGCTCCGTAGCGGGTATTCACGGCATAGTCGACGGTCGTCTGGCCGGGCCCGGTGCCGAATGTGCGGTTGACCGCGATGGCCCTGATGTAGCCGGTGCCTGGCTGGATCAGTACCTCAGTGTCCGCGTTGTGGCCGGGGTTGTAATAGTTCGAATTAGCTGGCTCGATGAAGCTCACCGCGCGGTCGGCAGCGCGCTGGTCACCCGGGCCCATGGTCGTGCGGATTCTCAGTCCGCCGGTGGTATTCAGCGCCGCCCATGCCTTGGTGTACAACGGATCGTGTCTCATGACCGAGAGCACGTAGTCGCAGAAGAACGCGGCGTTCCTGGCAGCGTCGCTCAGGCAGCCAGTCTGCAGCGGCACCGATGAGACGTGCAGCCCGGCCGGCTGGCCGGCCGCCCGCGCAGCCGTGGCCCTGGTGATGTAGCCGAGTCGCGCCATCTGCTGGAGTACGAGATTGCGCCGGGCAATGGCGGCCACCGGATGCTGCCGCGGGTCGTAAGCGGACGGGTTCTGCACCAGGCCAGCGAGCATCGCCGCCTGGGTCAAGGTCAGCGACCTGGCCGGGGTCGAGAAGTAGAACTGAGCGGCGACCTGAATGCCGTAAGCCTCGTTGTCGAAATACGCCGCGTTCAGGTATGCGGCGAGCAGCTGATCGCGGTTCATCCGGCGCATGACATTGGCGGCGACCCGGAGCTCCCTGAGTTTCCTCGCAACGGTCTCCACAGTGCACGCCGCAATCTGCTCCGGGGTCTGCGAGGCCAGGATGCAGGCATTCTTCACGTACTGCTGCGCGATGTCTGAGCCGCCCTGGGTCCCGGCTCCAGACAGCGTTGTGGCCAGTGCCCGGATCGTGCCGTGCAAATCAAGCGCCCCGTGCTGGTAGAAGCGCTCGTCCTCGATCGCGACGATGGCATCGCGCATTACGGGTGCGATCTGGTTGTAGGTCACCGGGACCCGGTAGATGTTCCTCGGGTAATAATAGGCAATCAGGTGACCGCGCGAGTCGAGCAGCTCAGACCGGGCCGGCAGCTGCCCGAGTCCTGCGACCCGCATGGAGTTGAAAGTCGTCGCTGCATCCCGTGTCGCGATTCCGGCAACTCCCACGAACGGCAGCGTCGCTGCGGCGGTCAGCATCCCCGCTCCGAGCGCGACGACAGCGAGCAGGGCAATGGTCTTGCTATGGCCATAACGACCCATGCTGCGCACGAAATCATGATAGATTATGTGGCCCGCTTGCAGATATGGCGCGAACCCGCCAAATTACACGAGCCGGGCGTAGGTCGCCCGGGTCAGGTCAGAGCGGCGGTCAGGATGGCTTGCGCCTCCCGCTGGATCTGCGCCAGATGCTCTGGCCCGCGGAAGGACTCGGCATACAGCTTGTAGACGTCTTCGGTTCCTGACGGCCTGGCGGCGAACCAGCCTGAGGGGGTGACGACCTTGAGTCCGCCGATCGGCGCGCCATTGCCTGGCGCGGTGGTCAGCTTGGCGATGATCGGCTCGCCGGCGAGCTCATCCGTTGTCACCTGCGCGGGAGAGAGCCTGGCCAGCGCCGCTTTCTGCGCTGGCGTCGCTGGGGTGTCGATCCGCGCGTAGGCCGGCGCGCCGTAGCGGTCCGTCAGGTCCTGGTACAGCCGCGAGGGTGAGCTCCGCGTGACCGCGGTGATCTCCGAGGCCAGCAGCGCCAGGATGATTCCGTCCTTATCGGTCGTCCATGGCGAGCCGTCGCGCTGCAAGAACGACGCGCCCGCGCTCTCCTCGCCGCCGAAGGCCACCGACCCGTCAAGCAGGCCGGGCACGAACCACTTGAAACCTACTGGCACCTCCAGTAGCTGGCGGCGCAGGCCCGCTGCGACCCGGTCGATCATTGATGAGCTGACCAGCGTCTTGCCAACCGCAGCCGCCCCGGGCCAGCTGTCGCGACGCCGGTACAGATAGTCGATAGCGACGGCCAGATAGTGATTGGGGTTGAGCAGCCCCCCGTCGGGAGTGACGATGCCGTGCCGGTCCGCATCTGTGTCGTTGCCCGTCGCGATCGTGAACTCGTGCTGACGGGCGATCAGGCTGGCCATCGCCGACGGGGAGGAGCAGTCCATCCGGATCTTGCCATCGGTGTCCAGTGTCATGAACCGGAAGGTGGGGTCGACGTCCTGATTGACAACCGTCAGGTCGAGACCGTACCGGTCGGCGATTTCGCCCCAGTACGCCACGCTCGCCCCGCCCAGCGGGTCTGCGCCGATGTGCAGCCCTGCGGTCTTGATCGCGCCGAGGTCTACGACCTGTTCCAGGGCGGATACGTAGCTGTCAAGAAAGTCGAAGCTGCCGGTTGTGTCCGCCGCCAGGGCCCGGGCGTACGGCATCCGGCGGACGCCAGCCAGGCCCTCCTCCAGCAGGGCGTTCGCCCGGTCACCGATCTTGTTGGTGATGTCGGTGCCGGCCGGCCCGCCGTGTGGCGGGTTGTATTTGAAGCCGCCGTCGGACGGCGGATTGTGCGAGGGCGTGACCACGATGCCGTCCGCCTGTGCTCGGCCGGTTCCGGCGTTATGCGCCAGGATGGCCCTGGACACGGCGGGGGTGGGGGTGTAGCCGCCGCGAGCGTCGAGCAGCACGCTGACGTCGTTGGCTGCGAGCACCTCGAGGGCGCTGACTTGGGCGGGCTCGGACAGCGCGTGCGTGTCGATGCCCAGGTAGAGCGGGCCGTCGATGCCCTCGCTGGCCCGGTACTCGCAGATGGCCTGGGTGGCAGCGAGGATGTGATCCTCGTTAAAAGTCGCGGTCAGCGAGGATCCCCGGTGTCCTGAAGTGCCGAACGACACCCGCTGGGCTGGCTCGCCAGGATCGGGGTGCAGCGCGTAGTACGCGGTGATCAGCTTCGGGATATCCACCAGATCTTCGCGGGCAGCCGGCTGCCCAGCGCGCGGACTTGCCATGGCTCAATCCTGACACGCGGTCGCCGGAATGCGACCGGGCAGGCGGTCACACGTCGGCACCGCATTCCGTCATACAGGATGAGATGCAGGTGCTAGAACGCAAGGGAGTAACAGTGTCTGTGCAGGTAACCGCCATCATGCTGGGCGTGGCTGACCTGAGCCGCGCCAAAAAGTTCTACGCGGAGGGCCTCGGCTGCGCGATCGACAAGGACTATCCGGGCTTCGTGTCGTTCGACCTCGGAGCGGGGTCGTCGTCGCTGGCGCTTTATGAGCGGGAGGCGGCGGCGCAGGACGCCGGCGTGTCCGCCGAAGGCTCAGGGTTCCGGGGGGTCTCGTTCCACTTCATCGTCGCGTCGGGCGAGCAGGTAGACGAGATCATGAACAATGCGGCCTCGGCGGGCGGCGAGATCGTCAAGCGAGCGGCAGCCTCCCAGTGGGGCGGCTACTTCGGCTATTTCAGCGATCCGGATGGATACCTGTGGAAGGTGGCGACATCGGGTTAGGTGCCTCGGTCTGGCCGGCCACGCCCGCCAACCGGCGCGCGGGGCCGGCTGTTAGCATCGGCTGGGTCCGATCGCGGATCTGCCGAGATCCGCTCCGCTACGGCAAGTTGAAGGAGATGAACATGGCTTCCCTGCTGAATCCGTACCTCAACTTCAACGGCAACGCCCGCCAGGCGATGGAGTTCTACGCCAGCGTCTTCGGCGGCACCTTGAACATCAGCACGTTCGCGGATTACGGCGCACAGGGCGCGCCGGATGCCGACCGGGTCATGCACGCGATGCTCGAGACCGATGCCGGCTACACGATCATGGCCGCCGACGTCACCAGCGAGATGGAGTACCACGGAATCTCCGGCTGCTCGCTGAGCCTCAGCGGCGACGACGGGGACCTGCTCCGCGGTTACTTCCAGAAACTGTCGGCCGGCGGGACCGTCACGATGCCGCTCGCCAAGCAGGCCTGGGGAGACGAGTTCGGCATGTGCGTCGACCAGTTCGGTGTTCCCTGGCTGGTCAACATCTCCCAGCCGCAGGCCTAGCGGCTACCGGCAGCCCATGGCCAGGACGCTGTATTCGGCCACGATGTCCCTGGACGGCTTTATCGCCGGACCGGGAGGTGACATGTCCTGGCTGACCACCTATCTCGGGCCGAACCCCGAAGTGGACGAACTGATCGGCCAGATCGGTGCGCTGCTCGTCGGCAACAGGACATTCGGCGGTGATGACCCGCACAAGGGCACCGACAAAGAGGGCAAGCCATTCGGCGGCGGGTGGAGCGGGCCGCAGTTCGTGCTCACCCATCGCGTACCCGACGCCCCCGTACCTGGCGTTACGTTCGTCGCCGATCTTGACAGCGGAGTCGCGGCCGCCAAGGCCGCGGCAGGAGACAAATACGTTAACGTCCTAGGCGCCAATGTCGCGCGCCAGTGCCTAGCAGCCGGCGTGCTCGACGAGGTGCTGGTGCTCATCGCCCCTATGCTGCTCGGAGACGGGGTCAGGTTGTTCGAACATCCTGGCGGCGCTCACGTCAGGCTGGAGCACGTCCGCACCATCCAGGCGCCGCTGGCAGCGGGACTGTGGTATCGCGTCCTACGGTAACGAGGCATTCTGCGGCAGATCTGGCAACTCCAGCAGCGGATCCACACCGGCAGAATAAGCATTCCGGCCCCCGCCCTTCAGCCGCGAGTACTCACGTGGCGCGGGCACCGCGACCCTTAACGAAAAGCGGCTGCCCTATTAGGTCGCCGCAGCGCGCCAGGTTCACAGAACCCGCTGGCCACGGCCACCGACTGGCCACCGGAGCCCGACTGCACCGCCCCGGCGCCCGGAGAGTCAGGACGCCGGTGCTGGACGTCAGATCCGCGTCACCCATACCGTGAACATGGAGGAATTTGGGGCTAGCGAAGGGGTTGACCGCAAGTGACCGGATCCAGTCATGCGACGACCGCCGTCATCGAGGCTGAGGTACGTGAAGGCACCTACGGGGCCAAGGTCACTACCGTGGAGCCGGGGGGAGCCGAGTTCATCCCGCTTGGCGACCGCCACGGCAAGCCACATCAGCAGTTCTGGACTTGGGTGTCGCCGAACATGGAGTTCGCGACGATCTTCGTGGGCATCATCGGAGTCTGGTTCTTCGGCCTGTCATTCTGGCTGGCCACTCTCGCGATCGTGCTCGGCACTGCCCTGGGGTCACTGTCCATGGGCTTTCTCGCCGCGCGCGGGCCGCTGTTCGGAGTGCCGCAGATGGTGCTGTCCAGGATCGGATTCGGATTCCGCGGCAACATCCTGCCTGCCGGCATTAACGCCGTCGTTGCCGGGATTGGCTGGTTCGCGGTCAACAGCGTCAGCGGCGCGTTCGCGCTCAACGCACTGCTCGGCTGGAACTCGAAGGTCTGCCTGCTGATCATCGTGGTGCTGCAGATCGCTGTCGCCTTCTTTCTTCGCGATCGCGTCGGTCGTGATCCTGTTTAAGGCGCACCCCGGTGCGCACGCCAGCAACAGCCTGGGCGGCTTTCTGATCACGCTGGGCGCTGCCTTCGGCTACGCGGCGGGGTGGAACCCGTTCGCCAGCGACTACACCCGCTACCTGCCGCGGGATACGAACCGCAGGGCGACTGGCCTCTGGGCGGCCCTCGGCGTCTTCCTCTCCTGCGTCGTGCTGGAGGTCGTCGGCGCCGCCGGGGCCACGATCACGAGCATCAGCAAGTACGCCAACAACCCGACGGCCGGGTTCACCAGCCACCTGGCCACCCCGCTCGCCGACGTCACGCTGCTAGCGATCGCGCTCGGCGCGATCTGCGCCAACGCGCTCAACGTCTACTCGGGCTCAATGTCGTTTCTCGCCCTCGGGATCAGGCTTCCGCTGGCCCTGCGGCGGGCCATCGTGGCGCTCACGTTCGGCGTGATCGGGTTCTTCGTCGCCCTGTCCGGCTTGCACGATGCGGGCGTCAAGTACACCAACTTCCTGCTGGTGATCTCGTACTGGATCGGGCCATGGCTCGGTGTCTTCTTCGCTGACCAGTTCCTGCGCCGCGGTAAGCGAGTCGACGGTCTGCTCTTCGACCGGAAGCACAACCCCTGGGCCGGCTTTGCCGCGATGCTCATCGCCACCGTCGTGTCGATTGTGTTCTTCGCCAACCAGACCGAGTATGTCGGGGTTCTGCCCAAGCACTGGCCAGCCTTCGGCGACCTCACCTTCGAAGTCGGCTTCGTGCTCGCCGCGCTGCTTTACGCGCTGTTCTTCAGGCTGCAAGGCGAGGCGAACGTGGAGGAGGCGCTGCACATTCCTGATCAGCCGGTGACCTCGTCGGCCGCCTAACGGACCGCGGCGCGGAGGAGCACGTCCCGTCAGCGCTGGCCACGTCAGGGCCGCAGGAACGTGACCTCCTGCTCGGTGCCCTCCCAGACCACGGTGCGCCGGGCCGGGACCGACCGTGCGACGACTCTGCCGCCGCGCAGCACGAGCGTGCGCGGCGCGATCAGGCGCAGCGCGTCCGCCTCCGATGGTGCGTCGAAGACGACGAGGTCGGCCGGGCCGCC
>WNFN01207732.1_pt1 | contig 15993 bp, 20 predicted proteins | sample 5400161 | NCBI WGS metagenome assembly WNFN01 (sample SAMN13153353, study PRJNA577476) | soil metagenome | isolation source: 80 cm saprolite on Douglas fir-dominated hillslope | place: USA:California | collected 2013-09-17
CGCTTGTTGTTCTTCTTCAAGAAGTCGGGCGAGACTGGTCCCCAGAGCGGTTGCAATGGAATCGAGCACCAGGACAGATGGAACTTTCTTGCCGCGCTCGATATCGGAGAGCATACTGCTGCTGACCCCAGATTGTGAAGAAAGGATCTCAAGAGACAGATGACGACGGAGTCGTTCCAAACGAATACGTCCTCCTAAGTCAGCCATATCAAGTCCACTTGCCAAACGTGGCGCTGGAACTTCCATAGAAAATCACCTCCATAGAGGAATTATATCCGCTATAAAGGAAATTCGCAAGGGAGAAGGCGCTTGTTTTCCCCCCCATCTCCAATATGCTTCATCAGAAGAATGAATGTTCAATGAGAGCGCTCTCGTTGCGCATCTCGTGGGCCAACAGTTCGTAGACCACACCCGCACGGGTGACCCCGATCCGACTCCTGGTAGCCCCGGCAGGATGGGTCGCCACGACGAGCCGACACCGCATCCCCTCCGGTCCCAGAGGCAGATCAGGACAATCGTAGAGGGCGCGCACCATCCCGCTCTCTGGGTGGGCCAGGTGCTGATCGGGGGACAGTTTCAAACGAGCCTGGACCTCGGCGCGCTTCAAGAGCTGATAGTCTTTCCCACGCATCACAAACGGCAGTCCGGCCAGGTCGGCAAGGACGGCTCCTGTGCCATATTACCCGTCGAGGCGCAGCAGAACACGTTTTTCGGGGTGGTGATGGGTCTCTCGGTAGCTTTGAATGGCTGTGACGGCCCGACCCAATTCCGCTCGGTACGGATCCGTTGCCAGGGTTTCCAAACGTGCCCAGAAACTGATGCGTGTGGGCCTGCAAGATCGTGGTACGGCTCCGCACCACCTCCCCTCGCTTGCGTCCGGTGTAGCCGGGGGCGCACAGGGGGCGCAAACGCCGCGTGGGAGCTGGCCGATCCGCAGTCTTCGGTAAGGCGCTTTGGCGAGCCGCCTCACGCGTGCCATCCACATCGAAAACGAAGTAGTGGTTCCCCTGCCGGTCGAACATCCCGCCGAGCTGCTCCTCTTTTTCCAGAGGGCGCGCCAGCAAGTCTTTGAGAAACAGGGTGCGCAACGACTCGACTGCTGTCTGATCCAGCGCGGCGAGAAAGCGGCTGAGCGTCGCGCGTGCTGGCAAGTGATCTCGCCCGAAGAGTGCCATGAACGCATCTGCCCAGGGCTGAAGGTGCTCATAAAAGGCTTCCAGCGTTCGCCGCTGACAGCATAACCGAAGAGAACAGCAACAAAATCGATCACCTCATAACGTCCTGTACCTCGAAGTAATACTTGGCCATATCGCTGAACAATATAGTGACCATGCATATGCCTGAAACGGCTTTTAGCCTTGACCGTTTCTTCTTGCATCCATTTCGGCGAGACACATATCCTGACCATAAGTTCTATTCTCCTTCGCAGCACGCTCTCTAGCACATGCTCTCTCATCAAGCGGACTAGGAGGTCAGGATATGCGTCATTTGGCCAGGATATTGGCCCTGTCCCCGGAAGAGAAAGAACGTGGAGCAGCGCTTGGGGTAAATTGGGAGCGGGCACCAATCAGTGAAATGTTTCTAAGAGCCTTTGTCAGCAAGGCTCTGACGTATTTGTTCGACAGCACGCCAAATATGCTTAGCAATGTCGCTCATCGCCTTTTCTCGATCTTCTTGGCTCCTAATGGGTTTTTGACCAGATGGAGGTAAAGGTGCAAGCTTCCCAATGGGTGTATCCTCCCAACCGGCAGTGGAGTCAATGAGAAGAGGGATCAAAGAAATCTCTTCTGTATCCATCCTTCTTACCGCTAATTCCATCTCCTCATAGCACCGATCGGATGCCAGAAAACTGGAGCTTACTAGAAATAAAATAAGATGAGCATGACTAATATGGATAAATATTTCTTGCCGCGAATCCGCTCCAGGGAGAATGTCCCGTTTCTCCCAAAAGGAAATGTCGGGCTGTCTCTGTAAGACGCTCAACTGCCTCTTCAACCCATCAAGGATCTTCACATCTCTAGGGTCAGAAGAGCATGAAAAATATATGTTAATACGTGATATGGCTTCTTCTTCAGATAGTGCCTTGCCAGCTTTCTGTAGAGTGATTTTGTTCGATGAATCTGCCACAGTGCTATTACCAGTGCGTCGTCCACGGGCCGTAATTGGCATTGTTTGGTCTGATAGCGCGATGAAGCGCTTCTCTTCCTTTCTCTTCTTGAGCATAATCCATGCTAAGGGAAGGTTCATAATCAAGCCTGCCATAGCCACCAAGAGTCCGCCTAATACAGCCTGTCCGAAGTCCAAAAGAGATGCAGGTGTTGCTTCGGTCACCTCTACGTTGAGTTCGTGACCTGCAAGAGGGTATTTGATTTCTTTCCCTCCTCCTTTCAGAGACCAAATCCCATTAATAGAGACGTTCAAAACTTGGCTACCCGCGTACTTCGGCGTCACAATCCAGGTAAAATCAACCTCTTGTTGATCGAGTGATTGCTCGGATTGCGGTTGAGGACCGGAGATATCGAACGCGCTGCTATCAAGAGTTGCTTCAGCAAAAACGTCATAATCAGCCCCAAATGCCTGAGCGATAGGCACATTCGAGGTACCAACTGGGGTAGGTTGCAGTGAGGCTTGCGTCTGGCCTGTTCCAGTTGGAGAAGCAGCCAAGGAAGTGGGGGAAATTGTAACCGTAATAATAGTTGAAGAATGGGTTACCTGGCTAATCGACCACTTTGTCGTAATAGTCAGACCTGATATATCTGCGTCTGAGATGAAATTGGTGATGACAGGTAGAGGTGGGATATTCCAAAAGAATGGAATAGCTGTAATAATGAAGAAAGAAAGCCCGACTGTCATAAGCGCAAGCCCGATACGAGAAATGATGTGAACAGATGGGCGTGAATTAGAATGCAACTTACGAGGAAAGAAGAAAAAGGAAGTGATGAAAATTCCACATCCCAGAAGTGCAAATTCCAGAAATCCCCAAAACGAAACATGATCTGGGTCTGATATGAAATCGTAACCAAAAAGTCGGGATGGGATGTTCCAAAAGAATGGAATAGCTATAATAATGGAGAAAGAAAGCCCAGCTATCATAAACGCAAGCCCAATATGGAAAACGACGCGAACAGATGGGCGTGAATTAGAATGCGCCTTACGAAGGGAGAGAAAGAGGGAGGAAGCAATGAAAATTCCACATCCTAAAAGTGCAAATCCAAGAACTCCAAACGACGAAACAGAGGTTTGGATCATGTTCCATATTGTATTCCACATACGCTAACCCTCGTTGCCTCGCTCAGATTACTCACTTACAGCGTCGCGCTTCGGTTTACGGGTTCCTGGACGGGTGCTTGTCCGCTTCTGACGAGCAGGCTTCGCTTCCTCGGTCTTGGTCTGACCGCTTTCCAAACTGTCCAAATCGGTCCTGGTCTGAGCAGGATCTGCCTGAGCGCTCTCCAATTGAAGCAGGCTGTCCAATTGGGAACGATCAATGTTGGTGAGCGCTACCTGTTGCTCGCCTGTCACAATATCAGCCGCCATATCGGCCAAGCTTGCCTCAACGAGTTCCTGTTCCCGCACACGCTCAAGGGTCAGTTTGGTATCACCTTTCCGCAGGGCTGCTGAAACGGTACGGACGAGCCAGTTTTTAAGCACTCCAACACCATCCAAGGCACCCTCGGTAAAACAGTGGCCAGTGATCCATCAGCGTTTGCAATTCGGTCTTTTTCGCCTCGCGGCCAGAAACAGCCAAACACGCCTGTTTGAGCAGGGCAAGGAGTGCTCCTTGAAAGGCGGCACAATCCTTCGGGTTCTCCAACTGATAGCGCGGGAAATGGACATCGGTGCTTCGGCGAGCTGCCTGGCTACTAACTCGGCGAAACTTGAGCAGTGGGTAGGGTCCGGCGAGCACAAATAACACGCCGGTCGTATTGCTGAGTGATTTGAGCCAATCCCAACACCGCTTGAGATCTTCCGTTTCTCCATTCACCATCAAATGTTGGGCTTCATCGAAGCAAATAGCCAGCACCCGCCGTTTGGCCAGGGCTTTTTCGACTGCCCAGCGTAATTCTGGAGCTTCATCCAACAGCTTGCTGGATGCACGCCCTCGCCCCGAGGGAGCTTTTTTCCCATTAGCGGAGGTTCCTACCTCTCGATAGGTCACCTCTTCAATGAATGGCTCATCCAGCGCTCGCAAGACGCGTTCGTACCATTCGCGGTAGGTAAATGGCGCAGGGGTTTCGACGAGAATGACTGGCAAAGGAAGCCGTTCTCCCACCGTGACGATCTGCACACGGGTTTGCATCCGGTGCGTGATGACGCGGAGCAATTCCGATTTGCCGACCCCAGTTGGCCCGGATATCAGGACAAAGGCAAAACCTCCCGGTTCCCAAATTCTCTGGGTTAGTTCGTCATCCTTGCTGATCAGCATGGCGTGCTCCACGGTATATTGCTTAAAGACCTCCAGACGCTCCTGGAGATCCGAAGGCAAGGGTTCTGATGGGGAAATCCGTTTTCGTGGCATCAGTGATACTCCCCATAGACTGGCACGTCTGCCAGGTTGACTGGGGATCGCTCTCCCAGCGGGCGTTTGGCTGGCGTCGAGCGTTTCAGTGGTGTAACTACACGCGGTCCCCCAGCCAGCGTATCTAGGATAGGGTGACTCTCCAGATCTTTCTGCCGTTGGAGCAACCAGTTCTGGTGTCCTTCGGCTTTTTCGAGAAAAGCGGCCAGACGAGCCGCTGAGAGATTGGGACTCCCTTTGTCTATTTTCGCCAATCTGCGCAGTTCTGCTGTAATGATCGCCAGTTCTCGCTCCGAACGCCCGGAAAGTTGCGCGTAGAATTGCGATTGACAGGGAAGCCATTGGTTCTGGACAAACGCATAGAGCACCCCAATATCAAAGGGATCATGGCGAATGGGAACGGATTGTCCGATCAGTTCTCGCGACGCGAAGAGGTCGTTCTGATAGTAATGTCCAAAAAGCTTGATACCTTTGCCCTTTTGGATTTTGCCTTTCTCTGAGCGACTCGTTGGCATGGTTTCTTTGAGAAAGAGATCATCATAGGGAATCCCACGATTGTTCCGTTCACCGCTTTTGGCGAGTCCCTGGAGAAACATGGCTCGTGGGGTTTGGCCAAGCGCCGGATGATCCATTTGATCGTAGACTTCATAGGCCCATTCACACAGATAGGTGTAGAGATCACTGAGCGTCCAAACAGCCTGGCGGCGTGGGTCCACCTCACGCGTGACCGTTCGGGGAACTTTGCTCGCCTGCGTATTGCCCAACAAATTGTTGAGGAAGGTGCTATGAGCGGTCCCAAAAATCCGTTCAATGATGGACCCGAAGCGCGGCTGAGCAGGAGGCCGAATCGTTTTCTGGCAGTGAGGCATGCGCCCAAAGCGTTTGACACAGATTCGGATGCTCATCATACAAGACCGATAGGATGGAGGATCGAAGGTTACATACACCGCCAGCAACCGACGGCTAAACGCATCCATGAGAAAGGTTGCCCAGGGCCGCCCCAGGTTGCGCCCAGAAGCTTGGGCGACCAGTTCAATATCAAGCAGTGTATGATCCAGGTGAACGATGGCAAAGGGGCGGTCACCGTGCACAGGGGTGTGATATTCCAGGGAGAGATAGGGAAGCTGCTCAGGATACGTCGCACGCGTTCCTCGGCGTTGCGCCTCAATTTCGGTGGTTGTCGCCCTCTTGAGATGTCGATAAAAGGTGCGTAGGGTGAGGGGAGCAACGCCACGTTTCTCACAAGCCCGCACATAGCTTTGATAAACAGCAATCTTTTCTCGCTGACGGGCGTCACTGTAATCTTGCTTGATAGCTTTCTCCAGCAGCTCGCGGGCAACGGGATCAGACTTGGGGATGCGATTGCCACGTTTGCTCGTTTGTGGGAGGAGCCCAAGGTACCCAGAGCCGAATTGGACCTCAGCAGCCTCGTACTGGGCTTTCCAGCGACGAAGGGTTCGTGCAGACACCGTGACAGGGAGATCTTCTAGGGTTCCATAAAGCAAGGCTTGGACCACGAGCAGGCGGGTATCGGCCACTTTCATGGCCTTGGGTCCGGCCTGGTTAAGGATCTTCCGCTTTTCCAGACGAGTGGGGTCGGCATCCAGAGGCGTTGCCTGACTGATGGCCCCTTGCTCGATCAAACGCTGGAAAAAGGCATGCGGAAGACGGATCGGTTCACCAAATTCCCCCTGGAGTAGTGCGTGCTGGGAGTTCAACTCTGTCAGGACAAAGAGGCGTCCTCCAATGGTGAGAGAGGTATGGAGAAGGGAGGGAAAGATGAGGAAGGGAGGCCGCAGAAGCCGCATCGAGAAACAAGCGCACCTCCTGATGTTCGCCGAGAGGGAACGCCGTCAAATCTGTGTACAACGCATCCGCAGCGATGAGGGCATAGACCATATCGACGGTGATCTCGCCTTTGGACTCCAAGATTTCGGCTAGACGGACTCCTGGTTGTGCTGCAATCCGCTCCTGTAACAAGTGGCGATGGAAGTCGTCTACTACCAGAGGCTTCACCCAGTAATCTTCCAAAAACATCAGATTTTGAATGAAAACAGCCGATAACTCATGGGAAGAGCGCACCCGATAGAGCAAGCCCAACGCTTCGGCAGCAGTTTCCCCAGGAGCCGACCGATACCCTCCAGAGGGATGACGCTGATAGCGGTCCGTGTGCTCTTTCACCAGACGTGCCAGTTCCGCCTCCACTTTCCATTCTTCGAAACTGGCTCCTTCCAGTCGCAATACCAGAAAGTCCGGGGGATGCCAATTGCTAACGCGCCGACCGGAAGGACCACGATAGTGCAGCTTGAGTTTCGTCGGCTGGTCCCAGAATTCCAACACGGTTGGATCATGCTCCATGAGGTAGATCGCTCCCAACTCCGTGTGGCTCTCAAATTGGATGGTTCTGCGCATTTTGCGACTGGGATACTGGCCATGAATATTTCCCCGTCCACCGGCTGTGCGGCGCACTGGAGGAGAATTTCGGATATCGGTGAGCAAGGTACGGGCAGGATTGGAGAATACACACTGATCGAGCCAGTGCAGATAGGCATCATCATCAAGCATGAGCAGCCTCCAGGAACAGATACAGGAATGCTAACGTCCTCTCCCCTTTTCTGATAGTGTACACGATTTCCGCCGAAAGAGCCAGAAATTGACGCAAAAAATATGCCTTCTAACTCATCCGTCCCTACAAACCCCATGAGAAATGCTTCCTTGGGAGACGGTTCTGTGTGCAGAGACCAGACGCATCTTTGGATTGCTCCAGATGAAACGCTTCCTCTTCTGCGTTCTTTGGGAGAGGAGCAACACAGAAACGGAGCACATGCAAGGAGACAGCAGGATGGCAAACTGGTGGCAGGTTCAACGACTGAAGCGAGGCGTGAAGGGCTGGAATATCTGGAGGAAGAAGCATCCGAATGTGGAGCCGGATTTGAGCGAGGCTAACCTGAGCGGAGCCGACCTGCACGAGGCCAACCTGAGCGGGGCCAATCTGCACAAGGCCAATCTGTTCTATAACGACCTGGGGCTTGCTGACCTGAGCCACACGTGGATGCACAGAGCCATCCTGCACAGTGCCAAACTGATGCAGGCCAACCTGAGCGGGGCCAACCTGCGCGAGGCTGATCTACGTAATGCTAATCTGTACTATGCTAATCTGAGTGGAGCCGACCTGAGCGAGGCCGATCTGAGCAGGGCTAACCTGAGCAGGGCTAACCTGAGCGGGGCCTTCTGTAGCCAGACCGTTTTCCTCCACATTAATTTCCGTACGACGAAAGGTTTAGCGCGCATCAACCATCTCGGCCCATCCCCTATCCACTTGTCCTCCCTTCAGTTGCCCCAGGATGATAGTGCGCTGCATTTCCTGCGAGGAGTTGGTCTGACCGATGAGCAGATTGATGCTTGGCGCAGTACGGCGATGCTGCCGATTCAATACCATTCAGTCTTCATTAGCTACTCCAGCAAAGATGAGACGCTGGCCCATCGCCTGCACGTAGATCTCCAGGCGCATGGCGTGCGGTGTTGGTTTGCCCCCGAAGATATGAAGATCGGCAACAAGATTCGTGACCGCATTGACCAGGCCATTCACTTACAAGATAGGTCGCTTCTGCTGCTCTCGGAGCATAGCATTGCCAGTACCTGGGTCGAAAACGAAGTCGAGGCCATCCTGGAGAAAGAAGATCATCAGAAGCGCGAGATCCTGTTTCCCGTGCGCGTAGATGAGGTGGTTATGCACACGTCGAAGGCATGGGCGGCCACCTTGCGCCGCACGCGCCATATCGGCGACTTCACGGCCTGGACAGAGCCAGAGAAGTATCAAATCGCCTTTGAGCGCCTGCTGCGTGATATGAAGCATGATGGTAGCTCATGAATTCCTATAAAGAGAAAACTTGTATTCTCTATCAATATCATGGAAAACCCCGAATATATTGAGTAAGTATCTAATAAATAAAATACCCGTTTTTATTGAATATCGGTTGCACCAAGAGTGGGCCAGAGCCAAAAAATGTCCATCGTGACTGATTTCGTGGCCAGGTGCTAAAAAGGAAACACTTTCCTCCAATCTGCGTAGGAATGCCAACAGGCTTGTACTTGGAGGCGTTTTATGTGTCGTGGATGAACATATTAGATGAGTATTACAGGCAAAAAGCTGGGCAAGATTTGCGTCGAAAGGCTGATTTTGCGGCTAATAACTGGGTCCAGGTACACACACCCTCCAACGTTGTTGTTTAATCCTTCCATGCCTGGTGTGAATGGGCCCACCTTGCTCAGAAAGCGAGGTGGGCCCATTCACACCAGGCATGGAAGGAGGGCTAGCAGGTGGTATCCTGCCAGAGCTGGCGCAGGCGATGCGCTGCCAGCTTGGGCTGGCGCGGTCCATCCTGAGTTGTTGCAACCGCAACATCCCCTGGTTGTCGCTACCCACCTTGAGATCAAGAATGATGAGGGACGGCACGAGTTTCTCGACCTCACGCACATCTGCAAAGAGAATGAACGGCAGGTGAACCTCAGAGCTTTCCTTTCCAACATGAGCGGGCAGTGGATAGTTCACCTGCCTGTGAAGATAGGCAGAGCAAAGGAGCACCGAGGCTCTCTCGTCATCATCTGGCAGGGTTGGCCGGAGGTGGGTCTCGTCATGCATCTCTTTCATTGGGTAGCGTGAATCTGCGCTTCCTGCCGCAGCCCTTGCACATCGCGCATTGGCGGGGTATCGAAGAGGCTTTTGTACTCCCGATTAAAGTGGGAGGCGTCCTGATAGCCCACCCGATAGGCCGCACTCGCCGCATCCAGGTCTTCGCCCAGCATCAGGCGGCGGGCCTCCTGGAGCCGCAGTCGCTTCTGGAACTGCAAGGGGCTCATGGCCGTGACGGCCTTGAAGTGATGATGCAACCCTGAAACGCTCATGCTCAGTTCTCGCGCCATCTCCTCAATGTGCAGGGGCTGGTCAAAGTCCTGGCGCAAGCGCGCGACCGCTCTGGCAATGCGGGAAGTATAGTCCTCCAGGGTCGCCAACACCTATCTTGATGGACACCTCACTTGCTGGTTGAAATCTGGTAGGAGCATGTTCGTTCACTTTCAGTTCCTCCCTTATAACTGGTGATATTTATGGTCGGTCGTGTAAGATTCCTTTGCTCTGGCACCTCTCTGGCAAGTCTCAGCGCTTCTTACAACTGGCTGAAACGTCCCGCTTGCCTGTAAGGAGAGAGGCATGTGTTCGATCTGGAGATAGTATAGACGCGCCTTCACAGAGAGGGATAGAACTTTTCGCGAAAATGATTGTCTGATTCTGTCCATTTTCGAGAAGGCAATGGAAAAACCAGAGAAGAGGTTCTCATGGAGGCAATGGACGCCAGCAAGCAAACGACCATGGAGAAGAGCCAGGTCTGCCCGGCCATTCTCAACAAGGGTTTTGGATTATGAGTCAGAGCGATCCTCTGCCTCCTCCCGCAGGCGTTGCACATCACGCAGCGGAGGGACACCGAAGAGACTTTTGTACTCCCGATTGAAATAGGAGGCATCGTTGTACCCCACGCGATAGGCTGCGCTCGTCGCGTCGAGGTCTTCCGAGAGCATCAAACGGCGGGCTTCCTGTAGCCGCAACTGCTTCTGGAATTGCGAGGGGCTCATCGCTGTAACGGCCTTGAAATGGTGGCGCAACCCGGAGACGCTCATGCCCAGCTCTTGCGCCATCTGCTCAATGCGCAGTGGCTGGTCGAAGTCGTGGCGCAGTCGCGCGATCGCTCGGGCGATGGAGGAGGTGTAGCCCTTCAAGATTGCCAGGTGACGAAGCCGAGCACCCTGCTCTCCTACCAGGAGCCGATAGATGATTTCCCGTGTGATCAAAGGCCCGAGGACCCGCGCTTCGTCAGGGGCATCCAGCAGCCTCGTGAGCCGCACGAAGGCGTCGAGCAGGTTCGCATCCAACAGACTGACATCGATGGCCCTCACATCGGTAGGATCCCGAGGCTCGGCGTGACCGGCCTCAAGCATGACCGAGCCAACGAGGGCGGGGGCGAGGGAAAAGCGCAGACTGAGGTAGGGCCGAGCCTTTGAGGCTTCCAGAACTTGACTGATGTTGGGTAGATCGACCGTCACCAGAAAAGAGTGGAAAGGGTCGTAGCGGTAGCGACTCTCGCCGAGGAGGTACTCCTTGCTCCCCTGGGCAACCACGCATAGGGACGGCTCGATCACGCCGTGAACCCGCGTCATCGGCACGGAGTGGCGGTGCAGGTACAGCCCTGGGAGCGGCTGGGCGGTCCCATCTTTGGGCATGGCCCGTGCGACCCGTTCCACCAACTCCTCGCGGTTCGCTTGCATCAGCTCAGCCTCGCGGTCTGGCAGCTTTCGGATCATCACATTCATAGAGACCTCTTCTCTGGTTTCTCCATCATCCATCGGGAAGATGTGCAGAATCAGACAATCATTTTCGCGAATCATTCTATCACGCTTTGCTCCAGGGAGTCTATACTGCTCTCAGACAGAAAACCTATCTCTGCTCATGACAGGCAACGTGGAGGAATTACGCACATGGACATCAAACGAAGTGGCCCACAGCCTTCCGGCAAGGGGCCAACCGCATACTTTACTGGTACGGTCCGCATTGACCCGCTCTTCGAGGCACCCGATCCGGCCCGCGTGGTTGGCGCCAGTGTCACGTTCGAGCCTGGCGCTCGGACCGCCTGGCATACTCACCCCCTGGGCCAGACCCTGATGGTGACGGCTGGCTATGGCCGGGTCCAATGCTGGGGTGGCCCGATCGAGGACATTCGACTGGGTGATGTGATCCCGTGTCACCCTAAGGCTACCCGGTGCGGTGCCGCGGGCAGCCGCGGCACCGCACCACATGGGAGACGGAGTTGACTCTCTTCGTTACTAAAAGCGATGCAAAATGGAGGAATCCAGAAAATGGACATCAAAAGAAGTGGTTCACAACCTTCCGGGAAAGGACCGTCCGAGTACTTTACCGGCACGATACGCATTGATCCCCTGTTCGAGGCACCCGCTCCGGCACATGCGCTCGGGGTGAGTATCACGTGTGAACTCGGCGCTCGGGAAGCATGGCATACTCATCCGCTGGGCCAGACCCTGATCGTGACGGAGGGCCTTGGCCGGGTCCAACGTTGGGGGGGTCCCATCGAAGAGATTCGACCAGGAGACGTGATCTGGTGTGAGCCGGGTGAGAAACATTGGCACGGGGCCCAGCCCTCCACAGCCGTGACGTACATCGCCATTGCCGAACAGCTTGACGGCAAGGTCGTTGACTGGATGGAACTGGTCAGCTCCAAACAATACCTGGGCTGATCGTAGAAGCAAGAACGTTCCGATCTGAAACGCAAAGACCGGAGACAAGACACAGAAAAAGAGGAGGTCAGCACATGCGGAAACGCACACTTGGAAACAAGAACCTGGAAGTCTCGGCCCTTGGACTCGGTTGCATGAGAATGAGCCATGATGAAAGCCCGCTTCCCGACAAGCAAGAGATGATCGCCCTGATCCGCTCGGCAGTCGAACGTGGCATGACCTTTTTCGACACTGCCCAGGTCTACGGCCCGTTCACCAATGAAGAACTGGTGGGCGAGGCGCTTGCTCCCGTGCGCGAGCAGGTGGTGATCGCCACCAAATTCGGCTTCAAATTAGGTCCCAATGGAGAGCAGTTGGGCAAGGATTGGCGACCAGAGCATATCAAGCAGGGCGTCGAGGGTTCGCTCAAGCGACTCAGGGTCGAAACCATCGATCTGTTCTATCAGCACCGTGTGGACCCAGATGTGCCCATCGAGGAGGTGGCGGGAGCGGTGAAGGACCTGATCCAGGAAGGGAAGACTCGCTGTGGTGGAGAACCGTTGAGAAGGAAGTGCTGCCTGTCTGCGAGAAACTCGGGATTGGCTTCATTCCCTACAGCCCACTAGGCAGGGGCTATCTCACGGGAAAGATCGACGAACACACAACCTTCGCCAGTGTTGATATCCGCAGCCGCCTCCCTCGCTATACGCCGGAGGCGCGGAAAGCCAACCGGGCAGTCATTGATCTGCTTGCCAGAATCGGAGAACAAAAGGGAGCAACACCGGCTCAGATCGCGCTCGCCTGGCTGCTGGCCCAAAAGCCGTGGATCGTGCCGATTCCTGGGACCAGGAAGCTGGAACGCCTGGAGGAGAACATCGGAGCACTTGCCATCACTCTCTCGCCCGACGATCTGCGTGAGATCGAGAGCGCCGCCTCACAGATCACCGTGCAAGGGGCTCGCTACCCCGAAGATCTCGAGCGCATGACTGGTCTTTGAGCAAAAAAAGGGGTTCTCTTTCATGCGCTGTACCATCGCAGGAGGGTGTATGACGTACGGGGCATTTGATTTCACATTGGTAAAAAAAAGGAGGAATGATGAAAGCTGCACTATTCAAGGGGAAAGGCACCATTGCGCTTGGCGAACGGCCAGACCCGACTCTCAAAGAGCCAACTGACGCGGTCGTGCGCGTCGTGCTGGCATGCGTTTGCGGTTCTGATCTCTGGTTCTATCGTGGAGAAACCGACTATCCGGTGGAGAGCCCGGTTGGTCATGAGTTTCTTGGCGTAGTGGAGGATGTTGGGAAGAACGTGAGACACATCGTGAAGGGTGACCTGGTCATTGCGCCGTTCTTCTATAACGACGGCACCTGCCCACACTGCCAGGCAGGGATCACCTCAGCCTGTGTGGCAGGCGGCGTCTGGGGTGCCAATGGCATCGATGGAGGACAGGGTGAGGTGGTCCGCGTGCCACTGGCAGACGGCACCCTCGTGAAGGTTCCCGGTTCAGGCCATTCCGACGATATGTTGGCCTCGCTGCTCACGCTCTCCGATGTTATGTGTACCGGGCACCACGCAGCCGTGAGTGCCGAGGTGAAGCAAGGGGATACCGTGGCCATCGTCGGGGATGGTGCGGTCGGTCTGTGTGCCATCCTGGCGGCGAAACGCTTAGGTGCAGAGCGCATCATTGCCTTGAGCCGCAACCCGGTGCGCCAGGCGCTTGCTCGTGAATTCGGTGCGACGGATATCCTGGCCGTGCGTGGTGCGGAGGCCAACGAGGTGGTTCTTGCGCTGACAAATGGCGTCGGCGTTGACGCGGCTCTTGAATGTGTTGGGACGAACGAAGCGATACAGACGGCGCTGGCGATCGCACGACCAGGCTCGATCGTTGGATACGTCGGTGTCCCTCAACATCCCTGAACTGCTTGGTGATGTGTTAGCAGGCCGCATCCATCCTGGCCGCGTGTTCGATTTCACGACTGACCTCCATGGCATCGCGGAAGCCTACGCTGCTATGGATGAACGCCGCGCGATCAAGTCACTGGTCAAAGTAGGGACCATCTAAAAAGATGATGGATGTTCGTTTATGCTCAAAGCGATCCCATCACGTGCGTTGAGAGACAAGAAGCGCGCCAGGGGCCAGGCGTTGGGTCGTAAGCAAGCCATCCGCCGGGAACGTGCCCATCAAAGATGCCCTTTTTGAGCACGCGGCTGGATAGTGAAAGGAAAACAAACTCCATCGCCTTTCTGAAGATGTGCAGAATCAGACAAGCATTTTATCGAAAGCCCTGTTTCAACGGTGTCGCGAAGCCAGTATGAACTTTTTTGATATGGCAAATGTGTATAGCCGGGGACGGTCTGAAGAAATACTCGGGAAGTGTCTGGCTGATTGTTGGGACGAAATGGTCCTTGCGACCAAAGTGTTTTATCCAACGAGAAAATGCCGAGTTGTTCACGCACCTGGCTTTCTCTGCCGAATGGCCGAGCGCGATGACTGAAATCAATAGAGCTATGCAGGTCTTAGCCGAAACGGAATAGGAGAAAAGAGGATGGCAGATAGACAAGAGTTGAAGGAGAAAGTGCAGCGCGAGATAGACGAGATCGCGCCGCTGTTGATCGAGTGCAGTGACTGGATGGCAGACCATCCAGAAATTGGCTTGCAAGAATACCAGGCATCGGCCAAACTTGCCAGGATGCTCGAAGAATCGGGCGCAGAGGTGGCGCGTGGCATCGCCGAGATGCCAACCGCCTTCCGAGCTCAGCTTCCCGGTAGCAATTCAAGGGAACCGACCATTGCGCTGCTCGCCGAGTACGACGCGCTACCCGACGTTGGGCACGGCTGTGGGCACAACATCATCGGGAACGCCGCGATTGGCGCTGGTATGGCCCTCTCTCGTTTAGGACGGCGTGGCGAGTTGGGCGACCTGCCCGGCAATGTGGTTGTGATCGGTACACCCGCCGAAGAGAACTTGGGGGGCAAGATTGATCTCTTGGAGCATGGATATTTCGACGACGTGGACGCGGCGATCATGATCCACCCAACAACCAACGACCAGATTGCCTCCAGACATATGACGGTCTACGGCATCGAGTTCGAGTTTCATGGCAAGCCTGCGCATGCCGCCTTTGACCCTGACCAGGGGATCAACGCCCTGGACGCGGTGATCCAGACCTTCGTCACTATAGGACTCCTTCGCCAGCAGGTGCGGTCGGAGGCGCGCATTCATGGCGTGATTACACACGGCGGTGGTGCGCCGAATGTTATCCCTCCCTATGCTGCTTGCCGCTTCCGCATCCGCTCGTTCGATGTGGGATACGCCCAGGAACTGAAAAGGCGTGTGATCGCCTGTGCGGAGGGTGCCGCCATGGCCACAGGCGCGAAGGTTGAGTGGCACGAATATGTGAAGCCTTACCTGAGCTACCTTCCGAATACGCTGCTTGGTGGGGTGGTAAGGGCGAACATGGAGGCGCTTGGGCGCACGGTAGGGGATGCAAAAGAGGTGTATGCCTCAACGGATTTTGGCAACGTCAGTCAGGTCATCCCTACTGCGTACGCCCTCTTCGGCATCTGCGGTGAAGAGGTAGGTTGGCACTCGAGAGAAGTCGCTGCGGCGACGAAGACGGAGCGCGGACATGATGCGCTGATCGCTGCGGCAAAGACCCTGGCTATGAGCACGTTCGACCTGCTGGGCGACCTCGACCTGCTCGCCAGAGCGAAGCGGGAGCACCAGGCTGCAGTCGGGTCTCCTGCTGCCCGTCCATTTCAGGGGTGAGGGTGACAGCAATGGCAACCATTCTGATTGACAAGGATGTCTTGGTGCCAATGCGCAAGGGGGTGCGGCTCGTGACCGATAGGTCAGAGGGATCGCGATCCTGGGAACACTGGTGGGGGGCACCAGACGTTCCTCTCAGGCATGCATACCGCCTTTGTGGTCTGCGCGGGAGTCCTCATCCTTAGGCTGGTCTCTCTATGGATGTTCATAGCAGAACAGAGATACCCCAACGTTGCTACCGCCCCAGAACCCAATAGGACTGCAAGAAGAGCGGAAAGAGCACTGGGAAGAGAGAGCAACCAGGGTGAAAAATGAGAGAGAACAGGAGATTTCTTCTTCAAACGAGCATATTCATGTGTCAACGGTGAAAGGAGCAACTGTTGTATGCGTCTCGGAGCCGCCATCGCCTATTTCCGCGAATTG
>WNFN01201078.1_pt1 | contig 15992 bp, 16 predicted proteins | sample 5400161 | NCBI WGS metagenome assembly WNFN01 (sample SAMN13153353, study PRJNA577476) | soil metagenome | isolation source: 80 cm saprolite on Douglas fir-dominated hillslope | place: USA:California | collected 2013-09-17
CTGCCTGGCTCCCAGCCGGGCGATCAGCAGCCCGCCCGGCAGCGCCCCGACCAGGGTCCCGAGCGGATACGCGGCGACCAGGATGCCGGCTCCTGCTTTTGACAACCCGGCGGCGTGCACGTAGTGCGGCAGCAACGGGGTCAGCGCGGTGAAGAACATGGTGTCAACGAGCACCAGAACGCACACGAACCCGAGCAGCCCTCGGACCCGCGGCGGCAGCCTCACCCGCTGCCGCCTCATGACACCCCCATCCCACGCAAAACCTACCGTACCCGTCAGGCCAAGTCACAGCCTGGCGGGGGAGCGATTGCGCCCTGCAGGCCCGGTGCCGTTATGGCACATCACGCCCGGGAACCGGCTGGGCCGAGCAGGACGCTGCGGACTGGCGCCAGGCGAGCGAAGAGGCCCTCGGCCGGCGCCAACAGCGGGTCCCGGCGGGCGCAGCGAGGAGGTTCGGCGGTCACGCCGTGGCGTCGGTCCAGCCCAGGTCGTTCGGGTGGGACGCCACGGCGGTGATCACCCGGGTCATCCAGGGGCGCGGCGGCACTGTGCCGAGCACCTTCTCGTGCAGCCCGGCCTCGTTGACGATGATGCAGGTCACATTCCGCTGGTGCCGACCACGCCTGCTGCTGCCGAGGCTCACAGCCAACGACCTGCAGGCAGCCGGTCGGCAGCCCAGGACTGCAGTCACGGTTTTCCTGTGCGTGGCGGTGTTGCCGCTCAGCGTGATGTCCCGGCTGGCTGCTGGTGTTACATTCCGTCACCTCCTTCCTGGCCGCGGCTGGTTACCCGGTCCTGGCGGCGAGCAGCCGGGCGGCTGGCGAGCCTGGCGGTCTCGCGATGGACAGCTTGACGGGGGCGATGCCGGGCGGGCGCGGCTGCCCGCCGCGGGCGGGGACGGGCGCGTCGCCGAGGGGTATCTGCAGGTCAGCGTCGCTGACGTCGCCGTCGGCCGGGGCGGGGTCGGCGTGGTCATCGCCGTGGCCGGCGGCCGGGAGGTGATGCTGCCGGTCAGCGTGCCGCGGATGGCGGCGGCCCGCAGCTGGGCCAGAGCTGACAAGGCGGTGAGCCGGCCAGATCCCGTCCCAGGTGCGGGCCTGGCTCTGGTCTCAGCCGTACACGTCCTTTCCGGTCTTGAACGTTTCCTCTACTGGCCAGCGGCGGCCTGCGATGGTGATGAAGAAGGTCATGGTGGCCGGCTGGCCCGGCGGCGCCCAGCATAGGTAGAACGTGTACTGGTCCGGCCGGCAGATCAGCCGGCGGATCAGCAGGTGCTGGCCGCTGGTGCCGGTGGCGGTCATCGCCCAGTCGCTGTAGCGGGGGCCTTTGGATCCGTTCCCGGCCGAGCGGCGCTCGAAGATCGCGTCCCTGGTGGCCTCATCGGCCCGTATCGTCGTCCCGGCCGGGGTGGTGACCGGGTAGTCGCACGGGATGATCGCCACGTGGGCCAGCCCGGCCTTGGCGGCCTTCTTGCGCAGTTCCTCGCTGCGGCCGTAGACCTCGTCGAACGCCACCCAGCTGGACCGGCAGCCCGGCCGCGGTCAGCCGGTCCAGCTGCCTCATCGCGAGCTGCGGCTTGGTGGCGAACTGCAGGCTGGCGGGGATCCCGGCGGCCTGCCGCCGCGGCAGGTCCGGCGCCCACCGCTCGGGCATGTACACGTCGAAGTCCTCCCACGCCTGCCCGTGCGCGGTGACGTAGGCGGAGAAATCGGTGGTCACGCAGTTGTCCACCTGCCCGGTGCACCCGGCGTGCTGCGGCGCCACGCATGCGGTCGCGTCCCCGTGCTTGAGCTGCGCGGTCTCGTCGATCGCGATGCCCGGGCCGATCAGGTCATCCCCGGCGTCCGGGATCCACGCCGCAGCCAGTCCGGGCAGCCTCGCGCGCAGCACCCGCCACTCCCACCGGTACGAGCCGAGCAGCGCCTGCATCCGGCCCCACCCCTCATGACCAGCAGATTCCGCGATCGACCAGCAGTTCGCCCTCGTCCCCGGCGACAGCCCCGCCACGTAATCGAACGCCACCGCCGCGCTGCGCCGCTGCGCCATACCCTCCGCAGGACAGACCTGACCTGGGCATCTGCTCTCGCCGCGCAATCGGCGACGTCCTTTATCCTGGCCACCGCGGCCGTGTTGTCGTTGTCCTGTTTCACAAACCGCCGACGCGGCACGGCCGCCCCGGATCACACCGCTGCCATCCAGTGCCACATCTCAAGTGTTAACGGATCCGCCCCGGCCGCGGGCTGATCCTAAAGGCATACGGCGCCGCTATAGGCTCCCGGGTCCCGATCTGAGGTAACCGATCCCGCCCGCCAGCCTGGGCTTAAGGACAGTCCGCCTCGGCGGGATCCTTTCCCATAGCATGCGCGAGCGCCGCCAGCGTGGCCACCACCTGGGCGGTGAACTCATCGGTGTCCAGATCTAGCGCCGCGGCCATGACCTTGACGGCCTGCCGGAATCGAGCGGTGCGTCCGAGCCGGACCAGCGAGGCAGGCATCTGCGGCGATGCGGGCGGCCGGGCCTGCTGGCTCTGCTCCGCCGGCACGAGCGTGACGACCAGCTGCATGCCCAAAGCTCCGGCAAGGCGTGTCAGTGCCGTGGTCGTCGGATTCCCCCGGCCGTTCTCCAGGTTGGCGATGTAGGGGACCGACAGGCCCGCATCCGCCGCCACCGAGGCCACGGTGCGGCCCGCTGCTGTCCGCCGTGCCCGCAACTGGCGGCCGATCGCTGACTGTTCCACGCGCCTCCTGTCCTGACAGAGCACTAAACTCTGAAACTATCCTGACAGGATAGCCGGATGACAGGCGGCAGTCATGCTCCAGGCCCTGCGGATACGGGACTTCCGGCTGCTATGGGCCGGCAGCCTCGTCAGCTCCCTCGGCTCATGGCTGCTGATCCTCGCCATCCCCGCCCACATCTTCCTGGCCACTGGCTCACTGCGCGCCACCGGGCTCACGCTCGCCGCCGAGTACCTGCCGATCCTGGTCCTCGGCCCGGTCGCCGGCGTCTTCACCGACCGGTGGGACCGGCGCCGCCTGATGATCGCGACGAACCTGCTCTGCGCGGGAGCGGTGGCCGCCATGCTGCTCGGCACGCCGCCCGGACGATACTGGGTACTGTATCTAGCGCTGATCGCCGAGAGCAGCGGCTTCGTGCTCTACGCGCCCGCATGCCAAGCTCGCACGCCGGCCATCGTCGGTACCGGACCCATGCTCAGCAGCGCCAATACGCTGAACTCCGTCAGCAGCGGCACCGTCCGGCTCATCGGCGGCCCGCTCGGCGGGATCATCCTGACCGCCTACGGCGTCAGGTGGCTGATCTGCGCCGACGCCCTCAGCTACCTGCTGTCGGCCGCCGCCATGTTCATGACCTCCACGACGGACAGCAAGCCCGCGGACCGCAAGACCACGATCAGCGACGTGACCCGCGACCTCATCGCGGGGGCACGCGTCCTGCGCCGCCAGCCCGTGACCCGGGCCCTGCTTCCCGTCATGGTCATCTACCTGGCGGCTAACGCATCGCTCAGCGCCGTGCTCATCCCGCTCGGCATCCAGCGGCTGGGCGGCAGCGAGCACACCGGATTCCTGCTGGCCTTCCTCGGCGCGGGCTTCCTGATCGGCGCCCCGATCATCCGGGCACTCCTGGACCGGGTCCAGCCGCGGAACCTGCTGGCCGCCAGCCTGACCGCCACCGCCGCCGCGTACTTCCTGCTGTTCACCTCATCGTCGCTGACCAGCGCGCTGCCCGCCGCGGCAGCCATCGGCATGTTCGGAGGCATCAGCCACCCTCACCGGAGCCGCCGCCGGTCCCTTCCTCGCCCAGGCAGCACACTTCACCGGGGTAGCGACCGCCGCCAGCCTCGCCACGCTCAGCGCGGCGGTACTGACATTCCTCATCGTGCCGCGGATGCCCGCGATCATCCCCGGGCAACCCGTCGCCGGCCCGGACCGATGACCCGGGCAAGCAAGGCCGGCCCCGAACACTTCCGTACGAAGACAGCAACCCCGGCCGGGCGCCGCGTGGACGGGATGGCCCCCAGGCCCTTACGGCAGAACTTCAGACCTGCCAGCCAGCCGCCGCAGGCGTTCTCCCGCTTGGCTTCCCTCATCTCCCCGGTCAGCGTCTTCTCTGCCCGCTGAACTCCGGCGATCACATCCTTGGCCTGCGCGTGCTGTTCTGGGTTCAGGTACTGATTGCCGTCTCCCCGCCAGGATCCTGCCGGATCCCGTGAGCGATCCACTGCGGCGGCCACTCGCTCCGCGGGCCATCTGCGCACGTGGTCTGCCCATATCTGCCGGAACCGGGGCACCTCGGCCCAATAGTGCCGCTCGATCGCGTCGGGCTTGCGATCCGGGCCATCTGGGCCAGGGGTGGTTGCCTCGGGACGGCCGCCGTGGTCCTGCTCTGTCTTATCCCCTGGCGAGCGGACGTCCAGGTCTTGCAGGCCGGACGACTGGTTGCGGCTCAGGTCGGCAGTGCGCGGGGAACTCGGATGGCCTGGCAGCAGCCGTTCCAGACGCTGCCGGAGGTCGGCCCGCGACCACGGCATGGGCTGGTCCGTCGCCGCGGCGTGATCCGCTGGTCTGGCCTCATCGGGACGGTCCGAGTCCGGCGGTCGTTCCGGGCGGGGCGGTACCGGCCGTAACTGTCCCGGCATCTCGCGCGTGTCAGCCTGATCAGGCGCGTGCGGCTGGCTCGGCCGGTCCAGCGATCCCGGCACGGTCGGCTCCCTTCGCTGCGCCCCATAACGTCCGCGCCATCGTAGAACAGCATCCGCCTTCTGGCGTAAGGGAAAGCATCAGCAGCAGTCCGGATATGCGGTTCGGACGGCTGTACCGGCTTCGTGTCGCTGCCTGTGGTGGTGACGCTGTGTAGTCCTAGGACGCTGGGTCTAGCTGTGGCCCGTAGGCGCGGGATGAACTGGGAGGTCAGCTGATCAGGCGGCGTGGGTTTCGAAGCCGACGGAGCCGAGGTCGTGGCCTGGGGTGAGGCGGACGTCGGCGTCGAGGGCGGCCGCCAGGCGCCGGAGCAGCGGAATGGTGGCTTCGGTGCCGCCTTCTTCGATGCACTCGATCTCGTCGGTGGTCATGCCGACGCGCACGGCGAGCTCGGCGACGCTGAGGCCGAGGGTGGCCCGCCGGTCATAGACCGCCTTCCCGAAGGCCAGGGCCTCCCGGATCGCGATCCGCTCCGGGTCCTCAGACTCGGCTTCGGGCCGCGCCCAGCGGGTGTGGGAGCCGGTCATCACGCCTGCCTCTCGTAAGTCTGCGCCACAGGTCCCCGGTGGTCACGCTCGCAGACCTGCTGCGCTCGGACTGCCCGGTCGATCTGTCGCTGATCATGCTGGCGGGTTTTATGGAACACCGTCAAGAACACGATCGTGCCATAGCGCGCTGGGCTGGACTCCGGTCGGAATCGAGGCGGCCTATGTTCGCTGGCACAGCCAGAACGGGCCAGACGAGGTGGCCAACGCACTGGCGCTGTGCGCGCTGCATCATGCCCTGCTTGACCTGGGGGTTCGGGGGATCACCGCGGACCGGCGGATCCGAGGGTGGAGCGAGTGCACCGCGGGGGGCCGATTTCGCAACGTCCTGTCAGGCGGTGGACTGGGCGCGGATGGCCATGATGAGCGCGCGGGCGGTGGCGGTCATCTGGCGGCGCCGGGGGTAGCACAGGACGATTTCTCGCGGGCTCAGCGGCTCGCGTGGCGACAGCCAGGTAAGCGCCGGATCGACCGCTCTGCGGGCCGCGAGGCGCCCGATGCAGGCGTGGCCCAGCCCAGCCGCGACCAGTCGCTGGAGCGCCAGGTTGTCATCGGTGCGGTAGACGATCTTCGGAGCGATGCCCCGCCGCTCCCAGGCTTCTTCGAGTTCGTGCTGCCCCCTCCACCGGTGGGTCCACGCGACCACGTCCAGTCCGTCGAGGACGTCGAAGCCGGGGCGCTGCAGGTCCGCGATCGCACTGTCGCGCCGGGTGAGGATCACCCATGGGTCTTCCGTCACCGGGACGGCTTCGACAAACTCGTCAGGCTCGGGATTGTGAGAGAAGGCGAGGTCAAGGTCCCCCCTGCGGAGAGCATCCCGCCAGCCCGCCGGGTTGTCGGCCTCGGCGGTCTCGTCGGTCTCGCTGAGCACTACCTCGACGCCGGGATACTCGCCGCGGAAAGCCTGCAGGGCGGACGGCATGATCTCGGCTGCCACGGTCTGGGAGACGCCGACCCGCAGCCGAACGCTCTCACCGCGTTCTGCCTCCTCGGCATCGGCAGCCACGGCCTCCACCTCGCTCAGCACCCGCCGCGCCCGGCGGCAGACCGCCTCGCCCGCGGGCGTCAGCCGTACCGGGGCGCGGCCACCCGGACGGTGGAACAGCGGCCACCCGAGCGCCGCCTCGAGCGCCGATACCTGGTGCGACAGCGCCGATTGCGTGTACCCGAGCTCGGCGGCCGCCCGCCGGAATGATCCGAGCTCCGCTACCGCGAGGACTGCTCGCAACTCCCGCAAGCCAAGTCCATTTTTGATCGGTGTAGTCGATCGTAGTTGACTCATTTTTTCATTTTAACGCAAGTCTCGCTCATATTAAGATGGCTGACGGAAACGGATCTCAAGGATCGCCGGGGAGGACGCAGTGACCGAGGCCGCGGGAAGCCAGCCCAGGGCGAGGCTGTTCCGCCTTCTCATCTACGGCCTGGTCCTGGCCAGTTCGGCCGCCCAGTTCGCGATCGTGCCGATCATGCCCACCTATGCCCACCGGTTCGGCCTGTCCGGATTTCAGCAGGGGATGGTGCTCAGCGCGATCGGGCTCGCCACCTTGGCTGTCTCCGTGCCGGCCGGAGCCCTGTCCGACCGCTTCGGCGCGCGGCGGCTCACCCTGTGGGCAGGGCTGCTAATGGCGATCGCGATCTTCGCACAGTCGCTCGCGACTGACTTTCCCATGCTCCTCGGGTCGCGGCTGGTATTCGGGATCGGCTACGGCGTGGTGTGGACGGCCGGGTTGTCCTGGATCGCCAGCACCGGGCCGGCCGGGTCGGGCCTGAGCGGGTCAGTCGCCAGCGCCGGCGTCGGCGGCGTCGCCGGGCCCGCCGCCTCGGGCGCGCTCGTCCAGTACCTCGGGCTGGCCACCCCCTGGCTGGCCACCGCCGCGGGTTTCGCGCTGATCACCGTCGGGCTCGGCCTGCTCAAGGTGCCGGCCGGCGAGCCGGCTCCCTCCGCGTCGGCCGCCGCCAGCCTCCGGGCCGCCGCCGCCGACCGCAACACGATCTGCGCCGCGGTCGCGATCGTGACCGCAGGCGTGACAACCGGGGTGTCAGCGCTGCTCGTCCCGGCTCAGCTGCACGCCGCCGGGGCATCCCCGGGACGGATCGGCCTCGACTTCGCGATCGCCGGGATGTTGTTCGTGGCGGCGAGCACGCTCACCGCCTCCGCCGGCCGGCGGGCGCTGCGCAAGTCGGTGCTCTGCGGGGGGATGCTCGTTCTCGCTGCCGCCCTCTCCCCCGCGGCCCTCACCGCGGCGCCGCTCGCGCTCGTCGCGATGCTGTGCGTCACGACTGGGGCCAGGTCGGTCCTGTGGACGGTCAGCTACCCGCTGGCCGCCGAGGGAGCGCGACAGAGCAGCGCCGGTCTCGGCGTCGTGGTCGGGCTGCTCAACGGAATCTGGGCGGCGACAACCGTGCTCGGCCCGCTCGTCGCCGGGCTCGCGGTCGAGCACCTGAGCGCGCGCGCGGTCTTCGGCCTGACCGAGGCCGCCTGCGCCGCCGCGCTGGCCGTCACCGTCTCCGTGGCCTGGCGGACCCGCAGAGCCCGACTGGCTGCCTCAGCCTAGAGAGGATCCCACCCGGCCGACTCATAGGCGTCCGCGAGCGTCTTCATCAGCCCCGCGTCGACGGGCACCGCGCGATCGTCGATCTTCCCGACCGCCGCGATGCCCCGGGCGTTCATCACGAAGACCGCCGCGAACGAGTTCACGTCCTGGGTGCGTACCGGCGCCCGGCGTGGCGTGACGCCGAAGCCGGGGAGCTGCCTGTTCAGCAGCTGCATGGTGATTCCGGCCAGGGCGGGCGCGTCGGGCCAGATGATGCTCGTGCCGTCGGAGAACCCGATGTTGGTGATGCTGCCCTCGGAGATCACGCAGCCGGGGCCGGTCAGCAGCGCCTCGTCGAACCCGTTGCGCTGAGCCAGCCGCCGATAGTAGCTCTGCCCGAAGTCGCTGGCGTGCTTGATGTGGGGGACGGCCCGCTGATAGGGCACCGTCTGAAGCTTCCACGGGGAGGCCAGCATGCCGCCCGGCGGGCGCACCGTCACGACGACCGACGGCCAGTCCCCCAGCTCGTGGACGTAGACGCGGACCGAGGCGTCGCGGGTATCCTCGCCGAGCGCGTGGCGGATGTGATCCCGCACCGTGACGCCGTCCAGCTCCGCGCCGAACAGCTCGCGGTTCGCCGCGGCCAGCCGGGCCAGGTGCAGCTCGAGGCCGCGCACCCGGCGGTTCCTGACCTGCATCGCCGTGAAGTGACCGTATTTATTGAACGCAACCGCGCGCAGCTGCCCGGCAGTGGCGCTCACGCCGTCGACCTCGACGCGCGGTGTCTCGGGCCCTTCAGTCATTGATGTCCTCCCAGCAGCCGGGCGTCAGGCGAACACGTCGGGGGGCGCGGCCGGGAATGGCCCAGGCTCCGCGTCGGTGATCGGCTCGGCCCCGGCGACGAACCGTTCGAGCGCGGCGCCCGAGATCAGCCGCGCCGGGAGCGGGTCGGCCGCGGCCCGCCCGGTCAGTCCCCGGACGGGAAGCTCATGATCGGCCGCGACGACGACCAGGTTGCCGAACCTGCGGCCGCGCAGCACCGTAGCCTCGGCGATCACGCAGGCGTGCCGGAACACCTCGCGCACCGCGGCCACCCGGCCGCGTGCGTGCGCGAGCGGCGGCCCGTCGCCGATGTTGGCCGCGTAGAGGCCCGACGGCGCCAGCGCCCGGGCCGCCGCGGCGGTGAACTCCACCGACGTCAGGTGAGGTGGAGTCCGAGCCCCGGCGAACGCGTCGGCGACCAGCACGTCAAACGAGCCGGGCGGTACCTGCTCCAGGACCGCCCGGGCATCGGCCACGCGGACGGCGATCCGGCCGGTCCCGGCGCGCGGGCGGCCGGGCTGGTCCAGCGGCAGCCGCCGCCGGACGAGCCTGGCCACCTCGGCATCGGACTCGGCTGCCAGCTGGCGGGAGCCTGGCCGCGTCGCGGCGACGTAGCGGGCCAGCGTCAGCCCGCCGCCGCCGAGGTGCAGCACGCGCAGCGGCATCCCGGCCGGCGCGGCCACGTCGATCACATGCCCCAGCCGCCGCACGTACTCGAGCTCCAGGTGCCGCGGGTCATCAAGATCAACATGAGACTGCGGCACGCCGCCTGCGACCAGCATCCACGCCCGAGGCCGGTCAAGGTCGCCGAGAAGCTCCACCGGCCTGCGCGCGCGAGGCTGTCCGGCGTCCGGCTCAGTCCCGCCTGGCTGATGACTCGGCATGACGACATTGTCCAGCGACGCGAACAGCCCCGCGAGCGCGCCGCCGGGCAGACCGCGTCGCGTCAGGTGGGTTTGGACGCGCCGTCCTGACCTGGCCGCTGAGCGCGGGCTCAGGCCAGCTCCAGCAGCAGGCGTGCCAGGTCATCGGGCCGGTTGCTGGGAACCATGTGGCCGGTGGCGATCTCCCGGTAGCGCCAGGCGGGCGACTGCCTGGCCCGGTCGGCCGCGTCCCAGAACGGCTCGCCGCGCTCGGGCCGGGAATCGCCGGTCGCCTTGATGTAGGTGCGCGTGAACGGGTAGTCCTCCAGCGGGCGCACCAGCCGGACCGGTTCGGCGAAGCAGGCGGCAGGATGCGGCGTGCGGCGCGCGGCGGCCCACGCCGCATCGGCCCACCGGGCACGAACGCATCGAGATAGACCAGGTGCGCGACCCGGTCGCCGATATGCTCCAGCGCGCCCGTGACCACGAAGCCTCCGTAAGAGAAGCCGAGGAGCACGACACCGCGAAGATCCTCGTACCGGACGGTGTTGACGACGTCGGTGACGTGCGTCGTCAGGCAGACCTGCGGGCTGGTGAGGTGGACGCGCTCGCCGATGCCCGTCAGGCTCGGCGTGAACACCTCGTGGCCGGCCTCCCGGAGCGGGCCCCGGACCTTGCGGAATCCGTGCGCGCCACCCCATGCGCCGTGCACCAGAACAAAGATCGCCATCTCTTCCGGTCCCATCCCAGCACGAGTGAATTCTGGTGGATTGCCCAGGCGACGGTACCGCCCGCGGCGGTCAGGCCGCGGTCGTCAGCTCCACCCGGCTGACGACAGGCCCGCGGCCGGCGGCCTTATGAATCGTCAAAATCCCCGAGCTCTACGCGATGCTGGCGAGTCCGATGAGATGTCCCTCGGGGTCGGTGAAGTGGCCGACCACCAGTCCCGTGCCCGAGGCCTGGTCGGGGCCCATCCGGCGCTTCCCGCCGAGGCTCTCGGCCTTCTGCAGCGCGGCTGCGACGTTGGGGACCCCGACGTAGAAGATCACGTGGCCGTCGTAGCCCGGGCCCCCGCCGACGCCGCCCGGGATCCCGCCCCCGTCGCCGGTCGGGATGCGGTCCACGAACCCGTAGTTGCCCGCCTGGGAGACCGCGGCCGAGACCGGGCCGCTCGTGTCGAACTCCCACCCGAACAGGTCGCCGTAGTAGCGGCGGAGCCTCGCCGGGTCGTTCCCGATGATCTCGAAGTGCACAACTGGCTGTGCCATGGTCCCTCCTCATGAGTGCTGGACGCCCGCGCCGACTGCGCGTGACCGCAAGCCCGCTCGCTCGAGACGATCCGCCCGACGTCACCACCATAACCAGTCTAGTTGTTAAAAACAATCTATTAGTTGTAGATTTGAGTTTCATAACGGAGGGAGGCGGGCCATGCCGACCAGCCGCAGCTACCAGGACGCCTGCGGAATCGCCCGCGCGCTCGACGTCGTCGGGGAACGGTGGGCCCTGCTCGTCGTGCGCGAACTCCTGCTTGGACCGCAGCGCTTCTCCGATCTGCGCCGCGGCCTGCCCGGGGCGAGCTCGAACCTGGTTGCCGACCGGCTGCGTGAGCTCCAGGGCCGCGACGTGGTTCGCCGCCGCAAGCTGGCCCCCCCGGCCGGTTCCTGGGTGTATGAGCTGACCGAGCAGGGACGAGAGCTCGAGCCGATCGTGCTGGCCCTGGGCGCCTGGGGGCTGCGCTTTCCGCTCCCGCCGACGCCGACCACGCTCAGCGCCACCTCGGTCCTGATCTTCCTGCGAGGCTCAGCGCGCCCCGATCCCCAGGCGCCCGCGGCCACCTACCGCCTCGAGCTTGACGACCAGGTATGGACCGTGCGGACAGAGAACCCGGACGTGCTCGATGCGGCCATCTGCGACGGGAGCGCCGCCGCCGCCGGCGACCTGCCGGCCCTTGGCCGGCTCCTGCGGGCGGCCAGCAGCCCCTCTCCCGCCCAGGCTGATTCCTGATCTCCGGGCGGGCGGCCAGCGGGACCTTCGCTCGCCCCGGAGGTTCTAGTGGCGGTGTGGAGTCGTGGGCCGGGCGGTACCTCCTTCTGTCCGCGCGGTCCAGCCCGCCGCGGCACCATCTCCGTTATCTCCGCGAAGGCTGGGCGCGTCACCCGTTCCCCGCGCGACCGCTATCACGGCGAGCAGGGCGGCCAGCGGGGCGACCAGCGCGATGAAGTCCGAGGAGCTCAGGTTGCCCAGGGCGTCCAGCGCTCCGGCGAACCCGACGATCAGGACCGCGACGACGACCAGCCCCCACCAGTTCAGGATCGCCCGCAGGGTAAAGGGCGGCGCGGGCGTCATGTCCGGCACGGCGGTGACCGGCTTCGTCCCGCGGCGTTCCGCGATGCCCTCGCGCACCCGCACGGTGACCATCAGGTCGCCCGGCTGATCAGCGATCAGGAGCAGCTCGTCGGGATGGGCCGGGTCAGGAGACTGCGCCACCGAGCCGCCTCCGGCCGCCCACGACACGACCTTCCCGGTGCCGCTGCGCCGGACGCGATAGCGGGCCTGCTCGCCGGTGATCACGGTGTCCGGCCCCTCGATGATCACCGGCGCGGCCGGGCCCGCGTCGGCGGTCCCGTCGGCCTCCGCATAGGCGGCCTTGGGACGGCCGTTGCCGTTGACGCTGCCCGTGGCGTCCGCGCCGGCGGTCACGAAGAACTGGCGTCGGGCCAGTTGCTCGGCGACCCGGACCTGGCGCGCGTGCACGCTCCAGGCCATGGCCACCACGGCACCCGCGAGCCCTGCGGCCCCCAGCCCAAGCAGGCCAGCGACCGCGGGATGACCGGCACCAGAGGCGATGAGCATGTCGTCCCCCCGATCGGGTGGTCGCGATCTGAACGACAATATTCAAACATACAATCGATACGGCTGGGAACCCTGGCTGCCGCGGCCCGCGCTCACCGATACAGCGGCGCGCCAGTGCTGATCGCGTCCCGGGAGCGGGCTGACACCAGCTCGATCGCGTGGTCGACCATGGTGACCAGGGCGTCCCGGCACGACCCCCGCTCTCGCGCGTCACACCTGACGATCGGCACGTGAGCGTCGAGGTCGAGGGCGCGCCGCACCTCGGCGTCCTCGTGACGGCGTGCCCCGGCGAAGCAATTGAGCGCGACGATGAACGGTGTGTTGCGGCGCTCGAAGTAGTCGATGGACGGAAAGCAGTCGCCGAGGCGCCTGACGTCAGCCAGTACGACGGCCCCCAGGCTCCCGTGCGACAGGTCGTCCCACATGAACCAGAAGCGCTCTTGCCCCGGCATGCCGAAGAGGTAGATCACGAGCCCGCCATTTATCGTGATCCGCCCGAAATCCATGGCGACGGTCGTGGTCTGCTTGCCTGCGACCCCGATGGCCCTGTCGATGTCCGCCCCCGGGCGGCTGAGCTTCTCCTCGGTCCGCAGCGGCTGTATCTCCGTGAGCGCGCCCACGAGCGTTGTCTTGCCTACCCCGAATCCGCCCGCGACTAAGATCTTGACGGCCACCGGTGCGGGACCTTCGTCCTCGCTTGCCTGACGCGGACGTTCAGAGTCGTCGTAGGCCATCAGCCACCTCTTTGAGTAGACGGATGTCGGTGAGCCGCTCGGGGCGTGGCCGGTTTATCCTGATCAGCTCCCGGTCGCGGAGATCCCCGAGCAGGATGCGGATCACGCCGAGCGGTAGGTCGAGCGCTGAGGCCAGGTCCGCCACGGACATGGGGTCAGCGCAATGCCGGAGTAACGCCAGATGCTCCGGCTCGAGGTCGGGCGATTCAGGCACGGACGTGCGCACGGAGTAGATCATCGAGATGACGTCGAGCACTTCCCCGGTCGGCCTGGTCCGGCCGCGGACCAGCGCGTAGGGGCGCACCACCGGGCCGGGTCCCCGGCTGGGCCGCCAGTCATCAGGCCACCGGTCACCGGGTCCCTGGCTAAGCCACCCGTCATCAGCTGGAGCCATGTCCTGTTCACACCGTTTCGCCAGCTTCGTCCGGCGGCCGGGCGTCGGCCGCCATATGCCTCCCCACCTGCTTAACGATCCGGGCCATCTCGTAGGCGACGAGGCCGACGTCTGCTGCCGAGCCGGCGAGGACGGCCAGGCAGCTTCCCTCTCCGGCAGCGGTCACGAACAGGAACACGCGGTCCATCTCGATGACGGTCTGGTGGACCTTGCCCCCGCCGAAGTGGGTCGCGCCGCCGTTGGCCAGGCTCTGGATTCCGGCGGCCAGGGCAGAGAGATGTTCGGCATCCTCGCGCGGGAGCGCGGCCGAGGTGCCGAGGACAAAGCCGTCCCGGGAAAGAACGGCCGCCTTCTCGACGTGCGCCACGCGCCCTACCAGGTCGTCGAGGAGCCAGTCGAGGTGGCTGTCGGTGCTCGTGGTCCGCTGTGGCGGCTGCCTGGTGAAATTTGTGCTCATCGGCTCTCTCCATCCTGTGGCAGGTCCGTGCCGTGGTCGGGTTCCGCGTCGGCGTCAGACTGACCGCGCTGCCAGCCTCGCCAGAAGGCGGACATGACCTTGCGCGCCGTCTCCGGCGAGCGGGAGCTTGGCGCCGCGTGGGCGGGCGAGGGCGAGCCGGCCGGCCTCCGCAGCTGCGGGGCCAGGCTCGCCTGGCGGACCCGTTGCGGGAGGCCGTTCTCGGTCAGCGTGAGGGGTGAGCCGCCGGTGGTCCGCTCCACCTGGTGCGGCACCCCGAACGCGGCCGGCTCGGGGATTCCCGGGCTGCCGAACGCCTGCAACGGGTCGGTCACGGGCAGTGGGCGGCGGCGGGGCACGCCGGGAAGGCTGGCGGCGGGCGGGCCGGCGGGAGCGGTGGGCTGCACGCCGGCGACCGGCTGCGCCGTGACGACGTGCCGGACCGCCATGGTCAGGCGCCCGCTCGGCGCGCGGGCCGGAATGGCGCCGTTACCAGAAACGCCGTCGGGAAGCACCAGATCTCGCGGGATCAGCACGATGGCCGTCATACCGCCGTACGCTGACGAGCGGACCGTCGCCCGGATGCCGTGTCGCCGGGCCAGCTGCGCCGCCACGAAGAGGCCGAACCGGTCCGAGCCTGACAGGTCGAACAGCGGCGGGTCCGCCAGCCGGGCGTTGATCGCGGTGATCTCGTCGTCGCCCAGGCCCAGTCCGCGATCCTCGATGTCGACCGCGAAGCCCTTCGCCACCAGGTCTCCGGTCATGCGGACCTCGGTGCTGGGCGGGGAGAAGGTCGTGGCGTTCTCAACGAACTCGGCGAGCAGGTGGATCACGTCCGCGACCGCGGGGCTGGCCAGCGCGGCCGGGCTTCGGCAGATCACCTTGATCCGCGTGTAGTCCTCGACCTCGGCCGCGGCCGCGCGGAGCACATCCACGAACGGCACCGGGTCGCGGAAGGTGCGCTGGGGCGAGTCGCCCGCCAGGACGATCAGGCTCTCGGCGTGGCGGCGCATGCGCGTGGTGAGGTGATCGATGCGGAACAGGTTTTCCAGGTCGTCCGGCTGCGCGGCCCGCCGCTCCAGGCCGTCGAGCAGCGCCATCTGACGCTCCAGGAGTGACTGGCTGCGGCGGGCCAGGTCGTCTGCGCTCGCATGCAGCGTCGGCACCTGCCCGGCGACGTCCACGTCCTCGCCGGCGCGAAGCCGCCGCACCACATCGGGGAGGCGGACGTTGGCCATCTCCAGAGCCGAGTCCCGCAGGCCGTGAAGCCGCCGGGCCAGGTTGACGGCGATCCACAAGGACAGGGCGACAGACAGGATGACCGCGGCCAGTCCCAGGCCGCCGGCCAGGTAGGTCTCGTGGAGCTTGATGTTGGCCTGCGACCGGGCCCCGGACTCCAGGCGCGCCTCGGCCTGTCCGACCGCCCGCTGGATCTGCGCGCTGAGCGAGGCAACCGCGGCATTCCAGGCCGCCGGGCGCACCGGGGGCGCGCTGTTCGGGGAATGGCTCGCGACCAGCCTGTTCTCCAGCGCGGCGACGGTGTTCGCCGTCTGAGGATTGACGTCGTGATTCAGGTCGCTGCGGTCTGCCTGACTGAGGTACGAGTAGCTCTGCTCGTACAGCAGCCGGTGCGCTCCCACAAGCCCCACGAACGCCTGCTGGTCGCTCGCCGGGAAGGCACGGGCAGCGAAGTTGCCGTTCAGCAGCGCGCTCTCCTGCTGGAGGTACTCGTTGGATATCGCCAGCTCGATGATCGCGATCCCCGGAAGCACCTGCGCGGAGTTGCCCTCCTGGATGATCGCCTGCTCCAGGACCTGGTAGCTGGCGGCGATCAGGTCGCTGTAGTCCGTGAAGGCCTGCTGCCCGCCGATGGACCGGTCCGCGATATTGGCCCGGAGCCCGCGCAGGCTCGCCAGGCTCTCGCGGAGGGCGGCGATGGCCTTCTCGCTGCCTGCCGAGGCGCTCTGCATAACCGACGCGGAGCCGGCCGCCGCGCTGAAGGACGCGACGGCGCCGTCGGTGGCCGTCTCCTGGCGTTGCAGCGCGGCCTGCGCGGCGGGCGTCGGCTGGCCGCCGTA
>WNFN01104346.1_pt1 | contig 15991 bp, 11 predicted proteins | sample 5400161 | NCBI WGS metagenome assembly WNFN01 (sample SAMN13153353, study PRJNA577476) | soil metagenome | isolation source: 80 cm saprolite on Douglas fir-dominated hillslope | place: USA:California | collected 2013-09-17
ATGCTTGCCGTCCTGCATCTTCTTGGTGTCGAGGGTGTCTTTCAGCTTGATAATGAATCGCGATCCGTCAGCAATGGCATTTGGAGGAGCGCCATACGTGGAAGATGGATTGCCCCGGCCGGGATAGGCCGCAGGCCCCTGCTGCTGGGGAACCGGAGTAGTTCTGTCATTTGGACGAGTCTTCAAAACCGGATCGTTCGAGCTACCGTTTTCCTGGCCGATGGCACCCAGACCCAGGATCAACACAACGGCACAGACAGGGGCTGCCCATTTTGCCTTCATGACGTTCCACCTCAATGAGTTATAGAGAACTTGACGGATGAGATGCGTGGAAGCTCCAGAAATGCTGCTTGCAGGGCGCACAATTTTTGTAAAGCTCGGCGCGGCGTGCAGTTGTCCGCTCGATGCGTAATCCAGGAATCAGGCCATTACCAAAGTAACTGTCCAGAGGTACACTTCAGGGCCGTTTTGAAGCATCATATTGTCAGCAACTGCCCGATTCCCCGGAAAGGGAATATGACATGAAAAATTGGTTTCTGCCGGCAACACTGCTGGGATTAAGTGGACTGGCGCTGGTGTTTGCCAGCGAAAAGGGCCGTGAGCGCGTGCGCCTCTTCCTGGACGATCTGTTGGAGCATGGCGACCCGCTTACGGAATTCAATAAGTTTTGTGAAGACCAATTGGATGCCATCCAGCAAAACCTGGATCGCGTGGCCAAGGCCCTGGAGGGGCCCCACCCCGGTTAACCCGCGATCTTGTTGATAGTGCCGGCCATGCGCACGTCACGTGGGGTCACGCCTCCCGCATCATGTGACACCAAAGCCATGGTGATCGTGTTGTAGCGAATATCGATGTCGGGATGGTGGTTGGCCTGCTCGGCCGCCTCAGCCACCTTATTTACAAACTGCATTGCTCCTTTGAAGTCGGGAAAACGGAAAACGCGTTGAATGGCGGTCCCGTTATGCTGCCATCCATTCAAAGAAGTGAGTTCCTGCTGGATTTCTGCATCCGTAAGCACAGCCATAGCGCACCTTTCCTAACTAGCCACCAGTGATTCTAGTGTGTTCGCGGAAAAATTGCAGCCCTGCTTTGTCCAACAGTGGGTTTTAAAAAGTCCAGGCAGAACCGGAAAAACGGTGAGCGCTAAATAGACCGGCTCGACGGACAACCTCAGGGTCAAACTGCCGCCCGGAAAACCGATCCACTTCTTCACGCGCCACCTGAATAGTCTGGGCCGCGCGATAAGGGCGGTCAGAAGTAATGGCATCAAGAGTGTCAGCCACGGAGAATATACGCGCGCCCAGCGGTATGTTCTGGCCGCTCAAACCACGCGGGTAACCTGTGCCGTCATAACGCTCCTGGTGGGCGTAGACGATTTCAGATGCTTCAGACAGGAAGGGAATTTTCTTGAGCATCTGGTATCCGCGGAAGCAATGCTCACGCATGATTTCGGTTTCGGCTTCGGTCAGTGCGCCGGGCTTGCGCAGGATGGCATCGGGAATGGCCATTTTGCCGATGTCATGCAGGAAAGCGCCGCGGGCAATCACGCGAATTTTTTCGCCGGAAAGACCCATAGCGCGGGCAATGGCGATGGTGAACGCGGTGACCCGTTTGGAATGGCCTTCGGTTTCGGCATCTTTCAGATCTAAGGCGTCACCGAGGGCTTCAAGGGTAATGTCGTAGGAACGCTCCAGGTCGGTCATGGCCTGGCGAAGCTGTTCCGTACGCGCCGCCACCAGAGACTCCAGATTTGATTGATAGGCCCTGTTTTCCAGCTTCAATCGGCGGTGTTCCAGCGCCCGGCGAACCATGGCCAGAAGCTGTTCCCGCTCAAAGGGTTTCAGCAGATAGTCATAGGCCCCGTTGCGGATGGCCGCCAGGGCCACGGAAATGTCGTGGACTGCGGTGACCATGATCACCGGCATGTCCGGGGATTTCTCTTTTGAACGCTCCAGCAATGCGATTCCGTCGAGTTCCGCCATCATCAGGTCTGACAGCATCAACTCGAACTCGCCTGTCGAGTTCAGGATGGCCAGCGCTTCCATGCCCGAAGCTGCCTGACGGGTCTTATATCCCGCGGCACTAAGCATGGAAGAGATAATCTCCCGTATCGGCTCCTCGTCATCGACAACCAGTATGCGTTCTGTGGCCATTTAGGAAAGTTTACCTGTGGGGGAGCATTAATGTAACCCAGAGTTTCCCAAAATACAATGGTCGTAACACCTAAAAAACGACGAAAAACCGGGAATTCGTGGTATACAAAGGTTACTCCTACTTCGAATAAGAAACCTTTGAATTGACCATGAACCTCACCCTCCAATCGGCATTTCTGGCTGAAATGTCGACTTTGCTGATACTGCTGGCCGGCGCAATACTTTTGTACAGCAGTTTTCGCGAAAAATATCTGGTTCCATGGATTGCCGGTTGGAGCGTATTTACCCTTTCCAAGGTCTTTCTGGCCTTAAGTTCGTCCCGTCCTGAGGTCCTGCTGTGGGCAGCCCTGGCTTATGCCTCTTATGTCATTGCGGTGGGGTTATTTGCGACTTCGGTCTTTTTTTATGTTTCGCAACGCAGGCTGTTGTGGCCATCCGTCCTCGCGCTGGCCGCGGCACTGCCTCTGGGGATTGCTTACTCGCTGTGGAGACCATATCCAGCTCTACGCTACGCCGGCTTTGCGCTTTGCTGGAGCGTAAGCATTACGGCGTCTATACAGCTTGTCCGTTTTGCCTGGGGCAGGACCAGTCTGGGACGCTGGCTGCTGGCTGCCATGTTGGTGCTGCTCCATCTGGATACGGTAGGCCAGGTCCACCAAATTGTGGGTACCGATCTGGTGGTGGATTTGCTCCTGGGACTGGGCATTATGACGATCGTGCTGGAAGATTCGCGTAATCAGGTGCAGCGCCTGGATGCGCTGAATACCATCACGCATCAGATCTCCGATTCTCGCGAATTCGATCCCACAGTGGGCACCATACTGGAAGAACTCAGGAGGATCACCCGAGCCAAAGCCGCATGGTTCCGCGTCCTTGAGGGAGACAGGTTGGAACTGGCGGCCCACCGCGGGCTCTCACAGGCTTTTGTTGAGAAAGTCGCAACCATTGAAACCGCCAAAAGCGTGAGCGGCTTTGCCCTGCGTGAAGGCGAAGTTTACGTGGTGAAGGCATCGGAGTCGACACCTGATATTCGCGCTGCACTTATCGGCGAAGGTATCCATCATCTGCTGCTGGTGCCTGTGGAAGGGAAGAATTCACCAGTGGGCATGTTTATTCTGGGCATGCCCCGATTCCGCGCTTATACCGAGCGGGAGAAGAAGTTTTTGAAGGACGCAGGCAAACAGCTTGGAATGGCCGCGGAAAATCGCAAGCTGCTGCAGCAACTTGTCCACTCCCGTAATGAGTGGGCAAGTACGTTTGATTCCATCCCGGACTGTATCCTCGTCCACGATCTGGATCACCGGATTCTGCGTGCCAACAGCGCGTTTCTGGGGCGGTTACAGCGGCCGCGCGAAGAGGTGGTGCACAGCCTGTGCGAGGAGGTATTGCCGGGCGCGACCACAAACTGGAGCGGATGTCCTTACTGCGCGCACGCCGAATGTGCGGGCGAAGAAGATCCCTGTTTTGGCGGCTATTCCGTGGTTTCCACATCTGCATATCTGGGAGAGAACCATTCCCGTGTCGGCACGGTGCACGTGATCAAGGACATTACGGAGTCCAAGGCGGCGGAAGAGCGCTTTACGTCGCTGTTCAATCACATGCATGAGGGCGTATTCGTTTCCACGCCGGAAGGCAACATCCTGGATTGCAATGAAGCGTTTGTGCGAATGCTGGGCTATGACAGCAAGGAGGACATCCTCAGGCTGGATGTGGCGCACTCCGTCTACGTCGATATGGAAGACCGGAAAAAATTCTTGAGCGAGATTTCACAGCATGGCTTCGTCCGGAACTTTGAGATCCTGCTGCGTTGCAAAGATGGCCGCAAAATCCACGTGATCGAGAGCAGCTTTGCCACGCGCTCTCCCAGCGGAAAGATTGAGCGTTACCAGGGCGTGGTACTTGATGTAACGGAAATGAAGCGGGCGGAAGACGAGATTCGCCGGCGCAACCGCGAATTGTACGTGCTGAATAATATCGCGGTTACCTTCAACCAGTCATTTGACCTGGAAGAGATTCTGCAACTGGTCATGTTGCAGATGGTGGAGCTGTTTTCTACGGATACGGCTGCTGTCTACCTGTTTGACGAAGAAACCCAGACGCTCACCAAGAAGTCTTCCTACGGACATCGCACCACATGGGCGGTGGCGAGTGAGAGCGTGGTCATACCGCAGGAATTCATCGACTCAGTCAAGGCCAGACACGCGGAAATCATCGATCAGGAAGACCTGCCGCGACTGCCACAGGTGTTGCAAAGGGCGGTGGAACTGGAAGGCCTGCATTCCTGGCTTTGGGTGGTATTGTGGCGCAAGGACAGGCTCCTGGGCGTACTGGCCAACAGCAGTCGTGTTCCCCGGGAATTTTCACGGTCGGAACAAGGCGTCATGATTGCCGTGGGCCGGCAACTGGCCACTACCATCGAGAAGGTGCAGCTCTATAACGAAACCAGGCAGGCATACGAAGACCTGCGCCGGACTCAGGAACAGCTGTTGCAAAGCGAAAAGATGTCCGCTGTCGGACAGTTAATTTCAGGTGTGGCCCACGAGCTTAACAATCCACTGACCGCCATTCTCGGTTACACGCAGCTGCTGGAGAGCGAAACGATGGAACCGCGTGTGGGAGAATTTATTCAGAAGCTGCGGAAACAGGCGCTGCGCACGCAGAGGATCGTACAGAACCTGCTGTCATTTGCGCGGCAGCACAAGCCCCAGCGCGTGCACGTGGACCTGCGCAGCGTCGTGGAAGATACGATCGCGCTCCGTGATTACGATCTAAAGGTCAACAACATTGCGGTGGAACGGGAATTCGAGGCGGTGCTGCCTTCGGTCGTGGCCGATCCGCATCAACTCGAACAGGTCTACCTGAATATCATCAACAACGCGGCGGACTCCATGATGGAGGGAGGCCGCGGAGGCCGGCTGCGCGTCAGCATCGCCACGGAAAACGGGAACGTGGTTACATCTTTCCATGATTCAGGTCCAGGTATTTACGATCCGAAACACGTTTTCGATCCGTTTTACACCACCAAAGGTGTGGGTAAAGGGACCGGGCTGGGCTTGAGCATCTGTTACGGCATAGTGAAGGAGCACGGCGGCGAGATTTCCGCGCAGAACCACCCTGCCGGAGGCGCGCTTCTGCAAGTACGATTGCCTGTTGCGGTGGGCGAAAAGCCGGTAACCGAGCGCGACCGTATTGTCGCCCGGCGCGAATCGAAGCTTGAAGGCAGCGTCCTGCTGGTGGACGATGAAGAAGCTGTTCTGGATTTCGAGCGCGAAGTTCTCAGCGCTGCGGGCTTGAAGGTAGTCACGGTTTGTTCCGGCGCTGAAGCCGTGGAGTGTCTGAAAAACGACGATTTCGACATTCTCCTTCTTGACAGCAAGATTCCCGGAACCTGGTCGAGCGAAGAGGTGTTCCACTGGATAGAACAGAACCGTCCGGAACTGGTACCGCGGACGGTGTTTGTGCTTTCCAACGTATCTGATCCCAGTGTGCGCGCTTTTGTGGACGCGACCAAAATCTTCTGCCTCGTCAAACCTTTTGAGATTTCTGACCTGCTCGCGGTGGCGCGCCGTGTATTGCGCAGGGTGAAGGCAGCTTCAAGTTCGAATTAACGCGTCCGCGTCGCTCTTACAAGCATCTTTCCCACTCCGGGGATACCAGCAAATACCAGTGCGGCGCTCCGGACCCACTTGGGGGCGGCAAGGGCGCTGCGTAAACGGGCAGCATTGCGAAATGCCGGCGTGAAGCGCTTACGGTACGCGGCTTGGTAGTGCCAGTGCGCCTGCTCCAGCGAACAGCTCCCATGCAGAAAAGGAATAATAGATAGCGCGGCGAGCGTTCCGCTTTGCAGGGCCAGCGAGATTCCGTCGCCGGCGAAAGGATCGATGAAGCCAGCGGCGTCTCCCGCGAGAAAAATGCCATTGGATTCGGTCTCTGGTTGCCGGAAATAAAGCGGAGAAGTGGTTACCGTGGAGAACAATGGCTGCCACGCGCGGCTGCGCTCGAACAGATGCGGCTCCCTGACGAAAACATCTTCCAGAGTGTGTGCAAGATCGGCGCGGACCATGGCGCAGGCATTGACCGAATTTGGGCCGACGGGAGTTACCCCGCAATAGCCGCCTGGGAAGAAATAGAGATCGACGGATTGCGGCGGCGACTGCTCAGAGAAATGGGCCTTCAGCCCGAGCCACTTTTCTTTTTTGGTGACGTCGAATTGCGTCAGTTGTGACCACCGTCCGCTGGCATTAACGACAACACGTGCAGTATAAGTGTCTTCGGATGTGCGCACGCTGAAAACTTCATCACGCTGCACCTCTTTGACGGCAACGCCTTCATGCGCTGTGACGCCTGCAGCCTGCGCGGCGGCAAAAAGCGCCGGATCGAGATCGAAACGGGGAATGCTTTGCGCGGCGGGTGAAACTGGAAGAGAGAGCGTCTTGTTATCCAGGAATATTCGCGACGAAGAAATCTGCGCGCACGATCGAACCCGCCCGTCTTCCAAGAAGCCATGCAGCAATCCTAGAGACTCCGAAGAAACAAATTCGCCGCAAACCTTCTGTCGAGGAAAGCGGTCTTTTTCTACCAGCAAGACCCTGGCGCCGGTGCGAGCAGCGGTAATGGCGCACGCAGAACCTCCCGGTCCCGCGCCGATGACGATCAGATCATATTGGGCTGCTTCCAAACGATCACTCCCATGCGGAAAAGAAAAAACTTTCTGATCTCAATGTTCTCTGCCGGCGCAACGTTGGACAGAATCTTTCTGACCTCCTCCACAGTGTAAGCCCGTCCTACTGAAGCCGGGGCGTCGTGCCGGGTGATGCGGCTGCGGTAAAGAGGCGCGCCGAGATAACTGAGCGCAAGGTGTAGTGGGTGGCGCTGGAGATCTTGAATCAGAAACGCGTGGCGTGCCACGCGCAGGCCTTCGCGCGCGAATCGGACAATCTCATCTGGCTCCAGGTGATGCAGAAAAAGGGAGCAGCCTACGGCGTCAAAACTATTGTCGCGGAAGGGAAGAGCCAAGGCATCGCCACAGACGCCAGGATGAGTTTTGCTCAGGTGCGTTGGGGCGCGATCGAGAATGACCGGTTGCGAAGAAATGCCTGAACGGGCCAGGGATCGCTGGGTGCGCGTGGCGACATATCCTTCGCCGCCGGCCACGTCGACCCAAGACAACTGTTTTAGGTTACGTTGCTGCGCGACCCGGCGCAGCAAACTGGACATGGTATGCACGCCGCCAAACCAGCCATTGAACATCCGCAGGTCTTTGAGGGAGGCCGCCACTTCGCGGGGCGTGCCGGCGTCAGAATCGAGCAGTTCGGCCACCACGACGCGCTTCATGCTCAGACCCGGGCCAATTCTTCTTCCAGCAACTGCTTGTTGTAAAGGTCAGTATAGTAGCCGTTGCGCGCGATGAGTTCTTCATGCGTGCCCAGCTCCACGATGCGCCCTTCATGCAGCACGGCGATGCGGTCAGCATTGCGGACGGTGGAGACGCGGTGAGAAATGAAGATTGTGGTGCGGTCGCGCATGACTTCACGGAGGTGGTTAAGGATTGTTTCTTCCGTGTAGGTATCAACGCTGGAAAGAGCGTCATCCAGGACGAGAATACGCGGGTCGCGAATGATGGCGCGCGCAATCGCGCTGCGCTGCTTCTGTCCGCCGGAGAGCGTGATACCGCGCTCACCCACCAGCGTTTTGTACCCTTCGGGGAAGCCCTCGATATCGCCAGCGATGTTGGCAGCGGCGGCAGCGCGGCGCACCTGGTCGTCGCTGGATGTCTCCACGCCGAATGCGATATTCTCGCGCACCGAGTCACTGAAGAGAAAAGTCTCCTGAGGAACAAAGCCGATATTCTGCCGCAGAGTTTCAAGAGGATATTCACGTATCGGACGGCCATCGATCAGGAGGGAACCAGGCGGCGCGTCATAAATACGTGGCAGCAGGTTTACCAGCGTGGTTTTGCCGGAGCCGGTCGGGCCAACGATCGCCAGACTGCTGCCTGCCGGTATGGTGAGATTCACGTCCTTGAGAACTGGAACTCCGTTGTAACTGAAATCAAGATGGCGGAACTCAATCTCACCGCGTAGCGTGGTGACTGTTTTAAGATCAGGCGCGACTTCGGCATCGGTAATTTCGGACCGCGCAACCAGGATTTCGTCAATACGGCCCATCGACGCGGTTCCGCGCTGGAAGATGTTAATGACCCAGCCAAGAGCAATGACCGGCCACGTCAGCATGACGATATATGTATTGAAAGCCACGAAATCGCCCAGGCTGATGCGGTTCAAGAGCACCTCACGTCCGCCGAGCCACAAGACAAGCACCAGAGCAAAGCCCAGCAGCAGTTCCAGCGTAGGCCATAACATGCCGGTAAGGCGGGCCAGCGGCAGGCTGCGAGTCACGTATTCCTGGTTGCTGGTCTCAAACAGCGCGATCTCGGCTTCTTCCTGCGCATACGCCCGGACCACGCGCGCGCCGGAGAAGTTTTCTTGTGCGCGGGCAGAAATATCAGAGAACTGAGCCTGGATTTTTTCGAAACGCTCATGGATCCGCCGGCCGATATATTGACCAGCGTATTTGCCGTATACATAATGGCCGGCCCAAGCAGCATGCGCACCGCATTCAGGTCATTGGTCGCCCGGGCCATGATGTCGCCGGTGCGGTTCTTCTGGTAGTAAGAATAGGAAAGCGATTCAAGATGGCGAAACATGTCATTGCGCAGATCGTATTCAATCTCACGCGAGACGCCGATCACAAGCCAGCGGGTCAGAAATTGGAACACGCCCTTGCCCAGCGCCAGTCCGATCAGCAGTGCGGAATAAATCAGTATTTTGTGCTGCGTGATGCCATGGTGGTTCAGATCGTCGACAGCGCGGCGCACCACCTGCGGCGAGAGCACCCAAAGGCCGTTATTGAACAGCACCGTGATCGCGCCCCAGAACAGCGTGACGCGATACTTATTGAGATAGGGCCACAGCGGCTTGAGATTTTTGCCCATAGAAGGAACGACAGCTAATAGATGATTTTAACAGGCAGGAAGACGCGGGGAATGAAGACAAGATTGCCGAAATCGCCGGAATTGCCAAGAGTGGGAATTGAGCCTTCCTATCCAGCTCCATCGTGCGAATTTTCACGACGGCGTTTTCATAATCAGATATCCCCCGGCCAATCCAAAAATCAAATCAGGCGACCATGCGGCGATCAGCGGCGGAAGCTGGCTGACGTTGCCCATCGCTTCAAACAAGCTGGAGGTCAGAACGTAAGTTACTCCGATGACCAGCGCCACCACGATGCCGCTCAGGGCTCCCCGACGCCCGCCGGAAAGCGCGAAAGGTACGGCAAGAACAGCCATGACGAGTGTGATCAGCGGGAAGGCAAGTTTCTTCTGCAATTGAACGCGGAGACGCACCACATCAAAGCCACCCTGTTGCAGGTCATAGATATAGCGCTGCAGTTCGTCATAGTTCATCTCAGACGATTGCAGGACTTCTTTCTTGAAGTAAGTTGGCGGTTCGTTCAGCTCGGCGAAGGTGCTGACGTCAAATTTGCGCAGATCTTCGCGGGGATCGGCGCCCTGAGAGTTGCTCCAGGAGCGCTGCCAGCCGTTTTCAAAAGTCCATTTCTGTAAGTGCTCCGCCCATCGCGCCCGAGCGGCATAGACGCGTTTGATCATCTGGAACGAATGCGGATTCAACTCAAAGACTGAGACGCTGCCGAAGGTGTTGCGGTCCGGATCAAATGCCTCATAGTAATAAATCTTTCGGTTTTCCACCGTGCCGTCAGACCTCTTTTTGCTCTCGCCAAAAATCCACTTACGGTCAGGGCGCAGGTAGGTCTGCGCCGGCTTCCCTTTGATCATGTTGCGCAAGGTCTCAACACGCTTGTTGGCGTAAGGCAGGTACCACTGGTCAAGCACAAAAAGTCCGCCGGCCAGAGTGGTGGCAATAATGAGAATCGGAATGACCGTGCGGTAGATGCTGACGCCTGTCGCTTTCATGGCGGTAATTTCATTCGATTTCTGCATCAGCCCAAACATGATCAGCACGGTCAGCAGTACGGCCAAAGGCGTGACCTGATAGAGCACGGAGGGAACAAAGTTGAGAAGGTATTCAAGCTGGGTGAGAAGCGGAATTTTCTTTCTTACAATGTCGGAAAGCAACTCGAAGTAGGTAAAAACCAGGAACAGAACCAGCAGGCTGGAAAGGATGAGCAGCAGATAACTGACAAAGCTGCGCAGGACGTAGTCATCGAGAATAAGGGGAAAGCGCGTGCTGAAAAGGCGGCCGCGCCTGCGGCTGCCGTTCGCCGGCTCGTCAACTTTGGAGTTGAACAGCTTTCCAAAAATGTCCTTGAACTGGCCGAGCAACATCTGGCCCAGGCCGAGTTCGATGGGAACTTTATCCGTGCGTGTGAGCAGCACAATGCCGATGAGCGCAAAGACGATGTTGGCCATCCATACGCCGAGCACGGGAGACATTTTTCCGCCACGCGCCAGAGAGACGCCGATGATAGATACAAAGTAATAGATAAACACCAGAACGATGGTGAGCACAAATCCCGCGCCCTTGCCGCCTTTCTTGGCGGAAAGACCCAACGGTATACCGATCAGCACCAGCACCAGGCACGCGGTAGGCAGGGCCAGGCGACGGTTGAATTCTATCCAGTACCAGCGGGCAAACTCTTTGTTGGAATTGTATTTCTGCCGGTAAAGTTCGCGGGTGCTGAGCTGCGCCACCGGAACAGCTTCCTGCGCCGGTTTGGTCACGGGCGGCAAGCTGATGGCGATATCGGTTTCTTCAAAGGTAGTAATGGTGTACTGGTCAGGCGTGCGGGAATTCGTATCATGCGTTTCGCCATTGATTAAATGGAGCCGGATGGCTTCCGTGCCGGACGCGCTGACGATGGCTTCCTTGGCGATGGTGATCTTTGGCGCGCCGGGAGTACTGATGTCGGCGTCAAATACATTTTTCCAGACCGCGGCGCCTGAAGCGCTGGAAATGTCTTCCACGTAAAGCACATGGTTTTTGAAACCCTCGTAGAAGACATGAGGCTGGACCTCGAAAGAAATCTGGGTGGCAGCCAGCTTATTTTGCAGCCCCGCCAACGCTGCTGCAGAGCGGGGTTCCACGATCACGGTATTGACCAGCGCCAGCAACCAGGCGGCAAGCCCGAAAACCGAAATGATCCTGAGGAATTTGCGGACGCTTACACCGGAGGCCCGCATCGCCGTGACTTCACTATCGGCCGCCATGCGGCTCAGACCAAGCAGGATGCCCACCAGCACTCCCATGGGGATGGTGACTTTCAATGCCGCGGGCAGAGTGAGGAAGAAAATTTCCGCTACGCTCGGAAAAGGAGCGCTGTTGCGCACCACGGCTTCAAGAATGCGCGTAAGTTCGCGCATAAAAATGACAAACGTGAAGACGGAGGCCCCGATCAGCCCGTGCCAGAGCACTTCCTTCAGTATGTAGCGGGTAAAGATGCGCACGCGATTTTCTTCTGAAAGTCTAGCAGAAGCCCGCTTGTGTTATTAATGGATAATCAATGGGTACGCCCGCAATCCATCTGCTGTTCCTCTGGCACATGCACCAGCCGTATTACAAGGACCTGGTCACCGGGGAATATCGCCTGCCCTGGGTGCGTTTACACGCGCTCAAAGACTATTACGGCATGGTGAAGCTGCTGGATGAGTTTCCTGGCCTGCACCAGACATTTAACCTCGTCCCGTCACTGGTCACGCAATTACAGGAGTACGTCGGCGGAACCGCTCAGGACCCCTTCCTGCAAGTGGCCGCCATGCCTGCTGATGAGATGGACCTGGCGGAGCGGCTGTTTGCGATCCAGTATCTGTTTCAGGCCAACGCGGAAAACATGATTGGCCGCTATCCGCGCTATCGCGAGTTGTGGCTGGAGTTTCACGCACGCCCCCAGGATGCGCAGAACAATGCCCGGCGCATGAGCAACGGCGACCTTACCGATCTCCAGGTGCTCTCGCAGATCGCCTGGATGGATGAATTTTTTCTGGATGATCCCACGGTCAACGAACTGATCAGCAAGGGCCGTGAATTTTCACTGAAAGACCAGCAGCAGGTGATCCAGATGCAACAGGAATTTCTGGCCAAGGTGCTGCCGGCCTATGCCGCGGCAGGGAAGCGTGGCGCGATTGAGATTTCAACCTCCCCTTTTTACCATCCCATCCTGCCGCTGGTTTGCGACACCAGCATGGGAGCGGTTTCGCATAATGGCCTGCCGCTGCCAACGCAGCGGTTTCGACATCCGGAAGATGCGCGCGAGCAAATCGAACGCGGCTTGACCCTGCATGAACAGGTCTTCGGGGCTCGACCACGCGGTATGTGGCCGTCAGAAGGAAGCGTGTCGAATGAAGCCCTGACAATCGCCCATCAAGCGGGAGTGAAATGGATGGCGACCGACGAGGGTGTGCTGTGCCGTTCGCTGGGAACGATTTTCGATCGCGATGGCAGCGGAAAACTGGATGCCGGAAGCGCCGGACAGCTCTACCAGATCTTTCGCTGGCAGCAAGGCGCGGCAGAAATGAGCATGGTTTTCCGCGACCATTCACTCTCTGACCTGATCGGCTTTGTCTATTCCGGCGTGCCGGCCAGAGAGGCCGCCGATGATTTTATTCGTCGCGTGAAGCAGGCAGCCGAGCCGGTGCTGGCGAAAGGCAAGACCGCGGTCGTGCCAATCATTCTTGACGGCGAGAATGCGTGGGAATTTTATCCGCAGTCCGGACGGGAATTTCTGCGGCGATTATACGATGGCATTCAAAAAGATCCATCAATTGCGGCGCTGACAGTTTCTGAAGCCATTGACCGGGAGCCCGCGCCGACGACCATCGGTTCCATTGTTCCAGGCTCGTGGATCAACTCGAACTTCGATGTATGGATCGGCGCACCCGAGGACAACGTGGCGTGGGACCAGCTAACCGCGGCGCGGGATTTCTTTGCGGCAAATGCGGGCAAAGTTTCCGAACAACAGGCCGCTCTAGCGTATGAAGAATTGCTTATCGCGGAAGGTAGTGACTGGAACTGGTGGTATGGCCCGGAGCACCACTCGGCCAATGATCGCGATTTTGATGAGCTGTATCGCAAGCATCTCTCCAACGTCTATCTTGCCCTGGGCGGCACGCCGCCCGACGTGTTAGCGCAGCCGATTGCCGGCGCTCACGCCAAACCGCAGTTCACGCCGCAAACCACATATATCCATCCGGCGGTCGATGGAAAAAATATTGGCTATTTTGAATGGCTGGGCGCGGCCTCACACGTCGCCGATCGGCATTCGTCCGCCATGCATGGAAAACTTTTTGTGCTGGACACCGGCTATGCCGGGATCGATGAAGAAAACCTATACTGCCGCGTGGATTTTATCGACCCTCCGGCGGAATGGGCCACCGGAGATACGCGCCTTGTGGTGACGATCGATACGTTGGCTCCTCGCAGCAATGGGGTCCAGAACGCCCGCCTGGAGGCTGACATATCAGGGGGAAAGCTTCGCGGATGGAAGCTGGGCGAGAACGGCAAGCAAACGGACACGGAATCTGTTCGGGCAGGGATTGGATCGATTTTTGAGTGCCAGGTTCCGCTCAAGCTGCTAAATGCGCTCATGGAGGCCCAACTTCGCATTCGCTTTTCCCTGTGGCGCGATGGCTTGCCGCTGGATGCGCTTCCTCAAGAAGGCGCGATCGAAGTACGCGTCGCTCCGGAAAGCGAATTAAGCGCGCTGCCTTATGCGAGACCATAAGACAGACCGATGTGTAATTCCTTGCGGCAAAAAATTGAGGGCCCGACTTGCGCGGCGAGCCCGCTGCAGCAGGAGCAGGTCCTTCCCCTTCGGCAAGCTCAGCGTAGCCAGGTAAAAAGATTAAGAGCGAGTCCGATTTGCGTGGCGAGCCCGCCGCATCAGGAGCTGAGAAATGTTTACAAGGATGTAACTCTCAAGCGGTGTGGATCGAAGCGACAAAAGAAAAAGAAGGCCTGCTTGCGCAGGCCTTCAAGGGTTGAGGGGTAGAGGAACTTTTTAGTGGTTGTCGTCGTCGCGGACCGCGATCATCGAGTATGCACCGGCATTGAAGAACACCAGACCGCGTACGCGTATGGTGGCTCCGGCTACCGGCGTAGTCTTCAGAGTCGCGCCGTTGGCGAACGTGACCGGCACAGAGGTGGCGCCGCTCAGAGTACCGAAAGCGGACGTTGGACTGATGCTGAGCGTAAAGCCTGAGGCGGTTGGCGCAGGTGAAGCCGCAACCGTACCGATCAGGGCCTGCTCACGCAGTTTGACCTTGTTGGCCAGGACGGCAGGAGCACTGGTGCTGGAATCAGCCTCAATGCGCTGGCCTTTGCCAATGTGCGTTGCATCAAACGCGGGAGCAGTGATGTTCAGCTTGTCTGCGCGCACGCTGTAAACGGTGCTGGAGTTGACGGCAATATCCACCGTGACCGGCGAGTTTGAAGTGCCCGTCGAATCTTCCTGATGGACAACCGTGATCTTGGTCAGTGGGTTATCCAGCGCCGAGATCAGACCTTCGACTTCTTCGCCGGCCTGGGGGCCTTCTCTCTCGACTTTGGTTGCGAGCTTGGTGCCGTCGCTCTTGGTGACGCCGTCAACTTCAACGATATCGCCAACCTTCAGGTCAGAGAGCTGCGTGATGGCGTCTTTGAACCTGGTGTTGGCGTCAGTGGCGAAAGTGATGTCCGTGGTTTTGGTTGTGATGGTGAAATTGGGAGCGGCGATGCTCTTCACCGAACCATGAACGTCTTCCAGTTCGCCATTGTCGTGGTCTTCATTTCCTTCATTGCCGGCCGGCGGCGTGGCAGCCGAGGTCACGTTGAATTTCGGAGTGACAGTAGCTGAAGTGATTGGCGTTCCGTTGAGTACCACGGATGCTGCCAGGTCAAGGTCAAAGTTGAGGAACAGCGGCGTGGTTGTAACTGTGATGTTAGGAAATGTTACGGTCACTGTGCCGCCGGAAATCGTGGCTGGAACCTGTGTCGGCGTGGTGCCATTGATGACCACAACTTCAGCGCTGGTCACGGAAATTGTCGCTCCGCTATAGGTGCCCGGCGGAAGGTTTGCCAGCGTTAATGGCTCAAACGTGCCGGCTTGGTGTGAAAACTCGACTTCAGCTGGTTTTGCCAGCAGATTCGCTGTGGTAGCGGTTGGGCTTACGCCGGTAAGGGTGATTGAGCTGATGTTCAGCTCAAATTTAGCAATCTGGTCATTGACGGCGTCACCGGTCTGAAGGACGATTTGTCCCGCTCCGGTCGAAACTGTATTCTTCGAACCGCCTCCGCAACCTGTCAGCAACAAAGCAAACACCACGCATAGTAGTGTGAACAAATAAACCCTTTTCATAGGGCCTCCAAGAATAGAATTTCTGAGGAATTCGATCGAGTGGCGTTGTGTTAGTAGAGTACTACGAACATCGTCCTGATAGTGGGGCGAACCCGTCTTGTCATCGCTCCCTTGTACATGCCCCAGGCATCCGCAAGACAACGAACCTCCGGTGTGCTTTTGCCGCGAGAGATACGCGGCGAAAGTGGCAGAGTTCGAGACTTTAAGAACGCTTTTCAGGCTGTACCTTTTTTCCTTTCAGGACGAAGTAGCACAGGGGAATCTATGCTGACTGGCTGAAGTAAGTGCAGTCGGTGTGCCAATTCCGCATAGTAGTTAAACCCTTTGGTTTCAGCAGCTCAGGTGGTCTAGAAAGGTGTGGCTGAGTTGATCTGACTCGGACATCGTGTCTTGCGGACACAGGTTGCAGTCTTTTTTTACTGCTGTAGACAAACAAAAAAAGCGGCGCTTGTTCCGAGATGTGAACAGCG
>WNFN01009213.1_pt2 | contig 15982 bp, 15 predicted proteins | sample 5400161 | NCBI WGS metagenome assembly WNFN01 (sample SAMN13153353, study PRJNA577476) | soil metagenome | isolation source: 80 cm saprolite on Douglas fir-dominated hillslope | place: USA:California | collected 2013-09-17
AGGAAAGCATTTTCGGCCGCTTCGATGATGAGGCGATGGAATGGAAGATCGTGTTGGACGTACGCTTCCATATCTCCAGCGCGCGCTGCTGCCACCATCGCCAAATAACGTTTCCGCAGTGGCTCGACTTTCCCTTTCAAAGATCGCGCCCCCTTTTCTGCGGCGTAACATTCCAATACGGCTCTCAACTCATAGGCCTCGATCAATTCTTCCGGTGTGACCTGTCGAACCCGGGCGCCTTTGTAGGCTTCCGACTCGACGATCCTCAGACTCTCCAGCTCGCGCAAAGCTTCGCGTACCGGAATCGGGCTGGTATTGAGTTCCCTGGCCAAGGCGACCTCGCGTAACCTCTGACCGGGCGCATACCGGCCCTTCAGAATTCGTTCAAGAATCTGCTGTTTAACCTGGTCTTTGAGCGATCGTCTCTGGACGGGCATACCGGTATTAATACGCGAAACCTAGGATATTCTATTGAATCATTGGAAGCAAGAGTCGAGATTATTGGCGGCAACGGAGCCCGTCTGGTGCGAGAACAACCCGTTTTATGGAGTAAATATTATATAGGAAATATGTTAGACAGGTCTGACTACTGATTGGGAAAACCAGCCGCGGCGCGCTCGACCGCCGCGCGATCCTGCTCGACATTCGCTAGGTCGCGGACTATCTCCGGGGGTTCCGCCACACTCTCTATACTTCATTAAATCCTTTGTGTTGTACGCCTTTATCCAAATCTGCTAATACACGCGTCAAAAATGCCGCGCCCTCACGAGCACAGTGTGCACGTACAATCTTCTTTCTGCCGGTCTATTGTCTGCGGCTTGGTCCTTGTACTTATTGGCCCTCCAGGTTTGTTTGCGCAAACTGAGGGAGACGATGTTTGGCTCAACCGGGAGAGAGGAAGTTGGTTCGATGGGGGAAATTGGTCGGCGGAGGCCGCACCATCGCCGGGCCGGTATGCGTTCGTCAATGACGGCGGTACCGCGCAAATCGGCGGCACCGGCAAGAGAGTCGAGATCGCCAACCTTACGTTCGCCAACCAGGCTGTAACCGGAGCGATTATTAACGCCGGATCTCTGGTCAAACGGGGGTTAGGAACCTGGACTATCGATCGAGCGTTAACCGCGCCCGTCTCTACCGAAGTCCTGGTCGGAGTATTAGCTGTCAATCAGACATTGACCTCGTCGACGGTAACCGTTCAATCTGGTGCAGCACTTACGGGTCCGGGAACGATTGTCGGAAACCTTTTTAACTTCGGACTGCTTCATCCGGGTGACGCTCCAGGCACGCTTCGGATTAACGGAAACTTCACCCAAAGTTCATCTGGTATTCTAAATATCGAGCTCGCTTCCATAACCGATTTCGATCGGTTAATTGCGAGTGGTCGAGCGACTCTGGATGGCACGTTACGGCTATTCTTGTTGAACGGTTTCAGGCCGACCAACGGCCAGTTCCAAATTATCACTGCCGGACAAGGGATATTCGGGAAATTCGCCACGGTCATTAGCCCGAGCGGTGATCCTTTCCAGATCACCTATGCGAACGGACTGGTCACCGTTTTGCCTTTACGTTGTTGGCCGATTCTACTTTTTATGGGTTCGGAACACCGGCCGACCGCGCGTTCGCGACTGGCAGAAATAACGTGATCGGAATCTCTTTCGATGCTTCGGAATTCGATATCAAAGGCCAGAAAGGGGAGACTTACACTTTTCCGATTACCGGCGCGTTCAAGATCAGTGATCGGGTTCATCTAGACTATGTGATTCCTCTGCAATACGTGAAGCTGTCCGACGTTGAGCTTTTTCAAGGCGGGTTGACCCTCGATGTGCCGATCCAGGTCATCGTCTCCTCAAGTGAGCAGCCCTGGTCGTGGGATGTCACTCCCACGCTCGCGTTTGCTGAGGCTGGCAGCAAAGAATGGATCGGGGACGGAGCCCTTACCAATCTTCTATGTTATCGCTTCAAAAACGTCGCCTTGGGCTATGGCAATTATTTGAGCTTCTTTGAGGGCCATCGGTGGACCTTTGACGATGTCAACTTCGACAAGCGCGTGAGCCAACAGATCATGAAAAATGGTCTGAAAGTTACAGCCCAGTCTGGTAACTGGGTTTTCGATGCCTACGGCATCTATACTCAATACTTCCAATCGGCGGCGATTAGTTCCTATTACACGCTTGGTGCCGAAGTCGGGCGGTATTTCATTTGGACTTACAAAGGAATCCCGGTCGATCTCGGTTATCTCAGCCTCGGCTTCTATACCGAGCAGGGAAACCGGTTTAGTTCCGGTCATGTCCAATTTGGCTCGGCCTGGAGATTCTGAGGGAAGTCATTCCTGTCCTGGCAAAGCTAGGTAAACAACACCGCGCGGTGAACCTGGCTTGCGCTTACGGCTGCTCGGAGAGCGGTCGCCGCTCAGTCTAGAAGTACCACTATAGAAAAAACGTAGGTACGCCTTGACTACTGGCTTTTACGCATATATAACTACAAACATAGAGAATGTTATGAAGTGTATGCAAAAAGATTAATGTAGGACCTATGAGTGGCGCGCGATCAATACCCGATGAAAGATAAACCTGGTTTCATGCCAGCGGCGCGGGAATTACCGAGAACTGCTTTCTTATCGAAAGGCCGAAGTTGTTTATGATCTTACTTATCGATTCTGTCAGCGGTTTCTTGCCAGGCTGGACCGCACCGTTGATCAGATGGTCCAAGCGGCCCGATCTGGGAAACAAAACATCATAGAAGGTAGCAAAGTTTCCGGAACCTCCAAAGAGATGGAGATGAAGCTGCTTGGCGTTCCGCGCGCCAGCCTTGAGCAATTGCTGGGCGACTATTGCGACTTCCTTCGCGTGCGCGCTCTTCCGATTTGGGAAAAGGAGAGTCGCCAAGCCCGATTTGTCAGGCGACTGGGAACCAAGGCCGATCTGAGTTACGCGGATTATTGGGAATTTGTGAAACCCGGCCGGCTCAGTAGTCGCGAATATTGCCGTCTGTCTAATTCACCAAACGGACTTCCTTTTGGACCGGCAAATCGGCCGGCTCGAGCGGGATTTTGTTCAAGAGGGCGGGCTCCGCGAACGTATGACTCGCGCCAGGTGAACGAGGGTAAGCGATCGGACACATCGGACACCTGAACCTATAAGTCCGATGCGGCCCATCGGTTCTATGCGTCCCATGCGACCGATCGGTCCTAGGAGTCTCATGGAACACATCGGTCCTATGCGTCGCGTGCGACCCGATAGGTCCTATGCGTCTCATGCGACCCATCAGTCCTATTCCGTGGGCGGAAGTCTATCTTTGCATCGATGCCTGGCGCAGGATCGCTTGAGGCAATCGAAACGATCAGTGAGCTGGTGGCACATCCTCGGTTTCATCTCTCATTTATCTGCTCTACCATATCGCCAATGAATCATTGGACACCCATTCAGATCATTTCGCTGGTCGCTGTTCTCACCGCGAACAGCGTTTCCGGACAAACGAGCAGGCTCACCACCGCCACTGACGTTGCGCGTTATCTGGCTGGAATGCCGGTCTCACAGGGTTCGCCTTTGGAACCGCTAACTCGTGATCCCCAGTGGGTTGCGCACTCCAACGCGATGAACAGCTCCTTCAGTAAGCTGGACCAGCGGCAAATAAACAACATTCGAATCTGGCGAGCTGAGGTGTTAGCTCCGGTCATCCAGTCGAGTCGGACCTGTCTCTATCTCTTCGGGGGCCCCGACTTTCTTTACGCGAATGCTTTTTTTCCGGACGCATCAACTTATGTACTTCAAGGTTTGGAGCCGGTAGAATCGATTCCGGACTTAATGACTCTCCCGATCCAATCGCTGGACAGCACTCTGCAGAACATCGAAATATCGCTGAACCCGGTTTTGAACTTCAGCTACTTCGAAACCAAAGATATGCGGACTGATTTTTCCCGGTCACAACTCAAAGGCGTTTTGCCGGCCATTTTCGTGTTCATCGCTCGAACTGGAATGGAGATAACCAGACTAGATTACATTTCGCTTGAGCCAAACGGAGGAATCGTCAGTGGCTTTCGCGGATCCGTGCGCGGCGCGCGGATCGCTCTTGTCGACCCCGCAACAAATGCGCAGAAGACCCTCTATTATTTCAGCTCGGACCTCTCTGACGGTTTTTTGAAAGGCAATCCTGCTGTGTTGCGTTTTTGCGAACGTCTGGGCCCGGCGAACGCGTTTTTGAAAGCCGCTTCCTACCTGATGTATCAGAATAGCTTTAACACTGTGCGGGGTTGGTTACTGCAGGACAGTGCTTCAATATTACAGGATGACTCCGGCATTCCGATTCGTTACCTGACAACGGATAGATGGACATTGCGGGTCTTCGGCTCTTATCCCGGCCAATTACCGCACCTCGACTTTGATGCTCGCGGTCCGGAAACGGTGACGGCCTGTGGCCTGATGCTTTAGCCTCAGGGGAGCGTGTGCGTGCGCCTTGTTTCTTCAGCGGCTCAAGAGCTTTGGATCCCATATCGACAGAATTGTCAGCTGACTTCTAAAAGATGGAATAGAAATCTCCTCCGTTTTTCTCATAGTCATCAAGCGGCATTCCCGAATGTCTCCTTTGCTATTTGCTATTTGCTATCAGCCTCAGCAGCCCTGGAAACCGCTTGTCCAACTCCGCCCTGCGCAGCGATGTCATGCACTTGGTTCCCTCAGTCCGAGTGAAGATCAGGCCGGCATCGCGCAAGACATCGAAATGATGAGATCGAGTTGCTTTCGACACATCCAACGCAAATTCGTTGCAAGCAAGCTCTTGGCCATCCGCCAGCGCGCGAATGATGGCGACCCGGCATTGATCGGAAAGAGCCTGCATCACGGTCGCTAAGGCGACCCGGCTGAGCGAAGGGTGATAGTAAACCTTCATAGGGATACTCGAAACATACCATGTTGAGATAGTTAGACAATGATCGAACTATTGGTTGACTTGTGGCTGGCTGCTCGGATAGTTCGATCCAGATCGAACTTGGCGATCGATTGATCGCGCTACCAACATTATGACAACACTGCAAGACCCGATTCGGATCGGTGATTGGAACCTTCCCAATCGCGTAATCATGGCTCCATTGACCCGCTGCCGAGCGAGCGAAGGGCGCGTTCCCAATGAATTGATGCGAGAATACTACCAGCAACGCGCCAGTGCCGGTCTGATTATTTCCGAAGCGACTTCGATCTCTCCGATGGGCGTCGGGTATCCCGACACCCCAGGAATCTGGTCGAAAGAACAGGTCGGGGGCTGGAAACGGGTGACCGATGGTGTCCATAACGGGGGAGGACGAATCATTCTGCAATTGTGGCATGTCGGTCGCGTGTCGGACCCGATTTACCTTAACGGCGCACTTCCCGTTGCGCCGAGCGCGATAGCGCCGGACGGCCACGTGAGCTTGGTTCGCCCGCAGAAGTCGTTCGTGACTCCTCGCGCGCTCGAGCTCGATGAGATTCCTGGTATTATTGCTGAGTACCGCCGAGGAGCGGAAAACGCGCTCGCGGCCGGCTTTGATGGGGTCGAGCTCCACGGTGCAAATGGTTACCTGCTCGATCAATTTCTTCAGGATGTGAGTAACCATCGCACGGATGAATATGGCGGAGTGATCGAGAACCGGGCGCGACTCATGCTTGCGGCCGTCGATGCGGCGATTTCAGTTTGGGGCGCAAGCCGAGTCGGCCTGCATCTCAACCCGCGTGGCAGTTCACATTCGATGGGTGATTCCAACAAAGCAGCAACTTTCGGATTCGTAGCTCGTGAAGTGGGCAAACGGGGTATCGCGTTTGTTTGTGCCCGTGAATCTTTGGAGGAACCGCGGCTTGCTCCGGAGCTGAAGAAGGCGTTTGGCGGTCCCTTTATTGCTAACGAATTGTTTACCAAGGAAACCGGCGAACAGGTATTGGCTCACGGTGAAGCCGACGCGGTTGCTTATGGGCGGTCGTTCATTGCCAATCCGGATCTGCCTCGGCGCTTCGCCTTAAATGCGCCGCTCAACGAGCCGGTTGCCGATACGTTCTATGGTTCGGGCCCGCGCGGTTACACCGATTATCCCTCTCTGGATTTGGAACAGGAAGCCGCGTGAAGACTGATAAGGTCAAATCGATCCGTCGGACCGGCCGGGACGGATAGCTCTCTAAAAACGCTAACCCAGCGCTTCGTACTGGGCTACTTTCGTCAGGCCCTACGGGGCTGATTTTCTCTAACCACCAACGACCTGCGCGATCCTCATCCCGAACCCTTAAGTTGACGCGCATGGGCAGCCGCCTGGCGGCTGCCGGACCGCTACCGAAAACCGGATCGACAAAGGCCTTGCCGGAGGCGTTCTTTAGAAACGACAAATGAGCGAATACAATCTGAGCGGCAAAACAGCAATCATCACCGGGGCCAGCAAAGGATTAGGTAAGGCAATGGCCTTGGCTTTGGGTTCCGCGGGTGCGAACATTGCGCTCGTCTCACGAGACATCGAGCAGTTGGACGGAGTAAGACAAGCGGTGGATAGCGTGGGCGGCAAAGCGCAAGTCTTCCGGGCCGACGTTTCCCAAGAAGAGCAGGTCCGAAAGCTTGAGCGCGACGTGATTGCAGCTTTCGACCGTGTCCATATTTTAATCAACAACGCTGGCATTAATCTCCGCAAGCAGTTAGTCGAATTTACGCTGGAAGAGTGGCGCCATGTTCTCGATACCAACCTGACGAGCGTCTTCCTCATGTGCCGATCGTTCGCCCCACAAATGAGAGGCAGAGGCTACGGCCGCATTATCAATATGACATCGACCATGAGTCACGTTTCAATTCCCGGTCGCTCGGCCTACTCCGCCAGCAAGACAGCCTTGCTCGGTTTAACGCGTGCACTGGCACTGGAGCTGGCTGCCGAGGGCGTCACCAATTCCTTGCGAAAATTCCGGTCGGCCGTTGGGGACACGTGGAAGAAATTGGCCATCTTGCCCTCTATTTATGCTCCGAGGCCGCAGGCTTCATTACCGGGACGGATATTCTGATTGATGGCGGTTGGACCGCGCAATAAGTTGCGAGTTGCGAGTCAAACGATCGGCGCGCGTCTCCTAACCGGTAACTCGCAACCCGCAACTTATAACCCGCAACTCTTCTTACACGAACAGCGGAAGCATATCGAGTCGAGCACACTGTTCGCGCATCGTCGCATCATCGGGCGCCGAGGTGAAACGACTCGCTGCATCCAGTACCTTAGGGAGAAGCCGGATGTCGCCTACCGTAGCAAGGAAGATCCCGGGACGCGCGAGAACCCAGTGTACAGCCGCATCAATATCGGCTTGCTCTTCGAACGGTTCGTACCAGGTAGCCCGTGTGCGTTCACGACCCCACCACGGTCGACGTGCGATCGACTTGATCGTCACCACCGCCACGTTCCGCTCGGCGCAAACGGCAGCCACCCGTTCGAACGCCGCAGCGTAATGAGGATCTTGCATCATGATGTAACTGTGGGGAAGCAAGACGCTATCGAAGTCGAAGCGCTCCAGACTTCGCAAATGGGTTGCCGCGATCTGTGTACCGTGACCGGTAATTCCGATAAACCGAACTAAGCCTTGCTCGCGAGCCTCAATGCAAGCCTCGAGCGCACCCTTCGGGCTCAGAGCGGTGTCCCATTCGATAGGATCGGCGAGGCTGTGGAGTTGAATAAGATCGAAACGCTCCACGCCCATGCGTTCAAGGGAACGATGGATGTCGCGTTTGGCCGCGTCATAGGTCCGGCCACCAGTCTTCGTCGCGAGAAAGAAGCGTCCGGGATGTTCTCGCAGCCACGGCGCAATTCGCAACTCCGCCTCGCCGTAGCCGGCCGCAACATCGATATGGTTGACGCCATAGCGTAACAGTATCTCAAGGGCCTGGTCCGCTTCCTCTTGAGAGACTTTCGACAGGCCCGCGGCCCCGAAAACGGCGCGCGTGCTTTCGTGTCCCGTTCGTCCAAACAACTTTTTAGCAATCATAGCTGCGTCTTCCAGTAGAAACGTCGAAGTGTGATCGGAATTCAAGCGGCAGTTCCTTGGCCGCCTTTCGATGCACTCAATCTCGGCAACCGCCAATCGTGCTCTATACGGAGCAGGCGATTATATTTCGCCAGGCGCTCCGATTGGGTGATAGAGCCAACTTTGATAAAGTCGCCAGACCAGCCGACTGCCAGATCCGCCAGCCAGTGGTCTTCGGTTTCGCCGCTGCGTGCGCTCATTGAGACCCGCCAACCGGCCTCTCGGGCAATGCGGTGAGCTTCTCTCGCTTCGGTCAGTGTTCCGATCTGATTCAGCTTCAGCAGCAGAGCGTTTGCCGCCTTGAGCCCGATGGCGCGCCGGATCCTATCCGGGTTGGTACAGGTGAGATCGTCGGCGAGGGTTAGCGCCCAGCCTTCCAATCTTGATCGCAGTTTCGGCCAGTTGACCCAGTCATCTTCGGCGAGACCATCTTCGACACTGACGATTGGAAATGCCTTTACCCATTGGTCGATTTTATCAATGAGGTCTTCCGCTGCCTCGCTTTGGCCATCCAGGTGATAATTCTCACCTAGCAGGAAGTGACTTGCCGCTACGTCGATCGCGAGAGCGACCTCTTTCCCGACACGAAATCCGGCTGCCTCGATGGCCTCTGCCGCGCTTTCCAGCATCTCCGAACTGTGTCGGAACGGAGGTGCCAATCCGCCTTCATCTGCCGTTAACGCTCGCGAATCGTATTTTCGAAAAGCGAGTTCGGCGGCAGATTGATAGACCTCATAGACTATAGCCAGGCTATCCGCGATGTTCGCAGCCTCGATCGGTACAACGAGCACGTCCTGAATTGAGACTTGGCCAAAGGCATGTTTGCCGCCACTGAAAAGATTGACGGTTAACTGCGGAAACGTCGGCTTCTCATTTGCTATCAGCGATGCGAAATACTGGAAAAGTTCGACGCGGTCGAGGCGAGCGCTTGCTCTGGCGAAGGCGAGCGAAGTCGCGAGAATTGCATTCGCTCCCAACCGGCTCTTATCTGGGGTTCCATCGAGCTCGATCAAAACGCGATCTAACGAATCCTGGTCAGCGAACTCTCGACCCACCAAAGCCGAAGCAATTAGGCCACAGACGTTCGCGACTGCTTTTCGCGTGCCCAGACCGCGGTATCGCTTGTCCTGATCGCGTAATTCCTTCGCTTCCGCTTTACCGGTTGAGGCACCAGAAGGCACGGAAACGGTTTCAACTACGCGGCCGTCTAAGCCGACCGTCACTGCGAGCGTAGGACGGCCGCGGCTGTCCAAAATTTCCAAAGCGTCCAGCTGCGTTATCCGGCTCACGACATTATTCTCCTGGCAAAGATTTCAACCAGTTCCGAAAGCGTAGTCGGGGCTGCTTCGATTAAATCAAGGGCAGCATGGGTCTGTGCCGCCCGTTCTGAGTCATTCAAATACTCGAGGGGCGAACGGCCAACTGCGCGCGCGAGCAGGCAGGCAGATGTGTGTTTTACCGCCCGGTGCTCCAATCCTGTGCTCCAGGGCGATTCGCGAACCAGCCGGAAGTACGTATCCCAGTAACGCATGGCCGCATCGAAGAATATCAAGCGGTTGCTGGGTAAATGATGCGCTTTGCTCAAGAGATGCGTGAGACTAAAACCGAGATCGAATGCCGGATCACCGAAATGCGCAACTTCATGGTCGAGCAAGATCGGTCTGTGCTGATAAATTAAAACGTTCTTCGGACTGAAGTCGCCATGAACGAACGTTTCTTGCCGGTTCAGTGTGTCTGCGACCAACGCGGTGAGAAACGGTTTTGCCGACGGTCTTACGGTTGCGCTGTATTCGTAGTAAGGCTCCAGGCGAAGCGTGCGGAAAAACGTTCGATCCGAAAACCTCGCCCTCAGTTCGTCGGACCTCAAGTGCGACCGTTGATGGATCCGCCCCAACAATCTTCCAAACTGTCGGATCAGCGCTAAATCAATCTTGCCGCTCAGCAGCCTTTCTTTCCAATTCTCGTGCGGCAGAGGAACTGCCTCCATTGCAAGAATGTTTTGTTCTCGATCCTCGAAGACCAGCGGAGTGATCGTGCCGGGTGGAGTGATGCTCGGCAGAAAGCGCAGCGCATCGGCCTCAATTCCAATTCGCAGTGGATCGCTGAACCAATCCGTCTTTACCCGCAGTTTTGCTAAAGCTTGTTTCACCACCCAGGCCGCGCCTTGTTCCCGCCGCAGCCAGACAGTCTTGTTGGAAACCCCACCTTTTAATGTGCGCACGACGGGTTTTTCCTGTGAACCGATTCTCTCGGTAGCACGGAGGTAACCGAGCAATTGGTCGCTACTTTCAATGTCGATGATCATGTTCAGGAAGCGGTAGGAATCGGCGGCCGACTTCGCGAAACGCTTGGTCGCGGCTGCGTTCAAGACTATACACCTCCTTAAACTTAGGGGCGCCATAGTTCCGCCGAGGGCGACCTGGGGCGGGGACGACGGCGGCCTGCCGGTCCGTTTACCCGACATAGCTACTTAGGGAAAGTAGCCTGATGCCCCAGCCCGCAGTCGCTACGCGACAGCGTTGCGGGCGGGTCCAGCCTCGGGAAGCAAATCCCCTCCTGCCTGGGCAGGCAGATTGAGCACCGACATCTGGCGCGTTGACTTATCTTGTAAACATCTTGATTTCGCGTGGGTCCAATCCCTGTGCGGATCGACCGATCCAGCGACAATTCCCAGAGCAATGTGCAATTCATCAAATCGAATTGAGATCAAAGCCGGTCAGACTCTCACCGTCCGTGTGGGCTGGTAGTGTGCGGCCATCCGCTGCGCGCTCTGAAGTTAGCCCGGCCAAGTGTTAGTAGCTACTAGACGGTGTCAACCACTTGGTTGACAGGTTCCCGGCACCTGTTAGATACTAACGATCGGGTTGCAAAAAAGATGACTTCTCGCCTGAAAGCAAAACGAGCCGGACCCATCGCCGAACGATTAAGGGACGGCGATGTGCCAAAGCGAACGGAAAGACGCCGGGCGATTATCCACGCCGCTTATCAGACGCTCGCCGAAAAGGGATTCGAGGGGTTGCGCATGCGCGAGATCGCAAAGCGAGCCGGTATGAACCATGCCACCCTACATTACTACTTCGTTGGAAAAGAAGCGTTGATCGATGGAGTACTCGACCACATCGTGCAGGAGCTTTCCATCGGACGCGGTCCCGGAACGGAAAATTTGGGACCCCGCCAGCAACTCGTCGCCCATTTCGATGAGCTCATGCGCCAAGTGCGCCTGCAACCTGAGATGTTTGTCGTTCTCGCCGAGATTAACGCCAGATCAATGCGCGACCCCGCGGTTCGCTCTGTCGTTGCTAAGAATGACCGGGGCTGGAAGCGCTTTCTGATGGAGATTCTGCAGGAGGGCATCCGAAGGAAAGAATTCCAAGCGCGGCTCGATCCGGAAACGGCCGCCGAAGCGATCATTTCGTTGGTCCGAGGCCTGAGCGTCACCTGCGCCGGCCGCGCCGACGCGATGGAGCGCCCTCTTCGTCAACTCTCCGCGTGGCTAGTGGCAAAATGATTTGGTATCGCCGCTACAACGTCGGATCCCCCAATGTTCTATGTTCCGGCGAGACCCAAAGCCTTGACCGAGGCGCCGGCTATCGGCTATTGGCTATTCGCACAGCGCTGGCTATTTCTTATCACCGGCACCGGCGGCAACACGATCGCGCTGGCGTGATCGGTTCGTCCGTCTAAACGTTTCTTGATCACCGCGGATGCGGCGCGCGCTACTTCTTCCCAGGGAATTCCGATTGTGGATAAGCCGAGAATTTCCGCCACGGGTGCGTTGTCGAATCCGATAACCATTGGCAGAGGGATTTTAAGCTTTTGATAACAGATCAGCGCTGCCTCCGCCAGGCGGTCGCTGCAGCAAAAGAGGGCGTCGGCCCGAAGGAAACTCAGTGGTGCAGCGATATTCTGTACGGCCGAGCGAAAGAACCAGGTCCCTGCTTCAATGACTTGAGCGGAAGGGAAAATTTGGCGGAAACCATCGATTCTGCTTCGGCTCCGCGGATCCGAAGCTGGGCCTCCGATAACGGCCGGCCGCTGTGCAGAGTAACGGGACAGAAGTTGGCCGGCAGTGATACCGCCGCCGAAATCATCGATACTGATCGAATCGGTGAAGAGACTCCCCATCCCCGCTGGCGGTTTGTCATGCAGGACCAGGGAGAATCGATAATCCGACGACAGATCATGCATCAGCCGAGCTGACTCCCAGAGGACAGGATAGACATCTTCACGAATGTGTTTTGGCGCAATGGGACCAAATGTCACCTCGAAAGGCAGCTCCATCGTTTCCATTTTGGCGACAAGCTGCCGCACAAGGAGGTCGCCAAAACTCCCAGAACGCTTTGCCCGCCTGGCGAAAATCAAGAGAGCGGACCGCAGCGTTTTCTTCCGACCCGCTATGAAGCTCCCGGACCCGGCTCGTCGGATGATAGACCCATCCCCCTCCAACTCGGTGAGCAAGCGATGAGCAGTTTGGTAACTGACCTCAAATCTCTGGGCAATGTAGCGCGCGGAGACGAACCTCTGACCGGCCCGCCGTAGTTCGTCCGAGACCATGGCGCGCAAGGTCCCGCGAATCCTGTCGATTTCACCGCGCGGGCGCCGTCCCATTCGCGAATAATCATATCAGTTTGCGTTAGGAGCAATCTCTTTTGGTTGCATCTGGTTTTGCCTTCAACAAATCTGTCTAAGTGCAGGCCAAGGCAGCGATCGGACTCGATGTTGGTGGAACCCGCGTCAAAGCAGTGGTGGTCGAAGATGAGGGCACAGTTCTTGACCAGGTAGTTCGCCAATCTCTGGATAACGGCGTTGAGCGTTGGGCGGAAGTCGCGCCCGCGCTTGTTCAGGAGTTGATCCAGCAATACGGCGAGGAACTCTCCGTTGGCGTTTGCGCTCCAGGACTCGCCGATGGTGATGAGAGTTGTATTTGGAATTTGCCAAATCGGATGCCTGGTATTGAGCATCTAATCTGGCAGCGGTTTCTTGACCGGCGGCATGCCGTTCCAGCACTAAACGATGGCCAGGCCGCACTTTTGGGCGAGCGGTGGCTCGGCGCGGCCGCCGGACGAGAAAATGTGATTATGTTGACGCTTGGGACGGGAGTCGGTGGGGCAGCGATCGTAGATGGTCGACTCCTGCGCGGGGCTCGGGGTCGAGCAGGGCATTTTGGACATATTTCCATCCGGGATAGCGGTTCGCCGGACATCGTCGGGACACCTGGCTCGCTCGAGGACGCGGTGGGCAATCAAACGATAAATCAGCGGACTAATGGATTATTCTCTGACACCAAAGAATTACTGGCTGCTCTCCGGGGCAAGAGAGTAATGCACTCCAAGTGTGGGATCAAATGCTCGACGATTTGGCCAGAGGATTGGTTTCACTGATCAACGTGTTGGACCCAGACTTGGTGCTGCTGGGCGGAGGTATTTCGATTGCCGGAGACGAATTGATCCAAGGTCTTCGCCAAAGGTTGGACAGGTGGGAGTGGCGGCCGGGCGGCTTCGGCGTGGAACTAGCGTTCGCGAAACTAGGAGAATGGGCGGGCGCCTTCGGAGCCGCCGGCCGTGCGATGCAGATCTGCTAATTCAAACCAAGGAACTACCATATGATCTCAACTAAATTCGCGGGATTAGGGGATGTAAAACGTCCGGGTCTTTCTGTCGGTTCCGCTACCGAAAGGCTCTTGTGCTTGGCCTATGTCGAAAAACGATTGATGTTCCTGTGCGCTGCGAAAATGATCTCCGCACCCGAGCGCGATTTGAAGTTGCTGCTCGGGCGCCTGCAATATCACGCAGCCAGCCGTTGTCACTCGCTCCGCAATCGGCTTCGCGAGATGCGTACCGCCAAGGTCCGAATCGACGGTGTTCCCAACGAAGCCCTGGCGATTCTTCTGGATGAAACCTTGGATGGCGACGATAGCCGGGAAGTTGCGCGGATCGTGTGGTGGATCCACCAGGAGCTTCTCGCCAGGTACGAAGACTATCTCGCAACGACCAATCCGCTGGCCGATGCGCCAACCAGCGAATTGATCGAGACCTTTCTTCTTCGGCTGCGCGCTGCGGTCGCCTGTCTCTGCGCGCACCTGGACCAGCTTGGTGTTCCTCCGCCGGAACGAAGTCTGTCCCCGCGACTCCGGCAATTGGTCGACGCCGCCGGCGGAGTGGATGGGTCCAAAGGGAGAGGGGAGATTGTTGCCTTGGAAAAATCAAACGAACCGTTTGCAGTGCCGAGAAAACCAGGTCGCGACGCTGGTCTCAATCGAGTCTGGGACTACGTCAAACCTCCGATGGAAAATATCGCTGATCAATTTGTGTACATGTTGGGAATCAGACTCTCGGAAATCAATGTGGCGGAGGGTTTAGCCGTTGTGCTCTGCGAAACGAAAGAGATGCCTTGGGAGTTTTATTGGGATATTTCTCGTCATCTTTGGGACGAGGTGCGCCACTCCATGATGGGCGAGGCGGCCATAGAGGCGACCTTCGGTACGGTGAGCGCCATCCCCATGCGCGAGTATGAGAGCGTTTACTGCATGGAGGCGCCCGCGTTAGAGCAGTACGCCACCCTAGGCCTCGAGATTGAAGGCGCTCAGATGAAATACCCAATCGGTAAACGAGGCGAGTGGGAGTTCTGTCGAGATGCTGCTAAACATCCGTTGATGACGACGTTTCAGGATTTTGATTGGGCCGACGAGGTTCTGCACGTGAACATCGCCAAGCGACAATTAAACGAATGGTTCCGTAACGGTGCTCGGGAACTGAGCGCTTTGGCGGAGGCAGGCAAACAAAATCGGGCTAAGGTGAAGGAACGCCATCCTCCGGTCCAAATCAGTCCCGGAGCCTGATCCTGCTGGCTCAGGAACCCCGAACACGATGCACGGATGCAGCGATCGAGTGGCCGGCCAAAGAGCCTGGCGGGCATAGCCCAGGTTAAAATTTCATCGCAATCATATCAGTTTTTGCCTCGATTTATCTCATAAGACTTGTTGAATATTTCTTTCCTGTCCTAAATCAAAAATTCCGGTTACCGGATTTATCCCCCCAGAATATGAGAACACTCGTTCGGTTGAATTCCGCAGCCCGGTTCGGGCTGCTTTCAGAGAGCCTGTCCCGCCGAAGCGCAGCGGCGGCGGCAGGAAAAGCCATTTTGAAAAAGATGGGCCTCTTTTTGCCGATCCTCGGTATGATCGCGACGTTTTTTGCGCCTGTCGCTAGTTTGGCCGCGGACAAAGCAATCTACTATTGGGTTTCACATGGATCACCGACTGATCCAGTCTGGACCTATTTCCTGCAAGGCGCCGAGCAGTGGGCGAAAGACACTGGCAATGATGTACGCACCTCGTTCCACAGCGGCGATGTTCCGTCCCAACAGGAAGCTGTTCGCGCCGCCATCTCCGCGAAGGCGAGAGGGATCGTCACCAGCACGCCCGATCCGGGCAGCTTGACCAAGGTCATTGCCGATGCCCATGCGGCCGGTATCCCGGTGATCATTATGAACACCGAAGATAAGACCAGCGGCCGTGACGCCTACGTCGGCGGCGACAACGTCGCGATCGGTCATCGTTGGGCCCAGTATCTGGTTGACCATAACTTCGTCAAAAAAGGCGATTTTGTTTGGATGCCAGTAGAGGTGCCCGGTGCGACTTATCAGACGCTCGAAACCCAAGGGATCGACACCGTCTTTAAACCGCTGGGCGTAACCTACGAAATAACCGAAGCCAAACTTGATCAGGCCGAGATTATCACGCGAATGTCGGATTACCTCACCGCCAATCACAGCAAGATTAAAGCGATCATCGGCCTGGGTGACCTGGTGACCGGAAGCATCAAGCGCGTCTTCGATCAGGTTAAAGTCAAAGCCGGTGAAATTCCGGTAGTCGGATGGGGTAATACGGCCGATACGGCCCAGGAAGTCTTGGACGGTTATGTTAACGCAGCGATGTGGCAGGATCCGCAGGCGACCAGCTATTTAGCTCTTTCAATGGC
>WNFN01019852.1_pt1 | contig 15974 bp, 16 predicted proteins | sample 5400161 | NCBI WGS metagenome assembly WNFN01 (sample SAMN13153353, study PRJNA577476) | soil metagenome | isolation source: 80 cm saprolite on Douglas fir-dominated hillslope | place: USA:California | collected 2013-09-17
CGGCCAGGTAGTCCTGCACCCCGGTCGGCACGCCGATCGTCTGGGCTTCCGCGTCCCGCACCACCGGCCAGAGCCCGTCGGGGTCGATCTTCCGGTCGAAGGCGGCGCACAGGGCGGCGGCCACGGCCACGGACAAGGCGGAGGAACCGCCCAGCCCAGATCCCGAGGGCACGCGAGACTGCGTCACGACCTTCACGCCCCTCTCGATGTCCAGCGCACGGAGGATGTGGGCGACCAGCGACAGCTCGCCTCCGACGAGGACCTCCGAGACGTCGCGCCCTTCCGCCTTGCGCAGCGTGTCCTTGGATTCGATGCGCACGCCCTCGTGATCGGTCTCGACCCGGCACCAGGCCCGGCGATCGATGGCCGCGTTGACGGTCACCGCGCCGGGATGGAACAGGTACAGCGGCCAGATGTCGAGGGTTCCGCCGGCCAGGTCGATACGGGTGGGCGCCGTCGCTTCGACCGTGCGCGGGCTCATGGAAGGCGCTTCGTCCCCGCTGTTACCATTGGCACCCATGAATCCTCCCACGGACTGCCCTCGTTGTGGCCAGAAGGCAGTCGCGGAGGCCGCCTGTCCGCGCTGCGGCGTGATCGTGGCCAAGGCGCGCACGCCCCGCATGCCGCCCGGCGAGCGTGCGCCCGCCGCGATCTCCAGCGAGGGCACGTCGCCGCCGCGGGGAGGCATCGGAGGTCTCGGGCTCGGCTTGATGGCCGCGCTGCTCGTGCTCGCGGGCGCGATCGGCTCGCGGATGTGGGAGCGTGCGCATCGCCCGGCCGTCCGCGCCGGTGAGCCGGCGGCCGCTCTTCCGGTGGCCGCGTCGGCTCCCGTCGATGTTCCGCCGCCCAGCCTGGGGATCCCATCCGCGCCTCCCATTCGCGAGTTCCAGATGGATCGGGCCCAGGCGCCCGATCCCGACCGCGCGCGCGCCGATGCCCTCGTGCGGCGGCTCGCGAACCCGGCCTCCCTCACCACGGCCGACGTGCAGGTGGCGGAGGACCTCCTGGCGCGCCATCCCGACGAGCGGGCCTACCGCGACCTGCTCGAGGCGGCGCTGCTGGCTACGGCCGACCGGCAGCACAGCCAGCGGCAGTTCACCCAGGCCATCGCCTCTCTCCAGCGCGCCAAGGAGATCCAGCCCTCGTCGACGAGGCCCCCCTTGGGGCTCCTGCAGGTCTACAAGGACATCGGCGACTGGACGGGGGCGGAGGCGGCGGCGCGGGCCGTCCTGAGCCTCGATGCGCGCAGCTTCGACGCCTGGGTCGGCCTGGGCTATGCGCTCATGCGCCAGGACCGCAACCGGGAAGCCCTGGAGGCCCTGCGCTCAGCCCTCGACGTGCACGACGATACGAACGTCCGGCTCTTGATGGAGCGCATCCAGAAGGGCCTCGCGGACGAGCGCGGCATGGCCGAGCGCCGTGTGTCCCATTTCAACGTGCGGTACGACGGCGAGGAGCACGAGGCGGTGGGCCGCGAGATCCTGCGCGCCCTCGAACGGCACTATGCCACGCTGGCCAGGGCCCTCGACTACGAGCCCGTGAACACCATTACCGTCATCCTGTTCACGCGCGAGGGGTACTACAACGCCAGCGGTGCCCCCGCCTGGTCGGGGGGCGTCTTCGACAACCTCGACGGCCGCATCCGCGTTCCCATCGGCGGGCTCACCACCAGCCTGACCCCCGACATGGATCAGACGCTCATCCACGAGCTCACGCACGCCTTCGTGGCCGACCGCACGCGCGGCACCGCGCCGCGCGAGCTGCACGAGGGGCTCGCCCAGTACATGGAGGGCAAGCGCGTCGATTCCATGCTCACGCGAAGACAGCTCACGGCGCTGGCCGACGGCCGCATCGGCGGCGTCGCAGGCTTCTATCTCGGCGCGCTGTCGTTCGTCGAGTACCTGATCGCGAACCGCGGCCTGGGCGGCATCAACGATCTACTGAAGGCGATGGGCGAGACGGGCAGCGTGGACGAGGCCTTCCGCCAGGTTCATGGAACGACCTTCCACGGCGCCGAGCAGGCGTGGGAGCAGCGCTTCCGGCAGCAATACGGAAGTGGCTAGAAAACACGCAGGTCGAACGGCAATCGCGCGATGACATCACCGCGCGACATCGCCGCGACCCACCGCGCGAGCCGCCGGACGTCCACGGGCAGGGCGATCCGCGCCTCCACGCCGTCTTCCTGCCGCTCCAGGATCGTCTCGATGAAACCCTTGCGCTCCGGGAGGACGACCAGGTTGACTTCCTGGTCCTTGTCGATACGCGCACGTTCCTTGGCCAGGCTCAGCGCCACGCCCAGGCCGCCCAGCCGATCGACGAGGCCGTGGCTGAGCGCCTCCGATCCCGTCCAGACACGGCCCTGGGCGACGGCGTCGATCTCGTCGAACGACTTCTTCCGTCCCTCGGCCGCGCGCGTCACGAAGTCCTGGTAGAACGCGACCATCAGCGAACGGAACTTCGCGCGCTCCTCGTCGTTCCAGGGCCGGTACTCGGAGAAGAGGTCCGCGTGCTGGCCGCGCGTCAGGATCTCCTTGGTCATCCCGACCTTGTCGTAGAGGCCGTGCAGCGTGAACTTGCCGCCGAACACGCCGATGGAGCCGGTGATCGTGGTGGGCTGGGCCACGATCGCGTCCGCGGCCATCGCGATGTAGTAGCCGCCGGATGCCCCCAGGTCCCCCATCGAGACGACGACCGGCTTGGCCTTCTTGGCCAGGACCACTTCGCGCCAGATCACGTCGGACGCGGTCCCGGAGCCGCCGGGGCTGTCGACGCGCAGCACGATGGCCTTGATGTCCGAGTCCTTGCGCGCCTGGCGCAGGGCCGCGGCCACCGTGTCCGAGCCCGCAAACTGCCCGCCAAGCGGGCTGTTCTGGCTCTCGCCGGGGATGATGTCGCCGACGGCGTAGACGAGCGCGACCTTCGGCCGGCGATCGAGCCCGAACCCCCGGCCCTGCCGCGCGTACCGGCCGGGAGCGAGCGGAGTCGCATCCTTCAGCCGTTCGCGGAGCTGGTCGTCGTAGACGAGCTCGTCGACGAGGCCCGCCTTGAGGGCCTGCTGGCCGTCATACGGGCCGTTGTCGATCATGGCCTGGACCTGCTCCGGCGTCTTGTTGCGCCCGGACTGCACGCCCGCCACGTAGCTTCCGTAGAGGCTATCGAGCAGCGCGTCCATCTGCTCGCGGTGCGGTGCCGTGAATCCGGTCTCCGTGAACTGGTTGGGAGCGTTCTTGTACTTCCCCACCCCCTCGAACTGCGCCTGGACGCCGAGCTTCTCGAGCGTGTTCTTGAAGAACGTGGTCTCGCTGCGCAGACCCGTCACGTCCATGATGGCGGTGGGAACCGCGTAGATCTTCGTGCAGGCGGTGGCGAGGTAGTACTCCTTGTTGCCGCAGAACTCGAGATGCGCGTAGGCGGGCTTGCCCGACTTGCGGAAGCGCACGATCGCGTCGCGCAGCTCCTGGACGCGGCCCCAGCCCACGTCGAGGAGGCTCACGCGCAGCACCACCGAGGTGACCTTCGCGTCGCCCGCGGCGCGGTCCAGGCTCTCCACGAGCACGCGCAAGGGCGCGGGCCGCTTCTCGAGGAAGCTGGGCAGCTCCGCCGGGTTCTGCTCGGGAATCTCGTCGTTGAGGTTCAGGTAGAGGTAGCCGCTGCTGCCCGACGTCCAGGACGCGCTCTCGCCGCCGCCCGCGCCTCGGAGCATCAAGGCGAGCGCCCCGACCGCCGCCGCGCCGATGGCCACCGCGGCCACGCCGGCGACGAGAATCCACGCCGTTCGCTTTTTCATGTTCAGTTCGCCAGGCTCTCCGCCTGCCGCGTCGGCCCGGCGTGGCCGGGGTCGAGGAAGTCGGCCCGCTTGCGGGCGTCGGATGCATACACGCTGGCGGGGAACTCCTCGGAGAGCCGGCGATAGGCCTGAATGGCCGCCTTGGGGTCGTCGACGATCTGATGGTAGGCCGCGATGGCCTTGTCGAACTCCCCGTGCTGACGATGGGACTCGGCGAGGGCGAGGCGTGCCAGGCCCGGCACCAGCGCGTCACCCTCACGCCGCCCCGCCAGGTCTTCGAGCTCCTTGTTCCCGGTGGCGGCGTCGCCGAGCTCGAGGCGGCTCAGGGCTGCGTAGTAGCGGGCGCGCTGTCCCACGCTGGACGATCCGTAGCGCTTGGCCACCGCGTCGAACGCCGCCTGTGCCTTCTGATACTTCCCGGCTGCCGTCGCGTAGACGGTGCCCGCCGGCGGCTCGGCCCCCGGAGCCTGCTCGGCGGCGACCGGCGCCTCGAAGATGACCAGCGCCTCGCTCAGGGCGCGCTCGGCCTCGGCGCGCCGGTGCGACTGCCAGGCAAACAGCCCGCCCGCGACCGCCGCCACCACGACCACCACGAGGCCCACGATCTTCACCTCGTCGGCGTGCGTCCGCGTCCAGACGGCGGCGTGCTCGATCCCGGAGCGCAGCTCGTCTTCCTTGATCTTGGGCCTGGCCTTGCTTTTCATCTAATAATCGCCCTCGCTCCGGCTTTTACTTCATCAAACGCCTCGCCGGGAGTGAATACGGGCGACCTGCGGTTTAGGAAACCGCTGCTCTATCCTGCTGAGCTACGGGCGCAAGAAGGCACTGTCGGCCAAGCCGACTGAGCGTATCATACGCCCGCGGCTCAGTAGCGGATGAGGCTCAGCACGTCGCCCTCGAGCCGTGACCGTCCGTCCAGGAAGCTGAGCTCGACCAGGAAGGCGTAGGCGGCCACGACGCCGCCCAGCTTCCCCACCAGCTCGCCCGCCGCGCGGGCGGTCCCTCCCGTCGCGATCACGTCGTCCACGATGAGCACGCGCTCGCCCGGCATCACCGCATCGTCGTGGATCTCGAGGCAGTCCTCGCCGTACTCGAGCGTGTAGGTGTGGCGCATGGTCTTGCCCGGGAGCTTGCCCGGCTTCCGGAGGGGCACGAAGCCCAGGCCCAGGCGGTCGGCCAGCGGCGCCCCGACGATGAACCCGCGGCTCTCGATGGCCAGCACCTTGTCCGCGAGGTGATCGCCGCACAGGACGGTGAACAGGTCGAGCGCGCGCCGGAAGGCCTTGGGGTTCTTGAGCAGCGTCGTGATGTCCTTGAACACGATCCCGGGCTTCGGGAAGTCCGGCACGTCGCGAATGACGGCCTTGAGCGACGCCACGCTCTCTTCGACGTTCATGCTGTCCTCTATCGGATGTGAAAGCCCTGGTCCCCGCGGGCCGCGATCGCGGACCGGTCGAGCGCGCTCACCGCGGCGAACGACGGCCCCTCGCGCAGCCGGTCCTCGAAACGCGCCAGCACGTCGTCCGGGCCCTCCGCGACCACCTCGACCGTTCCGTCGGGAAGGTTCCGGGCGAACCCGCTCACGCCGAGCCCACTGGCCTCCCGCATGACGAAGTACCGGTAGCCCACTCCCTGCACGCGGCCGCGGACGATGTATCGGTAGGAGGCCATCCGTTCGGGGCGAGAGTCTATCGTGGCCGCGGGCGAAAGCCGTGGGCGCAGCGCGGTCTCAGGACGGGTCTTGGGCGCGTTGCGCGCGGCGCGCGGCGCGCGCGGCCCGCCGGCGCGTGGGAGGCGGCGGCTCGCTGCCGCGGGCCATCCGGAACGTCCGCGAGTAGCCGTCGTCGTCGGACGCCGCCCAGGTCCGTGGCGTCGCGCAAGGCGGGATCGAAGGCGAATCGCACCTCGTCCCAGGGCGTGACGTCGCCGTCCGGCCGACCCTCGCGTATGCGGCCGCACTCCACGAACCGATAGTGGCCGAGGTTGTGGGCGGGCCGGTAGCGCCGCGTCGCCACCAGGGACGGCTCGCCCGCGCGAGGGAGGCGGCTGTCCTTGGCGAAGATGGGATCGAACGTGATCCCGTGTCCGGTCTCCGCCTCGCGCCACACGCCGAAGTGGCGCGTGAGGCAGTCGGAAAGCTCGTAGCCGGCTTCGTCGTCGAGGAAGTTCGCGAGACCGATGGCGGTGGCCGCGAACGGATGGGGCGACCGCCGCACGCGATGCGGGCCGAAGCGCTCGCGGAGCTGGCGATAGACGAGCGGGAAACTGCTGGCGCCTCCCACCACGTAGATGCCGGCCAGCTCGTCCCAGCTCACGTCTTCCTCTTCGCGCCTCGGGTCGCGCATGACCTCGTCCATCGCCTCGATGGTCCGGGCGATCAACGGCGCGCACGCCGCGTAGAGGTCTTCCATGGGCAGCACGAGGGGAGCGCGGCCGAGCAGCTCCAGATCGACCACCAGGCGCCGCGTGTTGGGCCCGACGCCTTCCTTCTGGCGGCGGCAATCGTCGAGCAGTCGCCGCCAGGTGTGCGCGTCGATGTCCGGCTGCCCCACGCTGTCGAGCACGACCTCGAGGATGGCCTCGTCGAGGTCGTCGCCGCCCAGCCGCGACACGCCGGAGGTGGTGAGGACCTCGTTCACACGCCCGGCCATGTGGATCAGCGACGAGTCGAAGGTCCCTCCACCGAGGTCGTAGACGAGCACGTACTCACGGCGCGAGGTCACGGTGCTGCGGAAGCGGTGCGCGTACTCGAAGCCCGCGGCCGAGGGCTCGTTGAGGAGAGCCAGCACCTCGAAGCCGGCGCGGCGGAAGGCCTCCAGGGTGAGGAAGCGCTGGTCGTTCGAGGCGTTGGCGGGCACGCTGACCGCGATCTCGAGGGATTCGCTGCGCCCGACCCCGGCGTTGGAGCGGTTCACGATCTCGTCGCGAACGCGCTCGAGGTAGGCGACGAGGATATCCAGGAGGGGCAGCGAGCGGGCGCCGACCTGCACCTCCGTGAGCGGCCCCGCGTCCGCGAGGAGGCGCTTGATCGACCGCACGACCGTCCAGCCGGGGTCGTCGGCCACCTGCAGCGCGTCCTGGCCCAGCTTCAGCGCGCCATCCGCCGCGCGCAGGGCGACGAGCGAGGGCACGGCGTCGCCCCATTCATAGGAGACGACCGGATAGTTCCCGCGGTCGACGAAGGCGGCCACGGTGTGCGTCGTCCCGAAGTCGATCCCCAGCCGCATGGATCGATCTTATCAGACGGGTCCCGGCGGGCCGGGACCAAAGCCTCAGGCGGCGCGCGGCTGCGGTCTCACCACGAGGCGCCGGCGCGCGCCTCCCCGGAGCACGTCGACGTCCACCGAGATCGGCCGCGCCAGGACCAGGACCCGCGCCAGGTCGTCCAGCGTGGCCACGGGCGCGTCGTTGGCCGCCAGCAGCAGGTCGCCTCCGCTGAGGCCGCCGTCCGCGGCCGGGGTGCCCGGCTCGACCCCCACGACGCGCACCCCGCGCGCCTGCCCGGCGTCGCGCGCCAGGACCGGATCCAGCTCCTCGCTGTGCGCGCGGATGCCCAGATAGGGGCGGCGCACCTCGCCGTGCTGGATCAGGACCGCGGCCACCCAGCTCGCGGTGTGCGCGGGCACGGCGAAGCCGATGCCCCCGGCCGTCGTGAGCATCGCGGTGTTGATCCCCACCACGTGGCCGTCCATGTCGAGGAGCGGTCCGCCGGAGTGGCCCGGGTTGACGGCGGCGTCGGTCTGGATCAGGCCCTCGAGGATGCCGCTCCGCGTCGGCAGCTCGCGGAACAGCGCGCTCACCACGCCGAGACTGACCGAGCGATCGAACCCGAACGGGTTGCCGATGGCCATCACGAGCTGCCCGACCTGCAACCGCCGGCTGTCCGCCAGGGCCAGCGGCGGCGGGCCGGCATCCCGAGTGCGCACGACCGCGAGGTCCGTGCGCTCGTCGGCGCCGATCAGCTCGGCGGGCGCGACGGGCGCGCCTCGCCGCCGCACCCGCAGCGCGCCGCCGGCCCGGGCCACGTGCGCGTTGGTCAGGATGTATCCGTCCGGGGAGAGGACGATCCCCGACCCCTGACCCCGGCGATGCTCGAGGCCGACGACACCGGCCGCGCCCGCGGCGGCCAGGGCGGACAGCTCCCGCGAGAGCTCGGACAGGAGGCTCACGCGCGGCCTCCTCGCGGCTCGCGCGCGCCGACGGCCACGGCGAGGTCGCGCGGCTCTCCGCCGCGCAGGATCCGCATGGTGAGGCTCTGTCCGATGCGGTCCTCTTCCAGGAACGGGAGCAGGTCTCCCGGACTTGACACGCCCTTGCCTTCGACGGCGACGATCACGTCGCCGAGCAGGAGGCCGGCCCGTCCGGCCCCACTGTCGTCCGCCACGGAGGTGACGAGCAGGCCCGCCGGCTGGCCCGCCACCTTCTCGAGGCCGGCGGGTAGCCGGACCGGGATCGTGCCGATGCCGATGAAGCCGCGGCGCACGTGGCCGTGCGCGACGAGCGTCTCGACCACCCGCCGCAGCGTCGCGGGTGGCAGGGCGAGACTGGTTCCGCGGACCAGGCCCGCGTTGTTCATGCCGATCGCCCGCCCGCCGAGATCCACGAGCAGGCTGCCCGAGAACCCCGGCTGCAGGCCGATGTCGGTCTGCAGGTAGTGATCCACGCGACCGCCCGCCGGCGTGCGCCACTCGTCGCCCAGCGCGTGCACGAGGCCAAGGCTGGCCCGCACGGTGCGCCCGGGCCGCGTCAGGGCCAGCGCGAAATGGCCGACCTTGGGCAGATCCGACGCCCAGTCGGGCACGACGAGCCCCGTGAGCGGCGCCCGCAGGACGACGACGTCGGTCATGACATCGCGGCCCAGGACGTTCGCCCGGGCCGCGCTCCCGTCCGGCAGTCCCACCGCGATGTCCTCGTCCCATTCCACGTTGTGATGCGCGGCCACGATCACGCCGTCCGCCGACCAGGCGATTCCGCTCGAGGGCCCGCGCCGGCGTCCTTCGACGCGCACCACCGCCCGGCCCGCCCTCTCGACTGCCGCCGCCGTCTCCGCCGACAGGTCCATCCCGATTGCGCTCATCCGTGCTCCTCCCGTGATCGATCGATCCGAGGTCTACGGTAGAGGACTCGGCACGGCCGCGCATCCGCCGTATGGCCAGCGGCGACCTGCCCGAACGGGCAGGTGAGGAGTTGTGTCATGGTGCCTCAAGCGGCTGGCCACGGACCTTTGACCGAAGCACGGTGCGGGCCAAACACCAACTCGGCCTCGTATTGGTTGTGGCGGCGACAGCGAAGCGAGATGTTCTCGACCGTGGCGAGTCCCCCACCTGCGCGTAGGGCTGAATGTGGCGCTTCACGTGACTCGGGGTATGGCGCGAAGCGGGCACGCGTCTCCAGTCCTCCTCATCCGTCCCGGGACGGATACGACGCGGCGGCCGCGGATTCGCCGCCGCGCCGAGCTTGGTCCTCTCCACCTTCTCGAGGAGCAGGGTCAGGGCGCGGTCGAAGATCGCGCCCGGATCGCCGTCCGGGATCTCGCGACGGAGAAGCGCCTGCAGGCGTCGAAGCTTGTCGTGGCTCTCCTTGCCGATCGTGAACTGGACGCGATAGCGCTCAGGCGAGGTGGGCTCGACGATCGGACGGCGTGATGGAACGACCCGTACCGCTGGAGCGGTAATCGCGAGCGTCCGTTCGGAGCCATTACCCGTCGCTGACTCGCCGGGTGTCGCCGGAGGAGATGGGGTGGCGGCGGGCAGCTGCCTCGACGGAGGCGTAGGCAGCTTGCGGACGGAAGTGGGGACATCGGGTCGCGGCGCCAACTCCGCGACCAGCGCCTCGATCTGGCGCCGGGTCTGACCACAGGCCCTCGCAAGGATGGCTTCGTGGTTCTCCGGCGTGAGATGCCGCCTCAGCAGTCGGACGGAGGTCAATGACATCGCGCCCGAGGCGAGGTGATCTTCGGACAGGCGAAGAACCTTGGTGCAATAACCGAAGAGCGACCCGTAGCTGTGGGCGGCGTAGAGGGCCGGTCGCGTGTCGAGCACAGCGAGGTGGGCCACGAGCTCGACCGAGGCCTCACGCTCCCTGCTGGCAAGCGAAGCGATCCGCGCGAGGAGGTCCTGATCCGAGAGGTTCGACGCGAGAGCGAGACTGTTCATACTCGTATTGCTTGTGTATCACGACGATTCTCGCGCTCCGGAGAAGGCTCTCGCGTGCGTCAGGAGCGGCGCGTCGAAGGTGGCTCTGCGCGTGTGACTCCTTCGGCGCGTTAGCGGCGCAGAGCGGCGCATACGCGTTCCGGAGGCAGTTATGGAACCTGCCGCGAAGCGGACCGAGTCGCTCGCTCGGAAATGCAGGTCCAAAACAAATGACGCCGAAGAATATTCCTGGGCAGATGGCAGCAAGAAAATGTCGGCTGGCGAACGCGACTCACTCGATTAACAGATGGAGGCTGTGGCCAGTTCGGTCGTCAGCTTCTAAGTGTCCAGGCGTCGATTCAGCAGACGCCCAATTCAGCAACCTTCCTAGAGCAGCAGCAGGCCCAGCCGAACGCCCTGCGCCACCGCCTCCGCCCGCGTCTGCGCGCCGAGCTTGCCCAGGATCGCGTTCACGTGGAACTTGGCCGTGTGCTCGCTGATGGCCAGCCGCGACGCGATGGCCCGGTTGGACAGCCCCTGGCCGATGAGGTGAAGGACCTCCAGTTCGCGCGGGGTGAGGGACTCGACCAAAGGCTCGGCGGCCGATCGCGTCCGCAGCGCGCCCTCCGAGAGGCGCACGTCCACCACGAGCAGGCCGAGGGCCGCCGCCTGCAGCGCCGCGACCAGGCGCGGGCGGTCGGCCTCCCGTGCGAGGACGCCACGGGCGCCCGCCCCCAGCAGCTCGGGCGCGCGGCTCTCGCCGCCGGTCAGGACGACGAGGGCGGGCCCGCGCCCTTCGGCGACGTCGTGGAGCGTTTCGAGGTCGGCGGGCGTCTCGACGCCGGTGTCCCAGAGGACGACGTCCGCGTCCGCCGCGCGCAGGAGAGCGGCCGCTTCCTCGGGCGAGGCCTGCCCGGCGACGGCCACATCGTCGCCGGCGGCGAGAAAGGCGACGAGCCCGCTGCGGGCCAGCGGATCCTCGCCGACGACGAACACGCGCAGCGGCGCCGCCATGCCGCGAGCATACGACAGCGTGCCGGAATTACTTCTTCCGGCCGGCCGCCGCCCGCGCCCGCGGGGCCGAGATCCGAGCCGGAGACGCGGCCGCACGCGCGGGCATGGTCCGCACGCTCGCCGGTCCCCGCCCCGGCGCGCTCTTGCCGCCCGCGCGCCCACGCGTGCCGAGGCTCGCCTTGAGCGCTTCCATGAGGTCGATGACCGGCGCGGGCGGCCGCTCCGAAGGCGTGGCTGCGGTGATGTCCTTGCCCTTGAGCTTCTGCGCGATCAGCTTCTCGATGCGCTGGCGCACGTCGTCCTCGTACTTCTCGGGGTGGAAGGTGTCGCTGCTGATCTGCTCGATCAGCTGCCGTGCCAGCTTCACCTCCGCCTCGTTGTTGCGCCGCGACTCGACCGGCACCTCGCCCAGGTCGCGGACCTCGTCCGAGTGGTAGAGCTGCTGCATGAAGAGGCGGTCGCCGGTGGAGCGGATGAGCACGAGGTAACTCTTGCCGCGCGCCGCGTACTTCGCCAGCGCGATCTCGTCGGCGGTGGCCATGGCCTGCGCGAGCAGCGCGTAGCCCTTCTCGCCGCCCTTGTCCGGCCCGAGGTAGTAGGTCTTCTCGAAGTACACGGCGTCCACGGCGTCCTTGGGCAGGAACTCGGTGATCTCGAGGCCGTTGGTCGCCTTCTCGTCCAGGGCCTTGAGCTCTTCGTCCGTGAAGACGACGTACTGGCCCTTCTTGTACTCGAACCCCTTCACCATCTCCGCGCGCTCGACGATCTCCTCGTCCGCGGGACAGACGTACTGCTGCTTGAGGCGGACGTTGTCCTTGGCATGGAGGAGGTGGAAGGACAGCCCCGCGGACTGACGCACCGCGGGATAGATGCGCACGGGGACGGTGACCAGGCCGAAGGAGATGGTGGCGGTGGCGATGGAGCGAGCGGCCATGTAACGAAGGGAGCATCCGCGGCGCGGTCGCGGGCGCGGGACGGTTCACATCAGCTTGCCGAGCGGACCCAGGTCGAGGTTCAGCTCCTCGGGGCGGAGGCCAAAGCGCGCGGCCAGGTCGGTCACCGTCTCCTCGAGGCGCATCAACGCGAGCCCCATGTCTTCGATCTGCTGGGGCTCGAGCGTCCCCGCCTCCATGCGGCGTATGGCCTGGCGCTCCATGAGCTTGCGCAGGAACTCCACCAGGGCCAGGACCAGGCGCACCACCGAGCGTTGCACGTCATCGGGATTGGCGTTCCATCGTGAGGGGGCACCGCCGCCCGCGCGCGCGGCGCCGGCGTCCGGCGGCAGGCTTCCGGGGGACCGTGTTGCGCTTCACGCGAGCTCGTCGGGGGCGAAGGCGTAGGGCGGCCAGGGCCCGCTGCTCGTGACACGCACACCGGCGGCGCGGGCGGCGGACTCCACGGCCGTCCGGTAACCCTCGAGCGAATCCCTCCCGACCAGGTGGTAGACGGAGGCGATGAGCGGCGGGCGGTCGTGCCGCTCCCTCCGTTCGCCCCGCACGAGCGGGGCCAGCGCGTCGAGCACGCGTCTCACCTCCGGGAAGGCTCGAGGGTCACCCAGGGATGCGCGCCGCGCATCCAGATAACGGGTGCCCGGCCCTCCGCCGGGCGCCGACGGCTCCAAGAGGGGCGCGGACTCGGCGGGCGCCGCCGTTTCGAGCCGCGAGAAGCGCAGCGTCATCTGTTCACACCCGCGCACCGTGCGGAGCCCATCGCGAAAAGCGGCGAGACGGGGACGCAGCGTCTCGCAGAGCTGGCCCTCGTCAAAGGCGACGGACCCGAAGCGAGCGGGAAGGAGCGCGGAGGAGGCCGCGGCCAGGCGGCGGACGGCGGCGTCGTGGGCGCGCAGAGAAGCGGCGTCCAGCGCCGGCGGGGACGTGACGTCGCCGACCGCGGCCAGGACGTCCTCGCAAGTGACGAGACGCATCGGCTCGCCCGCGAGGCCGGAGGGCAGTGCGCCGGCGGGAGCCTCCGCCAGCACGGCGTACAGATACACGGGGCTCACCGCTTCGTCCCGGAGACCCAGATCCGATCGGCCGCGCACAGGAGCGCGGACAGGCGGAGGTAGACGAGATCGACGCCCGCGATCGACAACATGACGTCGCCGCTCACCACGACGCCCTTGTTGAGGACATGGTCGACCAGCTCGAGGAGTGTCTCGTCCGCTTCCTCGATCAGGGCCTGGCGCGACGCGTCGCTCATCGGAGGCTGGCCACGAAGTTGTACGCGGGCCAGGGTCCGGTCAGCACGACGCGGTATCCCTGCGGGGCCAGGCGCTCCGCCTGCCGGCGCACGCTCTCTTGGAAGGCGGCCACACGCGTCACGGGCACCAGGAAGGCGGCATCGAGCAGCAGGCGCAGGCCGGGCTCGGCCGCCGCCGGAGGACGGCGCCGGGTCTGGTCGGCGTGCCGGGCCACCGCCTCGAACACCTCGTCCGCGGCCCTGCGGCCCAGGTCTAAGATGTCGCGGACCTCCTTGTGCTCTTGACGCTTCCGGGTCAGGAACCCGGCGCCGGCGCTGAGCCCCTCCGTGGCCTGCTGCGCCCGCTCGCGCGCCCGCGTGCGCGCGAGAGCTTCGTCCACGCTCACGCGCACGCCCCACTCCTGCCGCCCCTCGATGCGGCCCAGCACGGCCCGCAACCGCGTGCGCGAGCGGCCCAGCTCGGCTGCGGCGCGCGCGTCGCTCGAGAACATCGTGAAGAGCTTCATCGGAATCGCGGAGCCGAGCCGCGAGACGTGCTCGACCACGCGCTCGTGGGCGACCGCGCAGGCGGACACCCACTCAAGGTCCTTCAACCGCTTCTCGATGGCGGCCGCGCTGTATCGTGGCAGCGGCGCATCCGCGACCGCGACCCACAGCCCGTCGCCGACGGTGACCCATCGCAGGGCGCCCACCTCCGGCGGCCCGCTCGGCGCGTCGGACACGGCCGGCTCACGGGCGCTGGCCACGACGGCATACAGATAGGTCACACTGCCGGCCGGACGCTTGCGCGGCGCGGGCCGGCGGCTCCGAGGCTTCACGAGCGCCGGGCCGGATCGAAGCGGCGCCAGGTGTGGCCCCAGTCCCGCAGCGCGCGGACCCCGCGTGGCTCGGGAGCGGTCATGGGAGCAAGAATCATCGGACGCCCGGCGCGTGTCAAGAAGCGCCGGGCCAGGGCGCGCACGTGCTTCTCTTCGCGAGCGGCGGCCCGGCGGCAGCGTGCGCAGCCGGGCGGGGTGATCGCATTCACGAGCAGCCCGGCCACCGGGATGCCCATCGCATCCAGCTCATCGAGCAGGCGCGCCGTCTCGCGCCGAGGCAGGTCGGCGGGACGCGCGACCTGGCGGTACTTCAGCAGCACGGAAAGGAGGGCCTGTATCCATTCGCGTGCCGCATCGGGCAGGGCGAGCAGGCGCAGAGCGTGGCCGGTGGGCGCCGTATCCAGGACCACCGTCGACGGCGCGCCCGGGGTGCTCTCCTGGATGAGCGCGTCCGTGACCGCCGCCAGCGCGAACAGCTCGTCGATCCCCGGAGGCGCCAGCGCGATGAGGTCCTGCATGACCGCGCGGTCGAAGGCCGGATCCAGGTTCGAGCTGCCCCGCAAGGCGTCGAAGAGCTGGTCCACCGCGCCGCGATAGCGCGCGCGCGCGGCGGCCAGGGCGCGGTCCGCGTCCAGCTCGCGCGCGCGCAGGCGGGCCGATGCCCCCGGGACCGCCCGCTCGTCGTCGCCGAGGCGGACGGAGAGGGCATCGCCCAGCGAATGCGCCGGGTCCGCGGAGAGGACCAGCACACGGCCGCCAGACCCCTCCGCCAGGGCGAGGGCGGCCGTGACCGCGGCCGTGGTCTTTCCCACGCCCCCCTTTCCCCCGAAGACGAGGAGACGGCGCGATGGCGGCATCAGGTCGGAGAGCCACCAGGGCTCGGCGGGCGCACGAGGCGTGCGCCGGGTGGCCACCGCCTTGCGCTTCCGTGCCCATCCGGCCGAAGGTCCCGGCCGCGGCCGGCCCGGCGGCCCGACCAGGGCCCGTGCGAACGTGCGGAGCGAGCCGACGCCCTCCGGCTCGTCGTCCTGGGCCGCGACCAGCCGCATCGGGAGCGGACGAAACGCGCGCGCCGTCTCGGCGAGGACGGCGGCCTCCGACCGGCGACGGCCTTCGCACAAGGCGCACGGTCCCGGCGGAGCCGGCGTGATGCGATTCACCACGATCTCGCCCACGGTGATGCCCGACCTCTGGAGGCCGGCCAGGCCGTCACGGCTCTCCTCCAGCGAGAGCGCTTCCGGCAGCATCACCCACGAGAACGTCGTCCGCTCGGCGTCGCGGAGGAGGGCGAGGATCCCGGAGGATTCCTGCTCGATCTCCGCGATCAGGGCGTCGGCCGAGTCGGCGCGATACCGCCCTCCCAGGCTGCGCGAGAGGAAGCGGTGCTTGGCCTGCATGTCGTCCAGCACGGAAGCGATCTGGCGCAGGGTCTCCGGCATCTGCAGCAGCCGCAGCGTGTGGCCGGTGGGCGCGGTGTCGACCACCACGTCGTCCACGGGCGAGGCCCGCGCCAGGCGTGCCAGCTCGAGCAGCCCGATCAGCTCGTCCGTGCCGGGCAGGGAGAGGGAGAGGAAGCGCTCGACGTCTTCGCGATCGAGGTACGTCCCGCGGAGGGCGATGGTGGCCAGCCCGTCGCGCCTCTGGTCGAGCCAGCGCGCCAGGGCCGCGTCCGCATCGAGCTCGGCGGCCCGCAGCGTCCCCCGCCGCACGGGCACCGGCCGGGGCCGCGAGCCCAGGCGGCGCCCCAGCGCGTCCCCGAGGGAATGGGCGGGATCGGTCGAGACGACGAGCACGCGGCGGCCGGACTCGGCCAGGGCCACCGCCACCGCCGCCGAGCACGTCGTCTTCCCGACGCCGCCCTTGCCCCCGAAGAAGCGAAAGAGCGGACGCCGGGGAAGAGAGGCGGGCCGGCCCTCAGCGCCGGCGACGGTGGTCCGCGCCTTCGGTTTCGTGGGCCTCGCCCGCGCTTTCCTCGTGCTCCTCGCCCGCGAACGTGGCCTCGACACCTGCGATCCTCATCTC
>WNFN01226620.1_pt1 | contig 15970 bp, 18 predicted proteins | sample 5400161 | NCBI WGS metagenome assembly WNFN01 (sample SAMN13153353, study PRJNA577476) | soil metagenome | isolation source: 80 cm saprolite on Douglas fir-dominated hillslope | place: USA:California | collected 2013-09-17
TAGGCAATGTGGCCGACCACTACCATGCTGATGGAGATAGCGCGGAGGCCGTCCAAAGACGGAATGCGTTTCACGGTAGGGATCATAACATTGCTTCGGGAAGGCCCGAAATCAGCCTCCCCCGCGGGTTGTCACGCACTTGAGACCGCAGTGACCGGCAGTCCGAGTACTTCGGTAACGGTGAGCTGTACCTTAAGCACCTGAGGCCATTCCCGGCAACGCACTTAGAATGGATACAGGACGGACGAGCTCATCCCCGCGCTTGGGCCGACAGGACTGCCTTTTGCCATTGAAGCTGCCCATTCCCGCGCGCATTCCGCTGCTGTACGTCATCCTTGGCGTGCTGCTGGCTATCAGCGTCCTCCCCATGTACTTCTACTCGGCGCAGATCGAGAACATGAACCGGGAGCGCCTCAAGACCAACGAAATGCTGCTGCAGAACACGGTCACGCGTTCGCTCGCCGACGACATTGCCCAGCACCAGGAAGCGCTGCATATGATGCTGGCCAATTTGTCGTCGTCGATTCAGGTGATGATGCTGGCCAATCCGAGCGGCAACGACCTTACTACTGACAAGCTTCTGACGCCAGAGTTGCGGGCCATGCTCGAGAATTTTGTTTCGTCGTCGAACGATATTGCGTATGCCACGCTGCTGAACGCCGACGCCAAGGGAGTTTCCGCCGGGCGCATCGATCCCGACGCTTTTCTGCAGCGGGAACTTGAGCGAGCCTATCAGGCCGCCCGCGAAGGACGCGTCTACAGTGGACAGCCCTTGATGGTGGGGGGCGGAAGGTCTGCACGCACCGTCATGCTGGTCAGCTCTCCGATCATGTATGACAAGCGTTTTCTGGGGATGATCGGGTCGGTGGTAGATATGGACTACCTGATCCGCCGCCTGCAGCAAGTCAGTCTGACCGGATTGATGCCGTACGTCGTAGATAGCCAGGGAAGGCTGGTGGCGGCTGCGACCGCGCAATATGCTACCGGACAGGACATGGGCCAATTCGATATCGTCCGCAGCTTTGTGGGCGAAGGCTCGAAAGCCCAACTGGCAGCGACCCGTGAATTCACCGTTCGTGATGGCAAGAACACGACCGAGATGCTGGGAACGTACAGTCCGGTCACCTCGCTGGATTGGGCGGTCGTGGTCCAGAAGCCGCGCGAAGATGCCTATCGCGGAATTTACGAGATGCAGCGCACGGGGCGCTTGCTGGCGTGGCTGGCGGTGTTTGTGAGTGTGGGTCTGAGTATTTTCTCGGCCCGGCGGATCACCAGCCCGCTGCAAGTGTTGGCGCACTCCAGCCGGGCGATTGCGCGCGGTGATTTCTCCCACCGCGTGCACCTGAAAACGCGCACCGAGATCGGCGAATTGGCGACGACGTTCAACACCATGTCGGAAGAACTGGAGCAGTTCGTCGAAGACCTGAAGCGCGCCGCCGACGAAAACAAGAACCTCTTCATGGGGTCGATCCAGATGCTGGCCGGCGCCGTCGACGAAAAAGATCCCTACACCCGCGGCCATTCTGACCGGGTTACGAAATACTCGCTGATGGTCGCGAAAGAGATGGGGATGGATCCGGACTTTCTGGAGATATTGCGAATCTCGGCCCAATTGCATGATGTCGGTAAAATCGGCATCGAAGACCGCATCCTGAAAAAACCGGGCGCTCTCACTCCGGAAGAATTCGAAATCATGAAGACGCACACCACCAAGGGCGCGAACATTTTGCGTCCGGTGCCGCAGTTGCGCGAGATGCTGCCCGGAATCGAACTGCACCATGAAGCGCTCAACGGGCGCGGATATCCTTATGGTCTAAAGGGCGACGAGATCCCGCTGCTGGCACGGGTGATCGCGGTCGGAGACACATTTGACGCCCTGACCACGAATCGTCCTTACCAGCAGGCGCACGATCCGGTGGAAGCCCTGCGCATCATTCAGAACCTTTCGGGACAGCGCCTCGACCCCCAGGCCGTCGCCGCGCTCCTGGCGGTATTCGAGCGGGGAGAAATTCGTATTCAGAAACAACCGATCCACACTATCCCGCTGGAAGCGGCTGCACCCGCTCCGGTGCCGCTCCAGCCGCTCCAATCGGTGCAGGCGAGCGATCCCATCATCGTCGAAACCATTCGTACCTGAACTGCAAAAAAAACGCGATTGGCTCTTAGCTCCTGGCTTTCAGCTAAAGGCCAAAAGCCAAGCGCTAAAAGCGATTCTGTTCGTACCTCTGTGTCTCCGTCGGCAATTCTCCTATAATCATTCTCGGATACCTCATGATTCAAACGCTTTTCGGCAGTCTGGACGAAGAACAGAAACCTAGTTTTATTGAGCGCATGAAGGAGGCCGTCTCGCGCACCCGCGAGAACCTCGCCGAACGCATCGAAGAGGTCGTTTCCATCGGTAAGGAGATCGACCGTTCCACGCTGGACGATCTGGAAGCGACGCTGATTGGCGCCGACCTTGGCACAACCACCACCCATGAGGTTCTGGAAAATCTGCGCGAGAAAGCCGACCGCAAGCAGATCAGGGATGTGAATGAACTCAAACGCCTGCTGAAAGAGGAACTGCTGGCGATTCTGACGTCGACTAGTTCGCGACCGGTGACCAAGGTCGACGGCACGCCGGAAGTGATCATGGTGGTCGGCGTGAATGGCGCCGGCAAGACGACAACGATCGGAAAATTGGCGCAGGTGTTTCGTGCCCAAGGCAAGACGGTGCTGCTGTGCGCGGCCGATACATTCCGCGCGGCGGCGATTGAGCAACTCGAGATTTGGGGACAGCGCACGGGAACGGAAGTGATCAAGACGAAAGCCGGGGGCGACCCCGCCGCGGTGCTCTTTGACGCGTTGCAGTCTGCAACCGCGCGCCGGACCGATTACGTAATCGTCGATACAGCCGGCCGTCTGCATACCAAGCAAAACCTGATGCTCGAACTGGAAAAGATGAAGCGCACCGCGCACCGCATCGTGCCCGGCGCTCCGCACGAAACTCTACTCGTCATGGATGCCACGACCGGTCAGAATGGGCTGCAACAGGCGCGGCAATTCACGCAATCGTCCGGAGTCACGGGAATTGTACTGACCAAACTAGATGGGACGGCCAAAGGCGGCGTCGTGGTCGCAATTACACGGGAGTTGGGACTTCCGGTCCGGTTTGTGGGCGTCGGCGAGAAGGCCGGAGATCTGCTACCGTTTGATCCCAAAGAGTTTGTAGAATCGTTATTCGCTTAGCGAATGCGTGATGCTTCATACGATAGAGTAACGGGCGTCCTCGCCCGTTCCGACGCGAATTCAAAGGAGAGCGCCCGATGCAACCCATAAAGTTCAATTCGCTTTCTTACCTGCGAAGACTGCTCGCGCAAATAAAACTGCTCTTCCGTCGAAAGCCCGAACCAGAAGACCCGTATGCTTACCGCACCGCCCCCTTGCGTCATCCTCCACACGGGCGGAGCGGAGCCGCTGTCGCTGAACTGGATGAAGAATGAGGGAATCGCAGTCGTCAGATGAACAATACATGCGTAAGGCGCTGGAGTTAGCACGAGCGGGTGTCGGCCTGGTGTCGCCCAATCCCGCCGTGGGCGCGGTTGTGATCGATTCCTCCGGCCGCAAAGTTGGGGCAGGCACGCACACGTATGACGGAATAAAGCACGCAGAGATCCTCGCACTGCAACAGGCGGGCGAGAGCGCACAAAGTGGAACTCTCTACCTCAATCTGGAGCCATGCTCGCATCAGGGTCGCACCGGGCCGTGTGCCGACGCTGTGATCGCGGCCGGAATCCGCCGCGTCGTCTGCTCGATGCAAGACCCGAATCCGCGAGTGGCTGGTCGAGGATTTGCCAAGTTGCGCGCATCGTCGATCAAAGTAGAAGTCGGCCTCTTGGAGGTGGAAGCGAAGAAGCTGAATGAAAGTTTTGCCAAGTACATCCGGAGTGGCAAACCGCTGGTCACGCTGAAATCCGCGATGACTCTCGATGGGAAAATCGCTGACGCCACGAAACCAGGCACAGAACGCAGTTTCGAGTCTCGCGCGGCCATTCCTGCAACAGAAGGCGCGCGCAGCGGACACCACTGGATCACGGGCGAGCTGGCACGCGCGCATGTGCAGCAATTACGCCATCAGAGCGACGCGATCATGGTTGGAGTCGGAACGGTGATGGCAGACGACCCGCTGCTGACCGACCGCAGCGGCCTGCCGCGGCGGCGCAAGCTCCTCCGCGTGATCCTCGATTCTTACTTGCGCATCCCGCATACGTCGCGAGTAATCCAGACCGCCGAGAACGATGTATTAGTCCTGTATTCCGCTGCCGAGGAACAGCCAAAGCAGGCGCTCGAAGCGAAGGGGATTCGCGTGCATCAAATAACGACGGCAAACCAGGATGGACGGCCCGATTTCGCAGCCGTTGTCCAGAACCTGGGAGAACTGGAGATCACAAGCGTGCTTCTCGAAGGCGGGGCGCTGATAAATGGAGCGGCTCTGGCATCGGGCGAGGTCGACAAGGTGTTCCTTTACTACGCGCCGAAGATCCTGGGCGAGGGAGCAGTCCCCTTCATTGCCGGTGAAGGACTGCGCGGGACGGCACAATGCGTGCAGCGGTCCGAGTTGCACCGCTTCGGAGAAGATTTCGCGCTAGAGGGTTATCTCCGCGACCCGTACGCGCTACAGCAGCCCGCAGTGAATGTCGGCGCGGAAAAAGTGATTCGCTCACTATGACAGAGTGGATTTATCCTAAGAAGTTGCGGAAAAACTCCATTGGGAGTACAGCCCTTATGTTCACCGGAATTATCGAGGAAGTAGGCAAGGTCGTAAGGATCGAGCAGCGCGGTGAAAACCGCCGCATCACCGTGGAGGGTGCGATTACCCCAAAACAACTGGGAACCGGCGACAGCATCGCGGTGAGCGGGGTTTGCCTGACGGCGCTTGACATCAAACCAAACACATTCTGCGCGGACCTCGCGCCCGAAACGTGGGTGCGAACTTCGTTCTCACGGCTGCACGAGGGCGCAGCGGTGAACCTGGAGTTGCCGATGAAGGCGGACGGCCGCTTCGGTGGCCACTTCGTCCAGGGGCACGTCGATGGCGTGGGCAAGTTGATTGAATTGGAGCGCATCGCAGATTCTGAGAACTGGTGGCTGGATATTGAAGTCCCGTCAGAGATCGCGAAGTACACGGTATTCAAGGGGTCGATATCGATCGAGGGCGTCAGCCTCACGGTCGCCAAGCTCGAACGCCACCGTTGCAAGATCGCGATCATTCCTCATACGGTCGAGATAACCAATCTAGGATCGCTAAAGCGTGGAGATCCTGTGAACTTGGAAGCTGACCTGATCGCGAAGTACGTCGAGAAGTTGGTAAAAGGTGAGCCCCCACAGAGTTCGATCACCATCGAGGAATTGGTAAGGCAAGGCTTTTAGAAACAGTTCTCAGTTCTCTGTTCTCAGTAAAACCCGACGGCACTTAGTGAGACCTAACACCTGAGACCTGAGACCTGCCTTTCTACGCTTCCAGCTTCAACTCATCCAACTCCAGGAACTCATGAATAATGGGCTCGTTCGATTTCTCCATTTCCTTGTAGGGCCCAAAGAAAATGGCACGGCCTTCGTGCAGGAAGACAATACGGTCGGCCAGCTTCTTGGCCAGGCGCATGTCGTGCGTGACGACGACTGAGGTCAGGTGCAGTTGCAGTTTGAGCCGGGCGATGAGGTCGCCAAGCAGATTCCCCATCAGCGGATCCACCATAGTGGTGGGCTCGTCATAAAGCACGCATTCGGGTTGGGCGGACAGTGCTCGCGCGATGGCGACAGAACGCTTCATGCCAGTCGAAAGGTCGGAAGGCAACAGGTCGCGCATCTCCTTGACGCCGACCATTTCGAGGAGGCCATCGACGACCTGGTAAATCTGTTCTTCTGAAAGCTCTCTTTTTTCGCGCAAGGGGAAGGCAACGTTTTCACCGACGGTTAGGGAATCGAAGAGGGCGCCATTCTGGAACACCATGGTGACTTTCTTACGGATTTCTTCCATCTGTTTCTCGTCGTAGTCGGTAATGTCCTGACAGGCGACGATGACCCGGCCGGAATCCGGCTTAAGGAACCCCATGATGTTGTGGAGCGCCACCGATTTTCCGACGCCGCTGCGGCCAAGAATGCAGACCATCTCACCCGGCAGCACCTCGAAGCTGACATCCTTAAGAACGACCCGGTCGCCAAATGCCTTGGAGACGTCCTTAAACTCGATGTAGGGAGAGATTGCGTCCGCAGCCATGGCCTATCAGAATGGCATGAGATGCCAGCGCGACTCAAGCGAAAGCGTAGGGACAGCCGCCCTCGGCCCTCCAGCGGGACGAAGCCCCATAAACGTTTCGATAGCCGCGGCGGCATCGAAAGACGTGAAATCAGTGCCCGAAAATCACCTCGGATTCCAGGCCCGCGTAGTTGTAATTCTCACCGTACACATCACGGAGAATCTTGAAGGCAAGGTTGCCCGTGCAATGGGCGGGAGCCACTCGCCGCACTCCGAGATCATCTTTCATTAGGTGGGCAAGGTTCGAGATGTAGGGGGCGTCATAGGGCAACCAGTGGAATCCGCCTTCGACTAGTTCAATGTTGGTTCCGAGATACTGTTTGGTTGCACGGATGATCGCTTCGACTGTGCTGTGCGAGCATCCCGTGATCAGGACGATCCCCTTCTCCGTCTTCAGCGCCAGCGATAGCTCGGGAAAACCTGCGAGATCAGGATGTCCGGGTTCGTTCGGTGGATAGGCGTTGAAGTCTCCCATCATGACCGAGCGAGTGACGATCAGATAAATGCCGGGAGCGATCTCCCGACTGGCCGGTACAAACTCCTGGTTGGCGCCGTGAAAGCGGTCGCCGGGCTTGTAGTCGTCCATAGAATTGATGCGGCCGCCGAAGTACAGCTGCTCCGGCGGCATTCCGGCCAGAGATTCCTTTGTGTCATGGGAGAATGTGTAGTGCATTGGAGCACCCAAGGCGGGATCGGCGGGCAGATAAGCTTTGACCGTGGGCTTGACCTTTAACATGTAGTCGAAGCCCGAAATATGGTCATAGTGACGGTGCGACAGCACGGCGATATCCACCTGGTTGAGGTCCACGCCTAATGCTTTGACGTTGTGCTCAAACTTATCGGCGTTATTCCCGGTGTCAAAGAGAATAGTCTTGCCGTTGTACCGGACAAGCGCCGAGAAACCCCAGTCTAGAATCGTGCCTCGCTTCTGGTAGCCGAAGGCGTCGTAGAGATTCAGAATAGAGTTCTGATCGCGGGTGGGGAGCTGGCCGGCTGCATTCTGCGCCGACGACAAGAGCGGGTGACAGAGGATCAACAGCGCGATCGCGAGCGAGATATTTCTCATGGCGACCTCCGCAAAATCGCTGCCAATTCTATCACCGGGCCGGACGAGGGCGGCCCGAAACATCGGCGAGGCCCTCGGCCGCCAAGCGGTCCTGCGGCGTGTTCACGTTGAAGAAATTCTGCTCGGAAAAACCGGCTGCCGCCAGTTCACCCTCTTCAATCACCCTCACGGACACGCTGGAGAACGCCGCATCGATCTTGTACTTCCCTGCCCGCAGAGCCTGCTCGGCGACGCTGGAGAAGTCGCGTCGATAGACCGCACAGAGCGGCTGAAGTCCCTTGCCGCTGCGAGCCACGGTGACTATGGCGTCGTTGGCTTCGTATGAGGCCGCCGCAAAAAGAAACGCAAGGAGTTCCCTGGAGACGAAGGGCATGTCCACTGCAAGCATCAGATTCAAGTCGGCAGATGAATGCACGAGCGCGGCGTGAATGCCGGCGAGGCTGATGGGTATTTCGAAGACTCGGATTTTGAAGACACGGATTTCGCAGATCCGTTTTTCGTGAACTTCGCAGGGTCGCCGACAATCGCCACACGCTCGCAGACCTCGCCCATCACGTCGAGCGCCCGATCGAGAAGAGTTTGGCCGCCAAATTCCAGAAAAGCTTTGTCTTTATCCGGACCCGCGCCCATGCGGGAGCTCTTGCCTCCGGCGAGGAGGAAGCCCATGCGCGATGGTACGGTTTCTGACATATGGGAAAGCATAAGGCCAAAACGGCGATACACGAAAGTAACCTATCCAGAATGACGAAGCCGTCGCAAGATGAATCTATCGGTTGGTAGGGAGTACAACTCGTCATCATGCCGCAAAAACTCATGGATGTTCTTATGTTGGGACGCTGTTCACACGAATTTTCATGGCCACGCCGCGCGGCCAATGGAGAGTACTACCAAGTCTGCCTGGTGTGCGCGTCTGCTTACCAGTACGACTGGAAGACCATGCGTCGCGGAAATCGGGTCGACGAGCCGATGGCGGATACAACCACCGTCCGGCGCCGCTCTGGTAAAAAGCAACCGACCTGGATGCCCCGGGCACGGCGGCTGCGGTCGAAGCTCCCTGTCCGATACCGCGGGAAGAATCTCAGCACCTGGTACGAGGGGCTGATCCAGAACATCAGCCAGTCGGGCGTGCTGTTTCACGGCCCGCAGCAGTTGCCGGCGAATGCGCTAGTGGAACTGATCTTCGAGATGCCCGAAGAAATCTCAGGACAAAAGAACAGCAGCGTCCTTTGTCAGGGAAGGCTGATTCGTAGCAAAGAAGCGGCGGACCATACCGAGGACTCCAACGAGTTGGCAGCGTCCATCCTCGACTACAAATTTCTCCACAAAGACTGACCTGCGACTGGCCTGAACGCGAGCCGGTTGCCCTGCGTGTATCTGCAACGTACACATTTTCGTTCGGATTTTCGTGTAAATCACAGCCTGCCTTGCATCTAAACTGGATAAAACATATTTCTCATTTCATCGGGGGCGCTCATGAGATTCAAGGCAGGTAAATGCTTTTCAGGGATTTGGTTGCTCGGCATCCTGGCCATCGGCTTGGCCTGCAGCAAAGCGCCCGATGACACGCAGATGACCGGCCAGATTCAATCCAGGCTGACCCAGGATTCCGGCTTGCATGACAAGCAGATCGCGGTGCAGACATCAGACGGGGTAGTGACGCTCTCGGGAACAGTCGAGAATGAAACGCAGCGTGAGACAGCGGCCCGTTATGCGTCCGCAACCCCGGGAATCAGGCAAGTAGTGAACAATCTGGAGATTGCGTCGGCGTCAGCCCCACGCGCCGCGGACCAGATGGCCCAGGCGCCGCCGGCGCCCGTAAGGCCCGCGCCTGAGCCTACCTCGGACAGACGCCGTCCGAGCAAGCCGCGTCACCATCGGATGGAGCCGAATTCCAACAAAATGGCGGCAGCCGCACCACCGCCCGCGGAAACACACAACCGAGCGGCGGACGAAAACCTTGCCCCGGCCCCGGCGGCACAACCCGCACCCGCGCCCCAGCCCCCACCGCCTCCGAGAAAAGTCACAGTTCCATCGGGAACATCAATGGCGATTCGGCTGCTTGATCCAATTGATTCTGAAAAAGCGCAGCCCGGGCAAACGTTCCGGGCGACGCTAGACGCACCTCTGCCGTCAGATGGAGACGTAGCCGTACCATCGGGATACGACGTGAAGGGGCACGTTGTAGATGTGAAGAGCGCGGGAAAATTTGCGGGACAATCGCTTCTGGTTCTGCAGCTGGATTCGATCTCGGTTGGTGGCAGGTTGTATGGCATCGAGGCGGACCCGTACCGGCGCCAGGGTAAAAATCGCTCGACAAATACTGCGGAGAAGGTCGGAGCGGGCGCGGTGATCGGGGCCATTATCGGTGGCATCGCCGGCGGCGGGAAAGGCGCGGGCATCGGCGCCGCGGCAGGTGGCGGCGTCGGAGGTGGAGTACAGGCTGCCGGAAAAGGCCAGCAGATTATATTGCCTTCGGAGACGGTGCTGAGTTTCACCTTGCGATCTCCGTTGAGCGTGACCTTGACTGACAGGGGCCCCGACTCAGGCCGCCAAAAGTTGGAACCTCCTCAGTAGCGCGAGCCGGCCCAGAGACCGACAGGTGGTCCGCTCCGCCGGACGGGTGTCTCTGATTCTGCCCCCAGCGGCACCAAATCGCCGGTTGAAATGAGCAGGCGTTTCCTCTTTCCCCACAATGACTTGCAGCCGGCAAGAGTGCCGCAAAAGTACACTGACCTTCGTACTTAGAATGCCATGCGGCACCAGCTTATAATCATTCCAAATCCAAGCACACTGAGTACTTAGCCGACGTGGAACCTTTTCTTGCAGCTGCGATCTTCGCTCTGGGGCTGTGCTTTGGCAGCTTCCTGAACGTATGTATTTACAGATTGCCGCTCGGCAAGTCGGTAGTAACGCCGCGCTCCGCATGTCCGCACTGCGGAGACCCGATCCCGCTCTACCACAACCTGCCCGTAGTGAGTTGGCTCGTTCTTCGGGGAAAATGCCGCTCGTGCGCGCAGCCGATATCGCCGCGTTACTTCGTAATTGAGCTTCTCACGGGCTTGCTCTTCCTCGGCTGCTATGCCCATTTTGGTTTGACTCTGGCGGCCCTGAAGTGCATTGTGCTCGGCTACTTGCTGCTGGGGTTGGTCTTCACCGACGCGGAAACCAAGCTCCTTCCGGACGCGATGACTCTGCCCGGGCTGGTCCTCGGAATTGGGTTCAGCCTCGTGGTCCCGGTCAATGACCTGGCTTCGCGAATCATGCCCGGCCTGGTGTCACCCGCGATGAGAAGCGAGATTTCGTGGCGAATTTGGTCCCTGTCAGACTCGCTGGTCGGAGCCGCGGTCGGAGCCGCGTTTCTTTACGGCGCTGCAGCCATCTACCTGAGAGCTCGTGGGGTCGAAGGGATGGGATTCGGCGACGTCAAGCTGATGGCGCTAATCGGCGCGTTCCTCGGGACGAAGCTCACGGTCTTAACCATATTTGCCGCGTCGCTGGCGGGTGACGAAGCCCGGCGGCGCGCATGGCAATCGGCACGCCTGGCCCTCCGCTACTACGAGATGCCATTTGGCGTCTTTCTCGGCGGCATGGCGCTTTTGTCGTTCCTGTTTGGAAACCGCCTCCTGCACTGGTATTGGAGGGCGCTGTGACGCTGCTGATCAATCCGATAGCTTTGCGGATGGCCGTGCTTCTGGTCCTTGCCATCACCGCTTTCGGGTTGGGCTTATTCACAATTCGGCTCCTGCGAAAGAATCTCGAGTCGGAATCCGAATCGCTAAATTCCTCTCCGTTAGCCGCGGAGGGATTGCCCGTCCATGCCTATCACGCCGTGATCCAGCAACTGAAGCAACAGAAGCATGAGCTCGCCACCCAGCAGCTCTCGGAGCGCCGAAAAGCCAAGGCCTCCGACACGCTGAGCTCCACCATACTTTCGAACCTTTCCTGCGGAGTACTGTTTCTCAATTCCGCCGGTCTGGTGCGGCAAGCGAATGCAGCAGCGCGCAAGCTCCTGGGATTCGCCTCGCCGGTGGGACTGCATGCCGCCGACCTTTTCCGCACCACGACGGTCCGCCCGGAAAACAATGATTCAAGTTCGAGTTCGACCGTCGAGCAGGCTCTCGCTCCCGCCCTGGCGGGCAAGTCCGCCGTCCGAGGGCTGGTGGTGAATATCTACACACCGGATGGAGAGAGCCACATCCTCGAAGTGACGGCCTCGCCGGTGCTGGCCGAGGACGCGAGCCTCATGGGCACGACTCTTGTGCTGACCGACAAGACCGACATCGAGCGCATCCGGCACGTTCAAAAGGTGCATCAGGAAATCTCTTCAGAACTGGCGCTGGGATTGCGCCATTCTCTGACTACGATCGCGGGATGCGCGCAGCAACTGGCGTGCAGCCGGGACCCGGAACTGGCTCGCCAGTTGGCCGACGGCATCGCCCACGAAGCAGCACAGTTGGACCGGACTATTGGCAGTTTCCTTGGGGGCGCTCAGGCTGCAAACACAAGTTCTTGATACTAGCGATTGCAGGCCGCGATCAGAATCGCGGCCTTGCGAAAGGATGATCACATGAAACACACGAAATGTATGGCCATCATTACTCTGCTCCTGTTCGGGGTCGGCGGTGCCACCGCTCAGTCACTCGGGGATTACGCGCGGGCGGCTCGCAAGACAAAACCGGAGCCGAGCTCGACCGGTCGCCACTACGATAACGATAACCTTCCGACCAATGAGACGCTGAGCGTCGTTGGACCGCCACCGCCGGTCACTGCCAGCGCTGCGGCTCCGAGCTCTCCGAGTTCCACGCCGGTCACTAAAGCGGCCCCAGCAGTCCCCGCCGATCCCGCCGCAGTCGCTGCCGAACGCCAGAAGGCGGCGGACGAGTTGAAGAAAAAGCTCGACCAACAGAAACAGAAGGTCGATTCCCTGAACCACGAGCTCGACCTCGATCAGCGCGAATATCGTCTGCGTGCTGCCGCTATGTATGGCGATGCGGGCAACCGTCTGCGCAACGCAGCGCAGTGGGACAAGGACGACACACAGTACAAGAGCGATCTCGAAGGAAAACAGAAAGCGATTGCTGCCGCCCAGCAGGAACTAGACCAGATGCAGGAGCAAGCGCGCAAGGCGGGAATTGCAGACAAGGAAAAGGAAAAAGAAAAAGACGACAACACCGACAAGAAGTAAGTAAATCCAGTGGAGAGCCGGGCGTCTCCGCCCGGCGGACACTGCGACTCGGACTTCCGCAAAATAGCTAGGCTTTTAAGACACCAGTCCCTGAGTTTTCAGGTTTCCCGGATCCGTTCCCGAATCTGCCGTGCGTGATGCCGTCCATGGACCCAGTGGAACCTGCTCCACTCCCCCGCCGTTAAAGGTCCGAGGAACGGGTGGTCCATAATTTTCGTCCCCGCGCCGAACCTTAGCTCGCAATCGTCCAGGCCCGAGCCCATCCTCTGAAGCTCAGGCGCGATGGCTTGCCGAACCTCCTCCAGCGGCATTCCTCGCGGTGTCGCACGTTCCGGAGCCTTTCGGCCTGAGGGCACATACCCGAGATTCACGACCAGCAGCGCGGCCACACGATGTTTCAGCGTGGCGCGCGTGGCCAATGGAGTACCCTGTTCCAGGCATCTTGCCAAGCCCCGGTTCGTGTTTTTGTAAGTGAGAAAAAGGTGTTCCAGAATCTGACCAGCATTCCATTTTCCAGCCGGAGCCTGTGCCAGGTCGCTCGGGCCGGCGCCTGCTGTTGCATCTTCGAGTTCCTGCCGCAAGCGTTCAAGATAGGAATTCATGGCGTCGGTTCAGTACAATGATTCGCGAACGAGAGCCGTGATCAGGAAATCCTTAATGAAAAAACTTTTCGTCGCAATTCTAGCAGCCGGTCTGGTATTCATGGCCGGATGCTCTTCCGAGTCGGTCAAGCCGACGACCGCCGGAACGCCGCAACCGAAGGCTCCGGAGGCGATCACCGGTAGCAGCGCGTTCTTCAAGTGCTATGTCTCCGCTCGCATCTGGGCGCCGGACGCTCAGCCCTACCGGGCGGAGTCACATCCGGAGGCGGAATCCAAGGGCAGGGACGGCAAAGCTGCAGAGTGGCGTGCCGGATTTGCCTCGCCGTCGAAGCACGCGACCAAGACCTTTATCTGGTCCAACGGCGATATTTCTCACGGCGTCGACGACACCTACAGCTCGACGAATTCCAGCACCCGGATTTTCAATGTCCAGTTTCTCAAAGCAGACACCGATAAGGCCTTTGCCGCCGCTCAGCAGCATGGCGGCGACAAGCTGCTGGAGAAAGACCCCGACACACCCGTTTTTTATGTCCTGGACTGGAACCGCCAAGCGAACGAACTGCTGTGGCACGTAATCTATGGCGCCGACCGCGACACCGCCAAGCTGCGGGTAGCCGTGAACGCCTCTACCGGAGAATTTTCGCGGGTGGAGAAGTAGCACTAGTGGAGAGCCGGGCGTCCCCGCCCGGAGGGACGGGCGAGACGTCCGCCGTCCATCACGTCATTGCCAGGTCACTGCGCTTTAGCCAGCCGGTCCAGCGAAACGTGTGCATCCTTGGCAAATGGACCCTCAGGAAGAATCTTGAGGTACTGCTCGTAGTATTTCCGCGCCTCGGCTTTATCTCCCAGTTTCTCCTGGCAAACGGCAAGACGGAAGCTGGCCAAGGCGTCGCCATCCTTGTAGTAGAGAGCTTCTTTGTAACGTTCGAGTGCGGCTTTGTAGTTCTTGCGCTTGAAGTAGAAGTCCCCCACCTCGATGTTTTTCAGCGCCTTCATCGGATTCCAGGGATGAAACTCCTGAACGCCGGAAACTTCAATGTTGTCGGGGATGTCGAGATCTTCGACGGCTGCCGCGCTGTTGGGATGGTTCTTGGCGTCGTTTTTAGGCGGGCTGATATCGATTCTAGTCTCGCGGCTGGAGCTTTCCTCAGCCTCGCGATTGCGGGCGGCAGCCCTTTCCGACGCCGTCTTGTCCGAGGTCGCTTTGCTAGAGGAATCCTGTGCCAGCGAAATGGCGGTCAGCAGCCCAAAAAAAACAACCGTGAATCGAGTACGCACGACTCTATTGTATCGCGACGCAAATGGAGAGGCGGGCGCCGTCCCCGTTCACCGACAGCAGCGCCAAAAAAAAATCAGGCCGCCCACAAGATGGGACGGCCTGATCCAGCAAGTCCTCCGGGGGGAGGGGGAAATTTGTGCTTATGAAGACGGCGGAGTCGCGGTCGCCGTTGGAGTCGAGTTGGTGGGCGTCTGCCCTGGCGTTCCTGCGCCCGTATTGGTCATCAGCCGTATATCCACGCGGCGATTCTTGGCACGACCGTCGCGAGTCTTGTTTGTCTCGACCGGCTTATCCTTGCCCAGCCCGATCAGATAAATTTTGTAGGCCGGAACATTCTTCTCCGCAGCCAGATACTGAATCACAGCATTGGCCCGGCGCTGGCTCAGATCATAGTTGTACTCCGAGCTGCCCACCGCGTCGGTCGCGCCCTCTACAGTGATGATATATCCCTTGGTAGTGGCAACGCTTGCCGCAAGCTGGTCGATCGCTTCCTTGGCGTCCTTGGTCAGATTGTCCCGGTTGAATCCGAAATGAACCGCCGTCTCCACCACGGGCCGATAGTTATCGAGATTAACGACGGCATTGGTCAGCACATCCACACGTTGGGACGCGCCGTTCGCCGACAGTTGCGCCTTATCGGCCTCGCTGCCCGCAGCCAGCGCCTTCTGATCTACCTCTGCGGCACGCGCCTGCACGGCCTGGATTCCGGACTGAGCGCGCGAATCGACATCCTTGATTTCCTTCGAGTTCTTCGCGGTAAGGTCGTCGAGTTCATTGGTTTTGTTAATGAGCGGCGTCGTCTGTTGACGCACGTAATTCTTGGTTGAACATCCGAGGGATGCGACCATTGTCGCGGCCAGCATTAGGGTCAACGAGGTGCGATTCATAGTTGAGGGCTCCTTGCCCAATATTTCTATGTACTATCCCAGATTCTGCTAAAAGTCTGCGAACTGGACTCACTCGTGTTTAAAGCACGGCAGATGCCATTTCGAATTCGCAACAGAAATTGATAAACCATTTTATATCAATACTTTGCAAAATGACTGTGGGAAATACTCATACCCCATACCCACGCAATCGCGATATAAACCATAGAAATTTTATACTGTTTGCTTTTCCTCCATGCGCACATAGGTACGCACGCCAGCCTCACCGGGTGATCTTGTTCCAAGCCTGCTCAAACTGCGAAAACAGTGGGATCTCGCTCTTCTGCAGCCCACCGCGCCCCATCACCCGCCAGAGATAGGTCTGCGAGGGCCCGCTGCGCACGTCCCCGCTATGCGCATCATAGACAGCCAGCACATCTTCCGACGGGCGAGACTGCACCATCAGAATGATATCGGCATCCTGAGCACGATACACCACTGTGAGTTTGCCCCACTTCTGGATGGCATCCTCGACGCGACCAATGGCGGCACGGTCATCGGGCAGCAAGTTGGGATCGAATTGATCGCCATCGTAGGCCGCTACGTATACAAAGCGGGCGTTAGCAAGAGTACGCGGCAGGTGCGGAGTTCTCCCAGATTCGGCGGCACTACTCAGC
>WNFN01235571.1_pt1 | contig 15968 bp, 13 predicted proteins | sample 5400161 | NCBI WGS metagenome assembly WNFN01 (sample SAMN13153353, study PRJNA577476) | soil metagenome | isolation source: 80 cm saprolite on Douglas fir-dominated hillslope | place: USA:California | collected 2013-09-17
TACAGGGGAAAACCTTCGCTTGTGGATCCAGAACCCTGACGCAATCAAACCCGGCTCTCTCATGCCGGCCATGAAGTTGAGCGATGCCGACCTGGACGCACTTGTGCGCTATCTGGAGACACTCCGGTAGCCGAAGATTTTGGGAGACGAGCTATGTCATCGGATGCGATGGCCATTCAAACCGCGCAGGTTGCGGGCCGGCCATGGGTTGAGAGGCTGCATGAGTGGGTGACCACGGTCGATCACAAGCGCCTGGGCGTTCTTTACATCTTCTACGCTCTGGTCTTTCTCGTCATTGCCGGAATCGAAGCCATAATTATACGCATCCAGCTGATGCGTCCGCACAACGACTTTGTTTCACCACAGGTCTTCAATCGCATGTTCACCATGCACGGGACGACCATGATTTTCTTCGTGGTCATGCCCATCCTGTTCGGGTTTGCCAACTACCTAGTTCCGTTGATGATCGGCGCCCGGGACATGGCGTTTCCGCGGCTGAACGCGTTCAGTTTTTGGTTGACCGCCCTGGGAGGAATTCTTCTCTACTTCAGTTTTGTTGGGGGAAGCGGACTCTACGGCGCGGGAAATGCCCCGGACGTGGGATGGTGGGCGTACGCTCCTTTGACCTCGCGCGCGTTTTCCCCCGGCCACAGTGCCGACTACTGGACCATCGCGCTGCTCGTGTCCGGCTTCGGCAGCATAGGGACCGCAATCAATATCATTGCCACGATCGTCTGCATGAGGTGTCCCGGGATGAAGCTGAGCCGTATGCCGCTGCTGGCGTGGCTGAACCTCGTGATGTCTGGCATGGTGCTCATCGCCATCACCCCGTTATCGGCGGCGCAGATCATGCTGCTCGTCGACCGTTATCTGGGCGGGCACTTCTTCGATACGCAGGCGGGCGGATCCGCGGCGATATGGATGCATTTCTTCTGGATCTTCGGGCATCCGGAAGTATACATCCTGGTTATTCCTGCCTTTGCGTTTGCGTCCGAGATTATTCCGGTATTTTCGCGCAAACCGATTTTCGGCTACCCGGTGATGGTGGCGGCAACGATCTGCATTGGGTTCATCAGTATGAGCGTCTGGGCCCATCACATGTTCACGATCGGTATGAACTCCAAAGCCAACACCTTTTTCGTGCTGACGACGATGGCTATCGCCGTTCCCACTGGCATCAAGATTTTCAACTGGCTCGGCACGATGTGGGGTGGGAAAATCCAGTTCAAGACACCGATGCTGTTCTGTATCGGATTCCTGTTCCAGTTCTTGATCGCCGGCCTAACCGGCATTATGCTCGGCGCGGCTCCTTTCAATTGGCAGCTTAGCGGCTCGTACTTTGTCGTCGCGCACTTTCACTACATGATCGTGGGAGGGATTCTGTTCTGTGTTTTCGGTGCAATTTATTATTGGTATCCCAAAATCACTGGAAGGATGCTGAGCGAATCCCTCGGCAAGCTGCATTTCTGGTTGTTCGTGATCGGGTTTCACCTAACGTTTGACGCGATGCACATTCCCGGCGTGCTCGGCATGTCGCGGCGCATTTACACTTACGAGCCCGGCCGCGGCTGGGATACCTGGAACCTGATCGTCTCGATCGGCGCATTCATCCAGGGCATTGCCATCCTGGTGTTTGCATGGAACCTCGTCGTTTCATATTGGAAGGGGGCCAAGGCGGGGAATGATCCCTGGGACGCATGGACTCTCGAATGGTCGGTGACTTCGCCGCCACCTGCCTATAACTTCGCTTCCATTCCGACGGTCGCCAGCCGGCGCCCGCTGTGGGACCGCAAACATCCCGAAGATCCGGATAGCCGCTATGAGTAAAGGGAGCAATCGATGAGCGCAATAACGACTCCCATCGCGCAGACGCCTGGAGTCTGGAGTCTCCCGTATCGCGGCAAGGTCGGGATGGCCTGCCTGATCGTTGCCGAATCATCCATTTTCACCATTTTCGTCGTGGCCTATCTCTTCTACGTAGGAAAAAGCCTCACTGGGCCGACTCCCCGCGAAGTGCTCGCGGCACCCATCTTCTACACCATTTGCCTGTTATCCAGCAGTCTCACGATCCACTTCGCGTCAAGATTTCTCGAACGCAGTAAGCGAGGCGCGTTCCTCGGCTTGTGGTTCCTCACGATTGTCCTTGGCGGTCTCTTTTTGTTCGGCACCGGGCAGGAATGGCATCGGCTGATCTACGAACGCGGGCTGACGATCTCCACCAACCTTTTTGGAACGACGTACTACTCGCTCGTCGGCCTGCACGCCACTCACGTCACGGCAGGCCTGCTCATGCTCACCATCGTGTTTCTTTTCGGCTTGGCTGGCCGGGTTGGCCGGGAGCACTCTGCTCGCGTGGATGTGCTTTCGCTGTACTGGCATTTTGTGGATGCCGTGTGGGTTGTGGTTTTCACGGTGGTTTACATACTCGGGCGCTAAGGAGAGGCAATGGCAGCGCAGCTATCCGCGGAACAAATGGAGCAAAGCCGTCGGGCGCCCGGCGAGATCGAATCTCCTGCGCCAACGGCGTGGCCTATTGTTCTGGCTTTTGGATTTACGCTGGTGTTTGCGGGACTCTTGACGAGTGCGTCGGTGAGCGTCCTGGGCGCGGTGCTTACCGTGGCCGGTTGTGTCGGCTGGTTCCGGGAAGTCTTCCCTCACGAGCATCACGAGACCGTTCCGGTCGTTGCTGAAGATGTTGCGGTCACAACGGAGCGAAGAATCGTCGGCAGGCTCCCCGTCGCGCCGGAACTCGTGCGCGCGTGGCTTCCGATTGAAACCTATCCGGTATCTGCAGGTTTGAAGGGGGGCTTGGCTGGAAGCGTCGCGATGGCTGGGCTGGCTTGTGCCTATGGACTGCTGAAGACCGGAAGCATCTGGTATCCCATCAATCTTCTTGCCGCCATTGTGTATGCGCCGTCGGAGGTGCCTTCGGCTTTGCAATTGAATTCCTTTCACGCAGGCATCTTTTTCATTGCCGTGGTCTTGCATCTCGTCACGTCGATACTTGTCGGATTGCTCTATGGTGCGATGCTTCCCATGTTCGCGCGGCGGCCGATCGTACTCGGGGGGCTGATCGCTCCGGTGCTGTGGTCAGGGCTGCTGTACTCCATTATGGGCATTCTCAATCCTGTGCTCGGGAGCCACGTTGACTGGATCTGGTTCATGGCCTCGCAGTTTGCATTCGGCGTCGTCGCGGGCCTTGTCGTCATGCGTCAGTCCCGTGTGCCGACGCGCGAGAACATGCCCTTCGCCTTGCGAGCAGGCATTGAAGCTCCCGGAACGATTCCACCACGAGGAAGCGGAGCGAAACGGCCGTGAACCCATTCAGGTATCTATGTGCGTCCGCGGCGCTGGGCGCGATGTTGCTCCCGGGCTGCGGTTCGCCGCACGGCCAGCCCCGCAAAGGTTCCGAGACTCTGGCGCCGAATGAGGTTTTGGAATTTGCCACTCTGTACGGGGAAAACTGCGCGGGTTGCCACGGCGCGGAAGGGCGGGGAGGAGCGGCCATCGCGCTCGCCGATCCGGTCTATCTGGCCATCGTGGACGACGCGGCGATGCGCAAAGTCATCGCCAACGGCGTGCGCGGAACCTCGATGCCGGCCTTCGCGCAGAGCGCCGGCGGAATGTTGGCGCAGAAGCAGATTGATGTGATCGCGAGCGAAATCCGATCGCGCTGGAGCCGGCGCGGAATTCTCGACGCAGCCAGTCCGCCTTCCTATGCGGCGAAGTCCACGGGCGACGCTCTGCGAGGCGAACTTGCCTACAAAACGTATTGCGAATCCTGCCACGGCCCAGGCGGCCACGGAGGTCCAAGGGGCAGCGCCATCACGGATGATTCTTTTCTCGCGCTGGTCAGCGATCAGGGGCTGCGCACCATTGTCATCGCCGGTCGTACCGAACTGGGAGCGCCAGACTGGCGCGGAAACGTGCCCGGCAAGCCCATGTCGGACCAGGAAGTCACCGACGTAGTTGCCTGGCTCGCCTCGCGGCGGGCTCCGAACCCGGGACAACCTTATTCCGTTTCGAATTACACGCAGCACTAGGAGTCTGATGATGTCGAACGAAAATACGCTCTCCCGCCGCGGACTGTTTATGAAGATGGGGATTCTGTTCAACGGCCTGGTGGCGACCGCACTTGCGGTACCAATCGTACAATTTGTTCTGTCCTCCGTTACTCGCGGGCGCGCGAACGCCTACCTTTCGTGGGTGCCTCTCGGGTCCGTGAGCGATTTTCCGGAAGGCGAGACGCGGCTGGCTACCTTCCGGAATCCTTATGTAACTCCAACAGACGGCAAGACAGTGGACACGGCATGTTGGGTACGGCGTCCGGTTTGTTCATGTGCCCGTGCCACGGCGGAGCGTACTACCGCGACGGCTCGCGTGCCTCGGGCCCGCCGGAGCGCGGGCTGTTTGAATATCCGAATAAAGTGCAGGACGGCCTTGTCACCATCCAAGCGGGTGAGCTGCCCACAACAGGGTCGCCGACCGCAGATCTCCTTGGAAAGAAGCCACCGTGCGCCGCCTGATTACACAGGTCGGGGAGTGGTTCGACCGGCGGTTGCAACTCGTGGCTCCCATTCGTGAGGTTTCTGAGCATCCCGTTCCGCGCAGCACGGCGAGTTGGTGGTACGTGTTCGGCAGCGCCGCACTCGTCGTATTCCTTCTGCAACTCGTCACCGGAATTCTGCTTGCGCTCATCTACGTCCCCTCGGCCAGCGAGGCGTGGAGCAGTTTGCAGTCTCTGAACCACGACGTGACTCTCGGCTGGTTCATCCGCGCGTTACACGGATGGGGCTCGAACTTCATGGTGGCGATCGTTCTCATTCACATGGTGCAGGTCTTCCTCTTCGGGGCGTACAAGTTCCCGCGGGAGCTCACCTGGATCGTGGGCGTTTTCCTTCTGCTGATGACTCTGGGCATGGCATTCAGCGGGCAGGTCCTGCGCTTCGATCAGGACGCATATTGGGGGCTTGGGATCGGAGCGTCGATCGCAAGTCGTGTTCCAATTGCAGGCCCCGCAATCGTAAAGTTGATGCTGGGTGGGCCGATCATCGCGGGCGCCACGCTCTCTCGATTCTTCGCGCTGCATGTCTTCGTGATTCCAGGGATGCTGATCGGTTTCGTGTGCCTTCACCTCTTGATGGTGCTGAAGCTTGGGATCAACGAATGGCCGATGCCGGGACGTGTCGTGAAGCGAGCGACCTACGCAAACGAGTACCACGAATTGACAAAGAAGGACGGCGCTCCATTCGTCCCCTACGCAGTCTGGAAAGACTTGTTCTTCGCCGCGTTCATCCTCTTGGCAGTCGCCGCATGCGCTGTGTACTTCGGTCCGTTCGGCCCGACGGGTCGCCCAGACCCGACGATCATTCAGACGGTGCCGAAACCGGATTACTTCTTCCTGTGGCTCTATGCCCTGCTCTCGCTCTTGCCTCCTTCAATGGAGACGCCCGCGCTTCTCATCGGCCCTGTAATCGCGATCACTGCCCTGGTTCTTCTTCCATTTTTATCGGGGGAGGGAGAAAAGAGCTGGCGCCGGCGGCCAATCGCGGTTTTAACCGTGCTGCTGATCGCGGTAACGCTGGGAACATTTACGCATCTCGCTGGATTCACTCCCTGGAGCCCGCACATGAACGCTCCAGGGCAAGCAGTGCCGCAACTGCCATTCCCTTGGGGAGCGGGGCGGAGAGAGAGGCCCGGCTCTGGACAGTGTTGCCGTGCGGCTCACGCAGGACCAGCTCATCCGCCAGGTGATCCAGGGAGGCGGCAACATGCCGGCGTATGGGAAGAATTTGAGTCCGGCGGAGACGACGGCGCTCGTCGCATTTCTCGAGACGTTGCATCCAGCAGGACAAGCTCCTGCACGCGACGCCGCGCTTGAGGAGAGCTCAGAGAGACACGCTTCCCCGCAACCATAGGGCGATCCGATCCATGCCGCCTCCCGTTCAATACGCATTGGAATCGTGGGCGTTTCCGGTTCCGCTTACCTTGGCCATTGTTTTCTCCGCATGCCTGTATTTGCGCGGATGGCTTCATCTTCGTTCGGCTTCTGTGAACATCATTCCTGGTTGGCGCGCGGGCAGTTTTCTTCTCGGACTGTTTTTGATCTGGGTGGCGTTGGGCTCACCTCTCGCGGCATTCGACGAGGAATTGCTGACGGTCCACATGGTCCAGCATCTGCTGCTCATGACAATCGCTCCTCCTTTGATCTTGGTGGCTGCGCCCGTGATGCCGTTGTTGCACGGTTTGCCGCGGCAATTCGTGCAAGCCGTTGTCGGTCCACTGTTCCGATGGCTGCCGGTGCAGCGGGTCGGGCGCGTACTTTCGCAACCTGCGTTTTGCTGGCTTGCCGCCGCTGCGGCATTGGTCGCATGGCACGTCCCCTCGGCGTTTACACTAGCGTTGCAATCGGAAAGGTGGCATGTGGTCGAGCACGCATGCTTCCTTGGGGCGGGATTTCTTTTTTGGTGGCCCGTTATCCAACCCTGGCCGAGTGTTGCGGTGTGGCCGCGATGGTCGATCCTCTTGTACCTTTTTCTCGCTACGCTGCCGTGCGACATCCTTTCCGCATTTCTTGCCTTCTGCGACCGTGTAGTTTACCCGGCTTACCTCTCCACACCACGGCAGTTCGGCATTTCCGCTCTCGAAGACCAGCAATGCGCGGGTGCGTTGATGTGGACCTGCGTCACGTTTGTCTACCTGGTACCCGCAGCGATTCTGACCACACGGCTGCTCTCGGGACGGAGTTCCCACGAGGACGAGTTGGTGCAATCGGAATTGCATGGCATGGTGGCACCGCAAAGCGACCCGCATAGCGTGGAGGTTGCCTGAAGATGGCAAGCGAGCCTCTTCTTGCGGCCTTCGACATGGCTGTAGTCCGGCGCGGTCACTCCGTGCTGTCCGACTACTGGGGAGCTGGCTGCAGTCGGTCGCGCAGGCCTGGCTGGTATACCGGCTCACGGGTTCCTCGTTCGAGTTGGGGTTAGTGATTTTCATCGGGCAAAGCCGACCGAGTACTGGTATTACGCCCGAAAGAGCGTACAACTCAGAGTAATTTAACCCATTGCCTCTGCATCTAATAATTGTGGAGGTAAAATTTATGCGGCAGTCTAGGTTGATAGGAATTGCAAGCGTCTTCCTGGCTGCAGCTCTCTCTGTGCCCGCAAGTTTGAACTACGTCGAGGGCCAGGCTTCTATTGAAGGGCAAAGCCTCGGTCCGGAAGCGATTGGGAAGTCAGAATTGAATCCTGGTCAGTCGCTAGAAACGGGGGTAGGCAAAGCGGAGCTACTCTTGACGCCGGGCGTCTTTTTTAGACTCGGCGACAACAGCTCTGTAACGATGATTTCGCCCAGTTTGACCGATACGGAACTCCGGTTGGACAAGGGCGAAGCCGCCGTCGAAGTGGCCGAGCTGCACCCGGAAAACAACGTTGTTATCGCGGAGGACGGCGCGAAGGTTCGTCTTGCGAAAACCGGCTTATACGACTTTGACGCGGACCACGATCTCGTTCGCGTTTACCAGGGCCAAGCCGATGTTGAAGTAAACGGCCGGAACATCGAGGTGAAGAAGGAACATCAGCTCGCCTTTAATGCTGGCGGGCCGATGAAGCCGGAGAAGTTCGACAAGGAACAAGTCCAGGACGATCTGTATCGGTGGAGCAGCCTGCGCTCTTCTTATTTGGCGGAAGCCAACGTGGATAGGGCGCAAGTCTACCAAATGGGTAATTGGTACGGAGCCGGTTGGGATTGGGACCCGTATTATAGCTGCTATACGTTCATTCCGGGGGACGGGATCTTCTATAGCCCATTCGGTTGGGGGTTTTATTCACCGTTTGACGTGGGCTTCGCGCCGATTTTCTTCTTCGGCCACTTCGACCATGATTTTGATGACTTCCGTGACCACGATAGGGACCACTTTGGCGACAGGGACCACGATAGGGACCACTTTCGCGATAGGGGGCACTTTGGTGATAGGGAGCATCATGAAGCTCACTACTACGAACACTTGGATCACGGCGTCTACAACGGGCCTGCGCATTCCGGCCACAGCGGCTTCGCCGGTCAGCACGGCGGTGGTGGCGGAGGATTCCATGGAGGCGAAGGCTCCCACGGAGGGCATAGTGGCTTCCACGGAGGAGGCGGCTCTAGCGCCTCGCACGGAATGGGAGGCGGAGGCTTTCATGGTGGAGGCGGCGGTCACCGCTGAGCACTGAACTCTGCCGGGACATCGGGACAATGCGAGCGGAGCGCCAAAAGCGCTCCGCTCAAAACACGTTTCGCTCAGGCGTGCCGAAAGGTGGGGATCACCGGAATGACGTGGCACACGCTACCACGCTACATCACACGTTTGCTTCCCGCCTGGTGAGTCGAGGCGTGGATATAGTGACCGTGCAACAATTGCTCGGACATTCGGCTGTCACCGTAACAATGCGTTATACGCACGCAAATCTCGATTCAAAACACGCCGCAGCCGCGACACTCGAAGCGTTTCCTGACAATTTGGTGACAGTGTGCACCAAAATGCAGCAATAGAAAGAGACACTGTCACTAAATGCAGCTGTAAGTTACAATGCTTCCGTCCGTTAGTTTCGGAGAGGTGGCCGAGAGGCTGAAGGCGGCGGTTTGCTAAACCGTTGTAGGGGCTAAAACCTCTACCGGGGGTTCGAATCCCCCCCTCTCCGCCAGCAATTCATTTCACAACACTTAGCTCCCTAGCTGCTCTGAGGCTTACTTCGTTGTAGCGCCTTGCAGACTTCGCGCGTGAATAGGTCCGGTGCCCGCCTGAGCTAGTCCTACGGAAACTCTTACCAACGTACTACCAAAACGCTAATACTTCCGTCCTCTCGCAACCCAACTCCCCTCACATTGTGAACCAAGCCGCGCCCCTCAAGAATGGAGGTGAGTACGCCGCCTTAACACGAAAGGATCCATGGCGACCCTGGACATCTCCGACATTCTCTCGGCGCAAAGGAAATCGCGTCAAATGACGAAGTTGGCCTTCGCGCGGCTGCTCGTCGTCCTCTCGGTTCCTTTTTCTCTCCGGTACTTCTATTGGCGAGCCGGATCGACAATGAATCCCGCGGCCCGGTGGTTTTTCTATCTATTTCTCGCGGTGGAGCTGCTGAATTTTCTGGAAGCTCTGCTCTTTTACTTCACCACCTGGAAACCTGCCCATCATGCGAAGCCGGATCGCCTTCCGAGACGCACCGTAGACATCTTGGTTGCTACGTACGACGAGCCTGTGCATCTCCTGCGCGAAACCTTGGTGTGCGCGGTGAGCGTTCAGTATCCCCACAAGACTTACGTTCTGGACGACGGTAACCGGCCTGAGGTGCGCGCCCTCTCGGCTGAACTTGGCTGCAATTACATCACCCGCGAAAACCGCGTCCACGCTAAGGCAGGAAACCTCAATAACGCCCTCCAGCAAACGCAAGGTGAATTCATCGTCACCCTGGATGCCGATCACGTTCCCATGCCCGATCTCATCGATCAGTTGGTGGGATTCTTCGCCGATCCGAAGGTCGCCGCTGTGCAAACGGCCCAGGACTTTTACAATTTGGATTCCTTCCAACATCTCAGTCAATGGGAACACCAGCATGCCTGGCAGCAGCAGGAACTCTTCTTCAGCGTGATTCAGCCGGGCAAGGATGGCTATAACGCGGCGTTCTATTGCGGGAGCCCCGCGATGCTCCGCCGCAAGGCGCTCGAGGAGATCCACGGGTTTGCGACCGAATCCATCACCGAGGACATGCACACCGGGCTGCGCCTGCAGAAAAAAGGCTGGCGAACGATCTATTACAACCGCACCGTCGCCAGGGGGCTGGCGCCGCAAACTTTTACAGGGTTCGCCACGCAATGGCAGCGCTGGGGACAGGGCGCCATGCAGGTTTTGCGCAAAGAACAGGTTCTGCTCGGCGGGGAACTCACTTTCGGCCAGCGTGTCTGCTACTTTTCCTCTTACTACTACTATTGGATGAGCTTCCAGAAATTGCTTTACATGCTGGTTCCTCCATTCTGTCTGTTCACGGGACTCTTTCCTCTCGTTGCGGATCCTGCGGTGTTTGCCGCCTATTTCTTGCCGTATTTTCTGCTTAACTTGATGGCCTCCTCAGTGTTGCAAGGCGGCGTGGAGAGCTTCACTTTGAGCGAGCAGTACAACATGATGAAGATCCCCATTCTCATGAAATCCCTTTTCGGCCTGTTTGGTAAGGAGAAGAAATTCTCCGTTACCCCCAAATCCGCCGCGGGTGCTGCGCACTGGAGCGACATGGGGTTGCAATTGATTCTCCTGGCAACTCTGGTGGCGGGAGTTGTGGTCGGCAGCTTCCGGCTGTACCGTTCAGACCCCGGCTTTTCTTTCTGGGCCGTGCTCGTGAACCTGTTTTGGGCCTTTGTCTACGTGATTCTCTTCTCGCCGGTGGTCTGGCGCGCACTGAATCGAAGGGAACTTCGTGCCTCGTACCGTTTTCCGAGCTCTCTGGAGGTCCCCGCGGCGTACTCTTTTACCGCGGAGAATGGCCAGAAAGTGTCCACGCAAGGCTTTACGCGCAACCTGAACCGCGGAGGGTTTTCGATTACGCAGGCGGGCGCGATTCCTAAGGGAACGCGCCTGGAGGTTGCACTCAGCCTGCCGGGACGCACGATTCACGCCCAAGCGCAGGTCATTCGCCACGAAAATTATACGCACGAAAGGGCCGTGCGTGTAGCCAATGGCGCGCGCTTCGTCCAGATTGATCCCTTGGACCAGGATGAAATTTCCAAGTATCTATTCTGGGAGGTTGCGCCGCGTCACGGCAAACTGCTGCGCTTGACGCGCACCACGCAGAATTTGGAGCCGAACTCTTGAATTACAAGATCCTCTTACGCCAGGCGTTCTTCTCGCTCTTGACGGCGTGTGCTCTCGCTGAAACGACGGGAGCGCAACAACAATCGTCTCTAGAACAAGCGCGAGCAGAAACTGCTGCCGGCAAGTTCGCACAAACGCAAGAAGACTACCGGAAACTCCTGCAAAATAATCCCGAGAACTCCGAGGCCCTCGGAGGGCTGGCCGACGCGCTGGAAGCGACCGGCCGTTGGCGCGAGGCGATGCCGTTTCTTACACGGCTGATCGACATCCAGCCGAGGAATTCTTCCAGGCTCCTTCAGCTTGCCCGCATGAAAAGCTGGCAGACGGAAACGCGGCCCGAAGCGCTCAGACTATTTGCCCTCGCTCTACAGGTGGACCCGAAGAGTGAAGATATCCTGGTAAGTTACGCGGAGGTTCTCTCCTGGAGTCGGATTACGCGGCCACAGGCCAAAAGCTATTATCAGCAGGCATTGCGGCAGAATCCGCGGAATCTCCGCGCCTTGGACGGCGAGGCGCAACTATTGGCTTGGGCGGGGGACTCCGACCAAGCGCTGGAACTTTATGACGAAGTCCTCTCAACCGACCCCTCCAACGTCGGCGCCCTCCGAGGCAAGGCCGAGATTCTGAATTGGCGAGGCCGCCATCAAGAAGCCCGGGTGCTTGTCGCGCAGGCAATGCAGACCGCACCCACAGATGAGCGGACAATCACCGAACTAGCGCGCGCGGATTATGGGCTGCGCCACTACGAAGAAGCCCGGCAAGAGATGGCGCAAGTAGGGACGCCGGGTCCGGAAACGGAAGATCTCCAGCGAGGAATCAGCCAGGCACTTGGGACGTACGTGGAGCTCGGCTATGGTTTGCGCCGGAATCGCGGGCGCCTCGACTACGACCAGATGGAGTCGTTGGTTTCCACGCGGCTGGGCTCCTCGAACCGGATCGGCTTGCTCTATCAGCCGACTTTCTTCCGCACGCAACAGCAGGATTTTCATTCCAATTACTTCGCCGTGATGCTGGACTCGGAACCCTCGGAGAAACTCAACACGCACGCCGAAATCGATGGCGAAGAGTACTTTGGCGCGCCTGCGCAAGCGGACGGGACGCTCGATCTGCGTTACCGCGTCCGGCCATCGTTTCAACTCGAAGCCAAGGCGCAACGCGAGATTGTCGACGATTCTTTGCTCTCCACGCGCGGCGAGCTTGTCGGCGGCTTGTTCCTTGGTCAGGTTCGCTCGAACCTAGCGACAGTGGGCGGAAGCTATTCGAACCGTGAAAAGAATTACGATGCCTCCCTCTCGTATAGCGACGGCATCTACACAGGCCGCAATCTGGACTCCAACCGCCGGTGGAGCCTGGACGCTAACATCGGGAAATCCCTGCACAGTTACCACCCCTATTTGCGCGTCGCCTATGCCATGACCTATTTGAGCTTCGATCACGACGCGGACTTTCAGCCCGGGGCCGCGCCTTCCAGAATTACCGGAGGGTATTTTAGTCCAACACGATATCTGTTGAACTCCGGACAGGTTTTTGTCTCGCACGATTTGGGACGCCGCGTACGCTGGGACGCCGGCGGGACTCTCGGCGTTCAAAATTCCGAAACAACCTTTTCCTCATTCTCCAAAGCTCAGTTTGCCTCGACATTTGCGGCGCATTTGACCTGGGCGGTGAACGCGAAGAATGAATTCCGTACAGGATACGATTTCCTCGACGTCTACAACGCGTTTCACCGGCACTTGTTCCGTTTTTCCTGGCGGCACTATTTCTAATATGGCCTCTCAAAGCGTTCTCCCCCCTCCACCGGTAGCCGGGGAATCGAGTCCGCTGCCATCCCTGAAGCCTGCCTCTGAGCCTCGCTCGCGCTTGTCCACAGCAGGTCTCTTCTTCTCCACGTATGGCTGGGTGCTGCTAGTCATTCTCGCAGTCGCTTGGTACTTGCGCGCCCGCGGTCCGAATTATTCCTCGGCGTTCATGGATGAATCCATTTACGTCGTGTACGGGAGGATGTTTCTTGCCGGTCATTTCGAGGCCCCACTCGATCATCCCCTGCAATTCAGTTTCGGCTGGTATCTCTGGCCCGCGCTGGCGGCAACGGCTGACCGTCTCGGAGGATTGGCCGGCGTTCGCGAATTGGCCGCGGCTCTGAGTGTCGTCACCGTGTTGGCCGTCTTCGCCTTCGCCCGGCGCTTGTTCTCGCCTGTTGTCGGACTCGCGGCAGCAGCCATCTTCGCTCTGCTGGGGCCTGCTGTGCTTGCTTCGCGAATTGCTACTCGCGATGCCGGAGCGATCTGTTTTTTTGCCGTGGGACTTTGGGCCTACGTTCGAGCTTGGCAAGAAGAAGAAAACGCCGCATGGCTGGCCGCAGCCCTATGTTTTTTTGCTGCCTTTCTGTGCAAATACCTTGTCGCGATCTATTTTCCATTTCTTGTGCTGCTCGCGCTTCTTAAAAGCAAGCGCGCGGGTCTGCTGCTTGCTGCCCCTCTTTCGCTCCTTTGCGGCGGCTATGGGGTTTGGCATTTTCACGATCTCGCAGCTTTATTGAGTTATGCCCGCGCTTACGGCTCCCTCAAGGCGCCCGCAACTGAGGCGTGGAAAATCTATTTCACGGAGCGTCTCGACTTCTGGATTCTGCTGCTCCTCTCTCTTGCCGCGTGGAAACCGCAGCGCGGCTCGCCGCGGCCCACCATTTTATTGTTGTGGGCTGGCGCGGCCCTTCTGCCTTTATTCCAGTTGTATTCTCGTGCCGATTACGACTACTGGAAGCACGTCAACTACTCCTTCTTGTTCCTAACCCCTGTCGCGATGCAAGGCTTGCTCCGGCTGGTCCGTGGAATATCCGGCAGGTTTTTCGCTCTCGCGGGCTGCGGAAGCGTGGCCGCGCTGGCGGTCGCATTGGGGTGGTATGGGGATGCCTGGAAAATGGACCGGGCTGTCTTTTGGCCAGACGTGGAGCCCATCGTGACTTATTTCGACGGCCGCCTTTCGGCGGAGAGCAACGTCCTCACAGACGATACAGTCCTCCGGTACTACCTTCATCCGGCACTCCGCCAAGGGAAGATCACTGACCAATACTACTTCCGCTACCAGAATGAGACCGGCGAAGCAGCCTATTCCTCCGCAGTCCGCGATGGCTACTTTGCTTACATCGCCTTGGATGGCGGCATGGACGATGCTGCCCACCGGATGCGCGCGGTGATCCAGCCACAGCTGCCCGCCCACTATGCGCTCCGGCTGAAGATGCCCGATCCAAACTTGCATCAGGACATCGCGATTTACGAACGGCGCGACCTTGCTCACGGCGCGCCGACCGACCCCGGCCCGCGAATTGAGATCCTCGCCCCCGCCAGTCAAAGTGTAGTCAAGACCACCGCGACAACCACTTTTTCTATACAGGGTGTCGCACGAGACGCACGGCCGGGCTGGTTCGTGCTCGTCGATGTCTTTACGAATCGTTGGTATCCGCAAGGGGGAAAAATCTTTCCTACAGGGGCAGACGGCGCATTTTCCGGAACAATCGAGCTCGGCGGCGAGGGCCAGCAGCAATGCTATCACCTCGTGCGCGCCCAACTCTATGACGGCTTTGGAAAACGCCAGGCTGTGGCCACGCAATACGGTATTTCGCGAGCGAACCCGGATGGCAGTGCACCTAACTGTCATTGAATAATGTCATGCTCTCCCGGGCCACGCTTTATCGTATTGATTACATTAGAGAGCTTGGGACCAAGATAGGTAAATGATTGGGCGCTATCTATAATGAAGCTGAACCGAACTGATACTGGAGTGGTTACTTTTTTACCCTTATTTGACGTTCCATTCGACCTCTCTGGGATGCCTGCAAGGGAATTGTTTCTGGTTGATACAGTTAACTCTCATCATCGACTGGCCCCTGATATGCTACTTGTAGGTCTATCTGGCCAGGCGCGAAGCCAATCTTGTTGGGCCCGATTTGGAGCTAGGAAGGCAGTTTCGCTATGAGGCGTATGGCGTTCTTGGGCTCAAAGCGAATCGCATCGCGCGGTTTTAGTCTTGTCGAAGTTGTGATTGCACTGGCTGTGATCCTCATCCTCTCGGCTGTGGCCCTGCCGGCCTTTGTGAATGCCTATCGGATGTATCAGTTAACCGACGCTGCCACGCAATTCGCGGGATTACTGAAGTTCACCCGCTTTGAAGCCATCCGCCTGAATACAAGCGTAAGCTGCCAGATTCAGCAGACGGCCTCGGTTCCTCCTGTGACCAATATGTGGGCGGATTCGCTGCCGACTCCTCAGGATGGCGTCGAGGACCCGAGTGAAAAACAACTTTTGTTCAGCGGCACTGTGAATCTCGTCCCGGCCGCTGCGGTGCCTAATGCGGCCGGCCTGGCCGCCGCGGCGGGCGTTCCCGCGCTCGCCACCGTCCCGTTGGCCAACGGTGCCGTCACTTTCGATCGCCGCGGCGCCGTGAATCCGGGCCAACCGCCCCAGGTTTACGTATTTTATTTCAGCAACCTGAATGATGCGAGTGTCGGCGCGCGGGCCGTAATCCTGCTTCCCTCCGGCTCCATACAGATTTGGAAAGCCGACTCCCTCGGAAATTGGATGTCGCTCGGCTGACAGAGAGAAATCCTATGCGCATGCAAATTCATAAGCTTCAAAAGAAAGATTCCGGCTTCACACTCATCGAACTTCTGGTCGCCATGCTGGTGCTGATGATCGGTCTGGTCGCCGTGGCGCAGCTTGTGCCGATGTCGGTCCGCTTGAACTCGGGGAATCGTGATGACTCCACCGCGATGGCCTTCGCACAGAGGGAATTGGATGCATTGATCGAACAGCCCATTTCGAAAACTGCGCCAATCGGGTTCACGGCCCCCAACGGAGTTCTATGTCCGCCGCTTACCACTTGCTTGCTGGGAGATGCCACGCAGCCCAAAGTGCTCATCGGCAGTCCCGTCTTGATGATCAACAATAGGCCTCAGATCAATTTCGGGGTTGCTCAAGTGCCCGGCTACAGTTTTAACTACACGGATCCCAACGACCCTTACGCCATCACCTACGACGTCCGCTGGGCGGTCATCACCTATTCGAACGGCGCTAACCCGACCGCGAAACGCTTCATTCTCGGCGCTCTCCGGCGAAGCGCCAGCACC
>WNFN01240704.1_pt1 | contig 15965 bp, 10 predicted proteins | sample 5400161 | NCBI WGS metagenome assembly WNFN01 (sample SAMN13153353, study PRJNA577476) | soil metagenome | isolation source: 80 cm saprolite on Douglas fir-dominated hillslope | place: USA:California | collected 2013-09-17
GGTCTTGAGCACGCTGCTTTTCGCCAGGTAAGGGTCCAGGGCCAGCGCCAGGCCCCTCGCGTTATTGCTCGCGCTGCCGATGGCGGAGCCACGAATGAAGTCAGGTGGTGTACCAGCCGCTAACATGGCGTTGAGGCGGGTGGTGTCATTCTCGACAAAGTTGATCTTGATGTCGGGATTGAGCTTTTCAAATTCGGTGATGTACGCCTTGGTGAACTCATTGCTAGCATACATCACGGTCAGCGTGACAATACTCTTACCACCGCTGGTAGTGCTCGGGTTGCCGCTGGTGTTACAGGCTTCCAGCAGCGCGCCAGCTCCCACGACGGAACCGGCGGCGATGGCCGAATTGCTCAGAAAACGACGACGGCTTATAGATTTCTGATACGACATGTCTTGTGCTCCTTTTCATCACTGAAGGGATACAAATTTCGCGAGCGCCACAAATACTCCGTTATGACCCGGCGCCCCAGGTCGTTTGCTCAGACCGCCGAGCAAGGGTGACGTGGTATTCGGGAAGCGCGGTGATGGCATGGACTTCGCTCACCACGTTTCCGTCCACCACTGGTCGGAAAGCCATCCCGGTGGGGAAATAGCTTAACGCGTTGGAATTGCGTTTCAGAGGGCTGATTCGCAGAATCAACTCTCGCGCTTCACCGGGTATTACAAACCGTTTGAGTCCGATTTCCCAGGGCAGCCCATTGGCGAAGTGATCGTTGATCAGGCGACCATCCAGGTACACGTGACCAGCATCGCCCAGGTAGTCGATGCTGAGATAAGCATCGTCCACCCCTTGCAGCGCGCTGGCGGGAATGCCAACCCGCAGGAGAGTCGAACTTAACGTTTGAATAGCGAGTTCAATTTTGTGCTCAGGCACCGTTAAACGATAACGAGCCAGCAGCCCATCGCCTACGCGGATAATTTCCCCGCTGCCGGGCAGCAGTTCGTCGCTGACCGGGGGATAAAAGGCCAGATCCACGCTTTCCTGGCCGCGCCAGGTCAACTGGAGCTCGTCGTCCCGCGTGAGCAGGAGCGCGTCGGAGAAGAGCAGGCGTTCCGCGCCCCACAGATCCACTTTCCAGCAGGCCAGCGCCTGCTCCTGCGTCAGAACCAGCAGATGCAAGGGCGTGCCCTGGTTGGTCGTGATATCGATCCGACAGGTCTGGCCCGTGCCCACGCTGACATAGCCGCGCGTCTCGTCCTCCTCCAGCATGCCGCCGGTAATTTCGAGGCTGTCATACGTCGCGCGGTCCAGCGCGAACTCCGGCGTGATGCCTTCGGGGGCGAAGAAGACGACTGTACACTGCCCATCTGCCTGCAAGCGAGTTAGCAACTGAGCCGTGGCATATTTCAGCAGCACGCCCTCGCCCAGTTGCAGATTGAAAGGGAGAATGGCGCTGACTCCCTGGAAAAGTGTGAAGCCTTCCGAGCCGCGCGGCAGCGTGATGGACTCTCCGGGCAGATCCAGGTGGATGCGCACGCCCTCCTGGTCAGGCAGATCCACGTGATCCTGATAGTTATTCAGGAAGAGGAAGCCCGCCCCGTCGCGGCTGCGCGCGGAATAGCGCAGGATGGCGGTCGTCTCCGGCGTAAGATCCGCGCTGCCCTCCGGCACCGTCACTGTCAGAGGAGCCAGCGTCTCGCCGAAGTCCTGCAAGAAGAAATGCAGTGCACGCAGGCGATGATAGGATGCATTGAGCTGTCCAAATTCACGAATGGGAGCCTGAAAATCATAGGAGATGCGCGGCACCGTATGCTCGTTCAGGTAGGTGTGTTTGCCCACAGGATGCGAGCCACCGTGATACATATAGTACCCCAGCAGATTCGCGCCGCCGCCCAGCGCGACCACTGCCTGCGCTTGCACAGACTCCGGCGGTACGATCGGGCGATGATGATAAGTAATCTGAATGCCGCCGCCCAGTTCGCAGGAGACATAGGGATATTCGGTCGCTCCATAAGGCACATCATCTCCGGGCAGCGGCTGGCTGTGGCGGTCGCGGAAGAGAAATTCGGGCGACGGGGCCTGTACAAAGTCGGGATCGGGACTCCATGGCTGGAAGGCATAGCCACCCTGCATTGGCAGGAACTCGCCCTCTGGCACTGGCGAACCGACCCAGCCAGTGCAGGTGTAAAGCGGCGCTACCAGGCCGGCCTCGATGGCCATCTGCTTGAGCTTCAGCATATGGTCATCGCCGTCCGTGCCTGCGGGCACCCACTCGCTTCCCGCGCGATACGGCACCTCCCACGGAGCGCCGCAATGCATATACTCATTCTCAAGCTGGATACCCAGCACTACGCCACCCTCGTCAAAACGATGCCCCTGCACCTGTGCGCCGATCTCCCCATACAGCCGCCGCACATAGGCCAGGTAGCGCTCATCGTTCGATCGTACCTCAATCCCGTGCCCGTAGAGCCAGTCCGGCAGGCCACCGTTGCGGCATTCGCCATGATCGAACGGGCCAATACGCAGCAGCACCGGCATATTCACCGCCTGGCACGCCTCCAGAAAGCCGCGCAGATCATTATTTCCCGACCAATCGAAAATCCCTTCCTCCTCCTCCTGGTGAATCCAGAAAATATACGTGGCGACAATCGTCACGCCCCCGGCCTGCATCTTCCTCAGTTCCTCCCGCCAGTACTCGCGCGGAAAACGCGAATAATGGAATTCTCCCATCACCGGAATAATAGCGTGTCCATTGCGCGTCATGTAGTAATTCGTAAAGGCAAATGTCTCCCCCCGCGGACTCGTGCCCCCCTGGCGCAGCAGCCCGCCAGTTATTGGCCGGCTTTCTTGCGTCAGATCGAGCGCGTACTCCTTACGAGATGAAAGATTGTGGTCAGCAAACAAAGTGCTCGCTCCTTCTCCTGATGCGTTAAACAATACTTTTTGTGATTTTGCGTGCAACCCACAACCGTTTACAACCGTCCACAGCGGGGCGCTGCTGGGGTCCCAGGGCGGTTTTCCCCCCGGAATGTAGCCCCGGAGCAGCGCCTCCGGGGATCTCCCTCGCGGATGCCGTTCCCCGGAGGTGCTGCTCCGGGGCTACATTCCGGGGGGAAAACCGCTGGGTCCACCCCACCATGGCTCATTTCCATCCCACCTTCATGGCTTCCCCGCTCATGCCATTCCCCGGAGGCGCTGCTCCGGGGCTACACTCCGGGGAATTTCCCCGCCGGGTCCACTCTGCCATGGCTCATCTCCATCCCACCTTCATGGCTTCACCTGATTTGAACCGTATTGGGATGCGTGGTAGACGCTCGGATCACAAGATAGGGATCGAGCAGCGAGGTAGCCGCGCTGTTCTTCTCCCCGTCAATCTGCCTGAAGAGCAGATCGGTGGCCTTCCGGGCCAGTTGAATTTTGGGAACGGCAACCGTAGTCAGAGGGGGGCGCAGATGAGCCGAGAGCATAATGTCGTCCAATCCAATGATCGACACATCCTCCGGTACACGCAAACCCGCGTCCAGCACGGCATCAATCGCGCCAAAAGCCATCCAGTCAGTAGACGCGAAAATGGCCGTCGGGCGTTCTGGCTGCTGGAGAATTTTCTTCGCAGCCGCGTACCCGCTCTCCAGGGTGGAAGCACCTGCTTCCTTCATCGATGGGGGTAGCGTAAGACCGGCGGCCTGCAAAATCGAGGCGAAGCCTTCCACACGCAGCGTTTGCTGCGGCTCATCCGAAATCACCGCTACCCTGCGATGGCCGAGATCAAGCAAATGCTGAGCAGCAAGCTGGCCCGCACGATAAAAATCCACGGTGACCTGGGGAATGCCTTCCGGCACTTCGTTCTCCTGCCAGTCGCATAGCACAATCGGCAGACCTTGCTGTGAATATTGCACCACATCCGCGATATCCATACTACAGCCCATAATGATACATCCATCCACCCAGCGACTCATCATCCGCTCCATCTGCTGGCGCCCAACCTCAAAATTCTGGTGGGTGCTGCTGAAAAGCGTCTGATAATCGCGTTCGTTGGCCGTGTGTTCGATCGCTTCGATAATTTCGGGGTAAAACGGGTTGGTAATCGTCGGGAGAATCAGCGCAATAGTCAGCGTTTTGTGGTTGTAGAGGCTGCGCGCAAGGGCATTCGGACGATAGCCCATTTCCTGGGCATAGTGCAAGACCCGCTGGCGCGTCGCTTCACTCACCGTGCCTTTGCCAGAGAGAGCGTTCGCAACCGTGCTTTTCGCAACCCCGGCAGCCTTTGCAATGTCGTAAATCGTGACCATTGTTCTCTTCCTTAGAGAAAGTAATAGATGAGAGCAATCTCAATATGGATCGGTCCATGTGAGCATAGTGTACATGAATGGACCGGTTTTTGTCAAGTATTTTAAAAAGAGAAATCAGAGAGAACAAGAAAGTGTAGAATGAGCCGGGCCGTTACAAAAATTTGAAATTTTTGTAACGGCCCGGCTCATTCTACACTTTCTTGTTCTCTCTGATTTCTCTTTGCTTGCATGAAATATCTCTATGTGATAAGCTCTACGACTGAAAAGCATTCTTTATTGTCTTACCTTGATTCTGCCTGGGACCCGGAGGCCCAAAACTGTATGCCTTACGCAGTCGGCGAATATTATGAAAATGCCGCTGAATACGACCTTGAATATCAAAGCCAGTCAGAGCAGGATGTGCCTTTCTGGCGCGAGCTTGTCATGCGTTATCTGCCGCAGCAGGCGCTGGAGCTGGCCTGTGGCAGCGGGCGGATTGGCCTGGAGCTGCTGCGCGGCCCTGGCGATTTTCAGTTGGAGGGGCTGGACATTTCCGAGGAGATGCTGGCCGCTTATCAACGCAAGCTCAACAACGAATCCGCCAGCATTCAGCGTCGCGCGACGCTGCACGTGGGCGACATGAGCGATTATCAGTTGTCACACAAAGGCGAGTTTGACCTGATTTTTCTGCCCTTCAACTCAATCTCGCACCTCTACGAAGTCGAGGATCAACTGGCTGCCTTCAAAAACACCTGCGATCACCTGGCCCCTGGCGGGCGCTTTGTCGTCGATGTCTTTCTGCCCGACATCGATTATCTCAGCAACGCCCTGAATCGTCCCTCGCATGTCTATCTTGAAGACGAGATCGAGGTCCCAGATGAATATACCATGTTGCTCTACAGCAGTCGTAAATACGATCAGATCGAGCAAATGCAGCGTATAACCTGGATTCACGAGCGTTTTCTCGCAAGTGGCGAAAACGAGCGCTCTCTGACTCGTCTGGATATGCACGTCTTTTTTCCGCGTGAACTCCAGTTGCTGTTTCTGGCCAGCGGTTTCGCCATCGAAGCCATCTACGGTGGCTACGACTGGAAGCCCCTCGGTCAGGGCACGCGCCAGATCGTTGTTGGTCGTAAACCGTTTTTGGGTAGTGCTCCTTTAACTGGTTGATGCATGTGGGAGGAGGAAAACATTCCTGGATATCTGCTTGGGCAGGATACGCCGCTTTTATTGTAAATGCCTCAAGTCATTCATTTTGCAATAGAGGGCCGATTTATCGTGTCCTGTCCCGATTTATCGTGGACCTCTGCCCTTGCACGCATCTTGCCATGGCTAGCTATTTCAGGCAATGGAAGCATTTCAGGCACCGAGATGGTCCACGATAAATCGGGACAGGACACGATAAATCGGCCCTCTATTGCATTTGCAGTATAGCATGAATGCTTTTCTCTGTCCGCCAGTTAAGGATGCACTACAAAACATCGAGTTGGAGCGGAAAAATTGCCAATTTTTCCGCTCCAACTCGATGTTTTCTCTCTCTGTTTCTTCTCATGGCGTCGGAGTCTTGTGGGCAGTGGGCGTGGTATGCGTGGTTGCGGTGGGCGTGGCCTGGGCATTGAGCTGGGCCTGCTGCTGCTGAATCAAGCGCTGGAGGGCACGCAGATAGGATTGAGCACCGTCCAGGTCGCTATCGGTAATGGCCTGAACCTTCTTCGGCATTTCACTGGCTTGATCCACCCAGCTCTGGAGTACCGTCTGGAGTGCGGCCAGGGTTGGGCTGTCCTCGTTGATTTGCGCTAACCAGTGGCGACCGGTGATCAGCGCGTCCAGAGTCACGGTCAGGAAGTCGTCGGCGACCTCGGCCGCGAGGGTGACCAGCGGCGAAACGAAGACGTCATAAGAGATACGCGTCAGTTTGGCCGCTGCGATTGCGCCTTCCAGCGAAAAGCCTTCCAGCGAGTCCAGCGCATTGAGCAGATCTTTGCGTGCGGCATCTGCGCCGGAGGTAACGCCTTTCTGAAATTCTTGCTGCAACTGGCCTTCGATATTGGCCGCGCCATTGCCGATGGCCGATGGAATGCGTGGCACGACTTCATAGGCCACCACAGCCGCACCGGTGACGGCAGCCGCGCCAAGCAAGAATTTGCGCCGCCCGGCTTTGCGCTTTTTCTCCTCCAACTCCGCCTCCAGCAGTTCTTCTTCGTCGTTTCTCTCTGGCAGCCGGCGTGTAGGCCGCGCAGTCCCACGCGGGCGCGCTGGCTCGCGCAGCACACGCTCCTCCAGCAAGTCCTGCTCTTCGTCATAGCCCAGATCGGGGTCCATATAATCGGGTACGCTCTCGCCGTGCCTGATCCAGTCTTCGGCAATCTGCTCTTCTTCAAAATCCTGGTCAGTTTGCGGATTATAGTAGCCCCGCGCGGGCGCGGCTATCGGCGAGCGCCTGTGATAATAGCGTGGTGGAGTTGGCGTGCCCCCCGCTGCCTCTTCTGCGTACTCCAGCTCTTCCTCTGAATTTGCTGTGCGGGATTTGCTGGCTAGAATATTCTGGCGGATCAACTGGCGCGTGCGGCGCGGATCAGGTCTGGGCGACAATGTGCCAGGGCGCGAAGGCTTGCGCGTGCTCTCCTCGTCGGTCCATGCTTCATTCGGAGTCGAGGTATCTGCTCGTCCCTGCTCGTTTAACGGATTATAGTCATACCCATACTGCCTGCCTGGACTTTTGCGATACGATCTTCTCTCAAATTTGCCTTTAAACATGGAGCCTCCAAGGTTTTCTTCTGTATACGGCTGACACACAACGCCCTTACTGCTTATTCTAATCTATTTTTTAGTCTTCTTCAACCGAGTTGTCAAGCCATTTCGATTGCCATTTAAAAGCTGGTCAATTTTGTCTGAACTTTCATCTTTATGAACGCCCGCCAGCTCATCTTTTGGTCAGTGCTTTCCACCCCTCTTTATGATGCAAAAGCCGGGCGAAAAGGGTGCAAGAGGCGGGCCGCAGCCCGCCTCTTGCACCCTTTTCGCCCGGCTTTTGCATCATAAAGAGGGGTGCCCTCCAGGGCCATTCCAGGCTGGATGAGTTTGTTTGAAGCGTGTGCTATAATACTGAGGTGTCCTTGAGAGGAAGCTGCCCTGGTGCGCGCCGGGCCTGTTGGTAAGACACAGACCGGTGTGTACACATCGTCCCTGGTCACTCATACAAGAAAAAAGGATCAACTGCATGCCTGAACAAGACGAAGATCAGAGACCTCTGGTGGCTTGTATAACGGTGGGAGCATATCAGGAGAATTGTTATCTATATGCCTGCCCGGAAACCCTGGAAGCCGTGATTATTGATCCGGGAGATGAGGCACCGCGTATTCTAGAGCGCATTCAGAAGCTGGCCTTTATCCCCAGATACATTATTAACACTCATGGTCACATCGATCATATCTGTGCCATTGACGAGATAAGCACTGTCTACCCGGTTCCCCTGGCTATTCATCCTGAGGATGTCTATCTGTATACGGATGAGCTGTCCGCTCGCAGCCATGGGCGCGTGCCGCCTCTGGTCAAACGCCGGCCGGATCTGCTCTTGCAGGACGGGGATACTATTTCCTTCGGCACGCTCACTCTTGAGGTTGTGCATACGCCTGGCCACACTCCGGGAGGAGTTTGCTTGCTGAGCCGGCCCTACTGCATCTTTAGCGGTGATACTCTTTTCAGGCGCAGCATTGGGCGCACCGACTTTCCTGGTGGCAACTATGCACAGATTGTCGCCTCAATCCGCGAAAAGCTCTACGCGCTGGATGAAGAACTGGTGGTCTTCCCAGGTCACGGCGATCCCACGACGATCATCGAGGAAAAATACGAGAACCCATTTATAAATATAGAGGAGTAACTATTTTGGCAACGATCTGCGTAATTGGTACCGGCTATGTGGGCCTGGTTACTGGCACCTGTTTCTCAGATATGGGCAACCACGTGACCTGCGTCGATATCATTCCCGAAAAAGTTGAGCGTCTGAGACAGGGCATTCTCCCCATTTACGAGCCTGGCCTGAAAGAAATGGTCGAGCGCAACGTGCGCGCGGGTCGCCTGAGCTTCACCACCAGCTATGCTGAAGGGCTGGTCAACGCCGAGTTTATCTTCATCTCTGTGAATACACCCACCAGCAATAATCAGGGCGGCGCGGACATGAGTTATGTCGAGCGAGCCGCCCGCAGTATCGCTGAGAACCTCGACCACTACGCGGTGATTATCAATAAGAGCACTGTGCCGGTTGGCAGCGGTGATGTGGTCACGCGCATTGTCAAAAAGCACCTGGCGCGGCCCGATGTGCGTTTCGGAGTCGTCTCTAACCCGGAGTTCCTGGCCGAAGGCACGGCGGTGATCGATTTCCAGAATCCCGACCGCGTGGTGCTCGGCTCGACCGATCCCGAGGCCGCGAACAAGGTGGCTACGCTCTATCTGCCTCTGCGTGCGCCGATCGTGATTACCGATCTGTATACAGCTGAGATGATCAAATATGCCTCTAATGCCTTCCTGGCCACCAAGATTTCGTTTATTAACGAGATTGCCCAGATTTGCGAGCGCCTGGGGGCCGATGTCAAAGAGGTCGCGGCAGGTATGGGCCACGACAAACGCATCGGCAAGCATTTCCTGCATGCCGGCCTGGGTTACGGGGGGAGTTGCTTTGAGGCCGATGAGACGGTGTTCACGCTGAACAGCCCTAATGTGGCTGCGGAACGGTTCGATACGCTTTTCACCAAACATGGTACACCGTTCCAGGGTGATGTTGTGGAGATGGTACAGCCGCAAAAACAGCGTGTGTTGGCCTTCGATTTGGAGAATGGGCAGCCTGTGCTGGCCGATGTCAAAGCCGTCACCAAACGTCCCTACAAGGGCACGATGGTGAAAATGAACACCAGCATGGGTCGCGTGCTGCGCGTGACAGCCGATCACCCGGTAGTTGTGTACAAGGATCAGCAATTTACTATTCTGCCTGCCAGCGCCGTTGTGCCTGGCGATCAACTGATGGCTCTGACAGATTTGCCCGCCGTCGAACAGGCCACAAGCCTGAATCTGATCGAGCGACTCCAGGGAACTGAACTGGAAGCCGATGTCTATGTTAAGCCCATCGACGACTCGTTTAGCGCGCAGTATGAGCAATTCGCCGCTGCGATTCCTGTTGAGTTGCTCAGGTATCCGCATGAGATCAAGCGGCATAATCGCATGTCGCTGCGCCTGTTCCGTTACCTGAGCGACCTGGGCCTGCTCAATGTTCCCGCTGAGAAGTTGCTGCTGTACACCGCGAAAGGCGCGGCGACAATGATCAAGGCGGTTCTGCCGGTGGATGCGGACCTCCTGCGCCTGTGCGGCTATTATCTCGCGGAAGGCTACATCTCTCAAGATAAGGGGCGCGCTGATGCAGTGCGAGAGCGCATCGGGTTTAGCTTCCAAGAGAATGAGATCGAATATATCACGGATGTTCAGCGCATCTTGCAGGGCTGGGGCCTCAAGTTTATCACTCGAAACTCTACCCACGCCCTTACTACAATCGTCTCGTCGCGGATTTTCGCCTGGTTCTTGCGCGATGTCCTGCGCTGCGGCACGCTCTCGGAGAATAAAGCACTGCCTCGCCTGGCCTTTAATGTGACGCCAGAGTTGCGCCTGGAAGCCATTCGCGGCGCGTTCAGCGGCGATGGCTCGGTGACTACTGTGCAGAACGGGCGCAATCTCATGCTGGAATATGCCACCGTGAGCAAGGCTCTGGCTGATGGCATAACGCTGCTGCTGCAAACGCTGGGGATTGTTCCCTCAATTCGCCAGTGCTGGATGAACAAGTCAACACAGGTGGCGTATATTGTGCGCGTGAGCGGCTACGAACAAATATCTTTACTAGAAGATGCTTTTGGCGGCAAACGTCACGAGCAAATTGTGAACGTGCTAGCCGGCTATCAGCGTCATATCCGACAGTGCGGCTTTGAGCGGCACGGGGCGTTCGCGACCCTGACCGTGTGCGAGGTCGAGCATGCCGAGGTTGAGACGACTGTGTACAGCATGGAGACGAGCACAGGCACACTGATTGCATCGTCGGGTCTGATCAGCCATAACTGCTTTCCAAAGGACGTGCGTGCCCTGGCGCACATGGCCGACGAGGCGGGACTGCATCCGCAGTNNNNGGCTTTTAAACCCAACACTGACGACATGCGCGAGGCTCCTTCAGTTGATATCATCCGCTGGGTGGTCAGCCAGGGCGCGACCGTCCAGGTCTATGATCCGGTGGCCCGTGAAACCGGCGAGGCCGAATTGAAGCGCGCCGGCGTGAACCTGGAGTCTGTCACTTTCTGCGAAGATGCCTACGCGGTGGCGCAAGATGCCGATGCCCTGGTGGTGGCAACCGAATGGAACGAGTTCAAGTCGCTGGATATGCTCAAGATCCACGCTGCGATGAGCCGCCCGATCGTGATTGATGGACGCAACATCTACGAGCCGTCGCTGATGCACAGCCTGGGCTTCATTTATCGCGGCATGGGTCGCGCCAGCGGTCCCGCGCCGTCCGTGCTGCCCTCCGATAGCATCGGGACCCAGCCGCTCTCCCAGGAAATTGAGAGTAAATAAACATGGACGAAGACCCGCCAATCCTGTTTACACCGCTTGTACGCCGGGCAGGGGAAGCCATTCCCGACTGGCTCTTTGGGCCGGCGGGAATAGCCGGTCTGCCCGCGCCTCTACATCCCACACGGGGCGTAAATGTCGCGGTCGGCGTTGACATCATCGAGGTTGACCGCGTGCGCAAGGTCTACGAACACCACGGCGAGCGCTTCCTCCAGCGGGTTTTTACAGAAAACGAGATTCGCCAGTGCCGGGGCAAGATCACCCGCCTGGCCGGGCGTTTCGCCGTCAAAGAGGCCATCAGCAAAGCGCTGGGCACCGGCCTGCACGGAGTCGCCTGGCGCGAAATGGAGGTTGTTCAACTGCGCAGCGGACGCCCCTCTGTGCGCCTGCACGGCAACGCCAAACGGCGCGCCGAACAACTCGGTCTGAGCGGTTTCGACGTGAGCATTGCCGACCTGCAAGTCTTCTCCATCGCCATCGCTGTCGCGATCCAGACCAGCACACCGCCCCAGCCGGCGGCTTAAATCAGTACCCCAACTCCCGCGCGATCCTGGCGGCCTCCCTGGCTTCCGCGTCGTGTTTGAGATGGGAAAGCGCGGAGCCTTTCCCCTGATACGCCGCCGCGAAGCTGGAGTCCAGCTGAATAGCCTGCTCGTTGCGAAGAGTTGGGATCGAGGCGCATGGCCTGCTCGTAAGCCTGCACAGCCTCCTCATATTGCTCGAGACGAGAAAGAGCAGTGCCCTTGCCCTGATAAGCTAAAGCATTGGGGGCAAGGCGAATAAGCTGCTCATACGCCTGCAAAGCCTCTTCATAGCGCTTGAGCTTTTCCAGAGTGACCCCCTTGCTATAGAAAGCCAGGGCGAAGCCTGGATCAAGGCTCATGGCCTGCTCATACGCCTGCAAGGCTTCCTCATAGTGCTTGAGGTGGAAAAGCGCGGCTCCCCTGCCCTGGTATGCTGCCGCGAAGCTGGAGTCTAGCTGAATAGCCTGCTCGTAAGCCTGCACAGCTTCCTCATAGCGCCCGGTCTTCTGCAAGACCTTGCCCTCGCCAAACCACTTTGCGCGCATATCCGGCACCTGAGGCGGCGGTGCAACTCCCTGCATGTTCGGCACTGGTGGCGGCGGCATAACTTCCCACATTCTCGGCATGTGTGGCGGCGGTGCAACCTCCTGTATGTTCGGCATGTATGGCGGCGGTGCAACCTCCTGCGTTGCGCGGAAAGCTAGAAGGTCCTGGATGGCTTTCTCGATTTCCACAGCGATATGATAATACGCGTCATCGCGACTATCCCAGCTGCTGCTGTCAACTGGTTCTCCATCGAGAGGCAATGCTTGCAGATGGCTGAACGGCGATTTTTCCCAGTGGACGCGGCGCACAATAATAGGGATGATCCTGGCTTCGCCGCGCGCATCCCGTTCCAGGGCGCGTCTCATCTCCTGGTTGTAACAATAGTCTGAGGCCAGAAAATCGGCACTGATGAGCAACAGGATGAGATCAGCCGTATTGAGACGATCATTGAGAACTGCTTCCCATCTCTCTCCACCTCTGATCAAACGATTAAACCAGGTTTGAATGCGGTATAGGCGCAGTATGTTACTCAGGTGTTTTTCCAGTTGCTGGCGGTATTCCTTATCTTCGCGTGCATAACTATAGAAAACCCTGAGCGTTTTTACTGGTGTTGCTGCCATCTATAACAACCTCGTCGTCAGAAACGCATATTTTCGGTCTGATAGGTATTATCAAGACTAAGCGACGGGCAAGAGCCAGTCAGACGAATATTCAAGACATAGATTATACCAGGCTGTGGTATAAACGCAAAAGTCGGGCTTACTTTGAGCGAAGTACCTGCGTTGAGGGACCATGAGTCATTCGCTTGCCCACTGGTCTTTTCCGGTGTGCCCTGAGGATCTTCCAGGGAAATCCCATAAAAACTTATCCCACTACACGAGCTAGCGCCTTTATTGGTAACGGTAAAGCTCCACAATGTTGTGCTGCCGGATGAATCAGCGGTAATGCTGGTAAGCTTCAAAGACAACCCGCCATAAGTGCATTGTACGCAGGCAATAGCGAGCGGGAGCTTAGGGCTTGCTGGCACCACATCTGTCAAAGGCGCAGCTGTCCCGCTCCCTGTTGTAGCATTCTGGGCAAACTGTAAATTTATCGTCTGGTAGGTGTTATCAAGACTGGATGAGCAACTTCCAGTCAGGCGCACGTTAAGGGTGTAGATAATATTAAATCCAGGAATTAATGCAAAAGTCGGGCTTTCTTTGGCTAAAGTGCCTGCGTTGAGAGACCAGGTATCGCTCGCTTGCCCACTGGTCTTGTACTGTGTACCACTGGCATCTTCTAAGGACAGTGTATAAAACCCTATATTGCTACATTGGCTGGTGCCATTATTGGTAATAGTAAAGAACAAGAGTGTCGTGCTATCGCCAGGGCTGGCGGTCATCTCAGTAAGGACTACTCCCAGGCCAGGATAACTACACTGTACGCACTTTATCGTGTATGGAAGTGCCGGGCTGGTGGTTACAAGACTGACAGAAGAAGCCTGGGTAGAAACCGGAGTTGTGTCCGATGCAGGCGTCTGATCAGAAGAAGTCGTCGCGACCGGTGAAGGCGTTGCAGCCGCAGTTGGCGAAAATTGCGCTGAAGAGTTAGTCGTTGTAGTTGGAGATAAGGGCGCGCCTGGCTTGTGGAAGAAAGTCGTTATACCCCAGAGAGAGCCAGCGATCAGCACTGCTGTCAGCACAAGAATGCCAGCAATCGCCAGGAGAGGCGAGCGCCGTTTCACGGGAGGGCGCTCTGGTCCAGGTTGTGGGCTATACATTCCCGGCGCTGCCGGAAAGGGCTGAACCGGCTGAGGCGTAAAGGTATTGGTAGCCGCTGGCGACCATGGTTGGGCTGGAGTCTGCATCCCGCCAGCAGGCGGCGGGAATTGTTGCTGGTTGGGGCCACTCCCCGAAGGCATGGGGGGAAAACCCTGGCTCTGGGCTTGATTCGCCCAGTCGCCCGTTAGCGGAGATGGGGATGTGAGCGGGGCCGGGCTTACTATATATCCCGGTGGCGTTGATGCTCCCTGCTGCGGAAACGTCGCCTGTGGCGGAAACATCGCTGAAGATGCTGCTGCCCCTTGCTGCGGAAACGTCGCCTGTGGTAGAAATGCCGTTGAAGGCGTTGATGCCCCTTGCTGCGGAAACGTCACCTGGCCCGTTGTTTCGGCTACTGCCTGGTTCAGGGCGTTCGCGAAGGACTCGACGGTGCTAAAACGGTCCCTTGCATTTTTGGCGAGTGCTTTCAGCACTGCCTGTTCTATAGCGGGCGAAACAGCAGGATTCTGCTGGCGCAGAGATGAGGGTTGGCGGGTCATATGCTGGCCAGTCATCTCCGCTAATGAGCCCTGGAAAGGTCGCGCGCCCGCCAGCCATTCGTAGACCACGATGCCCAGCGAATACTGGTCGCTAGCCGGTTCCGGTCTTCCCTGCAACTGCTCCGGCGCCATATACGCCACGGTGCCTGCAATCTCTTGCGTATTTTGATAACGCGAACTCTGCGCAATCTGGGCAATGCCAAAATCGCTGAGCAGCACGCTATTATTGTTGCCGAGCAGCATATTCTCCGGCTTGACATCACGATGGATCAAGTGCCGATCATGAGCATATTGTAAAGCACTCGCGACCTGCCGGACGTAAGCAACGACAAGAGTGGCATCCAGGCGCATTTCTTTGCGATGGATCTGGCGCAGGCTACCCCTGGCCGCGTAGCCCATCACCAGGAAAGGCGTGCCATTCTCCACACCAAAGTCCAGCACCTGCACAATATTGGGGTGTGCCAGGTGTGCAATTGTTCTGGCCTCAACTAAAAATTTCTCTCGATCATCATTGCCCAGCCTGGCGTAGAGCACTTTGATAGCCGCCTGTGTGCCCAGGTGAACATGCTCACCGAGATAGACATCCGCAAAACCACCCTGCCCTAACAGACGCATAATCCGATAATTGCCAAATTGTTGATCAATGAGGCTGCCCCGCTGATCTGACATTCGTCACCTCTCAAAACAGAAAGAATGTGTGACACAAAAGTGACTGGCAGTTGCTTCCATGGCAATCAACCAGTCCAGAAATCGTTTTTAGCAGATAGGAAGCGTAAACCAGGACAGACAATCCCAACTCTCGCCAAGACGCTATCAATGGTGCAATCTATTCTAAATGAGAACTCATCCGAAAGCAATATGATTGCCGATCAATTTTGAATATTTAATCATCTCATTCCGCTTCCAGAGATAGAAAAGGGGATCAGCTCGTGCTTAAAAACTGCTGACTTTGAGCAGTACTTTCTGGTATAATCGTCTCAACAACGAAACAATGGCAGGGAGAAATATGCGAGCCTTATTACAGAGAGTCAGCCGCGCCAGTGTGGCGGTTGAGGGACAGATTACGGGCCAGATCGAACGCGGCCTGCTCGTTTTCCTGGGTGTGGGCCAGGGTGACAGCGCTGCCCAGGTTAAAATCCTCGCCGGCAAAATTGTGCAGTTGCGCATCTTCGAGGACGAAGCCGGCAAGATGAACCGCTCCCTCCTCGACATCCACGGCGCCATGCTCGTCATCTCACAATTTACCCTCTACGCCGACACTCGCAAAGGTCGCCGCCCCAGCTTCATCAGCGCCGCCCCACCCGCCCTCGCTATCCCCCTCTACGAGCAATTTAAGACAACAGCGGCCGCATATGACATACCTGTAGTTAGTGGCATTTTCGGAGCAGACATGCAGGTGGATTTGTTGAATGATGGGCCAGTGACGATCTGGTTGGACACGGACGAACTATAGGAGATAAGACAACATTTCGGGCGCTGTGGGTGCAAGAACGAGGACGACGCGCGCAAGGGGCACCGCTACATTACATGTAGCAATGCCCTTGCGCGCATCGTCTTCCCCTCGCACTCAACAACAGCAGAGGCGCCTCCGCTTTTGTTCAATGGCTCATCCATCTTACTGCGATATAAGCCTGCCTGGCTGGCGAGTGGCTTCCAGGCAGGTTACGCCACGCGGACCGACAGAGGCGCTATGGCGGATGTGGGGCGATAGAATCAGGCAATCGCCTGCGGCCAGATCGACATGTTGTTCTGCGGCAGGTTGGTCTGGCAATACAAAGCGAATG
>WNFN01219515.1_pt1 | contig 15942 bp, 9 predicted proteins | sample 5400161 | NCBI WGS metagenome assembly WNFN01 (sample SAMN13153353, study PRJNA577476) | soil metagenome | isolation source: 80 cm saprolite on Douglas fir-dominated hillslope | place: USA:California | collected 2013-09-17
GTCGATCGTCCAGACCGTGCGCCTGTTCCGGAACGACCCCTACATCAAGGCGCTGGGCGGGCTCGTGCTCGTCTCCACGGTGGCCCTCACCCTGGCCGACTACGTCTTCAAGAGCACGGTCGCGCACACGGTCGCGCCCACGCACCTCGGCACGTTCTTCGCCGGCTTCTACATGGTCCTCAACGTGCTCGCGCTGGGGGCGCAGCTCGTCCTGGCCGGCTGGCTGCTGCGCGTGCTGGGCCTGCACCGCACGATGTGGGTCCTGCCCGCCTTCGTGTTCCTGGGCGCGGCGGGCGTGGCCCTGGGCGGGGGCCTGCTGGCCGCGCTGCTGCTGAAGGGCGCGGACGGTACGCTCCGCTACTCGCTGCATCGCACGGGCACGGAGCTCCTGTTCGTGCCTCTGCCGGACAGCCTGCGCGCGCGGGCCAAGCCGGTGATCGACGTGGTGGGGCAGAGGGGCGGGCAGGCCCTGGCCTCGCTCCTCATCCTGGCCGAGATCACGCAGAACCGCGGCAACACCGTGCTGGCGACGGCGGCGGCCGCGCTCAGCGTGGTGTGGATCGCCTGGGCCACCGACCTCAAGGGCCATTACCTCGACCTGTTCCGGTCCGCGCTGCGCGAAGGCGCGATGCGCCCGCGCGGCGATCTGCCCGCTCTCGACCTCGGCTCGCTGGAGGCGCTGTTCACCGCGCTCAACAGCCGCGACGATTCCGAGGTGATCGGGGCCATGGAGCTGCTGGCCGAGGGCGGACGCGCCCGCCTGATCCCGGCCCTCGTCCTGTTCCATCCCTCGCGCACCGTGGTCCTGCGCGCGCTGGAGGTGTTCGCGGCGGCACAGCGCACCGACTTCGTGTCCGTGGCCGATCGCCTCCTCACCCACGAGGACGCGGAGGTGCGAGCGGCGGCGTTGCGCGCCCGCACTGCGGTCACGCCGGACGAGTCGCTGCTGCGCCGCGCCGCCTCCGACGCGGATCCGCTGGTGTCGGCGACCGCGCTCATGGGGCTCCTCTCCGGCGGCTGGATGACCGACGATGCGCGGGTCGCCCTCGAAGACCTCATGAAGAGCTCCGCGGCGAGCAGCCGCTGCGCTCTGGCCGCGGCCATGGGCGCGCAGCACGTCCCCGTGCCCGCCTTCGAGCCGCTGCTCCTGCGCCTGGCCGAGGATCCGGACCAGGGAGTCCAGGCGGAGACAGCGATGGCCATGGGCGCCCTGCGCCTGCCCTCGTTCGTGCCCGCGCTGATTCCCATGCTGGCCGCGACCCATCTGCGGCCGGTCGCGCGCGCCGCCCTGGTCGCGATCGGACCGCCGGCGCTGGCCGACCTCGACGAGGCCCTGCGCGATCCGCACCTGCCGCACGAGGTCCGCAGCCACGTGCCGCGCACCATCAGCCGCTTCCCGGCCGAGGACGCCGCGCCCCTCTGGCCGCGGAGAACCCCGGGCTGGCCCTGGACGCGGCCGTGCTGCACTCCGGCACCGAGCGCACCCTGGAGGCCGTCTTTCGCCTCATCCACTGGCGGACGGTCCTGGAAGAGGGAGCGGCCGCGGACGCGCGGCGCGCCACTCCCGGCTACGAGCTGCTCGTCGCGCTGCTGCGGGACAAGGAAGCGCATGCCCTCGAGCGCCTCTTCCGTCTGCTCGGCCTCCAGTACCGCGGCGAAGACTTCGAGAAGATCTACCGCGGCCTGCGCAACTCGAGCGCCAAGGTCCGCGCGAGCAGCCGCGAGCTGCTGGAGAACCTCGTGCGGCCCCCGCTGCGCGACGCGATCCTCGCCGCCGTCGACGAAGTGCCGGACCGGGCCCGGCTGCCGCGCGCCGGCGCCGTCTATCGCGCGACCCCCCTCCTCTACGACGACCTTCTCGCGCGGCTCATCGAGGAGCCGGGCGAGACCGTGCGCTGCCTGGCCGTCTATCACGTGGGCGAGCTGGGCCTGGCCGCCCTGCGGCCGCGCCTGGAGGCGGTGCGCGCGGAGAGCGGGGCCGGACTGTTCCTCCTGCGCGTGGTCGAGCGTGCGCTGAGCCTCTTGCGAAGCGCGCCCGGGAGGCTCGAATATGCTCGATGAGGGCCGCCTCCTCGGGCACGAGCAGCGGATCTCCGGGTCCGTCGAGCGCGTCCTGCTGCTCAAGCGGCTGCCCATGGTGAGCACGCTCAGCGGACCCCAGCTCGCCTTCGTCGCGGAGCAGATCGGCGAGCGCTTCTTCCCCAAGGGGTCGGTGCTGCTGCGCGAAGGCGAGGCCCCCGGCGCGCTGTACTTCCCGGTCGAGGGCCGGATCCACCTCACCAGCCGCGGGCGGGTGATCGGACACGCCGGTCCCGGCCGTGCCGTGGGTCCCTTCCACGTCCTCGCGCGCGACGAGCGGGGCCTGGGCGCGGTAGCGGAGACGGATACCGTCGCCCTCGAGCTGAGCGCGGAGACCCTGTTCGAGATCTTCGACGAGCAATTCGCGATCCTCCAACACGTCCTGCGCGAGGTCTCGCGCCAGATCGTCGAGCACGTCGTGAGGTTTCCGGACGCGGTCGTCTTCCTCACTCCCTCGACCGAAGGCCCGCCGACGCCCCCGCGCGAGCTGGACCTCGTCGAGCGCATCTTCCTACTCCGGAAGTCGCCGGTGTTTCTGAATCCGAGCATCAGCGCCCTTGGTCAGCTCGCACGCGGGCTGACCGAGGTGCGTATGCCGCCGGGGACCCGGCTGTGGCGGGAAGGCGAAGCGACGGGCTGGGGTTCGATGATCGTGAGCGGCTCCATCCGGTGCACCTCTTCGCGTGGACACGACTTCGTCGCCGGTCCCGGCATCGCGCTGGGCGCGCTGGACGCGGTGGCCGAGGTGCCGCGCTGGTTCGACGCGGTCACCGAGACGCCGGTGGTTGCGCTCCAGGCGAACATGCAGTACCTCATCGATGTGTTCGAGGACAACTTCGCCATGGCAATCGACTATCTGGCCGTAACGGCGCGCTGGCTGCTCGAGATCCTGGACCGCTCGCTGGCCTCGCGCGACCGCCTGACGCGCGTGTACGGGTGCGAGCCGGAGGCGGAAACGATACCCGCGGTGGATCCCGCGGCCGCGATGGCGGGCCCCGCGTGACGGACGACGCGGCGGTGCTGGCGGGCGGGGTCCCCGAGGAGGGCAGCGCCGTCGACCGGTTCCTGCGCATCTTCAGCGACGTGCGCCCGGGCGAGGGCGCGACCGTGCTCCTGCTGACGCTGAACCTGTTCCTCCTGATGGTCGGGTACTACATCTTCAAGGTGGTGCGCGAGCCGCTGGTGCTGGTTGGCGGTGGGGCGGAGATGAAGTCCTACGCGGCCGCGGCCCAGGCCCTGACCCTCATGGGCTTCGTTCCCCTGTACAGCTGGTTCTCGTCGCGCGTGAATCGGATGCGCCTGATCATGGGCGTGATCTTCTTCTTCATCGTGTGCATCGAGGCCTTCTATTTCGGGTTCCACGCGGGCGTGCCCATGCTTGGGTTCTTCTTCTACGTCTTCGTGGGGATCTTCAGCCTGGCCACGATCGCGCAATTCTGGTCGTACACGAACGATCTCTACGACCGGCCGACGGGCGAGCGGCTGTTTCCCATCGTCGCGGTCGGAGCGACCGCGGGCAGCCCGCTGGGCGCGATACTGACGGAGCCGCTCTTCAAGGCGGGCATCCGGCCCCACACGATGTTCCAGATCACCGCCGCCCTCCTCCTCGTTCACTTCGCGCTCTACCGCGTGATCGACGCGCGGCAGTCGGGTCGCCGTGCCCAGATCGCGCAGAAGCAGGAGCCGCTGGCCGGTCCGGGTGGGTTCAGTCTCCTGCTGCGCAATCCCTACCTTCTGCTCCTGGCCGCGCTGCTGCTCGTCCTGAACGTCGTGAACACCACCGGGGAATACGTGGTGGCGCACACCGTTCTCGAAACGGCGGCCAGCGCGGGCACGCCGGAGGCGAAGGAGGCCATCGTGGGCGCCTTCTACGGCGGGTACAACTTCTGGACGTCGGTGCTGGCGCTCGTGCTGCAAGCCTTCATCGCCTCCCGGCTCGTGAAGTACCTCGGAGTCGGCGGCGTCGTCCTGGCCCTGCCCCTGGTCGCGCTCGGCACCTACGGCGTCGTCGCCTCTGGCGTCGGGCTGGCCGTCCTGCGCTGGGCCAAGATCTGCGAGAACGCCACCGACTATTCGATCATGAACACGGCGCGCCAGATGCTGTGGCTGCCGACCAGCCGCGAGGAGAAGTACAAGGCCAAGCAGGCCGCGGACACCTTCGTCGTGCGCAGCGGCGACATGCTCTCGGGCGTGGCCGTCTTCCTGGGCACCACCTACTTCGCCGCGGGCGTCCGCAGCTTCGCGATCATGAACCTCGTCCTCATCGCGCTGTGGCTGACGCTCGCCGTACGCCTCGTCCGCTACTATCGCTCGCTCTCCGCCTCGCGCGGGTGAGGGGGCTCGTGGGACGCGCGCGCCCGCGGGCATGAGGCGCGTCGCCTCCACCCTCGCGCGCGCCGGCGTCTCCGTCCTGGTCGGGCTGCTCGTGCTCGCGGTGCTGCGTTGGCCGCCGGTGTGGGCGCGCCCGCTCCTCGACGTGCGCGCGCTGTCCCTGGCCGGCCCCGCGGTGATCCTCGCCGTCGTGGCCGCGCTCACCGGCCGTCCGCGCCCGCGGCGCCCGGTGCGTCCGTTGCTGATGGCTCTTCTCGTCGTCCTGGCGACGCTGGCGGTGGTGGTTGCCTTGCGGCCGGCGGCGGGGCTGATGGCTTCCGTGGCCGACCCGCGCGGACCGATCGGATCCTCGTCGATGGGCGCGGTGGACGTCGCCGGTCCCGATCTGCGTCACCTGCCCCCCGCGCGCAAATGGACCCTGCGCTGGGCCGGCGAGGTGCGGGCGCCGCGCTCCGGTTCGTACCGCCTGTGGGCGAGTGGCCGCGGCGAGGTGGCCGTGGCGCTCGACGGCCACGTCGTGCTGCGCGCGGAGGGCGATCCGCTCGCAAGCGGCGCCGACGTGCCGATGGCCGCGGGCCCGCACGTGGCGGAGATCGTGCTCACGCGGACGGGCCCGGGTCCGCGCCTCCGGCTGGGATGGACGTGGCCGCGCACGGACGGCCGGGCGGGAACGTACGACGAGGTCCTGCTGCCGCGCGACCTCGGTCCGCCCATCGCCCGTGCCTGGTGGTGGCTGATCGACGGGCTGGCCTTCGCCGCCGCCGTGCTCGCCGCGGCGCTGCTGTGGCGCTTGCCCTGGGACGTTCCGCGTCCGCTGCCGGTGGCGACGCCGGTCACGCGTGGCGAGATCGCCTGGTCGCTCGCCGGGTACGCCGCGCTCGTGGCGCTGATGAGCTGGCCGCTGGTCACCGATCTCGCCGGCCTGGGGGTCACGGATCGGCCGGATGGACGGCTCAACGCCTGGATCCTGGCCTGGGATGCCCACGCGCTGGCCCACGCGCCGAGCCGCCTGTTCCAGTCGCCCATCTTCCATCCGCTGCCCGACACCCTCGCGTTCTCGGAGAACCTGCTCCTGCCCGCCGTGATCGGCGCGCCCGCGCAGGCGCTGGGTGGGCCGGTGCTGGCCTACAACGTCGCGCTTCTCGTGAGCCTCATCGTGTCGGGCCTCGGTGTGCAACTCCTCGTCCGTCGCGAGAGCGGCGATCGCGTGGCCGCCTTCGTGGCCGGCGCGTTCTTCGCCGCGGGGGCGCACCGCTGGATCCGGCTGGCCCACCTGCACGCGCAGGTGACGCTGTTCCTGCCCTTCGTCCTGCTGGCCTTCGACCGGTTCTGGCAGCGGCGCACGCTCGGGCGCGCCGCCCTCGTCGGGGTGCTGCTCGCGCTGCAGGGCCTCTCGTCCGTCTATCTCGGGGCCATCGCGGCGCTGATGGTCGCGGTGGCGGTGGCGCTGGCCTTGCTCGGAGGCCTGCGTCCGCGCGAGATGGGACGACTCGCGGTCGGTCTCCTCCTCGGCGGCGTTCTCCTGGCGCCAATCGTCCGGCCCTACCTCCGCATGCGCGCGTTCGAGGGCGTGGAGTTCACGATCGCCGACGTGGCGAGCTACGCGACCACGCTAGAGTCCTACGCCGCCGCCGGCACGCGCCTGTACGGGCCCGTGACGCAGAAGCATCTCGATCCCGCGCGGGTCCAGGACACTCTGTTCCCCGGGCTCGCGGTGCTGGTGTGCGGGCTGATCGGCCTCGCCTCCGCGCCGCGCCGCTACCGTGCCTTCGCCGTGACCGCTTCCGTCGTGGCCATCGTGTTCTCGCTCGGTCCGGAGACGGCGGCCTACCGCTTCCTGCACGAGCACCTGGTGCTCGTGCGGGGCGTGCGCGCGCTGTCGCGCTTCTCGCTCGTGCCCGTGCTCGCGCTCTCCGTGCTGGCCGGGTTCGCGCTGGCACGACGCGGGCGCGTGGCCCTGCTCGCCCTCGGCGTGTTCCTCGTCGAATCGAGCAACGTGCCGATCCGCTACGCGCCCGCGCCGGTGCCGTCCGAGACGGCGCGTTGGCTGGCCGGCAAGCCGGGCGCGGTGGCCGTCCTGCCGCTGGGCGAACGCGACACCGAGGTCATGCTCGACGGGATCGCGCACTGGCGCCTTCTCGTCAACGGCGACTCGGGCTTCATGCCGCGGCCGTACACGCGGGAGATGGAGCTGCTCACCGCGCCCGCCGGAGAAGACGCGCTGCGGTTGTTGCGCGCGGTTGACGTGCGGCACGTCGTCGCACGCGAGGAGCTGCCCCTGCCGGTGGCCTTTCGCGCCGCCGAGGAGCGGGTGTACGAGGTGCCCGCGGGCCCAGCGGCCCGCGTGCCGGAGCAGGGCGCGGCGGTGCCGACGGTGTGGACGGCGACGGGGGTGATCGCCGATCTCGGGGCGCCGCGTCCCGTGGAGTCGGTCGTGTTCGAGGTCTCCGACGGGCCCTGGGTGGACGCGCCCGCGGTCGAGGTGTCGAGCGACGGTGTCTCCTGGGTGCCGGTGACCGCGCGCGCGAGCCTCGCCGACGCCACCCTCGCGCTGCTCCGCGACCCGCAGCACGGCGACGGCGAGGTGACGTTCCCGCGCGTCACCGCGCGCTTCGTGCGGGTACCCTTGGCGGTCCCCGCGCGCCCAGGGTTGTTTTGGGTGCGGTGAGGTCCTCACCGCGTCGGGCCGTAGACCGTTCTCGCGAAGGTTTGACTGTACTTGATTTGCGTACGATGCGTCGCCTCATGGAGGGGCGCCGGACCGACGAGACCCTCCGGACCATCAAAGGCGTCTCGTGAAGTCCCCAGCGGCCGATTGAGGCGGCGGCACGGGGCTCCTGGACGATGTCCGGATGACCACGACGATTGTACTCGATTTGAGTACGGTCATTTGTCGTCGAGAGGCACCCGCTCGGGCGGCCGCACCCTCGCGCGCACCGCTTGGCCGACCTCGGTGCTGACGCGCTAGCTTCCGCCGAGCAGGACCTGACGCGCGCCGGTGGCGACGTCCAGGCGCACGAGCGCGCCCCGGTCGTCGATGAACAGGGCCCCCGCGTCCGCAGCCGCCTCTGCTCCGGGCGCGAACCACGACGGCCCGGCCGGCTTCAGACCGTGCTCGCGCCGAATCACGCGTCCGGCGGACACGTCCACCAGGACGGAATCGGAGCCGGTGGCCGCACCGGGGAATGGCAGTTCGACGGCGAGTACGCCGGGTGCGACCTCGGCCACCTGTGCGAAACCGAACGTGGGCGTGATATCGAGCGACAGCGACTCCGCGCCCTCCGTCGAGAACACGCGGAGCACGACGCCGCGGCCGTACTCGACGACGGCCAGCCGGCCGTCGCGCATGAACGTGCCCGCGATGCCGCCGGCCCTGCCCTCCGGAACGAGGGTCGCAATGAGGGCGCCCGTCGACCCGTCATGCAGCGTGAGGCTGGGACGACGCGCCTCCGAATGGACCACGGCCACGCGTGCCGCACCCGGCCCCCAATGCTCGGACGCGTAGCCGCGTGTCGAGATGCGCCCGCTCGTTGCCGCCCTGCCGGTGGCAGGATCGAGAACGATGACGTCGAGGACCCCGGGGGAGAGCGGATCCGCCGGTCCGCTCAACACGTGGGCCCGGCCATCGCTCGTGAAGACGATCGGCCGCCACCAGTAGGCGCGCAACGGCGCGACGACCGTTGTCCGTGAGGATCCCAACTTGAACACGGTCGCTTGCGCCCGTTGTACGACGGCGACATTCTCCCCGTCCGCGGAGAGCCCGACACTGACGACGGAACCGGGAGGCACGGGGAGCGGGACGCGCGAGACCGAGGGAGGGTTCGACCCGAGGTCGGCGGCCATCAGGCGCGGCGTGTCCGTCCATGCCTCCGCGACCCAGACCGCTCGTCTGACGTCCTGGGAGAAAACGGGGCCGCGCACCGATGGGGCGCCGCCCACGCGCAGGAACCGTTGCGCGGCGGCATCCATCAGCACGGTGGGTGTGAAGGTCTCAGGCCGCGGCCATCGCGTTCGGCCCGCGACGGCGATCCATGAACCGTTGGGTGACGGCCAGGCGGAGACGACCGTCCTGAAGTCGGCGGGTGCGAAGCGGCCGACCCAGGTTCCCCAGGCGGCGTAGGCGAGCACGGCCGGCGTCAGCAGCGACCAGAGCACGATCGAGAGGACGCGATGGCCGCGGCGGATGTCGGCCCGGCCTTGCGCCACTTGCGTAGCTCCGGCCACCACCACGGCGAACGCGAGGATCCAGAGCGCGGCCGCCGCGTAGTCGACGTGGCCGGCGTCGACACCCCACACCATCAGCCTGCGGAAGGTCCGCGCGACCAGCCAGCCGAGCGCAGTCGCCATGGCGAGGTCGGCGGCGAACCAGCCGTTGCGCGCACGGTATCCCACCGCCACCACGTGCATGCTTCCGATGAGCGCGACCAGGCCCGGAACCAGGATCTGCATCCACCATGCGCCCGCCGGAAGCCGCCAGTCGCCGCTGAAGGCGGTCGGTCCCAGAACGATTGCGCCCGTGGTGAACGTGAGCACGACAGCGGCGAGCATCTTGCCGCCCCAGATCGACCACCACGGCAACGGGCGGGCCAGGAAGAACCCGAGGCGGCCCTCGGCCAGGTCGCGCGCGATCACCGACGTGCCTGTCAACATTGCCGCGGTGAACACCATGACTGTCCCCAGGAACCCGCCGAGCAGAGGGCGATCTCCGATTCCAATCCGGGGCGCGACGAACGGGACCACGGCCAGCGTCGCGGCCAGGCCGAATAGGGCGGCGCGCTCGGAGACCTCGCGTGCCGCGATCGCCATGAGCCCTCGTATGGCCACGCGTTCGCTCATCGCGCCCCTCCCGCGCTCGTGACTTCGGCGAAGATGCGCTCGAGCGGGAGGGCGAAGCGCTCTTTCATCGCCTCCAGCGGCTCGTCGAGGACGAGGCGCCCGTCGTACAGCACCCCCACGCGGTCCGCGATCCCCTCGATGGCGGCCAGGTCGTGCGTGGTCACGAGCACGGTGGTGCCGCGGTCGGCCAGCTCGCCGATGATCTCGCCGAACACCTGGTCGCGCGCGACCACGTCCAGGCCGAGGGTCGGGTCGTCGAGGATCAGCAGCTCCGGCGCGTGGCCCAGGGCCAGCGCGAGCTGTACCGCGCCCTTCTGGCCTTTCGAGAGGCGTCCGAAGGGCGTGTCCAGCGGGATGGCGAAGCGGCGCAGCCGCTCGCGCGCGTCGTCCTCGTCCCAGCGCGAGTACAGACGGCCGGTGAGGGCGAGGAGGCGCGCGGAAGAGAGCTCCGGCGGCGCATCCGGCTCTTCCGGCACCAGGCCGACGCGCGCCATCAAGCCCACGCGGTCGCGCCAGGCGTCGCGGCCGAAGAGGACGGCGCGTCCGGCCGTGGCCCGCTGCTGCCCGACGAGGCATCGCACCAGCGACGACTTCCCGGCGCCGTTGCGGCCCAGCAGCGCATAGACGCACCGGGCAGGCACGACGAAGGAGACGTCTTGGAGCACCCGCGTCCGGCCGTACCGGATGGTCAGGTGCTCGCAGGACAACGGACCCGCTTCCGTCTCCGCGTTCATGCCGGGTCTCCTTTCTTCCCGCGCATCAGCTCGTTCCAGGCCGCGCGTAGCTCGTCGAGGGACTCGTCCCGGCTCGCGCCGAAGGTGGCGGCGACGCTCGCGTACCGCAAGGCCGCCTCCCGCAGCGCGCGTGACCGCTCCCCCCGCGACAGGGAGGGCGCGGTCGTGGAGACGTAGGTGCCGTCCCCGCGGCGCACCTCCAGCACGCCGGCGTCGGTCAGGTGCTGGTAGGCCTTGGAGACGGTGGCGGGGTTGACCCGGAGATCGCGCGCGAGGTCGCGCACGGACGGCACGGCCGCGCCCGCGGTCAGGCCGCCCGAGGCCACCAGGCGGCGCATACCGTCCTCGATCTGGCTCCAGAGCGGCGCCGCCTCTGACGGATCGATGCGCAGCCCGCGGGCGATGGTCACTGTACCACAGTAATAGTACACCGATGCAGTGAATGTCAAGCGGTATGCTGAGCCCGCCATGGCCGCGGCCGGTCCCCCTCCCGAGTTCCTCCAGGACCCGCCCCGCCTGACCAACACGTTCGCGGCGGACGCGGCCCTGCGCGACGCCGTCGAGCGGCGGCTCCCGTCCGACCTCCACGCCCGGCTCCTTCCCGCCTGGCGCGAGCTGGGCGAGGCGGCGGCGGGACCGCTCGCCGCCTTGGCGCGCGAGGCCGAGAGCGACCCTCCGCGCCACGTCCGCTACGACGCGTGGGGCCGCCGCGTGGACGAGATCCGCGTTTCGCCCGCCTGGCACGCGCTGCACCGCGCGGCCGCGCGGTGGGGCCTGGCCGCGATCCCGTACGAGCGCGACCTCGGTCCCTTCGCGCGCGTCCACCAGTTCGCCCTTCTCGGCCTCTACGGGCCGAGCTCCGCGATCTACACCTGCCATCTCGCCATGACGGACGGCGCCGCCCGCACCTTGCTCGAGCACGCGAGCGCCGATCTCGCGCAGCGCGTCGTGCCGCACCTCACCAGCCGCGACCCCGACCAGCTCTGGACCAGCGGCCAGTGGATGACGGAGCGGTCGGGCGGAAGCGACGTCTCCGGGACGGCGACGGTCGCGCGACACGACGGCGGGGCCTGGCGGCTCTGGGGCACGAAGTGGTTCACCTCCGCCGTCACCAGCGAGGTTGCGCTGACCATGGCCCGGCCGGAGGGATCGGAGGAAGGCTCGGCCGGCCTCTCCCTGTTCCTCGTCGAGCAACGGAAGGCGGACGGCACGCGCAACGGCATCCGCATCCTGCGTCTCAAGGACAAGCTCGGCACGCGCGCGCTGCCCACCGCCGAGCTCGCGCTCGAGGGCTGCGTGGCGGAGCCCGTCGGCGACCTCGGCCGCGGTGTCAAGAAGATCACGCCCCTCCTCAACATCACGAGGCTCCACAACGCGATCAGCGCCTGCGGCATGATGGCGCGGCTGCTGCAGCTCCTGCGCGACTACGCGCGCCGGCGCGTCGCCTTCGGGTCTCCGCTGGCGCGGAAGGCGCTGCACCGCGAGACGCTGGCCACGCTCCAGGTCGAATACGAGGCCGCCCTGGCCCTCACCTTCGATTGCGCCCGGTTGCTCGGGAAGGCGGAGGCGGGAGAGGCGAGCGAGGAGGAGCGCGCGACCCTGCGGCTGCTCACGCCGCTGTGCAAGCTGCTCACGGCGCGCCAGGCGGTCGCGGTCGCTTCCGAAGCGCTGGAGGGATTCGGCGGGGCGGGCTACGTCGAGGACACGGGGCTGCCGGTCTGGCTGCGCGACGCCCAGGTGCTGCCCATCTGGGAGGGCACGACGAACGTCCTGAGCCTCGACGCGCTGCGGGCGGTGGCGCAGGAAGGCGTTCTCGAGCCCTGGACCGCCCAGGCCGCGCGCCGGCTGGAGGCCCTCGCCTCCTCGCCCCTGGCCGAGGGCGCGCGAGAGATGCGCCGGCGCATCGACGAGGTCCCCCGCGCGCTGGGCGCGCTGGCCGCGGCCGGACCGGATGTGGCCGAGTCCGCGGGACGAAGGATCGCGCTGAGCCTGGCCGGCCTCTCCGCCGCCGTCGCGCTGGCCGAGCAGGGCGCCTGGGCGCTCGCCCACGGCCGCGGGGAACGCGCGGCCCTGGCCGCGGAGCGGTGGCTGACCCAGCGCGTCCCCGAGGTTCCGTCCGCGGGCGAGGCGACGGCGCGCCTTCTCGCGAGCGCGGCTCTCAGCGGGCTCGCGGACTAGCGCGCCTCGGCGCCGGGCTCGGCCCTGGCAGGCGGCCAAGGAGGGTACCCGTCTCGCGAGGGTTTTGATTGTACGTGATTTGCGTACGATCGTTCGCCCCGTGGGGAGACGCCCGACCTGCGAGACCGTCCCGGAACATCAAAAGCGTCTTGTGAGCCCCCCATGAGCGATCCGGCGGCGGTAGGGGCATCTTGGCGGGATGGTCTGACGCGGACGACTATCGTACGCGATTTGAGTACAGTCATTTGCCTCGCGAGGCATCCCGCCCCGCACCCGCGACGGAGCGACCCGCGCGAGCAGCTCCTTGAGGCAGGCGACCGCGGTGGGCTACTCGTTCCAGAACGAGTTGCTTCAAGTATTGCTTGAGGTGGCGCAGCCTGCTAGCGGCGGGTGCGCCCTCGGCCCCGTCGCAGCTCGGGAGGCAGGAATGGAGGGGGCGCGCCCTCGTCGACGAGGCCGGCCAGGGCCTCGAGGAGTCCCGCGCGCTGCCCCGCGGGCGTGCGCAGCAGGCGCGCATCCCAGTCCGCGAGCACGGCCTGGAGGCGGTCGCGCGCGCCCTGCAGCTCCGCGAGCCGGTCGTCCATCGCGCGCAGCTTGTCGCCGGCGAGCGCGCGCACCGTCCGGCAGGGGGCCTCGCCCCGGGCACGGACGGCCAGGATCCGCGACAGCTCCTCCAGGCTGAATCCGACGGCCAGCGCGTTGCGGATGAGGCGGACCGTGCGCTCCGTTCCCTCCGGGTACTCGCGATAGCCGTTGGACGATCGCGCGACGCGCGGCAGGAGACCCTTGCGTTCGTAATGCCGGATGGTGTCGGTGCTGACTCCGGCCAGCCGGGCCACCTCGCCCGCACGGCGCATCCCTGTCGTCATCACTCCGGATCTTACGCGCGCCGGGCCTTCAGTCCTCGGTCCGGTGGTCCCGGATCTGGAAGCGCAGGAAGTCGTGGATCGCCCTCCGCGCCTCACGATTCGACGTGTCGATCGTGATCTGGCCGCCGCGATCCGTGGGTTCGTAGCGATAGCGGATCGCGTCCCGCAACCGCGCCATCGCGGAAGCGCCCGGCGGAACCCGTCCGTGGATGAACATCGGCATCGAGAAATCGCCGGCGGCGAAGGACTCCGCGACGTGCTCGAGATGTTCGCGCGCCTGGTCGCGACCCGCGTCGTCGGCCGCATCCGCCGATTCGAGCCGGATCACGCCGCCCCGGCTCGTGATGTCGAAGTGATGCACCGATGTGTCGGCCGCCATTCCCGTCGTCTGGTCGTGCCGGTGGTCGACGCCGGCCGCGTGGGCGTCTTTGGCCATGTGCGGACAACTCGCATGGTCGTGCGCCTGCGCCACGCGCGCCGAAGGCGTTCCCCACAGGCTGGCCGCCGTGGCCAGACCAAGGACCATCACTACGCCCGATCGCCTCATCACGCCTCCTTGCCCCTGACCGGACGATAGACCGTCGAACTCGTTCGAGGGTCAAGCAAAAAGACGTGCCCGATGCCGAGGACGACCCGCGATATGCTCCCCCTCCGATGGCAGACTCGCGAATCCTCGAGGTCAAGCGCACGTACCTCGAGATGAAAGCGCCGGCCGACCTGAGGCCGGGGCGGAGCGCGGACCCGGCCGCGCGCGTCGAGCGCGTCGAGGGGTGCCCAGCCTCGTTCTACCGGTATCTCTACGCCGAGGTGGGCCGCGCCTATCGGTGGGTGGATCGCCTGCAGTGGACCGACGCGGAGATCCGCGCCCATCTCGCGAGTCCCGCCGTCTCGCTCTGGGTCTTGACCGCGCGCGCGGCCCCCGCCGGATACTTCGAGCTCAAGGCCGCCCCTGATGGAGCGGTCGAGATCGCCTATTTCGGCCTGCTTCCGGAGTTCATCGGCCGCGGCTACGGCAAGCATCTGCTGACCGAGGCCGGGGAGCGCGCCTGGTCCCTGGGCGCCCGTCGCGTCTGGCTCCACACCTGCAGCCTGGACGATGCCGCCGCCCTCCCGAACTATGTCTCCCGGGGTTTCTTGCATGTCGTCGTCCCGTCGACGACAATGGGTTGTTGCCTCGGTCGCGGACCCCCACTACCTGTTGTACTTTTCCTCTTGACAGGCTTCCGCGAACGGGCGCACTATCTCGCCACTCGTCACCAAGAGCGGATCGCGCTCGGGGCAACCCGGGCGAGGGATAGAACTCGGATCGACCTTCGGAGGCGTACATGTCCACTCACCCCATCGAGAACAGCAAGCCCGAGCCCCGCGCCCACAAAGGCGCCACCTCCAAAGGCCTCACCTTCGCCCGCTACTTCACCAAGCCGGGAAGACATCCGTATGACGATCTGACCTGGGAGCACCGCTCGGCGGTGATCAACGACGAGCGCGGCCAGCCGGTCTTCGAGCAGCACGGGATCGAGGTCCCGCAGGCCTGGAGCCAGACCGCCACCAACATCGTAGCCTCCAAATACTTCCGCGGGCAGATGGAATCGCCCGACCGCGAGAGCAGCGTGCGCGGCCTCATCTCGCGCGTCGTGGACACCATCACGGCCTGGGCCGAGAAGCAGGCCTACTTCGCGACTCCCGAGGACCTCGCGAGCTTCTCGGACGAGCTGACGCACCTGCTCGTCCAGCAGAAGGCCGCCTTCAACAGCCCGGTCTGGTTCAACGTCGGCATCGAGCCGCATCCCCAGGCTTCCGCCTGCTTCATCAACTCTGTCAAGGACACGATGGACTCGATCCTCGGCCTGGCCAAGACCGAGGGCATGCTCTTCAAGTTCGGCTCGGGCACGGGATCGAACCTCTCGTCCATCCGCTCCTCCAAGGAGCCGCTGGCCGGCGGAGGCACCGCCTCCGGGCCCGTCTCTTTCATGCGCGGATACGACGCCTTCGCGGGCGTCATCAAGTCCGGCGGCAAGACGCGTCGCGCGGCCAAGATGGTCATCCTCAACACCGACCATCCCGACATCACCGAATTCATCACCTGCAAGGCGGACGAGGAGCGCAAGGCCTGGGCCCTCATCGACGCCGGCTACGACGGCTCCTTCAACGTGCGCGGCGGCGCCTACGACTCCGTGTTCTTCCAGAACGCGAACCACTCCGTGCGCGTCACCGACGAGTTCATGCGTGCGGTGCTGGACGATCGCGAGTGGCAGACGAAGCACGTGATGGGCGGGGGGGTCGCCGACACCTACCGCGCGCGCGACCTCATGAAGATGATGGCGGACGCGGCCTGGCAGTGCGGCGACCCCGGCATGCAGTTCGACACCACCATCAACGACTGGCACACCTGCCCGAACACGGCCCGCATCAACGCCAGCAACCCGTGCTCGGAGTACATGTTCCTGGACGACACCGCCTGCAACCTGGCCTCCCTGAACCTCATGAAGTTCGTGAAGGCGGACGGCGAGTTCGACGCGGAGGCCTTCGGGGCGGCCTGCCGGACCGTGATCACGGCCCAGGAGATCCTGGTCGACAACGCCAGCTACCCGACGGTGGCCATCGACCAGAACAGCCAGGACTACCGGCCCCTCGGCCTCGGCTACGCGAACCTCGGCGTGCTGCTCATGGACCGGGGGCTGCCCTACGACTCGGAGGCCGGGCGCACCTACGCCGCCGCCGTGACTTCGCTCATGCACGGCGAGGCCTACGCGCAGTCCGCGCGCATCGCGGGCGCGATGGGTCCCTTCGCCGGCTACGCGAAGAACGCGGAGCCGATGCTGCGCGTGGTCGACAAGCACCGCCAGAGCGCGCACATGATCGACTCCACCCTGGTGCCGCGTGAGCTGCTCCAGTCCGCGGTGGCCATCTGGGAC
>WNFN01200416.1_pt1 | contig 15939 bp, 20 predicted proteins | sample 5400161 | NCBI WGS metagenome assembly WNFN01 (sample SAMN13153353, study PRJNA577476) | soil metagenome | isolation source: 80 cm saprolite on Douglas fir-dominated hillslope | place: USA:California | collected 2013-09-17
GGCGGCGCCAAACTCAGGCTCGACGAGCCCGTCGCCCTCGGCGAAGTCATGACCCTTGTCAGCGAGCGCTTCGGCAAGCGCAGCGCGCGCGTCGCCTGGACCGCGCCCCGGTGCGCCGGGCTGACCTTCCTGTCCGAGGCCACGGCCATGGGCGGGAATGTCGATCCCGCGTTTCTGCGCAGCCGGGCCGAGCTCCTCCGCGGGCTGGCGGAGGCCAGCGAATCCGGTGTCAGGCTGGCGCGACTGGCCGAGACATTCGAGAGGAAAGCCAAGGCGATCGAGAAGCGGCAGCTCACGCCACCGCTGACGATCCGAAAAAGCCGGCGCCCGACGCCGGTCGATCAGTAGGATTTGTCTTCGGAGAAAGCCTTGTAGGCCATGATGGTGAAGGTGTCCTTGATCCCCGGCAGCGTCTGCAGCCGCTCGACCACGAAATGGCCGATATCCATCTCGGGCGGCAGATAGCACTTCATCAGCAGGTCGTACTGGCCGGAAACGGAATAGACTTCCGACACCTCTTCCACCGACTCGACCGCTTCCTCGGCGACCTTGTAGGCCCTGCCGAGGTCGCATTTCACCATCACGAAGATCGTCTTCATCGGGGTTGCGCCCCTTCAGGCTCCGAACGCCCTAGCCGCGCGCCATCTTGATCGAGCGGGCGAGGAAAGCGGGCAGATGGTCGCCGAAGCCGACGATGCGGCCGTCGTCATCGCGCTCAGGCTGCGGCTCGCCCGCGCGTCGTGCCGGGAGCGGCGGGACGCTTTTCGGCCGCCGGGCGCGACTCGCGGGGCGGCTGCGCTGATGGTCGCGGGGCAGCACGCTCTTCGACCGCCTGGCGCGGCTCGCGGGGCGGCTGCGCCGATGGTCGCGGGGCGGCACGCTCTTCGGCCGTTTGGCGCGGCGGGCGCCCATCGCGGCGCTGCTCGCGGCCGCGGCCACGCGAGCGGTCGCGCGGACCTCGGCGCCGCGTGTCGCCTTCCTCCTCGGAAAGCGTGGCCGTGCCGATGCCGTCGATGGTGATGACCGGGATGTCCTTGCCGATCAGCCGGGTGATCGCCTGAACGAAGCGCCCGTCCTCGGGCGTGGCGATGGTGAAGGCGCGGCCTTCGCGCCCGGCGCGGCCGGTGCGGCCGATGCGGTGAACGTAGTCTTCGGCATGGATCGGCACGTCGAAATTGAAGACATGCGACATGCCCTGGACGTCGAGGCCGCGCGCCGCCACGTCGCTGGCAACGAGGAGGCGGATCTCGCCATCCCTGAAGCGCTCGAGTGTCTCGGTGCGCTTCGACTGCGGCATGTCGCCGTGGAGCGCCGCGACGTTGAGGCCGTGGCGCGCCAGCGAGCGGTGCAGGATGTCGACGTCGCGCTTGCGGTTGCAGAAGATGATCGCGTTCTTGACGTCCTCGCTGAGGATGAGCCGCCTGAGCGCTTCGCGCTTGTCGTCGGGGTCGACGGTGACGAGGTGCTGCGTGACCAGCGCGGGCGGCGCGGCGGGCGGCGCCACCGAGATTTCCTTGGGGTTCATCAGGAAGGCGTCGGCGAGGCGGCGGATCTCCGGCGGCATCGTGGCGGAGAAGAAGAGGGTCTGGCGGATGCGCGGCAGGAAGCCGACGATGCGCTCGACATCGGGGATGAAGCCCATGTCGAGCATGCGGTCGGCCTCGTCGATCACCAGGATCTTGACGTCCGAGAGCAGGATCTTGCCGCGCTCGAAGAGATCGAGCATGCGACCCGGCGTGGCGATCAGCACGTCGACGCCGCGGTCGAGCTTGCGCTCCTGGTCGGAGAAGCTCTCGCCGCCGATGAGCAGCGCCATGCTCAGCTTGTGATGCTTGCCGTAGGTCTCGAAGGCGTTCGAGACCTGGGCGGCGAGCTCGCGCGTGGGCTCCAGGATGAGCGAGCGCGGCATGCGCGCGCGAGCGCGGCCGGCAGCAAGGATGTCGATCATCGGGAGGGTGAAGCCGGCAGTCTTTCCCGTGCCGGTTTGAGCGCAGCCGAGCACGTCGCGCCCGGTCAACACATAAGGGATGGCCTGTTCCTGGATCGGGGTTGGGGTCGTGTAGCCGGCGTCGGCTACCGCCTGAAGAACCTCCGGAGAGAGGCCTAGATCAGCAAAACTCATCGAGTAGGATACTTTGTCTCTTGTGTTTGTGACTTTCAGTGTCGCTCTTTAATTGGGGCTGAGCGAACGAAAGTCAAATTATTTCGTGTCGAGCGGACCCGATTGGCCCGCCAAACCGGACCCTCTACTGTCACGAAAGTGGTTAACAAACGCACAAGAGAGCGCCAATGGCCGAAAAAATCCCGCTCGTGCTGCTGCCCGGGCTGCTGTGCGACGCGGCGCTGTGGGCGCCGCAAGCGGCGGCACTGTCCGACCTCGCCGATCCATGGGTCGCCGATCTCTCGCGTGACGATTCGCTGGCGGCCATGGCGCGGCGCGTGCTGTCAGCGGCGCCGGCGCGCTTTGCCCTCGCGGGCTTGTCGATGGGAGGATATCTCGCCCAGGAGATCATGCGCCAATCCCCCCAAAGGGTGACGCGGCTGGCGCTGCTGGACACCTCCGCCCGCGCCGACACGCCGGAGCGGGCAGCACAGCGCCGCGGCTTCATCGAGCTGGCGCAGAAAGGTCAGTTCAAGGGCATCACCCCGCGCATGCTGCCGGTCTATCTCCACCCCGATCATCTCAAGGACGAAGCGATCACCGGCGCCGTCCTCGCCATGGCCGGGCGCATCGGCAAGGAAGGCTATCTGCGCCAGCAGCGGGCGATCATGAACCGGCCCGACGGGCGCGAGGACCTGAAGCGCATCGCCGTCCCGACCCTGGTGTTGTGCGGGCGCGACGACCAGGCCACCCCCTACGAGCACAATGCCGAGATCGCGCGGCTCATCCCCGGCGCGACCTTTGTCGCCATCGAGCATTGCGGCCACATCTCGACGCTGGAGAAGCCCGCCGAGGTCACCGCGGCGATGCGGCGCTGGCTTGCCGCGTGACGTCCGGCACGACTCCTCAATGGGCCAAGGCCATGGCGAGCGCGTGCAGCAAGGATCGCCTCAGAACTCCTTCCGCGCGCCGGCGAAGAAAGCGCGGCGCGGGCCGAATTGCGGCGCGCCCACGCTGACGCCGGTGCCGTCGCGGATCTTGTAGACCTCGTCGAGCACGTTGATGACATCGAAGCGAAGCCGCCAGGCTCTTGCCGTTGGGCACGCCGGCGCTGTCCGCGCGGAAGCCGCTGCCGGCGAGCATGTCGGCGCTGAGCCGCGTGCCCTGCCACAGATAAGAAACGCCGCCCGACGCGGTCATGATCTGGCTGTGATCGGTCTGGAAGGTGTGCGTGTTGAGATAATCGAGCTCCTCCTGGCTGAAATGGAATTGCGCCGAGGCGATGCCCTTGGCCTTCTGATAGGCGAGGGCGACATTGCCGTAGAGCGTGACATTGCCGCTGGTATAGCTCGCGGTCAGCTCGACCCCGAGATTGCGCCCCATGTGATAATTGAACGGCGTGAAGACGATGGGCGCGCCGAACTGACCGATGTCGATCAGGTTGCGCGCGTATTTGTAATAGGCATCGATGCCGGCGGTGAACCCGTCCGCAATTTTCTGCGACACGCCGACATCGAAATATTGGTCGCGCTCGGCCTTGACCGGCGAATTCTCGGTCACTTCCGGCGCGGCGCTGGTGCCCGAGAACTTGCCGACGGTGGTGACCGAGAGCAGCTCGAACGGCGGCGGCGAGAAATAGCGGGCATAGCCGGCGTGAACCGTGGTGGTCGGCGTCGCCCGCCAGACCGCGTTGACGCGCGGGCTGAGCTGGTTCTCGTTGCTGAGCGCGTTGACCACATCGAACCGCCCGCCGTAATTGAGCGTGAAGGCCGGCGTGAGCCGCCACTCGTCCTGCAGATAGAGGCTGTAGGTCCAGCCGGTCCTGGCGCCGTTGTCAGCTACCGAGCAGACCCCGTTTCCCACGGCTACGCCGCCGCCGCAGCTCGTCACCGGCAGCACCAGCGACGTCGTCTCGGAGGTGGAGCGCTCGCCGGTGACGATGGCGCCTGAGCGCAAGGTGTGGGCGGCGGCGAGCCGGTAGCTGCTCTCGGCCTGCAGGCCGGTCGCGATGCTGCGCCGGTAGGCGTTCTGCGCAATGCCATTGAACACGAGATCGCCGACGGGATCGGGCGCGTAGGCCACGCTGCTGTAACGGCTGAGCGCCGAGACCTGGACGTCGAGGTCCGCCGATGTCTTGAGGTAGGAGGCGACGGCATAGTGGCTGATCTCGCGCTGGTTCTCGTTGAGGTCGGCAGAATTGACGCCGCTTCCGCCGGCCACGGCGAAATTCGGCGTCCGACCGGGGATGTTCGGGATCTCGAACTGGCCCCGGAAGGTGCCGAAGATGAGGCTCGCCTTGCTGGTGGCGTCGACGATGTCCTCGATATAGGCAAAGCCATGGCCCTGCTGCGTCTCGTCATGGATCGGGTGGTAGGAGGGCGTCGGGTTCTCGATGCCGATGCCGTTCTGCAGGTAGTCGCCGCTGGCGAAGTAATTGACGCCGCCGATCGACCCGCCGGCAACCGCACTGGGCTGCAGCGAGCCATGGCTGCCGCCGTACATGCCGACATAGCCGCCGCTGTCGTAGGCGCCGCTCTTGGTCTGGATATCGATAATCCCCGCGGTCCGCAGCCCGTACTGCGCCGGCAGCGCACCGGTGATGAGGTCGACGGCGCCGGCGAAACGCGGCGAGAGGCTTTGGCCGAAGAAGCTCACGCCCTCCGGCAGGATGATGCCGTTGATGCGGAATTGCAGGTTCGCCATCTCGTTGCGGATGTGGAGCTGACCGAAGGCCTCCTGCGACACGCCCGGCGCTTGCAGAACGACCTGGTTCAGCGGGTTGTTGTCGCCGCCGGGCTGGCGCTCGATGGCCGCCTCGGGGATGGCGTAGGTCGAGGCGCCGATGCGCGGCTCGATCTCCGCACGCGCGGCGTCCAGGCGCCGCGCGGTGACGGCGATCGTGTCGAGGGTCGGCACCGGCTGCGGCGCGTCGTCCGGCGGCGCTGCGCGTGCCGCCGCCAGGAAGAGCGCAGCGCCGAGACCACCGAAGGCGGCGAGAAGGCGTCGGCGCCGGGCTCGACTAGACGATCGACGCCGGCGTCTTCCGCCCATCCACCTGCTCCACCATGACGGCGGTGCGATGGGCCGGTCGGCCCTGCATGGCGATGAAATCCCCCAGCGTCCCCCCTAACGCGGCGAGCGTATCACAAGCGGTCTGATATCGCCTATTTGCGTTGCGCCGCGGTGGAACGAATGGCCCTGCCGCGATCGTTTTCACGGCAGCAATGGAAGAAAGCATGATACTGCGTTTGGCGAGTGCCGCGGCGCCGATGCTGGTCGTCGCCGGACCGGCCGGCGTTCGTCGGCGGCACCGGTCTTGGCGCGCCCATGGCGAGGCCCGATGGAGGAAATGACGATGCTGCTGCGCGCGCTCGGGGTTGCGGCGCTGTCCCTGCTGGCGGCCGGCCCGGTCCTTGCCGCCGGGGCGGGCTGCCAGGATCAGATCGACGCGGTGAAGGCCATGCTCTCGGCGCATCCGGAGGCCGCGGCGGAAGCCTCGCTGCGCGTCAAGGTCAACGAAGCGCAGCGGCTCTGCAGCGCCGACAAGGACCGAGAATCGCAAGACCTCGCTGGCCAAATCCGGGAGCAGGTCGGCCAAGCGACGGCGGGGCAGGGCATTTCAGGCGGCGACACGTCCCCGAGGACGCCCTCGGCGCCGGCGCCGGACCGCTAGGCTGGGTGCAAGGGGGCCGGCCATGGCGCCGAAAGCAAAGCGCGCGACCGCCAAGGCCAAGCGGAAATACTGGTCGGGCGAAGTCACGCGACACAGCGATGCGCTCGACTTGAAGAGTCGCGTCTTCACGTGGCGCGATCCCAAGCGCATCGCCCGCTCGCTGAAGCAGTCGGCGGAGCGCAGCAAGCGACGCAAGGCCGGCCCGCTTCAGTCGGCGATGTCGATGCTGAACTTCTACCTCAACCGCGGTGGCCGCAACCTCCCAGCGGAGCGCAAGCGCGTGCTCGAGCGTGCCAAGACCGAGCTGCGGCGCCTGTTCGGGCGGGAATAGCCGAAGAGGTCCGAAATCATCTTGAAAGCCGGCTCCGACATTGGTAGGTTATAACGTTAGTTATAACTAAACGCTTGGCGGCGGACCTATGCTTGCGTTGAAGGTCACGAAGATTGGCAATTCCTCGGGTCTCCTTCTGTCGAAGGAGGCAATGGCTAAGCTGCGCGTCGAGCAAGGCGACACGGTCTATTTGACCGAGACGCCCGACGGCTTTCGTCTCACGCCGCACGATCCGGATTTCGAGCGGCAGATGACGCTTGCCCGCAAGGTGATGAGGAAGCACCGCCGCGCTCTGCGCGAGTTGGCAAAATGACGGAGTGGCGATGGATCAGCGAAGCGCTGATCCTCGCCATCCACGACGAGCAGCTGGCCGAACATGGCGGCCGCGTCGGCGTGCGTGATCTCGGGCTGTTGCAGTCGGCGCTGGCACGGCCGAGGAATCGCGCTGGATATGACGACCCCGACGTCTTCGACCTCGCCGCCGCCTACGCCTTCGGCATCGCGCGCGATCACCCCTTCACCGACGGAAACAAGCGCACGGCCTTTGTCGCCGCTGCGGTGTTCCTGCTCGACAACGGTTACGAGATCAACGTGGATGACACGCCCATCGTGCAGGTCATGCTCGCCGTATCCGAAGGCTCAATGAGCGAGGTCGCGCTTGCCGCATGGCTGCGCGGTCGGCGTCAGTAAGGCCTGCGCTCACACATCCAGGTCGCAAGGCCAGGCCAAGACCGAGCTGCGCCGCCTGTTCGGGCGGGAATAGCCAAAAAGTAAACGCGCGGGGCGCCAGTTAACTTATGCGGGTGAAACGGAACCACCAGGTTCCACGAACTTGCTTCACGTCGATAATGGGAAAAAAGGTCGTCTGTTCATCGACATCCCTTCGGACGATTAGAGAATTGTCCCTGGCCACGGAGAGGCGTACCAATTCTTGGCCTTTGATAAAGCCGGATTCGCCGTTGCCGCCATTCATGATCCAGGTAGGGAGAGCAACCCAGCCGTTGGAGCATTCGACGTGAACCGACACGAGCAAAGCCGGCCGCGCTGGCTCGGCCACTTCCCATGACCATCGCAGTCCCTCACCCTCGATTGCCATCTCGAGGAGCCCGCCCTTCGGATCATGCGCGACGCGAACATGATCCCGGTGCCCCTTGGCCAGCGGTCTGCTCAGCACCGACTCGAAGGGAATTTGGCTTTCCATGCCGGTGTCCCGTGGATAGCCAGCTTCACCCGTCAATTCATATATGCCCGACAGCGACGGGCACTCTGTGCCACCCGATGACATCCTCAGGGCGGGCCAATGTGCCGCGCACGAACTGGGCGCGCTCCTGGATGAACTGGTAGCGCAGCTCGGGCTTCCGTCCCATCAGGCTCTCGACCAGCGCGACGGTGGTCTTGAAGTCGCGCTTGTCCTCGTCGGGCAGCGTCACGCGCAACAGCGTGCGCTTCTGCGGGTTCATGGTGGTCTCGCGCAGCTGCGCCGCCGGCATCTCGCCGAGGCCCTTGAAGCGGCTGATCTCGACCTTGCCCTTGCCGTTGAAGCTCTCGCGCAAGAGCTCGTCCTTGTGTGCGTCGTCGCGCGCGTAGAGCGTGGTCTCGCCCTGATGCAGGCGATAGAGCGGCGGCGCGGCGAGGAAGAGGCGGCCGCCCGCGACCAGCTTCGGCGTCTCGCGGAAGAAGAAGGTCATCAGCAGCGAGGCGATGTGGGCGCCATCGACATCGGCGTCGGTCATGATGATGACGCGCTCGTAGCGCAGCTTCTCCTCGGCAAAGCGCTCACCCGAGCCGCAGCCGAGCGCCAGCAGCAGGTCGCTGATCTCCTGGTTCTGGCGCAGCTTGTCGGCGCTGGCCGAGGCGACGTTGAGGATCTTGCCGCGCAGCGGCAGGATCGCCTGGGTCTCGCGGTCGCGCGCCTGCTTGGCCGAGCCGCCGGCGCTGTCGCCCTCGACCAGGAAGATCTCGGTGCCGACGGCGCCGCCGCGCGAGCAATCCGCGAGCTTGCCGGGCAAGCGGAGCTTGCGCGTGGCGCTCTTGCGGTCGAGGTCCTTCTGGAGGCGCCGGCGCTGCCGCTCCTCGGCGCGCTCGATGACCGTGTCGAGCAGCGCCCGCGCCGCCTCCGGATCGCCCGAGAGCCAGTGGTCGAAATGGTCCTTGAGCGCGCCCTCGACCAGGCGCGCGGCCTCCGCCGAGGCGAGCCTCTCCTTGGTCTGGCCCTGGAATTGCGGGTTCTGGATGAAAAGCGAGAGCAGCACCACCGCACCGGTCATCATGTCTTCCGCCGTGACCTGCGCGGCGCGCCGGTTGTTGGTGAGCTCGCCATAGGCCTTGAGGCTGCGCGTCAGGCCGGTGCGCAAGCCCGCCTCATGCGTGCCGCCCTCGGGCGTCGGCACGGTGTTGCAGTAGAAGGAGGCGAAGCCCTCCTGGTCGGCCGGCCAGGCGATCGCCCATTCGACGCGGCCGCCCTCGGTGAATTCATGCTCGCCGATGAAGGGAAGCGGCGTCAGCCGCTCGCGCCCGTTGACGATCGAGGCGAGATAGTCGGCGAGGCCGCCGGGGAAGTGGAGGCGTTCCTCCTGCGGGATGTCATCGGGCCGCGGCACGTCCGGGTCGCACCACCAGCGGATCTCGACGCCGCGGAAGAGATAGGCCTTGGAGCGGGCGAGCCGGTAGAGCACCGCCGGCTTGAAATGGAGGGTCGAGCCGAAGATCTGCGGGTCCGGGTGGAAGCCGAGGGTGGTGCCGCGGCGGTTGGAGACCGCGCCGCCGTCCTTGAGCTTGGTCTTGGCCTTGCCGCGGCTGTATTCCTGGGTCCATAGCCGCTTGTCGCGGGCGACCTCGACCCAGAGGCGGTCGGAGAGCGCGTTCACCACGGAGACGCCGACCCCGTGCAGCCCGCCCGAGGTCTTGTAGGCGTCGCCGCCGAACTTGCCGCCCGAATGCAGCATCGTCAGGATGATCTCGAGCGCCGATTTCTTGGGGAATTTCGGATGCGGGTCGACCGGGATGCCGCGGCCGTTGTCGCGCACGACGACGCTGCCATCCTTGTGCAGTTCGAGCTCGATCCGGCTGGCGTGCCCGGCGACCGCCTCGTCCATGGCGTTGTCGAGCACTTCGGCGACGAGATGGTGGAGCGCGCGCTCGTCGGTGCCGCCGATATACATGGCGGGGCGGCGGCGCACCGGTTCGAGGCCCTCGAGGACCTCGATATCCTTGGCCGAGTAGCTGTTGCCGCCCTTGGCGGAGGGTTGGTCAAAAAGGTCTGGCATGGCGCTCGATGATAAGGGAACAGGATATGAACGAATGGACGGCAGCTTGTAGATGCAGTAGGAGGAAGTGCCCCAAATCACAACATATGGTTAAGGCGGCTTCCGGTCACCATAACGGGATTCGCGCATGAACGGAACAGAGGGACGAAAACACCCGCCGGCCCGGGAACCCGCCATCCGCACCCTGGCGATGCCGGCGGACGCCAATCCCAATGGCGACATTTTCGGCGGCTGGGTGCTGTCGCAGATGGATCTGGCCGGCGGCGCCGTCGCAGCGCAGCGCGCCGGCGGCCGCGTTGCCACGGTAGCGGTCACGGCCATGACCTTCCATCGCCCGGTCCTGGTGGGCGATGAGGTGAGTTGCTTCGGCGAGGTGGTCAAGGTTGGCCGCAGCTCGATTGCCGTCCACGTCGAAAGCTGGGCGCGTCGCGGCTTCAGCAACGAGCGCATCAAGGTGACCGAAGGCCTCTTCACCTTCGTCGCCATCGGCCCCGACCGCAAGCCGCGCCCCGTGCCGCCCGAGACCAAGTAAAGGGGCCGCGATGGCCGCGCCCTTTCGCACCGCGCTCCTCGCCATCGCCATCGCCATCACCATCATGGTCCTGCAAGGGGCAGCGCTGCTCGCGATGGGGCATCCCCTGATCTGCACCTGCGGCTACGTCAAGCTCTGGGAGGGCGTCGCCAATAGCTCCGGCAACTCGCAGCACCTCGCCGACTGGTACAGCTTCTCGCACATCATCCACGGCTTCGGCTTCTATTTCCTGCTCTGGCTGATCGACAAGCGCTACGCCATGCCCATCAGCCTGCGCCTCGTGCTGGCAATCGGGCTCGAGGCGTCGTGGGAGGCGCTCGAGAACACGCCATTCGTCATCAACCGCTATCGTGCGGCCACCATCTCGCTCGATTACTTCGGCGACAGCGTCATCAATTCGCTTTCCGACACGCTGTTCATGATCCTGGGCTTTGTGCTGGCGGCGCGGCTGCCGGTCGGGCTCATCGTGCTGCTCGCCGTGGCGATGGAGGTCTTCGTGGGCTACGCCATCCGCGACAACCTCACGCTCAACATCATCATGCTCATCTACCCCCTCGAGGCCATCAAGCACTGGCAAGCCGGCGGCTGAGCTGGGTCGCCGGCGCGCGAACGGGCGCCGCGCGCGTCCCGCCCGCGCAGCCAGCACGCTTTTGCCCCTATCAGTAGTATTGCTGACTAGTTTGCATTCGCGGGAACATCGCGGTAGTCTCAACTGTTGTCTTCATAGAACATTAACCAATAACCCCGAAAGGAGCAGGAGGCCTGATGCAGAAACACCCCCTAGCGTTCTGGGTTTATTGGATTATCATAATCGCTTTGGTTGGGTTTATTGACGAGAGTTCGGCCAACGGTAGGATTGTCTCATTCCAGCCGCCGTCCGATTCTGTCAATTCTATCGCAGATGAATCGTCCGCGCCAAGCGTCGCCCACGACACCGTGCTGGCTGAGGCGGTTCCCGAGTATCGCCAAGTCGGCATCGCCTCGTGGTATGGCGGCCGTCACCAGGGCCGCCTGACCGCCAGCGGCGAGGTGTTCGACGAGAACAAGCTCACCGCCGCGCACCGCACCCTGCCGCTCGTCACCTGGGCGCGGGTGACCAACCTCGAGAACGGCCGCTCCATCGCCGTGCGCGTCAATGATCGCGGCCCCTATATCGACGGCCGTGTGATCGACCTCTCCACCCGCGCCGCCCAGGAGCTCGGCATGGCCGAGCAGGGCCTGGCCCGCGTGGAGATCGAAGTGCTGCCGGAGCAGACCGCAAGTTCCGCCATCGACTGAAGGATGATCGGCGCGGCTGTGCCGGGAACCCCCGGGGCCGCGCCAGCCTTCATGTTCTAGAATGATGACCAGTGAGCGGCAGATCTGGGAAGCTGCCATGTTGCTCGTCCGACGCCACGGCGAGGACGCAGCGGATGTGGCCGCGCGCGAGGCCAAGAAGCATGGGAAGAGCGACGACGAGCTCACCTATGTCGTGTGGTGCTGGATTGCCAGGGCCACGGCCGAGCTCATCAAGGCGGAGCCGAGCGAGCGGGAACATGTCCATTGATCGGGATCTTTCGACGTCGAGCCCGCTGCGCCCGGAGAGCGGCGCCGGCATGCAACTCCTTGGCGTGCCCGAGCGTTCGTCGCCCGTGCTCGAAGCGCCGGATGCTGTCCAGATCGCCCGAAACCTGACCGAGAAATACGGTCCGGCGGCGATCGCCTTTGCCCGCGAGCGCGCGGCCCGTGCGGTGGAGGTCGGCGACGACCTTGCCGCCGATGCTTGGCAATCCGTCATCGAGGCAACGCGAACGCTTCTGCGGCAAGTCGCCGGCGTGTAGCTTTTCGCGCCGGAACTTCGCCCCAAGAGTGGCGTTCAACCGGCGATGCACATTAATCGAAACATCTGGACCGTCGCTGTCTGGCTCGTCGCCAAGCACGGCCCCGCCGCCGCGAAGGTGGTGAGCGCGCGGATCTCGCGCCTGCGCGAGGAAGATGTGGAGCGGACGGCAATCACCTCGTGGCTCCAGGTGGATCAGGCGGTCCACGAGCTCACCCGCGCACCCGGCGAGGGCGAGCGCGTCAACTAAGCCAACTCCCGGGCGTGATCTTCGTCACACACGGGGCCATCCGACGTCAGGGTATCCTTGCAGGTCCTGCACCGGGGAAGGGACGGCCGGATGGCGCGCGAGATCGGCGGCGCTGCCTACAAGGCACGAACGGAGAAGAGCATCGGCGAAGCGGCGCACGCGCTGGAGCGCCGTGGTCTCGCCGATGTGCGCGCGCCGCTCGACGCGCTGCTCGCGGCCTTGAGCCGGCACGGCGATCGGCTCGAGGATCCGGAGCCCGTCTTCGCCTTGACCGCGCATGTCGCGGAAGAGCTGAAGCGCAAGGCGCCCGACCGGCACACCCTCAAGACCATCCTCGCGGGTATCGCCGAGGAGGCGAAGCCGGTCCGAGAGATCGTCGGTCCGGTCCTGTCGCTCGAGGACACGGCCATGGCGGTGTTTCGCTGAGCGTCACAGGCGCCCGATGTCGCCCGAGAACTCCGCCGAGGCGAAAGGCCCGCCTTGCATGATGTCGCCAATGGCGTCGGGCGGCCGCCCGCGCTCGGCGGCGAGGGCCTGGTCACCGTAATCCTCGGCGCGAAATTGCGGGCGATAGCCGAGGCGGAAGGCGGCGTCGTTGTCCCACCAGCTCCGCTCATTGTCGGAGGCGCCGTAGACGACCTCGTAATGCAGCGCCGGATGCTCGAGCCCGATGCGCACAAGCTGGACGAGATCGTCCGGATGGAGCCAGATGGCGAGGCGGCGCCGGTCCACCGGGCGGTCGTCGACATTGCCGATGCGGATGCACAGCACGCGGAGCCCGTGCTTGTCGGCATAGAGCGCGCCCAGCGCCTCGCCGAACGCCTTGCTCACGCCATAACGCGAATCCGGGCGGACCAGGGCCGCGGTGCCGACGCGCCGCCGCCGCGGGTAGAAGCCCATGGCATGGTTCGACGAGGCGAAGACGATTCGCGCCGCGCCCTGCCGTCGCGCCGCCTCGAACAGGTTGCGCGTCCCGATGATGTTGGCGTGGAGGATGGTCTCCCAGTCACTCTCGACGGACATGCCGCCCAAATGGACGATGCCGTCGACGCCGGCCATGGCGGCTTCGACCGCCGCCAGGTCGCCGAGATCGGCGGCAATGAAATCCTCGTCGACGGCGAGATCGTCGGGCCTCACCTTGTCCGAGAGCCGCAGCGCCGGATAGACGCCGCGCAGCAGCCGGCGAAGGCGGCGACCGATGCCCCCGGCGGCGCCGGTGATCAAGACGCGTTGCAGAGCCATCGCCATCCTCCCTCGTGCCTTTTGTGGCGCTCATGAGCGTAGCCCATCGTCGCCGTGGCGATCCGGCGATGCTCGCCCTGGATGCGCTCGAGATAGGCGTGCAAATCCTCGGCGCGCCGGAGGCCCACGCGGATGCTCTGGCGAGGGATGAGGAAGCGGCCGAGGAATTCGAGGAAGCGCTGGAAATGCGGGTTGCCGGTCGCCTCGGCGATCGCCTGGTGAAAGGCGAAATCCTCCTCGATGGCGGGCTCGCCCTTGGCCAGCGCGGCGTCGATCGCGGCGAGGGCGCGCGCGATGCGGCCGCGCCCGGCGGTATCGATGCGGTCGGCGGCGATCCCGGCGGCCTCGATCTCGAGTCCGGTGCGCAACTCCATGATATCGAGGACCGCGTCGAGCGAGCGCAGCGCCTCGGGATCGATCCGGAAGGGACGGCGCTGCGCATCGGTGGTGACGAAGACGCCACTGCCCTGGCGCGCCTCGACCAGCCCCTCGGCGCGGAGGGCGGCGACCGCCTCGCGCACGACGGTGCGGCTGACGCCCAACGCGGCGGTGAGCTCGTGCTCGGTCGGCAGCCGCCCGCCGCGGGGAATGCGGCCGCTGGCGATCTCGGCGGCGAGCCGCTCAACCACTTCGGTCGTGCGCTTGCGCGGCGGGCCGAGCGGGCGGAAGGGGGCGCTGTCGGCGGTTCTGCTTGACAAATCTATAAATCATCTGATGAGGTCATCATATGACCTGACTACAGCAAGCCTGAGCGCCGGTCAACAGGACCGCCAGGCGAGGGGAGGAGCTCATGAAAAGACGGGACGTGCTTCGCGCCGGCGCCGCGATGGCCCTTGGCGCGGCATCGGTCGGCGCGCCGCGGGGCGTGCTGGCGCAGCAGAAGTTCGTGTTCAAGGCGTCGGACGTGCATCCGGCGGGATATCCGACCGTCGTCGCGGTCGAGCGCATGGGCAAGAAGCTCGAGGCGGCGACCGACGGCCGGCTCAGCGTGCAGATGTACGCGGCGATGCAGCTCGGCGGCGAGAAGGAGGCGATCGAGCAGGCGCAGATCGGCGCGCTGCAGCTGGCGCGGGTCAGCGTCGGCGCGCTCGGCCCCGTCGTCGACGACCTCAATGTCTTCAATCTGCCGTTCCTGTTCCGCGACACCGCGCATATGGAGAAGGTGATCGATGGGCCGATCGGCGACGAGTTGCTCGCCAAGGTCACCGACAATCCGCAGACGCGCCTCATCGGCCTGTGCTGGATGGATGCCGGCGCGCGCAGCATGTACGACACCAAGCAGCCCATCCGCAGCATCGACGACCTCAAGGGACTCAAGGTGCGCGTCATGGGCAATCCCATGTTCGTCGACATGATGAACGCGCTCGGCGGCAACGGCGTCGCCATGGGCTATGACCAGGTGTTCAGCGCGCTGCAGACCGGCGTCGTCGACGGCGCCGAGAACAATCCGCCGAGCTTCGTCTTCGACAACCACTATCAGGTGGCGAAGCACTACACGCTGACCGAGCATCTGATCGTGCCGGAAATTCTGGTCTTCTCGCGTCGCACCTGGGACACGCTGTCGCAGGACGACCAGGCGCTCCTGAGGAAGCTCGGGCGCGAGGCGCAGCTCGAGGAGCGCGAGCTCTGGCACCAGACCGAGCAGCAGGCCTTCGACAAGATGCGCGCCGCCGGCGTCGACATCATCACGGTCGCCGACCGGCAGCGCTTCAAGGACGCGGTGAAGCCCGTCTGGGACAAGTACGGGACCAAATACGCCGCCCTCGTCAAGCGCATCCAGGACGTGCCATGACGGCGATGGCGGCGTTTCGCCGGGCGATGGACGCGCTCTACCTGTTCTGCGTCGTCGTCGCCGGGACGGCGCTGGTGCTGATCTCGCTGGTGATCCCCTGGGGCGTCTTCACGCGCTACGTGCTCAACAGCGCCGCCTCGTGGCCGGAGCCGATGGCGGTGCTGCTCACCATCGTCCTCACCTTCTTCGGCGCGGCGGCGTGCTACCGCGTCGGCGTGCATGTGAGCGTGATGGTGGCGCGCAACGCGCTGGCGGCGCCGTTGCGGCGCGCGACCGGGCTGCTCGCCGAAGCGCTCATGGCGCTCGTCAGCCTGTTCATGGCGATCTGGGGCCTGACGCTGGTCGAGACGACCTGGCACCAGACGATCGCCGATTTTCCCGCGCTCTCGGTCGGCGTGACGTATTTGCCGATCCCCATCGGCGGCTTGATCACGCTGCTCTTCGTCATCGAGCGCGTCATCATCGGGCCGCCGCCGCAGAGGGCGGAATCCCTGGCCGCGGCGCCTCCCATCGACTGATCGCTTCCGAGCCCGCGCATGGAAATCCTGGTCGTGCTCGGCTGCCTCCTCGTGCTCTTCGCGATCGGCATGCCGATCGCCTACGCGCTCGGGCTGGCGGCGCTCGCGGGCGCCTTGTGGATCGACATCCCGCTCGAGGCGGTGATGCTGCAGATCTCCAGCGGCGTCAGCAAATTCGCCATGCTCACCATCCCGTTCTTCGTGCTGGCCGGCGCGATCATGGCCGAGGGCGGCATGGCGCGGCGTCTCGTGGCGTTCGCCGACGTGCTCGTGGGCTTCGCCCGGATCCGCGGCGGCCTCTCGGTGGTGAACGTGCTCGCCACCACGTTCTTGAGCGGCATCTCCGGCTCGTCCGTGGCGGACACCTCGGCGATCGGCTCGGTGATGATCCCGCAGATGGAGCGGACGGGCTATC
>WNFN01270884.1_pt1 | contig 15937 bp, 17 predicted proteins | sample 5400161 | NCBI WGS metagenome assembly WNFN01 (sample SAMN13153353, study PRJNA577476) | soil metagenome | isolation source: 80 cm saprolite on Douglas fir-dominated hillslope | place: USA:California | collected 2013-09-17
CTCAACCCGCAGCCTCAACCTGCTGACCAGTCACGAGGCAAGCTGCCAGCCCATCTGACGGGCGCAGTCGCGGCGGAACCCGCCGTTGCACTAGCGCCATCACGCTGAGCACCTACACAGCACGAGAACATAACCGGCGCTGCGCTCGTCGTCTCGAGCCTCGGAGACCCGGGTAGCAACGACGTCACGGTGCTGGCGAACGAGACTAGAACGGTTCCGGCGTTCAGCATGACATTGGCCAGGTCGTCCTCGCGATGGATAACGAAGAGGTCGTCCGATCCGGGATAGGCCTCGGAGATATCAATGGTCACGTTTCCATCATCGCTGCGCTTTTCGTTAGGCCGGCTGCGTGCCCGGCGATAGTCTTCGGCGTGGGCGTAGCCTGCCGCCATGGACATATCCGACGGCATATACACGCTGGGACCTGAGTCCGGCCACCTGCTGATCAAAACGAGCCGTACCGGCCTGGGCGCGAAGGCCGGACACGATCTCACCATCGAGGTCACGCGCTGGCAAGCCGACGTCACCCTCGACTCCGCCGATGCGGCCAGGCCCTCGGTGAACGTCGAGGTCGACGCCGGCTCGCTCGAGGTCCGGGTGGGTAGCGGCGGCGTCAAGCCGCTCACCGACTCCGACCGCGCGGAGATCAAGAAGACCATCCGCGAGAAGATCCTGCACACCGGGCAGCACCCGGCGATCACCTTCCGGTCGACAAGGGTCGAGGGGACGGCTGAGTCGTTCAGCATTGACGGCGATCTGACTATCACCGGCACCACGCAGCAAGTCACGGTGCACGGCCGGCTGACCGCGGGCCGCATGGAGGGCTCGGCGGCAATCGTGCAGACCCGGTGGGGGATCCGGCCGTACACGGCGTTCTTCGGCGCACTCAAGCTCAGCGACGAAGTCAAGGTCGAGTTCGGCGTCCGCATCACTCCGGACGGTTGAGCGCGGGCGCAGCGCTTTCCGCGGATCCTGGCTGGTAGCCCGCCGCGACTGCGTGTGCCTCGGAAGCTGCCCGGGCCGCGGTTCTTTTCACCGCCGCCTCATCTGCATCCGCGCCCGGGTATCAGCGGCTAGCTCCTCCTGCTCTGCCCCCGGCTCATCCAGCCATTGGAGGTCCAGCGGCAGCGTCTGGCTCCACAGGAGCCCCTCAGGCAACTGCTCGGCAGTGACGTTCTGACGGGCCGGTGCTGACCCGGCTATCCGAGCCGAGGCCCGGCGTTCAGGACGTCGAGCCTGGTGTCATTCCGCCGACGCAACCTCAGCCTGCCCGCCTGAACGACAACGGCGACCGCTACTTGCAAGCCCGGCGGCAGCAGGAGGGCTGGTTTAGAGACTCGGCTCGGCGCGGGCAAGAGAGACATCGATCATCCACTGCGACCGATCGCGGGTGATGGTCACCTGCCTGGTGCGTGGCTTACGTGCCACGTCTCGACAGATTTGCATGCCCGCGTCTGCAAGCCGAGCTTCGTTTGCGCCACGCCGGCCCGCATCGGCCAGGGCGCACGGCATCATTTCACCGCCCGTGCTCGGGCGCGTCGCTTGATCAGCCGGTTTGCGGCCCCAGGTCAGGAAGAGAAGGCCGGACACCACGATCGTAGGGCGGTCATCGAGGTGGGCGCGGGCAGCGGCGTCCAGTTCATGCAGTTCTGCTTCGCTGGCCAGTCCCATCTCCAGCACAGCACCTGCGGGCGCATGCTGCGCACGAGATCGAGCCGGATCATCCGGCGGGAGTTACCCGGCGGGTACATCTGTACCCTGGCTTCGGTCCCGACATCGGCCAGTCCTGCTCGGCGGAACAACTCCGGCACCCGGCGGCCGATCTGCGGGTCGGCGCGGTTGCGTCCGAAGACCACCGGGAAGATCTCGCAGGCCCGCGTAAACGTCGGCTGCGGCGGATAGCACATCCAGTACTCGGTGTCGGGTTCCATGCTCGCTACCCAGCCGCCCGGGCGGGCCAGCAGCACCATCTCGGCGACCAGTTCCGCGGGGTCGGGGACAGTTGACCAGCAGGGTGCGGGCATGCACCAGGTCAAACGACGCTGACGGCAGCCCGGTGCGGCTGGCGTCCGCCGTCATGATCTCCACGTCGCCGAGCCCCTGGCTGGCGGCGAAGTCAGCTGCCATGGCGGTGTGCGCCGCGTCAGCATCGAGGCCGACGACCCGGCCGCCGGGTGACACCCGCCCGGCCAGCAAGTCAACAATTCCACGCGGGCCGCAGCCGAGATCGATCGCGCTCTGCCCCGGCCGCAAACCGACCCGGTCCAGCAGGGCGGCGCCGTCGGCGGCCAGCTCATCGGCCCGCCGCTGTAGCCTGGCGCTCTCGCCGCGCTGCTGCCCAGCGCGTAGGCCTCGGTGGCATCGGGCCCGATACCTGTCTGCGGATGCACCGATTCCGCCATGCTGCACCACCTCCTCATTTCCGCAGAACATGATCCCATCCGGGTCGTGTCATCGGCCAGGCGTTGCCGCCTGCCCTCCAGCAAACCTCGTGGCACGGTCACCGGCGTCGGGCTCAGCGACGGCGACGGCGTCCAGCCGTTGCCACGCGTCGGCCGGATTACTGGCGTCGCTGGCGTTGATGAACGTCCACTCGATGCACCGCCCCCGCGGTGACGGAGCCGACGACGGCGACCGGCCTGGCTGAGGAGGACTCAGCGGCCTTGGGCAGCGGTGGCGGCGACACCCCGACCCGGACAAGCTGCGCATTCCGGCCCGGCGGACCCCCCGGGCCTGGTTGCTGGACGGGCGGCCGCTACTGGCATCTCCGTCTTCGCAGTTCTCGGGATGCCGCTGGGCGAGCTGCAACAAACCCGGTTCGCCAGCTTCCGCACGGTTTACCTGCCAACGGCCGCTGAGCTTGGCGAGCGCGCGGATTCGAGTTGCTGGCTACCGGCCAGCGCCCGCATTTCACCGTTCGCCTGCACTGCATGAAGTACGCCTGTAGTTGATTCCACCGCGAAGGCCGAATGAGCCCAGCGCTGTGTGCGCCTCCTACCAAGGCCATTCGTCGAATACCTCGCTGATGCCGGGCCGTTCGACGGGACCGACCACACCAAACCTTCGCGCAAAGTGCACCATGGCAGGCGCGCTATCTCTCACAGTTGCGTTCACGTCAGCGTGGACGACCTTGCCAATCAATATGGTGTGATCGCCCTCAGGCACAGTTGCATGCATGACACATTCCAGCGAGGCGACGGCATCAGTCAGGACCGGCGAACCAGTGCGTCCGGGTCCGAAATTGGCGCCCTTGAATTTGTCTGAGCCTCTGGTGGCAAAGCGAAGAGCGAGTTGCTCATGCCGAGTACTCAAGAGATTCACCGCGAATGCCTTCCCACGGACGAAGGTGTCGTGGGACTTCGCTGCGGCACGGACGCACACCAGGATGAGCGGTGGCTCGAGCGACAATGACGAGAAGGCGCTCGCGGTGAAACCCCACCGCAGCCCGTCGTCGTCGATGGTCGTGGTGATGGTGACGCCACTAGGCCACATCGACATCACGGCTCGGAAATCGTCGAGGTCGAGTTGCGGCTCGAGGGCGGACATTGCATTCAGCGCGGTTCACCGCTGTCTCGGCCGGTACCGGACGAACGGCGCGCGGTCATGACGTCACCTGTCCATCAGGGCCTTGCGCTGCCCGCCGTCGATCGGGATGTGCGCGCCGCTGATGTAGCTTCCTCGCGGCGATGCGAGGAAGACCGTAAGACTCGCGACCTCCTCTGGCTCGCAGATCCGGCCGAACGGCAGGCTGCTGAGTGTCAGCTCGTGGGCGCGTTCCTGGCTCACTTTCTTGTCACGTGCGAGCGCCTTCTCCAGGCCGTCCCAGCGGTCGGTGCTGACTGGGCCGGGATTGACGGTGTTCACCCGGATGCCGTGCGGCCCGTACTGCTCGGCGAGCGAAGACGCGAAGTTAATGTCCGCCGCGTTGGCCACCCCCGCGGTCATCTCCCAGTAGCTCGGCTTGAGGCCGTCATTGCCAACTACGAGGACGATGCTGCCCGAACCTCGCTCCCGCATGTGCGGGATCACTGCCCGGCACGCCCAGACATAGCCGAGGAACTTCAGCGACATGCTGCCTGCCCATTGGTTCTCGGTGAGGTTCTCAAGGAGGCCACCGGGGGAGCTTCCGGCGCAGGTGACCAGGATGTCGATCCGGCCGAGCTGCTCGATGGCAGCGTTGACGGTCCGGGTAACGTCACCCGGCACGCTCATGTCGCCGCGCAGTGGGAGAACGGTGCGGCCGGTGGCGTTCTCGATTTCTCTAGCGGCCTTCCGCAGGTCTTCGTCGGTGCGTGCGGTGATCGCGACGTCGCAGCCTTCCTCGGCCAGTAGGCGGGCGACCGAGCGTCCGATGCCCTTGCTCGCGCCGGTCACGAACGCGGTACTTCCCTGCAGACCGAGATCCATGGTCCCCCCTTAAGAGCAGCGGTATATCATATTTAGGGCCTGGGTAGCGGCGGTGTCAACCTGGGCGTGTCGGTACCTAGCGGTACTTAGTTAATTTCGCTACCTAGCGGTAGTTAGTTAATTACGGAGGTGGAAGTGCAGGCCGCATCCCGGAGGGGATCGACGTCGTTAGCGCTTGCAGCTGCGCGAGCGGGGGCGCGTTCGACCATCTCCAGTAGCGTTGCAGCGCGGTCCAGCGGGAAAGCCAGGCTCGCACCGACCGGATCCCCCTGGGCCAGGACGGCCGCGGGAGCGGTGCAGCGGTGGGCGGACCCGATCTCTCCGCAGCCCGGGCTCCGGCCGTGGCTCGGCAGCATCCTGCCGCGGCGGGCTATCGGCGAACCAGGTGTCCCAGCAGAAGCAGAATGCGCAGTTGACCAGGTTCTGATGACGTTGCACGTCGTGTGCGACAACTACTGCACCCTCAAGCACCCTGCGGTCAGGCCACGGCTAGCGGAGAACCCGGCATCACCTGCACTTCACGCCGGCATCCGGGTTCTGGCTGAACATGGCGCTGAACTTGGGCATCATGACCCGGCAGGCCATACGCCGCAGGTCCTTCACCTCCGTCCGGGAGCTCACCGCCAAGATCCGCCGGTTTATCGACGGCTCGCCCACGCTGTACATCCAGGAAACCCTTATTAAGGGGAAACTAGTGGAGCCCGAGCAGCTGCTCGGCGTTGCGCCAGCCGATCGCGGCTCGCTGTTCGGCGGACATGCCGGTGCCGTCGAACGTGTCGACGAACACCTGCAGCCCGCCTGGGACGTGCGGGTAGTCGGAGCCGAAGACGAGCTGGCTGTCGTCGAAGGTGTCGAGGGCGCAGCGCAACGCGGGCAGGTGAGTCGTGACCGTGTCGAACATCAGGCCCCGGATGATCTCGGACGGCTTGCGGGAGATGTGTGCCCGCGCCTCGGGGAACTGGCTGGCGTAGTTGTCGAAGCGGTGCATGACGAACGGCGTCGAGCCGCCGAGGTGGGAGAAGATCCAGCGGATGCCCGGGAACCGGTCGAAGCTTCCCGAGTAGACCATGCGACCAATCGCGTTGGTGGTCTCGGCCAGGAAGTCGAGGGCGAGCGACAGCGCGTAGTCGCGCAGGCCCTCGGTACAGCAGGCCGTGGTCGGGTGGACGAAGACAACGGTGCCCCGCCGCGACAAGTGCTCCCAGAACGCAACGAAGGCTGGGTCGTCGAGGGTGCGCCGCGCGACCGTCGTGCACAGCATAAGCCCCACTGTGTGCGGGAGGCCGAGTGCCCGGTCGGCCTCGGCGAGGGCGTCGTCGACGTCCGGCAGGGGCACACTCGCGAAGACCCGCAGCCGTCCGTTGCCGGCAGCCGCCATCGCATCGAGTTCGTCGTTGCAGTCCCTCGTGACGCCGACGCGCAGGGATCCCGGCAGGGCGTACACGTTGGGAGCGGAGATCGACAGCACCTGCAGCCTCACCCCGGCTGAGTCCATGGCGCCAAGCCGGTCCTCGATGCCGGGCAGCGGCTGCGGGAGGCGCAGTAGCAGTCATCCGGGTCTTCGATTCCTCGGCAGGCGGTTGGTGTGCGGTAAGATATATCAAGTGGCAAGCGATTGCCAGCCATGCGGCGGAGAGGTCGGAGTGGACTACCTGAGCAAGAGCGACGTGGTCGCCCAGGGCATTCGCGAGCTGATCCACTCGGGAGAGCTGGCGCCCGGCGACCTGCTGCGGCAGCGCGACCTGGCGAAACGCTTCATGGTCAGCCCGACGCCGGTGCGTGAAGCGCTCCGCAAGCTCGAGGCCCAGGGCTTCATCGCGACCGAACTGCATCGCGGCGCGGTCGTCGTCCGCGCTGAGGACGCGCGGCTGTTCGAGAACTTCCTGATCCGGGCGAACCTGGAGTCCCTGGCGGCCAGCCTCGCGGCGCAGAAAATCACGCCCGAGGACATCGAGGAGATCACGAAAATCTTCGACGAGCTGGGCCAGCTCGATCCGGACGACGAGCGACGGGTGACGCTCAACCGGCGCTTCCACTTCCGCATCTACCAGGCGGCACGCTCGCCTACGCTGCTCGCGCTGCTCAACCTGCTGTGGGGTGCGCTCGACGGCGGCCCACGCGTGACGCGTCCCCGGGAAGTGTCCGACCAGCACCACTATGCACTGCTGCAGGCGTTGCGCCGCGAGGACAGCAACGCGGCGGCGGAATTCACCCGGCTACATATCATGGATGCCGCCAACGACATCGCTATCGACGAGGCGAGCGAGGCCAAGAAAGAGCCGGTCGCCGCTGTCTTAGCGCATGAGCGGTCGCGCTCGCAGGCGAGCCGCCCGCCTCGTCAGGCGCCGGGTCAGGCACTGGCCTGGCGGGAGCGCCTGCGCTGACCGGGGCGCAGCGCCGGCGGGACCCAGCCGGTCTCGGTCGGATGCACGTTGAATCCCGGCGGTATCAGGGCGTCGATCGCGTCCAGCACGGCGGTGTCCAGCACGATGTCGCTGGCAGGCAGCTGGTCGGCGAGCTGCTGCGGCGTGCGCGGTCCGACGATCGCGGCCGTCACCGCCGGGTGCTCGAGCACGAACGCGATGGCCAGCTGGGTGAGGGTGATGCCGGCCTCGCCGGCGATGCCCATGAGCGCCTCGGCCAGGTCGAGCTTGCGCTCCCGGACCGGATGGTCGTAGTCGAAGTGGTCGGGATGGCGTGCTGCCCGTGAGTCGCCGGGCAGTTCCTCGCCGCGCCGGTACTTGCCGGTCAGCCAGCCTCCGTTGAGCGGGCTCCACACCATGACGCCGAGGTCGAGGTCGCGACAGGCGGGCAGCACCGACGCCTCGGCCGCCCGCGCGAAGATGGAGTACGGCGGCTGCTCGGTCACGAACCTCTCCCGGCCACGCCTTTCCGCGACCCACTGGGCGGTCACGAGGTACTCGGCCGGGAAAGTCGTCGTCCCGATCGCCCTGACCTTACCCGCCCGGACGAGGTCGGTCAGCGCGCCCAGCGTCTGGTCGATGTCGCAGGCCGGGTCCGGCCGGTGGACCTGGTACAGGTCGATCCAGTCGGTCTGCAGCCTCCGCAGGCTCTCTTCGGCGGCTCGTACGATCCAGCGCCGGGAGTTCCCGCGCCGGTTGAGGTCGTCGCCCATCGGCTCGCGGAACTTAGTGGCGAGGACGACGTCATCCCGTCGCCCCTTCAGGATGTTGCCGAGGATCGTCTCGGACTGGCCGAATGCGTAGACGTCCGCGGTGTCGACGAAGTTGATCCCGCCGTCAAGCGCCAGGTCGAGGATCCGGCGGCACTCCGCCTCGTCGGTCCGGCCCCACTCGCCGAACATCATCGTCCCGAGGCACTGGGTGCTGACGGTAATGCCGGTGGTCCCCAATGTCCGGTAGCGCACGCAGCTGGTATACCATATCGGAAAATGCGGCGCCAGGGAGACAGCATGCCCACCCACCACGTCAGTTCCGCGCCCGCCGCCGGGAAGGAGCGCCGGTTCTGGCGGTTGTTCCGGCCGGACGGACGGTCGGTCATGGTGGCAATGGACCACGGCGGCTTCCAGGGGTACGGGCCACCGCTCGGGATGCGGCCGCCCCGGTCGCGGCCGGCCGGCCGGATGGCGTGCTCGGCATCTGGCGCCTGGCCCGAACCGCCGCCGGGATGTTCGCCCAGGCGGAGCTGGTGCTCCGTGTCGACGGCGGGACGACCGACCTCGGTGGCCACAGCGCCAACGACATGACCGGGCTGCTCCACCGTGCCGAGGCCGCCCTCACCATCGGCGCCGACGCCGTAGCGGCGATGGCCTATCCGGGCTCCCCGGACGAGCATGTTTCGCTGCTCCGGCTGGCCGAGCTGTGCAGGAGTGCGAGCGGCTCGGGCTCCCCGTGATGGCCGAGGTCGTGCCCGGCGGCTTCGCCAAGGCCGTCCCTTGGTCGGTGGAGAACATCAGTCGCGGGGCCCGGATCGCGGCGGAGGTCGGCGCGGACATGATCAAGACGATGTGCCCGCCCGACCCGCTCGAGATGGTGGTGGTCGAGAGCTGTCCGGTGCCGGTGGTCGGTCTCGGCGGCCCGAAGCTTGAGTCCGAGGACGAGGTCGTCGAGCTCGCGCGCGGTGACCAAGGCCGGCGCCGCGGGCATCGTGTTCGGACGCAACATCTGGGGATCTCGCGACCCGACGGGGCTGTTGGCACGGCTGCACGACGCCGTACACGGTGACGGCTGACCCGTGACGTCCGGCGTGCGCTACGACGCGAGCTGGGTGGACGGCGATCCCTTCCCGCACCTGATAGACGGCCGCGCGCTGCGGTCCGGACCGCTTCACGACGTGATCGATCCCTCAACCGGCGACGTCGTGGCGCTGTGGGCGGAGGCGACTCCCCGACGAGGTGGAGGCGGCGCTCGCGGCAGCCAGGCGCAGCTTCGACGGCGGCGAGTGGTCGCGGGCGCCGCTGGCGAGGCGCGCCGAGGTCCTAGATGCCGCCGCCGTGGCGATCCGAGACCACGGCGAGCGGCTCGTCACACTCGAGTCGCTCGACACGGGCAAGTCGGTCAGCGGCGCCCGCCACGTCGATCTGTATGAGGCTGCCGCGGCATTCAGCTACGCCGCCGGGGTCTGCCGCGACCTGCACGGCGACGTTCGGCCCACCAGCTACCCCCCGGACCTGTTCCCCGGCGGCGGCCCGGAGATCATCACGATGCGGATGCGTGAACCGGCCGGTGTGGTGGCCGAGTTGCTGCCGTGGAACGCACCGCTGATGACGGGGAGCCAGCGAGTCGCGGCTGGGCTCGCGGCCGGCTGCAGTTTCGTGGTCAAACCACCCGAGGAAGCTGTCGTCACCACGATCAACCTTGCCAGGCTGCTGGAGTCGGTTGGACTGCCGCGCGGCGTCCTCAACGTCGTCCTGGGGCCGGGGGAGACGGTTGGTGAGCAGCTCGTGGCCGCGGCCGACGTCGAGGCCTACACGGTTCGCAAGGCGATGAACCTGCAGGTGCGCCGTCCGCCCGGCTGAGACCGCCACGATCGAGCGATGACCGCGCCAGGTCTGCGTGGCGGGCAGCCGGCTGTTGGCGGAGCAGTCAGTCTACGACGTCGTCGTCGAGGGAGTCGCGGACGCTGCCGCCGACCTGCCGATGGGCGACGCGCTCGACTCTGGGACCTTCCTCGGGCCGCTGGTCACCGAGGGCCATGCCGATCGGGTCCGTGCCTTCATCGACCGGGCCGTCGGCGGCGGCGAAGGCCGGATCGTCGGGTCACCGCCGACGCACCCGCTCATCCGAGGACGTTCGTGGCGCCGACCGCGCTGCGAGACGTCCGACCCGGCACCGAGATCGAGCAGGAGGAGGTCTTCGGCCCGGTGCTCGCCTCGACGGCGTTCGAGACTGAGGAAGAGGCGCTGGCGATCGCGAACGACACCCGCTTCCGCTTGAACGCCACCGTATTCACCCGCGACATCGAGCGCGCCTTCCGTGCCTTCGCCGGGCTGCGCTGCGGCGAGGTCAACGTGAACTGCCGCTTCACGCCCGACATGAACGGCGCGAAGGGCGAGCCGCGGAAGATGAGCGGCGTGTCCGCGGCCGACGTCGAGGCCTACACGGTTCGCAAGGCGATGAACCTGCAGGTGCGCCGTCCGCCCGGCTGAGACCGCCACGATCGAGCGATGACCGCGCCGAGGATCGCGCGGTGACCAGCGGCTCGCGTCGACTGTGCTGAACAGGTCCTGCACCAGCTGGTTGAAGGCCGCCGGCTCCTCAAGGTTCACGGTGTGACCCGACCGCGGCAGCACCGCGAGGCCGGCGGTCGGCACGGTGCGCTTCAGGAAAAGGCCCGGCTCCAGGCACGGCTCGTCCTCGTCCCCTGTGATCACGAGCAACGGCACCTGCAACGCCGCCAGCTCGCCGCCCATATCGTAGAGGTTGGGTCGGCCGCCCTGGACACCGCGCATCGTCATCGCGGACCCGACGCTGGAATGCCCGGCGAGCTGGCTGGCGAACTCCGCCCAGCCTCGAGGGTCCTTGACCATGAAGGCAACGCGCCCCGGCGCGCTCCCGTGCGATGCGGCCGCGCCCGCCACGTCCTCCTCGTAGAATTCAGTGAGACCGGCGATGTCGTCCAGCCACGACTGGTCGTGGTCTGGAGTCGACCCGTAGCCGACCCCGGCGATCGCCAGTGAACGGGTCCGCTCCGGGTGCCGGAGCCCGAAATGGAGCGTCGTGAACCCGCCCATCGATAGGCCGACGATGTGGGCCCGGCCGATCTCGAGATGGTCGAGCACCGCGAGCAGATCGGCGACTGCGAGGTCCTGGGAGTACGCCGCTGGGTCAGCTGGAACGTCGGACGGCGGGTAGCCGCGGGCGTCATAGGTGACACAGCGGTAGCGGCGGCTGAAGTAGCGCACCTGCGGTTCCCAGCTGCGGTGGTCGCCCGAGAACTCGTGCACGAACACGACCGGCGTCCCCGACCCGGTCACCTCGTAGTACAGCGCCACCGTGCCGCTTCGGGCGAAGGGCATAGGCCCCCTTCCGCGATCGCGTGAGGGTTAGTATGTCGCACGTGAAATATCTTCTGGTAGACCGACCATCACCAGGAGTTCTCAGGGCCAGACTCGACCGGCCGCAGCGCCGCAACGCCATCGACGCGACCATGCTCGACGAGCTCGAGGCGGCGTTCGCCGCCCCGGACCAACCCGTCGTCGTCCTTGGGTCGACCGACCGCCGGGCCTTCTGCGCCGGCGGTGACCTGACGCTCGACCCGGACGAGCTCGCGACACTGAGCGATCGGCTGTTCGCGTTCTACGCTCACCTGATTACGTTGCCGAGCGTCCTCGTCGTAGCTGTGGACGGCCCCGCTCGGGGCGCCGGGGCGCAGCTGCTGCTGTGCGCGGACCTGCGGGTCGGCGGACCGGACACGTCGATCTCCTGGCTGGGAGCGCGCTCGGGGCTCGCACTCGGAACCTGGCGGCTGCCGCAACTTGTGGGCGCCGGCCGGGCCGGCGACCTGTCCCTGACCGGGCGGGAGATCCGGGCGCAGGAGGCCCTGTCGATCGGCCTGCTCGACCGGCTCGTCGACGACGCCGTTGCCGAGGCGACGCAGATCGCGGCGGAGCTCGGCGGCGCTCCCGACGGCGTGCCCGCGCAGATCAAGGAGCTGTTGCGCGGCGAGGACAGCCCTGTCCGGCTCGAACGCGAGCGCAAGGCCAATGCGGCGTTCCGGCTCGACCGGACGGTGGTCAGTCCGTGACGAGGACGCTGCCCGGCGCGCGTTCGGTCGGCGCGCCGGCGCTCGCAGCGTGGAGTCGCCACCTCGGCCGCCAGGCGGAGCCCGACCTGGCTGCCCGGCTCGGCGCCGGAACGATCGCCGCCGCGGCCGCGGCCACTGCCCGGCGGGTCCCCGACCGAGAGGCGGTGCGAGTCGGCAACCGCGCCCTCACCCACCGCGAGCTCGACGACCAGGCCCGCCGGCTCGCTTCATGGTTGAACTCGCATGGGGCGGCCCCAGGCCGGCGCGTGCTCCTGGCGAGCGGCAACTCCCTCGAGTACATCGTCGGCTACCTCGCCGTGCTGCACGCCGGCGCAGCCGTGGTTGCCGTCAACTCGATGCTCACGGCCACCGAGCTCGCCGACATCGTCGCCGTGACGGATCCCGTCGCCGCCCTCGTCGCCGGGCAGCGGCGGGAGGAGCTGCTCAATTTCGGCGGAGTGGACGACGTGGTCGCGCTCGACGGCGCTGGTGCCGACGGCCTCGAGGCCGTGCTCGCTGACGCCTCACCGGCACGGCTCCTCCCGCCGGACCCGGCGGAGATCGCGCACCTCGCTCTCACCGCCGGCACCACTGGACGGCCGAAGCCGTTGCCCTTGTCCAACGCCAACGTGCTCGCGTCGGCCCGTGCGGTGGTGTGGGCCTGGCGCTGGCGCGAGGACGACTCGCTGGTCCACGCGCTTCCGCTGCAGCACGGGCACGGCATCTCCGGCCTGCACACGGCGCTGCTGACCGGCTCCCGGCTTGTGCTCGTCCCCGAATTCACACCTGACGGCCTCTGCCGCGCCGCGTCCGACCACGCGGCGACGGTGCTGTTCGGTGTACCGGCGATCTACGAGCGGCTGCTCGCCTGGGGCGAGGCGGGCGACCGGTTCCGCGGGTTGCGGCTGGCAACCACTGGCAGCGCGGCGCTGTCCGCGCGCACGTCCGACGCGCTGATCGACGTCCTCGGCCAGCGCCCGCTCGAGCGCTATGGCCTGACCGAGACCGGCTTCGTGCTGTCGAACCCCTACGACGAACGCGTCGCGGGCAGCGTCGGCATCGCACTGCCAGGAGCCGAGGTGCGCGTGGTCGACCGCAGCGGCGAGCGCTGCGATGACGGTGCCGAGGGGGAGATCGTGGCCCGGGGCCCGCAGGTATTCGGCGGCTACCTTGGCACCGACCGGCCACCCGCGCTTGACGAGCAAGGGTGGTTCCGGACCGGAGATATCGGGCGGGTCGACCCGGACAACGGCTACGTCCGCGTGGTCGGCCGGGCGAAGGAGATCATCATCACCGGCGGGCTCAATGTCTATCCGCTCGAAGTCGAGCTCGCCCTGCAGGCGGTTCCCGGGATAGCCGACGTCGCGGTCGTGGGCCTGCCGTCGCCGCGCTGGGGTGAGCAGGTGACCGCGTTCGTCGTGCCGGCACCCGGAGCGGTGCTCGAGCCCGGGGCGCTGCAGGCGTCGGTGGCGGGGGTCCTGGCTGCCTACAAGCGGCCGAAGGAGTACCGCGTCGTAGCGGCCCTGCCGCGCAACCAAATGGGCAAGGTGTTGCGCTCAGCACTCGTTGCTGCCGGCGGAAGAACGATCTAACAAACACCAGAACCAATTCGGGCATCCGGGAGGGGTAAGGACTATGACCAACCGTCGTTCGACGTGAACTACGCCAACATGCCGCTCGAGGAATTCCGGCCGCTCGTCCGCAACATCATGTCGCGGCCCTGGGCGCACGGGAATGCCTGATTTCGCCCCGTCGGGGCTGCCCGATCGCGTCCACTTGTCCGGCTGCTCATTGCGACTATGGCGAATCTGATATTTGATATACCAATGACATGAAAGGTCCGATGAGACTCCCACGCGTGGCCGATCCAGCGCACGTGAACCCGGCGCCGAGGTCGGCACGTCCCATTAGTGCTCGCCGGCGGGCGGCGGTGAGGCACGGCAGTGGCTGAGCTTACCGAGCGGGGGATGGAACCGGAGTCCGGGACGGCGTCGGACCAGCCGAACTCGGCGCTGGTCATAGACGGCGTATACAAGGGCTACGGGTCCGACGCGGCCCGCGTGTCGGTCATCGAGAACTTCAGCCTGCTGGCGCTGCGCGGCCAGTTCGTCACGCTGATCGGCCCAAGCGGGTGTGGGAAGACGACTCTGCTGCGGATCGTCGCGGGCTTGCTCGAGGTCGACCGCGGCACTGTGTCGATCTTCGGCGAGTCGGTGCAGCGCGCGAGCGCCGCGAAGCACATCGGGCTGGTTCCGCAGTCACCGGCGCTGCTGCCGTGGCGCACCGTCCTCGACAACGTCCGCCTGCCGCTGCAGGTGAACAAGAAGCCGGACTCCGACGGCTCGCGGTCCCATGCCGACCCGATCGCGGTGCTTGAGTCGTTCGGGCTGGGGCACGTCGTCAACCGGCGGCCGGCTCAGCTGTCGGGCGGGATGCAGCACCGAGTCGCGATCGCACGCGCGTTTGTCTTCGATCCGCCGATCCTGCTGATGGACGAGCCGTTCGCCGCCGTCGACGAGCTGACCCGGGAACTGCTGCGCCACGAGCTGCTGTCGATCTGGCAGGCGAACAAGAAGACCGTGCTTTTCGTGACGCACTCGATCTCGGAGGCGATCACGCTCTCCGACGTGGTCGTGATCATGTCCGCGAACCCGGGGACGATCCAAAGCGTCATCCCGATCCCCCTGCCGCGGCCGCGAGACGATCTCGTCGAGACCACGAGGGAGTTCCACGAGGTCGAGCGGCAGATCAGGCTCGAGCTGCGCGGTAGCTGGCGGGGCGCGCGGTGAGCGAGCTGTGGGTCCGGCCGTCGCTGTGGCTGCCACCACTGATCGCGCTGGTGCTGCTGGCCGCCGCATGGCAGCTCTACGCAATTCACAACCCGTTCGTGATCCCTACAGTCCCGAAGATCTTCCACGAGCTGACGAGCCACCCCGGCTTCTACGTCCGCAACGCCAAGACGACGCTGCAAGAGGCCTTGGTTGGCGCTGCGCTCGGCATGAGCATCGCCTTCGTGCTGGCTGTGCTGATGTCCTACGTCCGCATCATCGAACGCGCGATCCTGCCGCTGGCCGTGATCCTCAACGTCACGCCGATCATCGCGGTCGCCCCGGCACTGGTCGTGGCGTTCGGCTTCGGCCTGACGCCGAAGTACATCATCACCGCGGTCCTGGTCTTCTTCCCGTTCCTCATCAACTCACTTATCGGCCTTCGCTCCGTGGACCCGCTGGCGCTTGACGTCATGAAGACGCTCAACGCCTCGCGCACCGAGATCCTATGGCGGCTGCGGCTGCCGAGCAGCCTGCCGTTCCTGTGCGCGGGTGCCCGGATTTGCGTCCCGCTCAGCGTGATTGGCGCCGTCGTCGCCGAGTTCGTTGCCGCCGGGCAGGCGAACGGCCTGGGCACGCTGATCGTCACCGCGGCGTCGCTGTCCGATCTCGCGACGATCTACGCGTCGGTAGTGGTCCTCGCCGTCATCGGTATCGCATTGTTTGTCCTGGTAGTCCTGGTCCAGCGGCGCCTGCTGGCCTGGCACAGCTCGGCAACACCAATGAAATGACGAACGACAATTCTTGGCGCGCATTGTGAACGACTGGAGGTACGCGTGAAACGCAGGTTGGGCTTTGGATGCAGTGCGGCAAGTGGCTTTGCGTTGGTCGCGGTCGCCATCATGGCTGCGTCGTGCAGCAGCTCGTCATCGGGCGGCTCGTCGCCCCAGGCAGGGTCGTCGGGGTCGACCGGGCTGATCAGCTCGTCGGAGTGCGCCGCCAACAAGGCGGCCGGGACGATCACCTACATCTCGCCGTTCGGCTTCGACGCCTCGGCCGGGATCATCGACGTGTTCGCGGCGCAGAAGCTGGGCTACTTTAAGGACCTGTGCCTCGACGTGAACTTCGTGACCAACTCGCAGGACTCCACGGCGCTGGTCTCGGCTGGCAAGGCTCAGGTGACGAACGTCGGGTCGGCTGCCGACTACCTCACCGCCGTCGGTAGCGGCGCGAACATCAGGGCCGTCGCGACGTACGGCAACACGTCGGACTACTGCATCATCACGAAGAAGAGCATCACCCGGCTGCCGCAGCTCACCGGCAAGACACTGGGCTACCATTTCGTCAAGGAAGCGCCGACCCTGGCGATGCTGGCGGCAGCAGGCGTAAGCCTGAACAAGGTGCATTTCGTAAACACCACGAACTACGACCCGAACCAGGTCGTGCAGGGAAAGATCGACGCAGTCGGCTGCTACCAGTCCAACGAGCCGCTGACGCTGAAGTCCGAGCATGCCCAGTTCAACGAGTTCACGCCC
>WNFN01179430.1_pt1 | contig 15935 bp, 16 predicted proteins | sample 5400161 | NCBI WGS metagenome assembly WNFN01 (sample SAMN13153353, study PRJNA577476) | soil metagenome | isolation source: 80 cm saprolite on Douglas fir-dominated hillslope | place: USA:California | collected 2013-09-17
GATCTGCTCTGTCCCCGGGTCAACGCCTGCGACGCGGCCCGCACGGCCCACGCGGCGTGCCACTTCCATCGCCAGCGTTCCCGTGCCGCAGCCCACATCTAGCACCTGCTCTCCGGGTTGAATGCGGGCCAGGTTGGCGGTTCTCTGCCTGAGCTCCCGAAACTTTCCACGGAACGAAAAGGTGTCGTGGAACCATCCCGTCAGGTCGTAACGCCAGCCCCCGTTGAGGATCAGCCCTTTGGTCTCTGTGGCCGACGCCTTGGACGCCTCGCTGTGGCGGTGACGTGCGAACGAATGCATAGATCTTGCTCCTTTCAGAGAACACCTCTCTTTTGTCAGAGGGTGTATTGACTCACACTGCGCGTGTGAATGAAATGCGACATCCAACGCATCGCATGCGGTGTATCTTGACGCCGAATGTCTGGTTCAGATCTGTCTGTTGACAAGACGACCAGGTTGAGACATACTATCTCAGATGGACGCTCGTATCTGATTCTCAGTGTAGTCGGACGAGCGCAGAGAGACAAGGATCAATCAGGAAAATGTGTCTCAGATGAGACAAGGAGCGCAAAATGACTCAATCGGTGAGCAATGTACGCGTGAGACGCACGCAGAAACTGCTGCGGGAGGCGTTAATTGAGTTGATCGAGGAGCGGGGTTTCGAGGCGCTCACCATCGGCGAATTGACCTCGCGCGCGATGGTGAGCCGGGCCGCGTTCTATCGCAATTATCAGGATAAATACGACCTGGTGGAGCAGATCTTTGAGGAAGCCATGAGCGCCTTGCTGAACGCGGTCGGAGATCTGGGGCGAGAACATCCGCCATCGATCTGGGTGACGTTCTTCGAGCATATCGCGCAATACGAACGGCTCTATCGAGCGCTGCTTGGCAGAAAGGGAAGCCCCTGGTTTGTGAGGAAGATGCGTGCGGATCTTTCTGGCCTGGTCAAAGAGCGTGGGCACCTTCCTCACGGACCGGACGCGAGCGCTCGCCCCGTCCACACCTTCTCAGATGAGTTTGTGCCAGACCTCGTGTCCACGATGTTTGTGGAAGCCATCACCTGGTGGCTTGAGCATGCAAGACCCTACACTCCCAAAGAGATGGCCACGCGCAGCGCCCTGCTTGCCTCTGCACTCTTCAAGGAAGCGAGCACCTGGCAATGATCGCTTGCGCGCCCGAACATCGGGCCAAGGTGCTCTTTTCTTGTAAGTATCAGGCTGTTCCTGTTCTCTCTCGACTACTTGACCGGCGCTCTAGCAACGCCTTACGAACGTAGACGAACAAGAACCAGCTTTAGCCCACATGGAGAGAACGGCCATGAATAACTAAAAACAAACCCAGCCGTATCTCTCCTGCAGCAAGTGCAAAGTTATGCTTCCACTGCACTTTCCCTGCCCGATCTCATACAAAATATCGCCCCTTACCTGCCTTCCTATCACCTGGGCCAGCTCGCCTGGAACACTGTCGGCAGCCCGAGCGGTGACGGCCACCTGTTGGTGCATCTGCTCATCCTGGTCGCCTACGCCGCAGGCTTTGCAGTGCTGGCTGGCTGGGCCTACATCCGCGACGAAAATAAAAACTTCGCCTGAGGCAGGCAGTGAGGATCATACCTACTTACACGTGCATAGTGTCACCCAAGGAAGCATTAGGCGCATCGAGAACGAGTGCACAAATGCCTGGCATTACCCTGACATGGTCATGCGTTCCTTCCTCCATACTATGGAATGCTCATCAGGGTGTTAGGGAAAATCTAATCTTGCCCTTCTAGACCAGGACGACGGCTTCTGCTAAGATGGAGAGGAGAGAAGTGAAAGCAGGGAAAGCCAACGACTGCTCGGCTCACGTTTTCCCCTCTCGATGGGCAGTTGGTCGGCGAAGCTCCAATCCTGCTCCACCCCTTGCCTCACCCACAGATGGAGCTCGCGCGTACGCGGCGAACTGCCTGGGGAGCACGGTGGCAAACGCGAGCGGAGTCAGTGCATCACGCAGCGAGCAGAGCAGTGGGTTCTCCCACTGACCGATCCTGCCGAAAAGATATGACTGCTCGATGATAACGGCGCTCCGCTTCATCCGATAGGCCTCATACGCCCGCCGTGCGACCACGCACTCGCGTGCGCTACCCAGACAACGAGCGAGGATAAGCGCGTCCTCCAGGGCCTGGCAGGCTCCTTGACCCAGGTTCGGTGTAGGTGGGTGAGCAGCGTCGCCCAGCAGGGTCACGCGCCCGCTTCCCCAGTGGCGCACTGGCCTGCGATCGAGGATGTCGTTGCGCAGGATCGCCGCCTCGTCCGTGGCCTCGATGAGCTGTTCGATGGGTGCCCGCCAGTTATGAAAGAGCCGGTGCAGCAGCGGCTTCCGGTGCAGCAGCGGCTTCCGTTCGCCTGGTCGGTCCTGTTCGCCAGCCGGGCAGTTGCGCGTGGCATACCAGAACACCCGCCCGTTCCCAATCGGCAGCATGCCAAAGCGCAGTCCTCGCCCCCACGTCTCGCTGGAAATGCCTGGGGTGTATGAATTGGTTGTAGGCAAGCAAGGGAAAAAGGAGTATCCTCATCTGGACAAAAAAAACCGATCAACCAGAGAGGAGACTCACAAATGGAAACGAACGAGCAGATACGAAAGGTACTGGGCAAAGCGCTGGAAGAGGAGTTAGAAAGCTTTCTCGAGCAGGTGAGCCAGATGAGCGAGGGAGAACTGAAACAATTGGAAGAGCAGGTAGTCAAGAGCAGTCAGGCCATAGGCAGAAAGCTGATGGAAGGAGTCCTCAACAGTCGGCTGCACGAGCGGCGCCCGGTGGCGCGGCGCAAAGGGAGTTGCGGACATGTGCAACGGTTGGTGGGAGAACGTCGCAAGGAGCTGATTACCTTGGTCGGCCCGGTCAGCTTTGTGCGTGCGTACTATCAATGCCTGCATGGAGCAGAAGGGCAAGAGGAGCAAGTCTGTCGCCATGCAGAAGCGCCTGCTGATGTGCTGTGGGGCGTGGACAAGCAGCGGACGACCCCTGGGGTGCAAGGGCACATCAGTTATCTGAGCGCGCGCCTCACGTTCGAGGAATCGGCCCAGACCATGTGCCGCACTGTGCCCATTGGCATGTCAGGGCGCCAAGCCCTCAACTTGATGCGTCCGGTGGCAGAAGGGTTGGCGGCTCGAGAAGACCACCAAGTCAGCCTCGTCCAGGCCCAGGCCAAGCAAGCGCAGAGCCAGCCGTGCGCACAGCGGCAAGCGCACAAAGAGATTGAGCGGCTCTACATCGAACTGGATGGCGTGTTTGCGCGCATGCGACGGGGCAGCGTGCCGATGGAGAAAGAGGAACAGCAACGCAAAGGCGACGTCTATCGTGAGATCAAAGCCGGAGCGGTGTTTCGCGCAGAGCGCGGGCCCAAGCGCTCAGAGCTCGCGGCTGGTGTGTATGTGGATACGCCAGCGCCAGACAGTATGCGCTATGTGGCGCGCCGCACCGCCAAGGGCGGCTTTGCCTGGTTGCTCTACCATCTGGCCATGCAATGTGGACTGGAGCAAGCGAAGCCGGGTGGTGGTGCTCGGTGACGGTGCCCCCTGGATTTGGAACCAGGCCGCCGAACACTTTGCAGGAGCCGTGCAGATTGTGGATCTCTCTCATGCCAAAGAACACGTGTGGGACGTGGCTCACGCCGTCTTTGGACGCGGCACCGCCGCGGCAACGGCCTGGGCCACACACGCCTGCTCGCTGCTCGAACAGGGCCAGAGTGAAGCGCTCGTCTGCGCGATCCAGGCGTTGCCGTCCATCCCGCCTGAGCCGGGGCAAGCGCGCAGTATCCCAGAGCGGGCCGTGGACTACTTTACCACCAACGCAGGGCGCATGCGCTATCCCGACTTTCGTGCGGAAGCGCATGCACATCGGCAGTGGCATCGCTGAAGCCGCCTGCAAAACCATCGTCAGTACCCGTGCCAAACGCTCCGGCATGCGCTGGACTCCTGAGGGCATCGATGCCCTCTTGCCTCTGCGCACGGCTGTTCTCAATGGAACCTATGATTCATTCTGGGAGGAGGAATATGCCGCCTGATTGCCTACAACGAATTCATACACCCACCATGGGGTTGCTAACAGTTGCCAAATTTCTGTAATTACCTTATACTATCTACGATATGGTAAGAAAGAAAAATGAAGCATCTCGGGAACCGAACCTGTTGCGGGTGGGCGTTGCTGCCCATGAGTTAGGGCTGCATCCGTTCACGGTTCGTCGCTGGATCAAGCAGGGTAAAATCCAGGCGGTGCGTATTGGCCAGGAGGCTCGTGTTCCCCGAAGCGAGATCGAGCGACTGGTCGGCAAAATCGATGAGCGTGTGCTGGTGTTGTATGCCAGGGTGAGTGGGCAAGGCCAGCGGGATGATTTGGAAACCCAAGTGATCCGTTTGGAACAATGGGCGAACGAGGCTCGTCCTGACCAACCGCGCGTTGTGCTCTCGGATATTGGCAGTGGCCTCTCTACCACCCGCAAACAGCTTGCGCGGGTATTGAAAATGGTCTGTGAGGATCGCGTGGGAGAAATTGCCATCACGTATCCCGATCGATTGACACGTTTTGGGCAAGACTATTTAGACATGTTATTTGAAAGTTTTGGGGTGGCCTTGACGATCCTGGAACCGAATGCTGATCAAACCCCAGAGCAAGAGTTAACTCAGGATCTGCTTGCTCTCATCGCTTCGTTTTCTGGTCGGTTGTATGGAATGCGTTCACACAAACAAAAGGCGCTCGTCGAGTGTGCCAAACAGGTGTTAACCGAACCGGAGGAGTGAAACATGGCGAAAACCCAAACGCTCTCATTCCCCATCCGCTTACCAGATGCGATGCAAGCCGAGGCGCTGCGGCTACTGGATGCCAGCCGCGAGGCGATCAACCAGATCCTCGTGGAGCTGTGGCCGCATCTCGATCGCTTTGTCTCCGATCGCACTGGCCCAGCCTGGAAACACGTCGAAAAGCATCTGCTCACGCGCAGTGGACACGGCAATCGGCAAGAGCGCAACGAAATGGAACAAGCGGGCAGAATGCTACGTGCCCAGGCTAGCCGCAAGCAGGTCTTCCAAACTATTTTGCCCCTCCTGGGAGAAGGGCTGATCCGACCAGCCGAGGGGAACCGTCCCGCCCGGAAAGATCATCGGCAGATCACCGAGCAGGTCCGGGCGTTGCGCACCCAAATGCACGATGCGGGGGAAGACGCCGACGCGTTCATGGCGATGACCAATGTGCTGGAGCAGGCATCAATCGGTATCTGCAATCCGGCGAGTTCTCCGCTACTTATGAAGAGCTTCAGCCCCCGCCAGTCCTCTCGGTCGGACACCTGACCTTTGCCGGGGACGATGGCATGAAAGCTGGGCAAACGTACCGGGCACGCATTGAACTCTCGCAGTTTTGTGAGTGTTCCACCAGGCAGGAGCATCATCAGGCCAGCCTTTGGCTCAAGCTTCGCTCCCCGGACGCCCTGGGAAAATGGGCTTGGGGAACGTGGAGCGAAGCCATTCCATTGCCACCCACCGTCTGCGCGTACCTGTGGCAGGGAGCGACCACGCAAGCTCCGACCTTGCGAGAAATTCGCAGTGATGACGGTAGCCGCCTGGCGGTGCTCGATCTCATGCTCGAAGTGCAGGCCCAGTACGTCTCTCCACTTGAACAGGAGAAACGAGTCCTGGGTTTTGATTGGGGCATTCGGTCGCTCATCACGGTCTCGATTCTCGAAAAGCCAGAAGAGGACGAACCCTACCATCAGGTGAGCCGACCGGTGTTCCTGGATACCGGAGGGATCGATGGCAGGCAGGCGAGGTTGCGCCGGGAAATCGACCGCCTCAAAGCTTGCCGGGATCGCTATGCCCTGTTGATCAAGCAAGCACGCGATTCGAGAGCCGAGCACCAGTCTCCCCTGCCTGCCCATTTTGCCTTGTGGCAGGAGCGGGTGAGCGGCTACGAAGCACGCATCAAGCAGTGCTGGAAAACGTATGAACGGCGCAACCGGGAACTGGCCCACCTGGCCTCCAATCTGCTGATTCTGTTCGCGTTGCTGTCTGACTGTCGGCTCATCTGTGGCGAGAACCTGACCACGCTCAAAACCATTGGGCGCGGCAGAGGCGTGCGGGGGCGCTTTCGGAACTGGCGGAACAATACCACGGTGCGGGGCGAGTTGTGGCGCGTCCTCAAGTACAAATGCCATGTGTTGGGCATCCGGGCGCGCCAGGTGGACCCGCGTGGCACCAGCCATTCGTGTCCACACTGCGGCCTGCCCGCGAAAACGTATGCGTCTCCGGCTCCCTCGGATCGCAAGAAGGCTCTGGACTGGGGGCCATGGCTCTGCTGCTCGAATCCGGACTGTTTGTGGAACGGGGCGCGTGATTATGCGGCTGCGCTGAATATTGCCAGGCTCGGCATGGCCTTTCTTGTAACCTATCATGAAACGAAGCGGTACGTGCCGTACCGCATGACTTCCTCGGAGGTCAAGCCCGCGTTGTACATCAGCTCGGGCGCGACGCTGCTGTTGCCGTCGCAGGGCTTTATCGCCCGCCCGCATAAGGGCAAACACATCTACTATGCCGGTTGGTCTTCCTCGATCGCTTTACGCACGTCTCAACCCAAGAGTGTCCTTGCCGTACTTTCTACAGCTCGACTGAGAAAGTACCTGCTCGATAGTGCGTAATGTTCGGATAGTTCGGTGTTTTTGCAACGGTTACCGTTTCTGCTTCTTGAACTGTATTAAATGGACCATGCCATCTATCGTCCTGTTAATTAGGAGTTGCATTTTTGAGCTTCTCAACGATGGAACGGACCTCTTGGGCTACATCTCTAAATGCTACATCGAGATCACGGTACTCAGTTATAGCCTTGTTCCCGCGGGGTATTGGTTGCAAACGGCCAAAGGGAGCATCTCGCCAGCCTTCCGTAGGTCGAAGAATAATAGGGACAACAATTGTTTCTTTCGCTTTATATCTTTCCATCGCGCGTAATACTTCAACTTGATAATGATGCTCAGAAGACACGAAATCTGGACTGATGAGCAGGAGAATAATGTGAGCGGAGTTGAGATGTTTTATGTGTTCCGAGAGTTCTTCTCCCGCTGCAATTTTCCCACCGTACCAATCTGTAATAAGTCCCCTGCGTTTCAACATAATAAGCTGTTTTTGAAGCTGTGTGGCATATCTCTCGTCCTCGCGAGCATATGAGTAGAAGATTTCCAGCGTGTCACCTCCCGAAGCTGATTCAGATGAAGGTGTTCTGATCTGGTTTTGTAGAGGTACTTGATGATCCTGTCGGGGCTTCTCAACAAATTTGGTCAGCATTTCAAATGCAAAAGCACTCGCATTTTGCGACGCAATTTTTTGGTAATTCGCTGCATCAGCTTCACGCTTATTTTCAATAAGATCTGAAATTCCGCGAATGACAAGAGCGCTCAGAGATTTATTGGCATGGACAGCTTGGAGAAAACCGTGTCCTTCCATCTCTACCGCAACTGCATCACTATACTGTGATCGAAGGAGTTGATAGGCATCAGCGTTGATTGAACTGATGACCTTTTCTCCGGCGGCAATAGGGGCCACGAGAACTTTCGGGTGCGAAGAGACAGGAGTCGCTGTATCTATGCGTTGTCGCCAATCCGCTTTTCGAGCTTCGGCCCTGGCGCGTTGTTCCATATCATAGGTTGCTGTCCAAACGATAGGCCTCGTTTCAAAATGTATACCAGCCTTCCCGGATTCATATGCATAGACTTTCGTCGCACTGACAACATCTCCAAGGTTTACATCCTTCAAACCTCCTGCTACACCAACGAAAAGGATAATCTCTGGTTGAAAATAATTGATTGCTCGCTCTGTTTCAAAAGCAGCTCCTGCATTGCCGGCGCCAATTTCAACGATCCCGACCTTCCAAAATGAAAATTTTCCGGCCTCGTAAACAGTTCCTTTGTGAACTTCTTCATGAATATCAGTGAGATGGGCGCGAATAGCCTCGTACTCAATGGGTAGCGCTGTGATAATGACAGCGCATCGTATTTCTGGCTTATCTAGCATAGATCAAAATAACCTTTCGTAGGTATATTCTTGTACATTGCTTATTATACACGAAACAAACACTGAACAACATTATAAGCAAAGTCTTACCTTGTCACAAGAAGAACTTTTTATCGGAGATCAAATTTTTGACTTATTTGGCAATACAAATGTGAATAGATTGCAAATCATATTACTCTTGATATTAATAGATTAAATAAGTTATACTTGCGCTAAGAATAGGAGCAATGCAATGTCCCCAATGCAAGAGTCTAAAAAGCCTTTTAGAGCATGTAGCAAAGGAAGATCTCCGCCTTGCATACGATATCATTCGCGAGCTTGGTGGCCTACCCCTGGCACTTGACCAAGCAGGAGCCTATCTTGAGGAAACCAGTGAGAGCTTGTCCACTTACCTTACGCTCTATTATGAACGACAAACGGAACTGCTGCAACGGCAATTGATCCATCTCTATGCCTTCCTGGCTCCAGATGCCATTCCCGAAGAATTGCTGACCGAGACCGCTCATCTCCTAAATCCAACACTCCAATCTCTCGCCACTAATCAGACGCGCTTCAACGATGCCATCAAAGCCTTACTCACCTATTCTCTGATTCAGCGTGATCGTGCCACCAGGACCCTGAGCATCCATCGTCTCGTCCAAGCTGTCATTAAAAGCGAGATGAACAAAACACGCCAGGCCCACTGGGCAGAACGTATTGTGCGCATCATCTCCCACCTATTTCCGTTCGACGAGGTTGCTCCATGGACACGCAGCCAACGCTATTTCTCCCATGCCCTTCTCGCCGTCGAGTACATCAGCCAATGGTCCTTCACCTTTGCCGAAGCACGAGCACTCCCCAATAGACTTGGCACCTATTTTCGGTCTCGTGGGCAATACAACGAAGCAGAGCCGCTCCATCAGCGGGCTCTCGCCATCGATGAAAAGCATCTAGGACCAAACCACCCTGATACCGCTTCCAGCCTCAATAACCTCGCCGTCCTCTACTCAGATCAAGGCAAGTATGAGCAAGCCGAGTCTCTCCATCAGCGTGCCCTCGCTATCCGTGAACAACGCTTGGGACCAGACCACCCTAAAACAGCTAAATCACGTAAGCAGTATGCACAATTTCGGGAAAAACTGCCATAATCCCTTCCAATCTGGATTGCTAACACAACATCACAATATACTATTAATTTGCACACCGAAAAAGCTATAAACCCCCTCCACACCTTAAACAACCCTACATTCGTATACGTAGTACGATTGATACAGTACATTTTTCGTTCAAAAGTGCGTACCAGGCTTAAAATGGCAAAGCCATTTACACCCAATACCATCCTTGTAACACATCAAGAAAAAGCCTTCGCAAACGGCTACGTCAGTTGTATAATGTAATGAATGTCTTTTAAATATACTATCGGTTTGAACACCAAATGAGGCACGAAGCCGCTTCAGGCCTTGTTTACACATTCTGTAAAATAGAGTATACTAACCAAGACTTTTTTTATGCTTTTTGGTCGTGTTTGGAGGAAGAACAGTCGTGAAAATCACTTGTAAACAGCAAGATTTGAGTCGTGGACTTTCAATTGTCAGCCATGCTGTCTCAAATCGCAGCACGCTCCCCATCCTTGCCAATATTTTACTTGCGACCGAACATGGTCGTCTAAAACTTTCCGCGACAAACCTGGAGATTGGCATTAATTGCTGGGTAGATGCTCAGATTCATGAAGAGGGAACAACAACGGTCCCCGCTAAATTGCTCACGGACTTTGTCAATGGTCTGCCGCAAGCTCCGGTAGACATCAACGTACCTGACGATACGAATAAAGCCAACATCAAGGGCGAGGGCATTAGCGCGAATATTAAAGGTATGGATGCCTCGGAATTCCCCTTGATTCCTAATGCTGAGGACGGTGAGGCTCCCATTATCGTCGATGCTTCCCTGCTCAGGGAAATGATTGCTGAGGTCGCCATTGCTGCCTCTGAAGACGAGTCGCGCCCGGTCTTTACGGGTGTCCTGGTGCAGGTGAGCAATGAAAAGTTGACCTTTGCCGCGGCTGACTCTTTCCGCCTGGCCGTGCGGACCGCCCCACTGCCTGGCGACGACTCTACCCATGGCGATATTCTTATCCCTGCCCGTACCCTGAAAGAGTTGGAACGTATTCTGCCCTCTGATGGTGCAGTGCAGATGATAGTCACTCCCAATCGCAGTCAGGTGCTCTTCCATACGGAACAGATCGACCTGGTCTCGCGCTTGATCGAGGGCAATTTCCCCAACTTCCGCCAGATTATTCCTAAAGAACATACGACGCGCGCCGTTGTGGAAACGAAAGCCTTCGCTGCTCACGTCAAGTCTGCATCTTTGTTCGCCCGCGATAGCTCAAATATTACCCGCGTCAAAATGCAAGGCGGTGAAGGCAGCGGCCTGGAGCCAGGCTCGGTGACGGTTGAGGCAACCGCCGAGGACCTGGGTGATAACGTAGGTGTTCTTAATGCCGCGGTCGATGGTCCTGAGCAGCAGATTATCTTTAACGTGAAGTATCTCGCGGATGTGCTCTCAGTCATCGGAACGCCCGAAGTGGCTATCGAGATCAACTCGCCCACCAAACCCGGCGTGATTAAGCCCGTAGGTCCCGCTGATTACACCTATGTGATTATGCCTATGCATACCAATCGCTAAGCGTACCTGGAAACTTGTGCTATAAGCGCTTTGTTGTTGTGCCACGACTCCGAAGCACTTATAGCACACAGAAAAAAGCATGCATCTTTCTCACCTCTCATTAAATGAATTTCGCAACTACAAACACCTTGATCTTTCCCTGGGACGGGGCCTCTACCTTTTCTATGGAGAAAATGCTCAGGGCAAGACGAATCTGCTTGAAGCCGTGGGTATGTTGGCGACTGGCAACTCCTTCCACGCGAGTTCTGATCGTGAAGTGGTAGATTGGTATGCCCCTGACCACATTGCTCGCCTTACGGCAAGTATTCAACGGCGCGAAGACGATCTACAGGTTGAAATGGTCATCTTTGATCCCACTCCTCCCTATGTCGAGACGCACACCCAGGCAGCCTCCAGGCCAGTCGAGTTGCCGAGCACCACACAGCGCAAACGCATCAAGATCAACGGCATCCCACGCAAAGTGATTGACCTGATTGGTCAGATGAAAGTTGTTCTCTTCGCCCCCACAGATCTGCACCTGGTCGCTGGCTCTCCTGAGGAGCGGCGTCGTTTTCTTGATCGCGCGCTCTGCCAGTTGCAGCCGCCCTATTGCCAGGCCCTGGTACAGTACCGGAAAATCGTGACCCAGCGTTCTGCCCTGCTCAAGCGCATTCGTGACAACCAGGAAGACCCACGCATGCTGGACTACCTGGATGAGCGGCTCACCGCCCTGGCTAATAAGATCATTTTCGAGCGGCAGCGCATGCTCTCTTCCCTCAACGAACAAACTTTCACCTTGCAGGAGACCCTCAGTGGCGGGCGCGAACACTTACAGCTTGTCTATCGTCCCTCATTCAAGATTGATCCATCCTGGAACCCGGCGGAGGCGTTGGAGCACTATCGTGTCCAGTTGCGCGAGGCGCGCAGGAAAGAACTGATTCAGGGCGTCTGCTTGCTGGGACCACATCGCGATGACCTGGAATTTTTGGTCAATGGCATCAACATGCTGACCTATGGCTCGCGCGGCCAGCAGCGCACAGCCGCGCTGGCTGCCAAGCTAGCGGAACTGGCCTACATGCGTGCCAGCACCGGCGATGAACCCGTGTTACTGCTCGATGATGTCTTTAGCGAACTCGATGTGCAGCGGCGCGGTCACCTGCTGCACGAGGTGCTGCGCCACGAGCAGGTCCTCCTCACCGCCACCGACCTGGCCAGCTTCCCCCCCGAAATCCTTAACCAGGCCCACATCTACCAGGTTGTGAGCGGAGAATTAAAGCCCGAAAAATAATGGGCGCGAGCACTATCCGATAATGAGCGTGGGCCCTATCCGACTCGTAAGGACGCGATAAACGGGTCCCTACAGTTGGGCTTTTCCCACCTTTCAACAATCCTTAAGTTGGTGCGAATAGGTAGAAAAAGAACATGAATCATCCCAAATTTTGATACTGCTGATGAATAAGCCTCTCAAGGGCGTTCATCGTTCCAGGGCACCCGCAAGGGGATGCCCCTACTCTACGCGGAACCTCGTCTATAGTAGGGGCATCCCCTTGCGGGTGCCCTTTTTCCATACACACCACCTCCGGCATGGCTCATTTCATTCGCCACCGGTATAAAATTTGGGATGATTCATGTTCAAGAAACGATGTGCGTTGGCTCGGTAGGAGAGATCTGATCCGGGTCGTTTAACTCGGCACCTGGCGGCGCCGGTACCGGTCCTTGCAGGAGTGGATCGTCGGTGTCGCGCATCCACTCTTCAAGACGTGTGCGCATCTCTGCCAGCACAGGAGCAAGCGCTGGATTATCGACTTCGTTGCAGACCTCGTTGGGATCAAAAATCAAGTCGTATAGCTGCTCTTGAGCAACCGGGCGATCTTTCCAACCATATTCTAGCAGCAGATCCTTACTCGGGCTGTCATCACAATTAACCGGGAGCGGCGTATGGCGATCGTCAAAGCGGCGAATATATTTCCACCGCTGCGTTCTAATCGCACGCTGTGGCTCATAGACGGCATGATAGGTCGCCTCGGCATAAATCTCCTTATTAACCTGCTCCGCCTCGCTGCGCACCAGCGGCAGTAGGGACTTTCCTTGCAGCCAGCTCGGTCGCTCAATCTTCAGCAGGTCACAGATGGTTGGGAAAAGGTCAATATGTGAGACCATGGCATCGCAGACCTTGCCACCTGAAAAGCCGCCTGGTCCGCGCATGATCAACATCACGCCAATACCGTGATCGGTCAGAGTACATTTCATCCCCGGAAAAGCCAGCCCATGATCGGTTGTACAGATAACCAGGGTGTTATCCGCGAGATCATTAGCTTCCAGGGCGTCAAGTACGGCTCCAATACCCCTATCTAAAGACCTCACACTTGCTTTAAAGGCGGCCATATCCTCCCGCGTCTGCGGTGTATCAGGCAGTATCGACGGCGGTAGGCAATATTTCATATCTGCTGGAGACGGCTCAGGAAACTCACGATGCGTCTCGAAAAATCCCACCGACAGAAAAAAGGGCTGCGAGGGAGTGTTGCGCAGAATATTAATTGCGATAGGAGCAACGGAGGAGACATGCGATGTCTCTATTTTGAATACGCGATCAAAGCCAATCATACCGGGTTCTTTTGCTATATGCTGCTCACCCACTAAGGCCGAGTAATAGCCTACCTCGCGCAAAATGTGAACAAGGTGATGGCTATAGTCGCGTAAAGAAAAGCCGCGATGGGCGAGGCCAAGCATACCATTATTATGGGCATACTGGCCCGTGAGCAAACAGGCTCGGCTGGCCGAGCAGGTCGGCGCAGCACAAAAGGCTTTGCGGAATAACACACCTTCTTCAGCTAGGCGCTGCATACGCGGGGTGGACATAGCGTAACCATAGGGTTGTACATAACGGCCGGTATCATGAGAATGGATATAGAGAATATTTGGTTTTTTTGGAAGCATAAAGACCCTTTTCTAGCGGGCACACCAACATGCATTGTATTGCTTTCATGTTGGTTCCCATACATTCTTATAGCATACCATACGACGCTACGTTACTTAGAGCATTTTTTCATACTCTAACATCTACTTATTATAACTATTTTGTATGTCTTCATTAACTTGAGGGAATGAATAAAATGTGCTATCTTTTGGGCGGTGTGGGGAATTATTAACGTAATTTGAGACCAGCATAAGCTTTATTCCGTATAGTTGTTAAGCCCCTACACTTTGAAACTTTTAGGTATGTATTCAGGAGATAATGATGCAGCCACACACTTCGTATCTTATCTGTGCTACCCCTCGCTGCGGAAGTACCTTACTTTGCGAGGCCCTGATCAATACAGGCCTTGCCGGGCAACCCAGGGAATACTTTGAACACCTGAAACAGACAGGTCAACCCAGGCGTCCCCAGGAGTATTTCCCGGCAGATTCAGCTATTGCCAGACAGTTGGGAGATTACTCTCGCTTAGACGACGAGGCAAAGCTATCAGAACATTATCAGGGTAGTGCTTACTCTGCCTACCTGGCACAGGTTATTGAGGAGGGCACTACACCCAATGGTGTTTTTGGCGCTAAAGTGATGTGGGGCTACTTAGACGACTTTATCAGTAATCTACGAGAAATCCCTGGCTACCAGGAGTTGCCTGCACTCGATCTCTTATCAAACATCTTTCCCAATTTACGCTATATCTGGGCAACCCGCCGCGACAAGGTACGCCAGGCCGTCTCTCTCTGGAAAGCTATTCAAACCTGGACATGGAAGCAAGAGGAAACCGATGGAACCCATCTCGTAGCCCAGGAACTGCTGTTTAACTTCGCCGCAATTGATCATCTTGTTCAACAAATAGAGGCCCATGAGGCTGAGTGGCAAAACTATTTTGCCACCCAGAATATTCAGCCTTTCACCGTTGTCTACGAAGATTTGACCGAGGCCTACGAGCAGATAGCTCTCGACATACTCCAGTATCTGCACATTCCCCTGCCTGGACAACTCACCTTTAATGAACGACGGCTGAAACAGCAATCCGATACCCTCTCAGAAGAATGGGTTCAGCGCTATAACTCCCTCAAAGAAGCTCTACAATAAGCAGACGAGGTGCTCCCGGTCAAGCCAGGAGCACCTCGTCTGCTTATTTGCAACAGTCCTGGAACACTTGTCGTGATATCTAGACCACTAGACAAGAATGTTGTAGAATTATGGTAGAAAGTTGGCAATGAACATTGCCATACAGCCCTGAAATGGAGGTACTATGTCCTCGATCCTTGAACAAGAAATATATAGCCAACCCGATGTCATCGCCCATTTATTGGAGCGTGAAGCGCAGCATATCCAGCAAATAGTTGAGCAACTGCCCCCTTTTGAATATGTGTTGATTGCTGCGAGGGGTTCTTCGGACCATGCCGCGACATACGCTAAGTATGTGTGGGCCGCACTCGCCGGTTATCCTGTCGCGCTAGCGACACCATCGTTACAAACCCTGTATAAGACCTCTCCCCGCATGACGGGTGCCTTAATCGTCGGTATCTCGCAGTCGGGCCAATCGCCGGATATTATTGCTGTGCTCGCCGAAGGCAAGCGCCAGGGACGGCCTACCCTGGCCATTACCAACGATGGCGCATCTCCCCTTGCCGCCATCGCCGATCATGTCATCAAGTTAAATGCTGGTCCCGAACGCAGTGTCGCCGCGACAAAAACATATACCGCCCAACTCGCTGTGATGGCCCTGTTCGCTGCTATCTGGAGCGGTGACCAGGCACGAGTGGCCGAACTCCAGGCGCTGCCTGGTGCGCTGACCGCAACCTTACAGGGTGCCACCTCTATTGCCCTGCAAGCCGAACGTTACAGGTACATGGATCGCTGTGTCATCATCGGACGCGGCTACAACTACGCCACCTCCTTTGAGCTTGCGCTCAAGCTCAAAGAACTGGCCTATGTTATGGCTACCTCCTACTCTTCGGCAGACTTTCGCCATGGTCCCAGCGCTACTATCGAGCCAGGCCTGCCTGTCATTCTGATTATGCCTGGTGGGGCAACTTTCGAAGATATGCTCGACCTTGCTGGCACGCTGCGTCAGCGCGAAGCCGAACTGCTGGTGATTTCCGAGGATCCCCAGGCACTGGTCTTCGCCAAAACAGCTTTACCCCTGGTCACACCAGTAGCTGAGTGGCTCAGCCCCATTAGCGCCATTCTTCCCGGTCAGTTGCTGGCCCTCCACCTGGCTCTTGCCAAGGGTCTGGACCCCGATGTACCTCGTGGGCTTCAGAAGGTAACGCGTACATTTTAAGAATTATTG
>WNFN01241780.1_pt1 | contig 15933 bp, 13 predicted proteins | sample 5400161 | NCBI WGS metagenome assembly WNFN01 (sample SAMN13153353, study PRJNA577476) | soil metagenome | isolation source: 80 cm saprolite on Douglas fir-dominated hillslope | place: USA:California | collected 2013-09-17
GCTCCAGTTCCTTGGCCACGGCTTCCTCGACGCGCGGCAGGTACACGCGGAAGACCGTGCCCTTTCCGACCTCGCTCTGCATCCAGATGTAGCCCCCGCTTTGCTTCACGATTCCGTAAACCGTCGCGAGACCAAGGCCCGTGCCCTTCCCTTCGGCCTTGGTGGTGAAGAACGGCTCGAAGACCCGGGCCTGCGTCGCCTCATCCATCCCCGCGCCCGTGTCGGCGACCGCGATCATGACGTAGCGGCCGGGCTGCACTGCCACCTCGCGGCGCTGGACGTACTCCTGCTCCAGGTCCACGTCGGCCGTCTCGATGGTCAGCGATCCGCCCATGGGCATGGCGTCCCGCGCGTTCACCACCAGGTTCATCAGGACCTGCTCGAGCTGTCCGGGGTCGACCTTGACGCGGCCTTTGGCCCCGGCCTTCATCGCGAAGTCGACGTCCTCGCCAATGAGCCGTTCCAGCATCCCGCGCATGTCGACGACGACGACGCTGGGCTCCAGAACCTTCGGCTCCAGCACCTGCTTGCGGCTGAAGGCCAGGAGCTGCCGCGTGAGTCCGGCCGCCCGCTGGGCCGCGCGGAGAATCTCGTCGATCCGGCGCCGGTCGGGGTGCCCCTCCGGCGTCTTACGCTTGAGGAGGTCGGCATACCCCGTGATGACGCCGAGGATGTTGTTGAAGTCGTGCGCGACGCCACCGGCCAGCCTCCCGACGGCCTCCATCTTCTGGGACTGGCGCAGTTGCTCCTCCAGGCGCTTGTGCTCCGTGATGTCTTCCCCGATGCTCGCCATCCCGATTGCTTCGCCCGTCTCGGAGCGCAGGACCGAGTTGTTCCAGCGGATCAGGCGGCGCGCGCCGGTCCGCGTCAGGATCTCGTTCTCGTGATGCCAGGCCTCGGGGCGGTCGGCCAGGAGCGACGACAAGACCTCCTTGACGTCGTCCTGTCCGGGCGGCACGAACAGCTCGAACCAGCTCCGGCCGAGCACTTCGTCCGCCGTCCAGCCCGTCAGCCGCAGCAGGAAGTCGTTGCAGTGGGTGATCCGCCCCTCCCGGTCCAGCATCAGGGAGGCGAGGTGGAGATTCGCGAGCATGTCGCGAAAGCGGCGCTCGCTCTCGCGCAGCGCTTCGACGGCGCGCTTGCGCTCGGTGACGTCGCGGACCAGGGCCAATATACGGCCGTCGGCCATCACGGTGGCCATGACGTCGGCGTGGAACTGGGACCCATCCTTGCGCCGGAATTGCCATTCGTGTCGGTGTTCGACGCCCCGATTGATGTCCGTGAGCGCCGAGCCCACTCGCTCATGCTCCCGGGGGACGAGGATGTCCTCGGACCTCATCCCGATCACCTCGTCGCGTGAGTATCCGAGCATGGCCAGGACACTGGGATTCGCGTCGACGTACGTGCCCTTGGAATCGGCCACGAGGATGCCGTCGGGAGCGCTCTCGAAAAGACTCCGATAGCGGCCCTCGGTCTCCCGCAGGGCCTGCTCCACCTGCTTCAGGTCCGTAATGTCCTGTGCGCTCCCGACGATTCGTTCCACTACGCCCCTCGGCCCCGGGACGGGGAATCCGCGGTCGTGGATCCACCGCAGTGAGCCGTCCGGTCTCAGGATCCGGTAGACCTCGTCGTACTCGCCGCTGGCTTGGCTCGACATCTTGGCCCGGACGCGCTGCCGGTCCTCGGGGTGGATGGCCTCGAGGAACGACATCGGGCTCTCGTACAGGCTCGCGCAGGTGCGGCCCCAGATCGTCTCGTAGGCCGGGCTGATGTAGATCATGCGCTGCTTGGCGAGGTCGGTGATCCAGAAGACCTCACGTATGTTCTCGGCGATCTCGCGGAAGCGCTCCTCGCTGTCCGTCAGGTATTCGGCGCTGCGGCGGAGCGCCTCCTGGGCCCGCCCGTGCTGGATCGCGTTGCCGCCGAGGTGCGTCGCGATCTCGACCGCTTCCCTCTCCGTCGCGGTGGGAGGCCGGGGTTCACGGTAGTACACGGCGAACGAGCCCAGCACGCGCTGGTCGTCCGACAGGATCGGCGTCGACGAGCAGGCCCGCACGCCGGCCAGCGCGGCCAGATGCCGAAACCCGGCCCACAGCGGGTCCTGCCGGATGTCGGTCACCACGACGGCGGCGCGGCGGAACATGGCCGTGCCGCAGGAGCCCGCGGCCGGACCGATCTTCTGTCCGTCAATGGCCTTGACGAAGGCCTCGGGAAGGCTCGGCGCGGCTCCATGCCGCAGGTGCTCTCCGTCCTCGTCGAGCAGGAGGATCGTGCACAGCGTCTCGGGGCAGGAGGACTCGACCAAGCGCGCCACCGCGGGAAGGGTCTCCTCGAGAGGCGCGTTGGCCGAGATCCGCGCAAGGATTCGGTTCTGCTCGTCCAAGCGCCCGCTTTCCTGCTCGGCCAGCTTGCGATCGGTCACGTGAGTACCGCGCAGGCATCGTACTCCAAGCGCGCGAGCCACGTTTCCGCCATTCGTATCGGTGATACCCTGCGCACCGTCGGCGGGGCGCCGGACGACCCCCTGGGGAAAGCGACATGCACTGGTCCTGGACGAGCGCGCTCTCGGCCTCATCCTTCCTGCTCGCCCTCTTCCTGGGCGCACCACCATTCGCCGCGGCGCAGGCCTCGCCGGAGCCGGCCCGCGTCCACAAGAGCGTGCGCGGCACGCTGCAGGGTGTCGATGGCCGCCTCAGCAGCGTGATCATGAAGTCCGACGCCGGGGAGACCCTGACCTGGCGGTTCGGTCCGGCGGTGATCGCCGAGGCCGCGAAATTCAAGGCGGGAACTCCGGTGATCGTCATCTATCGCCAGACCGCGCCCAACGAGAAGCGGGTCACCGCCCTCGCCTTCCCCGGCGCCGCCGCCAAGCCGGTCTACGTGAACCTGACCGGCGCGCGGGTCGTCTTGCGGAGTGCGGGTGCGGTCGGCGATGTCTGCGGCGCGGCGGAATCAGGCGCCGTCACCGAGTCCGTCATCCCCCCGGGAGAGCGGGCCGAGGTCAAGGACGCGTGCTGGTGCTGCGCTCCCACCGGCAACACGTGCACGCCCGCCAACAAGTCGGGCATCGGCCAGGCGCTGCTCGAGCGGTGCTTCGAGTAGGCCATCGGAAAGTGCGGGCGTCCGTGGTTGCGTGGACGTTGGCCGCCACCGCCACGCTGAGGCTCGCGGCTCCGTCCGAGCAGAGCCCGCCTCGCAACCCGCGGGCCCGGCGCGGGCCGGGCGATCCGGCGGTGAAGGCGTGGGTCGTGTACGACCAGCATTGTGTCGCCTGCCACGGCCGCAACCTCGAGGGCGGAGCGGCGGGTAGCTTGATCGACGGCGCCTGGACATTCGGCGGCGACGACGCGCACATCGTCGAGACCATTCGCGAGGGCCGGAAAGGAACGGCGATGGTCGCGTTCAAGGACCTGCTCACGGAGGAGCAGATCTGGCAGCTCGTCGTGTTGATCCGCCAACAGGAAGCCGAAGCCAGGGAGCACCCCCTGACGATCGTCGACCCCGACGGCGACGTCATCAAGTCGGAGAAGCAGACGTTCAAGCTCGACGTGGTGGCGCGGAGTCTCGAGACGCCGTGGGGCATCGCGTTCCTGCCCGACGGACGGATGCTGGTCACCGAGCGGCCGGGCCGCCTGAGGATCGTCGAGAGGGGCCGCCTGCTCCCCGAGCCGGTCGCGGGCACGCCGAAGACGTGGGCGGTCCAGGACGGCGGTCTCCTCGACGTCGAGGTCCATCCCAGCTACACGCAGAACGGCTGGATCTATCTCTCGTACGCCGTCGCGGGCCCAGGCGACACGTCGATGACGGCGATCGTGCGCGGCAAGCTCAAGGGCAACGCCTGGGTGGACGAGCAGGCGGTCTACACCCCGGCCCCGGCGCTCTTCGGGCCCCAGAACTATCACTACGGATCGCGCTTCCTCTTCGATCGTCAGGGCAAGCTCGTCTACTCGATCGGCGATCGAGGGCAGCCCGCCGCCGCCCAGGACCTCGGCAGCCCGCTGGGCAAGGTGCACCGCGTCAACGACGACGGCACCGTCCCTTCCGACAACCCGTTCGTCGGCAAGGCGGGCGCGATCCCGACCATCTGGACGTACGGCCATCGCAATCCCCAGGGCTTCGCGATCGATCCCGTGACGGGCCTGCTGTGGGAGTCCGAGCACGGGCCGATGGGGGGCGACGAGCTGAACATCCTCGAGGCCGGTCACAACTATGGCTGGCCCGTGATCTCGCACGGTCTCGAGCCCGGCATCACGCAGACGGCGCACGAGGGAATGGAGCCGCCGATCGTGTACTGGAACCCGACCATCGCGCCCAGCGGGATCCACTTCTACGCCGGCACCCGCTATCCGAGCTGGCGCAACGACCTGTTCGTGACCGGGCTGGGCGGCACCGCCCTGCGGCGCCTGGAGGTGAAGGGCCGGCAGGTCCTGCACCAGGAGGTGGTGTTCGACCGCTACGGCCGTGTGCGCGACGTCGTGACCGGCCCCGACGGGCTGCTCTACGTGGCCCTGCAGTTGCCGGGGCCGCAGTTGTCGGCGTCCACCCCCGGCCTCGTCGTCCGCCTGGTGCCGGTCGAGTAGGCGAGGCGGCCACGTGGCGCGCGAGGCCTGGCCGCCCGCCGTGGTGCGTGAGGACCAGGGCGCGCCTGAGCTGTCGGCGGAGGACTCCCTGAAGACGATCGTGGTGCCGCCCGGCTATCGGGTCGAGCTCGTCGCCAAGGAGCCACTCGTCCAGGATCCGATCCTGATCGATTTCGACGCCGACGGCCGCATGTGGGTGGTCGAGATGCCGGCCTTCGCCGCGGGTGAGGGGATGAAGGACTCGCGCGAAGGGATCTGCCGAGTGGTGGTGCTGGAAGACCTCGACGACGACGGGACGATGGACCGCCGGACCGTCTTTGCCGACAAGCTCGTCCTGCCGCGAGCGATCAAGACCCTGGCCACGGGCGCGCTCGTGGGCGAGCCGCCGCACCTCTGGTGGATGCGCGACACGAACGGCGACCTGAAGATGGACGAGAAGGTGCTCGTCAGCGACAGCTTCGGCCGCCTGGAGCGCAACCCGGAGCACAACGCGAACAGCCTGATCTGGGGGCTCGACAACTGGGTCTACACGTCCGAGCACGACTGGCACCTGCGCTTCCGCAGCGGCGGCTTCGAGGTCATGCCGACGCTCAACCGCGGGCAGTGGGGCGGATCGATCGACGACGCCGGGCGCGTCTGGCGCAACGTCAACAGCTCCCCGCTGTTCGTGGACTACACGCCCGCCCGCTACTTCATGCGCAACCCGAACCTCGTGCAGACGCGCGGCCTCTACGAGTCGCTGATGTCCCTCCAGGATGCGGAGATCTGGCCGGTGCGGCCTTCGCGCGGCGTCAATCGCGGCTACCGCGATCAGTCCTTCCGGCCCGACGGCTCCTCGCGGATCATGCAGAGCGCGGCCACGCCCGTCGTCTACCGCGGCGATCGCCTGCCCGCGGAGCTGCGGGGCGGCGTGTTCGTCACCGATTGCACGACGAACATGCTGCACTGGTTCGTGATCGACGACGACGGGCGCGGCCGCCTGACCGCCCGCAACGGTTTCAAGGCCGGGGAGATCTTTGCCTCCCGCGACGAGCGCCTGCGGCCGGTGAGCGCCGCGTCCGCACCCGACGGCACCCTCTACGTCGTGGACATGTACCGCGGCGTGGTGCAGGACGCGGCCTACCAGACCGACTACCTGCGGGACTACATCCGGCGCAACCAGCTCGCGCAGCCCACAAGCCGCGGACGCATCTGGCGCCTCGCGCACGAGACGACCCGCCGCGACCGCAAGCCTGCGCTGTCGAAGGAGACCCCGGCGGGGCTCGTCGCGTATCTGGCCCATCCGAACGGCTGGTGGCGGGACACCGCGCAGCAGCTCCTGGTGCAACGCGGGGACCCGGCCGTGGTGCCCGCGCTGAAGGAGCTGCTGCGCTCGGCGCCGGATTGGCGGACGAAGCTGCACGCGCTCGGCACGCTCGGCGGGCTCGGCGCGCTCGACGTCGAGGCACTCCAGCCCCTCTATTCCGATCCGTCACCCGACGTGCGCGCGTGGGCCCTGAGGTGGTCCGAGCCGTGGCTGGCGGAGCCGGGCCACCCGCTGGCCGCCGCTGCCCTCCGCCTCATGGACGACCCGCACTGGACCGTCCGCCGCCAACTGGCGGCCTCCATCGGCGAGCTGCCCACGGCGGCGCGCCTCGAGCCGGCGGTGGCGATGCTGCAGCGCTACGGCGGCGATGCGATTACGGTGGACGCCGTGGTGAGCGGACTCGCCGGGATGGAGGCGCAGGTTCTCGCCCGGCTGCTGCAGGACGAGGGAAACGCGGATGCAGCGGAGGCCGTCGCCATGCTCAGCGGAGCCTTGGCGCGCTCGCGCTCCTCCGCCGCCTTGCCCGCCCTGCTCGACCAGGCCGGGACGACTGGCCGACCGCGCTGGCAGCGCGTGGCGCTGCTGCGAGGTCTCGACGCGGGCCTCGGTATTGGCAACCGAGGTGACCCCGCCGGCGCGCGGCGCAGCGCGCCGGCACCTGTCGCGTTAAGGCTTCCGCAGGCACCCGCGTCCCTCACCCGACTCACCTCCGAGTCCGGCGAAATCGGCACGCTCGCCAAGGCCGTCGCCGCCAACCTCGACTGGCCGGGCAAGCCCATGGCGCGCGTCGAGGTGCCCCCGCTGACCGCCGACGAAAAGGCGCGATTCGAGACTGGGCAGAAGCTCTACGGCAACCTCTGCCTCGCGTGCCACGGACCTGACGGCCGCGGACGTGAGCACCAGGCGCCCCGCCTCGTGGGATCGCCGCTGCTCGTCGGCGACGCCGGCATCCCCACGCGCGTGGTGCTGGCGGGCAAGGAGGGCGACATCGGGTTGATGCCGCCGCTCGCCGTGCTGACCGATGACGAGATCGCTTCCGTACTGACCTACGTGCGTCGGGAGTGGGGCAACGCGGCCTCCCCCGTGGAGCCGGACGCGGTCAAGGAAATCCGTGGCTTGACGAAGACGCGCACGCGCCCGTGGAGCGCGGAAGAGCTGCGGGCCTTGCCTAGATGAAAGCGGGAGGATCCATGGAGCCGAGAACGACGTTCGTCCTGCTGGCGGCGGTAGCGCTCATCGTGCCCCTGGCCTCCTTTCTTGGCGCGCAAGAGCCCGCGCGGCCGCTGCGCGTGTTCATTCGAGCCGGGGAGAAGACGCATAACCCGGTGGGCAACGGGATACACGACTATCCGGCGTTCCTGGCCGACTGGAGCAAGATCCTGTTGGAACGCGGGGTCCAGGTCGACGGTGCGCTCCATTTCCCCACCGCGGACGAGCTGGCTCGGACGGACGTCCTCATCATCTATAAGGGCGACGGCGGCAACTGCAGTCCCGCCGAGCGGGTCGTCCTCGGTCCGTACCTCGAGCGCGGGGGCGGGCTCGTGGTGCTCCACGACGGGATGTGCTCGGACGACCCCGCCTGGTTCGCGCAGATCGCCGGCGCCGCCAAGCAACACGGCGAGATGAACTACTCGCCGGGTCTGCTCAAGCTGCACGTCGTCGATCGCGAGCACCCGATCACGCAGGGTACGCGCGATTTCGAGATCGACGACGAGGCCTTCTTCCTGCTGCGCAAGGCCCCCGGGATGCACGTGCTCATGGAGGCGCCCCTGCCGATGAACGGCGAGGTGCATCCGCAGGCCTGGTCCTACGAGAGGGCGCTGCCCGGCGGCCAGCCGTATCGGTCGTTCGTCTGGATGCAGGGACACCGCACGGCGAACTTCCAGAAGGACGGCCCGCGGGAATTGATCCTGCGCGGCATCGCCTGGGCCGGCAAGCGGCCGGCCGACGCGCTGCTGGCCGTGCCGCCGGCGAAGGTTGGTGCCGGCGTCGGCCGCGATGGAGCCGGCGGCAGCGAGGGCCTATAGCCGTGCTGGTTTTCTCTCTGGTGGCGCGAGAGGCCGCCTGGGCGGCGCGGCGGCTCAGCCGCACGCCGGGGTTCGTGGCGGTCGCCGTCCTCACCCTGGCCGTCGCGACCGCACCGAGCCTGATCTTTCGCCTTGTAGATGAGGCCGTGCTGCCTCCGCTGCCGTACGAACGGGCACACGAGCTCGTGGCGATCGGACAGAGAGTGTCCTTCGGCCGCATGTGCACGTCGTACCCGAAGCTCCGTCATCTCCGAGAGCGCAGCCGCACCATGGACGTCTCGTGGTTGACGAGTGGCGTCGTGTTTCTCGAACGAGGTACAGAATCCGTCCGCCTGTCGGTTCGCGCGGTGACACCGAATTTCTTTGGTGTGCTGAGAGCCCGCCCGTCATTGGGACGGGTGTTCAGCGAAGACGAGAATACCCACGTTCTCGCCCACCCCGTCGTGGTCCTCAGCGATCGGCTCTGGCGCACGCGCTTCGGTGGCCGCCCTGATGTGGTTGGGGAGCGGGTCGTCCTGAACGGCCGAACGTTCACGATCCTGGGCGTCATGCCCGAGGGCTTCCGGGAACGGTGGTGGGAGTGGACGGGTATCTCGGGACCCGACGCCTGGATCCCGGCGATGATGGCGCCGGTTGGGATGCTCGCCAGTGCCAAGTTGTGGCGTGACACGCCGCTGGCCATAGAGGCCCCCAACGCCACCATCTGGGCAGGCTATGGTCGTTTGCGAGAAGGCCACAGTCTCACTGAAGCCAGGGCCGAAGCGGCCGCCGTGGGTCGAGAGGTGACCAGACTGTGGTCCGGAGTAGATGGCGTCGTTGCTCCCTTCGACGTCGTGCCGCTGAGCGAAGAATCGGTCGACCCGAAGATCCTTCACGCGGTTTCGCTCGTGAAGATCGCCGGCGGCCTCATCTTGCTGCTGGGCGTCCTCAACCTCGCGCACTTGTTCCTGGCGCGGGGCCTGGCTCGCGCCCAGACGCTTGGCCTTCACAATGTCCTGGGTGCGCCACGCTGGGTCCTCGTGTGGGGCGCACTCTGCGAGGCTCTGTTCGTCGGCGCCGCAGGCGGGTTCGTCGCCGCTGTTCTGACGCGGGGAGCGCTGGCGGCGCTCGCCGTCGCGGAGCCCACGATCCTCACCGCTCCTTTCGGCGTAACCTTCGATCCCGCGGCCTGGCACGTGAGCAGGGGGCTCGTGGCGGCTGCGTTCGTGCTCTCGATCGCGGCCGCCCTGATCTTTGGTCTCGCTCCCGCGTGGAAGACCACCCGGCTCGACGGGCCGTCCTTCCTTCGCGTGGGCTCAGGGGTGAAGAGGGGCGGGCTTCGGCAGTTGCGGCTGACCCGGCCGCGCGGGCTGATGGTCGCGATGGAGATGGCGCTGGCGCTCGCCCTCACCCTGCCCGCGCTTCTGCTCGTGCGCACTCTCAGCCATCTCGTCATGGCCGATCTGGGGTTCCCGCCTGCCTTCTGCATACTCCGTGCCGGCGGCGGTCGATTTCGTCGAGGAAGCGACGCGCCGGCTCGGGCAAACACCGGGCGTCCTGAGCGCGAGCTGGGTGAGTTGCCTCCCGATCGACTGCGCCTCCTACACGAGCGCGGTCAAGAGCGCGGCGTCACGCGAGAACGCGCTTATCGCCAGCGTGCATGTGGTCGCGCCCCACGCGTTCGCAACCCTGGGCATTCCGATCCGAGGGGGTCGTGACTTCGGAGCGAACGACCGGCCGGGGAGCGCGCCAGTGGTGATCCTCAGTGAACGCGCGGCCCGGTTGTTGGGCGGCGCGGCCCCCGGCTCACGCATCGAGGTGCCCGTGATCGGGAGCGAGGCGCTGGAAGTGGCCGGGATCGTTGCCGATGTGCCCTACAGGGACTTGTCGGCCGAGCCGATGCCCGCGGTGTACTTGCCTCTTGCGCAGCGTCCTCAGACCGAGGGCGTCCTCGTCGCCCGTGCCCTCGGCGATTCGATGGCCATCGCCGGACCCCTCCGCCTCGCGGTGGCGTCTCTCGACGCGCATATGGAACCGCTAGCTGTCTCCTCATTGGCCGGTCGTGTGGAGCGGAGCATCTCGCGCTTCCGTGGCGCCGCCTGGCTCCTCGGAGCGGCGGCGGGGCTCGCCCTCTTCCTCTCTGCCATCGGGGGCTATGGCCTGCTGTCGTCCCTCGTGGCGCAATCGCTGCCCGAAATGGCCATTCGCATCGCGCTCGGGGCCGCTCCCGCCGCGCTCGGCCGCTCGCTGGTCGCGGCGACCCTGCGATTGGGATTGGTGGGGCTGATCGTCGGAGCCTCGCTTGGGTCGTGGGGAGCCACCTACCTGCGCAGCTATCTCTATGGGGTCAGCCCATGGGATCTGCGGACCCTGCTCTTGAGCGTCGTCGTCGCCATGGCTCTCGCCTCGCTCGCCGCGCTCCGGCCCTCCTACCGCGCCAGCCGAGCGGACCCACTCGCCACGCTTCGCTGCGAGTAACGAGGTCGTCTCCCTTCCGTCGCGTGCTAGCGTTACGCAAACCCGGGCGGGAGTTTGCTCTGGCAGACACGGCGGGCCAGATGGTCGAGACTGCGGCTCCGACACGGGCGCGGCACATCACGCTGCTGTTCGTGGTGCTGCTGGCCCTGATCACGTACATGGACCGCGTGGCCATCGCGGTGGCCGCGGCCGACATCCGCAAGGACCTGGGCCTCTCGCTGGTACAGATGGGCTGGGCGCTGTCCGTCTTCGGCTGGGCCTACGCGCTGTTCGAGATTCCCGGCGGGTGGCTGGGCGACCGCATCGGACCGCGCCGCGTGCTGATGCGCATCGTGCTCTGGTGGTCGCTCTTCACCGCGCTCACGGGATGGGTCTGGAGCCCGCGGTCCCTGCGGTCTACCCCTCCTGCTGGGAGGGGCGGGGTGCCTGGTCTCGGCGGCGGTAATCCCGCGCCTGGCCAAGACGATGGGCGTCGCCCGCGCGCGCCGCCTGGTCGCGGTGACCCCGGCTTCTTCAACGATTTCGTGATGCCGGCGGCGTGGGCCGGCACCATGGACGTGGGCGGGCGCTACTCCGGGACCGTGTCCGGCGTCATGAACATGATGGGGAGCGTCGCGGGGGCGTCGTCGGTGATCGTCGTCGGGTATCTGCTGACCTGGACGCAGGGGAACTGGACGCTCACGTTCCTGATTTCAGCCGCGATCTACGCGGCGGGCGCGCTGTGCTGGCTTTTCCTCGACTCTCACACCCCGCTGGAGAGAGCGACCGCCTAGACCTTTCGCCCCTTCGCCGTCTCCAGCAGGTGATCGCAGCCGCGCGCGCTCAGCGCCATCATGGTCAGGGTCGGATGCTTGTCGCCCGTCGACGGGAAGGCGTTGCCGCCGAAGACGTACAGGTTCGGAATGTCGTGGGTCTGGCCGAAGGAGGTGAGTACGCCGTCCTTCGGGCTGACGCTCATCCGCGCGGTGCCGACCTCGTGGATCGATCCGCCCAGGGCTCTCGGTGCCGGCGCATCGGGCGCGCCCGTCGCTCCCGGAAATCCGATCGGTCCGCCGCGCGGCGCGCTGGCCATGACTTCCCCACCCGCCCTCCGGAACAGCTCCTCCGCGCGCTGCTGAAAGTCTGCGATCAGCTTGTAGTCGTTCCCTCCGTGCGTGAAGTGGATCTTGAGAACCGGGATGCCCCAGTGATCCTTCACCTCCGGATCCAGCTCGACGAAGTTCTCCTTGCGCGCCAGCATCTCCGCGCCGGCGATCCAGACGCGCGCCTGCGCGACGTAGCGGCTCTTGATCTCGCGCTTCCATGCGGAGCCGTATCCGGGAAAGGTCGCCGCGAACTGGGGATACTCGGTCTGGCCGCCCGTGGCGTTCATCACGTAACCGCGGATGAAGTCCTTGCGCTCGGTCTTCCTGTCGATGTTCTGGAAGTTCGGGATGGTGATGCCCGCCGATTTCCCATCGTCGAGGCGGCTCGGTCCACCCTTGAGCCGGGGCAGGATTCCGCTGACGCCGCCGCCGCTGACCTGGTCCATCATGTATTGGCCGAGCGTGCCGCTCGAGTTGGCCAGACCACCCTTCTCGGACAGCAGCAGGAGCCGCGTGTTCTCGAGGGTCGATGCGGCCAGGATCACGTACCTGGCGTCGACGTCCACCGACTTCATCGTGTGCCGTTCGATGTAGGTCACTCCCTGCGCGCGGTTCTCCCGGTTCATCCGCACGCGCGCCACGACGCTATCGGTCCGGATCTCGAGGTTGCCCGTCTTCAGCGCCGGCGGCAGCGTGACCGCGATGGGATTGAACATCGCGCCCACTTCGCATCCGTTCACGCAGTTGCCGCAGTAATGGCAGGGCGGCCGCCCGTTGTGCACGCGCGTCAATTGCGCCAGCCGCCGGTGCGTCGATGACCAGCCCAGGCTCTGGCTGGCGGCGGTGAAGATCGTCTCCGCGCAGTTGAGGGCCATGGGCGGCAGGAACGGACCATCGGGGAACTGCGGCAGGCCGAGCCTCTCTCCGCTCACCCCGATGAAGCACGATCGGTGGCGCGCGCCCAGTGCAGCGTTCGCCCTCCGAGGCACCGCGATCGCCCCCACGAATAGGTGGTTTCGGGCGACGTCGTGTACGGGTTCTCGAGGTTGTCCAGCATGATCCGGTAGTTCCGCTCGCTGCCGGAGTAGCGGCGCAGGAGACCGGGCCGGCCCCGCCCGCGGTAATCCATCTGATACAGGAAGGTGTGATGGAAGTCCGTCGCCGGATCCACCCGTGCGCCCGCTTCGAGCATCAGCACCTTCAGCCCGGCCTGCGCGAGCTCCATCGCCGCCCACCCACCACACGCGCCGGAGCCGACGACGATGGCGTCATGGGCGGTGGGCACGCTGTGCTCCTCCGAAGGTCAGATCGTGTGGTGCTCCGGATGATCGCAAGCAGGGAACGAGGCGTTGTAGGAGTTCCCTCGATAGTCGAGCGTGTCGATCATTCCCGTGCGCGAGGTGTAGAACGCGAACGTGGTGTGCTGCTTGATCAGGCGGTACGTCGCGTACGCGGGGTGGGTCGCGCCCGGGTCGCGCTCGGGCCTCGACATGGCCTCGACCAGGGCGGCGCGACCGGCGGCATCCGCGGCGTGGAACCCCCCCTGTTTCAGCGCCGCCATCGCCTCGCGCCACTGCCCCACGATTTCCGGGGCCGCTTCCGTCGATGCCTGCAGGACGAAGTCGATGTAGTGCGCGCAGTGCGCCTCACGCGCACCGGGACTCTCGTCGGTCGGGATCAGGATCTCCATGAAGGCCTGGAGCGCGTCGAAGTCGCGAAGGTCGAAGAACGCCGGTTGATAGTCGCGCAGGAGGGGCGGCTCGGGTGGCGCGATGGGCCCGGGATGCGGAGGCCCGGTGTCCGCGCGCAGCCACGTGGAGAAGAACGCCGCTCCGCCCGGCAGCGCGGCCGCGCGCAGCGCCATTTCGAGCAGGTCGCGTCGCGAGAGCTGCACTTCGCGAAAGTATAGCTTCAGCGCACCGTCCAGCCGCCGTCCACGAACACCGAGCTGCCGGTCATGAACGACGACGCGTCCGAAGCCAGGAGCACGACGATGCCCGCCAGCTCTTCCGGCTCGCCCCAGCGGCCGAGAGGGATGTTGCGCACGAACTCCTGGTACTTGGCCGGGTCGTTCAGCAACGCACGGTTCATCTCGGTGCCGAACGGGCCGGGGCAGATGGCGTTGACGGCGACGCCGGTTCCCGCCCATTCGAGGGCCAGCGCGCGCGTGAGGTTGGCCACCCCGGCCTTGGCCGAAGCGTACGGGGCGCGGCCGGGCAGCGCGATCACGGACAGGATCGAGCCCATGTTGATGATGCGGCCCCAGCCCCGCTTGACCATCTCCGGTCCGATCGCGCGCGAGCAGAGGAACGGCCCCTTGAGGTTGGTGTCGACCACGGAGTCCCAGTCCGCTTCGCTCAGCTCGTGGGTGGCGCCGCGGATGTTGTTGCCGGCGTTGTTCACGAGGATGTCGATCGGTCCCAGACCCTGGGCCACCTCCGCCGCCAGCCGCGTCACGTCGTCGCTCCGGGTGACGTCGACGGCGAAGGCCCGGGCCTTTCGTCCGCTGGACGCGGCGATCTCCGCGGCGGCTTCCTGGCAGGTCGCCAGCGTGCGCCCGGCCAGGGCGACGTCGGCTCCGGCTTCGGCCAGCGCCATGGCCATGGCCTTGCCCAGGCCCTTGCCGCCGCCCGTGACGAGCGCGATCTTGCCGTCGAGCCGGAACGTCTCCAGGACGTGCCTGTGTGCCATGTCCTCGCTCCTCAGAATCCGCTCGGGCGCACCCAGAAGCTCTCTTCCCAGCGGCCGCCGGCGGGAATGCTCTGCAGCTCCTTGTAGAGACCCTTGTGGGCGGCGTTCATCGCGTTGGTGATCCCGGCCATGGGCTCGAAGCAGATGAAGCTTCGGTCCGGGCCCGGCGCGTAGATGACGACCGCGCGGTAGTTGGGCCCCAAGCTCACGTCGAGCCGCTGCGCGCGGCCCTTCACGCTCATGACGGCCCGGCCCTGCGCGTCGCGCACGAGATCGCTAAGTACGTGGTCCAGTCGGTAGTCCTTCAAGACCACGGCCCGCGGGTCGGGAAACAACCGCTCGATGGGCTGCGTCTCGCCGGTGGGGATCTTGTTCTCGGCCAGGAGCCACTGCGTGCGTGCCCCGACCGCGATCGTCCAGTCGTCGCGCGGAGAGTCCGTGAGCTGGAAGTACGGATGGAACCCGATGCTCACCGGCATCGGCTCGAGGCTCAGGTTCTGGATGCGCGTGCGCACCTCGAGCACGCCGTCCTGGAGCCGGTGCGTGATCTCGATCGTGTGCGCGAACGGGAACTGCTTCATCCAGAGCGGGCTTCGGAAGAACTCGAGCCGGCTCGTCACCCAGGCCGCGTCCGCGTCCGCCCCCGCTTCGACCACCTGCCACTCGCTGGCTCCGAGGAAGCCGTGGATGGGGATGCTTCCGCGCACGTTGCCCAGCTCCATGTCGAAGGCGTAGCGCCGGCCGTTCGCGTAGAAGGCGGGCTCGTCCAACCGGTTCGCCCAGGGGCCGAGGAACGGGATGCCGAATTGTCCGGCCCGCGGATCCTCGAGCGACGCCACCGGAAAGTGCAGGACGTCCTGTCCCTTCACCCTCATCTCGAACGTGACGTTGCCCCGCAACGGAGCGGTCGATACGACCACCTGACGGTCGGTGTCGCGGAGCCGCACGGTCCCTCCCACCCGCTCCGCCGTATAGGCGGGCGGCCGCGTAGATCAAGCGGGCCGTAGGATCCTGAGCTCGATCAGGAATCGAAGCCGCCATTCTTCCCGTGCGGCCGGTCGGCGGCGCCATCCGCGCTCGTCGTGGCCGGTTGGGGGGGTACGGCCCCGGCCGCCTCGCTGGGGATGAGGCCGCGCCGGAGGGCATAGGCGATCAGGTCGGTGCGGTTGCGCAGACCCAGCTTCTCCATGATGTGGGCACGGTGGACCTCCGCCGTGCGCGCGCTGATGTGCAGCCGCTCGCCGATGGCCGGATTGCTGAGGCCCTCCGCCGCCAGGTGGAGCACTTCCCGCTCGCGGGTCGTGAGCGTCTCGTAGATGTCCACCGCTCCCCCGTCCGCACGGTTGATGTAGGTCTCGATGGCTCTCTCGGACAGGCGGGAGCTGAGGTACCGCCGGCCGGCCAGGACCTCGCGTACCGCTCGCACCAGCTCCGTCATGCTCGAGTCCTTCAGGACGTAGGCCGAGGCGCCGTTCCGCAGGGCCCGCAGCACGAATGCCTCGCTCGAGTGCATGGAGAGAACGACGATGCGGGTATTCGGAGAGCGCCGGGCCACCTCGCGGGCGACGTCGAGACCACCCAGCCCCGGCATCAGGAGGTCGAGGACGAGGACCTCGGCCTGGGATTTCTCGACGAGATCGGCGACCTTGAGGCCGTCTGCGGTCTCGCCCACGACCGAGAACCCCGGCTCCTTCTCGAGCAGTGAGCGCAGGCCCTCGCGGACGATCGGATGGTCGTCGGCGAGCAGGATCCGCGTCATCCCTCGGCCTCCTTCGGGAGGTGCGCCT